>Ga0210407_10000377_pt1 | contig 52169 bp, 47 predicted proteins | sample IncBWC27MmetaG_FD_150860 | JGI IMG/M metagenome (GOLD analysis project Ga0210407, IMG submission 150860) | Forest soil microbial communities from Barre Woods Harvard Forest LTER site, Petersham, Massachusetts, United States - Inc-BW-C-27-M | ecosystem: Environmental > Terrestrial > Soil >...
AGAGTAACGGCGGCTTGCTGAAATAAGGGTTAAGTCCAAGTCAATAAATGGTGAAAGTGTCCACAGAGAAGTAACAGAGAAAGTAACTGCGAAATTCACTGGCCGTTCACACAGGATTAATCACCTTGTTATCACAGCCCTGTCAGGCTTAGAAGTGGGGAAGATTGCTTCCGCTATGCCGCAAGCGATTCGGAGGGAATGGGCTATGGGCCGCAGACTCACAATCGTCTTCTTTGATGCGGGCGGCGGACATCGCAGCGCCGCCGAAGCGCTCAAGAGCGTTCTCGAAACCCAGCGCTGGCAAGTCACTCTTCTCAATCTTCAAGAGCAACTTGATCAGCTCGACTTGTTAAAGAGATTCACCGGCCTTCGCATCCAGGACGGTTACAACCTCATTCTCCGCAAGGGCTGGACCCGCCTCACTCCGCAATTGCTCCCCGTGCTGCAAGGGGTCATACGGATGTATCACCGGCCAACGGTGAAGTTGTTGTGCAAGTATTGGCAAGAGAATCCCGCTGACATGGTTTTGTCGGTCATCCCGCATTTTAATCGCGCGATGGAAGAGAGTATCCGCAAGACGACGCCGTCAACGGCATTCGTTACTCTGCTCACTGACTTCGCCGATTACCCTCCGCATTTCTGGATGGAGCGCGAATCGCAATACCTCATCTGCGGAACCGAGCGCGCCGAGTTGCAGGCTTACGCGCTGGGCCACGACCGCAATCACGTTTTTCTCGCCTCCGGCATGGTGATGAAGCCGAAGTTCTATCAGAAGACCGCGGTCAATCGCGTTGAGGAACGAAAGCGCCTTGGCCTGAACCCCGATACTCCAACCGGCATTGTTCTATTCGGCGGATCCGGCTCCGCCACCATGCTCGACATCGTAAAGCGCCTCGACTCCAGCAAATCTGACCTGCAACTGATTCTGATCTGCGGCAAGAACCAAAAGCTGCTGAATGCAGTGAAAGCGCTCAAGACCCGCTTCCCTGTTTTCGCCGAAGGCTTCACACAGAATGTCGACTCCTACATGGCGCTCTCGGATTTCTTCATTGGCAAGCCTGGCCCCGGCAGCATCAGCGAAGCTCTGCAGTTTCATTTGCCGGTGATCGTCGAATGCAATGGCCGCACTCTGCCCCAGGAGCGCTACAACGCGCAATGGGTAACAGAAAAGCGTATGGGGATCGTGCTCAAGAGTTTCCGCCACATCAACTCTGGTGTCGAACAGTTGCTCGAGCCCGCAGCCTTCGCCGAATTCAAGGCCAACGCCAGCGCCTACAACAACCGCGCTCTGTTTGAGATCCCCGAATTCCTGGAAGAAATCCTGGAGTGCAGCCGAACCGGCGCGGTGGGAGTGGGCGCTCCCGTCAGCGCGAAGACCGCACTGGAACCGGCGGCGATCAATCCGTGTCTGGAAACGAGCTACGCAAAATGATTTTCGCCGACACCCTCATTCTTTCTGACCTGCATCTGGGATCGGAAGTCAGTCGCGCCAAATCCGCACTGCGCTTGCTCAAGTCGGCATCCTTCAATCGCCTGATCCTGCTCGGCGATATTTTCTCTGACCTTAATTTCCGGCGGCTTAAAAAAGAACACTGGCAGTTTCTCGGATACATCCGCAAGCTTTCCAATCCCAAGCGGCAAATCGAAGTGGTCTGGGTCGAAGGCAACCACGACCACGGCCTGGCCCAGGTCATGTCGCATTTGGTCGGCATTCGCGTCTATCAGGAATTCGCCTGGGAGTTCAACGGCATCCGCCACCTCGCCATCCACGGACATCAGTTCGACCGCTTTGTTTCAGGCAACAAAGTGGTCAGCGGATTCCTCTCGGCCCTGCACCTGGCCATGCAAAAAATGTCGTTCGGCAAAAAACGCCTGACCGGATTCATCGAGCGCTTCGACACCGTCTGGCTGCGGCTTTCCGCCCAAGTCGCCAGTGGCGCCATCGCCCACGCCAAGTCGCGGAACGCGCAACGCGTCTTCTGCGGACACACCCACGAAGCGCTCAGCCTGAAACGCGACGGCGTCGAATACTACAACACCGGCAGTTGGACCCAGGACAAAGCCACTTACATCGCCATCGATCAATCTGGCGTGCGGGTCTGGGAATACCGCGATCCCACCGATGAGTCGCTGGAGCACGAAGTGAAAGAGGATTTGGAACTGGACTTCGAAGATCTGCTGGCGGACTAGGTTCTAGCCCCGCTGACTTGTGATAACGCCTGTTATTGCCAACTCCAATTCGTGCTTTGGGTTGTTTCATCCCACGTTCACGGTAATTCGAACAGTTCAAGGTGTTGGGAATCCAGCAAAAGGACCTTCCTTCCGGTTCGGCTCAATCGCACCAAGTCCTGCGAACTGGTCAACCGTGATGAAGTGAAAACCACCGATTGCGCGTCACCTTTCCAGACCGTGATTTGCGTGTCTGTAGGGACGCCCCAAGTGGTCCCGTCCAACCAGTCGTGCTCAGCTTTGAGTTCCCCTGTGTCCGCAACAAGTCTGCCATTCGAGAAGGATACGAAGTCATGAATGTCTTTAGCCCTCAAGACGATTGGATCAAGGCGTCTCCAATCCTGAGCGTCGAACACTTCTATGCCTAGATGATGGCCAATGAACAACCCCTTGCAGTAGCTTGACTGAACTGCGTAAAGACGGTCATTCGAGAAGGCCACGGAGACCGAATTTCTTGCCTTCAAACTCTTTATTTGCGACCACGGGTTTGTGCCGAAGATATTCAATTCTCCGTACCCGCCGCAAGGACGCGACGCAGCCACCGAGAATTGAGTTCCATCCGGTTTCCACGCTATCGAATGGACTGTGACATCAGGCGGGTCCCATCGGAAAAGCAGATTCCCGTTGTCCAAATCGTAAGCGAAGACATGGCCACGCTCGTATCCACCGGAGATAATGATTGCTAGATGGCCAACGGGAGACGTTTCTATGGAGTTAATCTCCCAGTCGGGGTCCACCGCTGTATGAATCGTACGAATTGGCCGGAGCGTGGACGCCTCCAGCACTCGCACCGTGTTCCCGTCAGCAACGGCAAGGAGGTAGCCGTCAGAAGAAAAGCGTGCGGGTCGCGGCACTGATCGAACCGTTGAGGAACGGTAACGTGTCAATTGCATTGTGGCTATCGCCTGGCGCTGCCGATAGTCCCACACCTCAAGAGAGACAGCTGTCTCCTGGCCAAGTTGTTGCGGGGTGCTCCCGGACTCCAGGGTGACTGCCAAAAGACGGTCATCTGGAGAAAGATCGGCGTCCAAGACTCTGAGGGGCAGAGCCCAAGACTGAATTTCAGATTGTTGGCCGAACGCAACAGAGAATGCCAACAAATCCAGCGCGACTGCCGCCAGCAGAGCAAACATGAGACCTGAAGTGAGGGTACTGCCAATTCGGAGATATATCGCGCTCATCGGTGCAGCATCGCCCTTCTCTCGATAGCTGTCAATGCATGCCAGATCAATTCCGTGTCAACGGACAACTACCAGCGGAATGAATGCCTTAAGGCAGCAGATAAATAGCGTCTCGAAGGGGAAGCGCGGTGGGATTTAAGGAGCGATGAGGAGTCAGTTGGCGATAGATCGCCATAGCGCTCATTGCATAGGTCGAACAGAAAATCTGGTCGGCGTTCTACAGCCCCGCCTCAATCCGCGAGCGCGGATCAAGAAAATCCCTCAGCGCGTCCCCGATGAAGTTAAACGACAGCACCGCCAGCATCACCGCGAGCGCGGGAAAGATCACCAGGTGGGGTGCGTCAAACAAGTGAGAACGGCCGTCGTTCAGCATCGTCCCCCAGGAAGCCGTCGGCGGAGGAACGCCCAGGCCAAGGAAACTCATCGTAGCTTCGGCGAGGATCGCTCCCGCCATGCCAATCGCGGCCTGCACAATCACCGGCTGAATAATGTTCGGTAGAATGTGACGGGCCAGAATCCGCAGATCACTTGCTCCCAGAGCCCGCGCCGCTTCCACATATTCTTTTTCTCTCGCCGCCAGCACCTGCGCTCGTACCAGGCGCGCGTAACCGACCCATCCACCGAGCGAAAGCGCGAAAATCAGATTGAAAATCCCCGGGCCGCGAAAAGCCACGAACGCGATTGCGATCAGGATTCCCGGGAACGACAGAAACGCGTTCATCACAATCACGTTGACGAAGCGGTCGATGCGGCCTCCATAGTAGCCGGCGATCGAGCCGACGATCAGGCCAATCCCCAGCGACATCGCTACCACGCAGCTCCCCACCAGCATCGAAATTCGCGAACCGTAGATGATGCGGGAAAGAATGTCGCGACCCAGTTCGTCCGACCCGAACAGTTGCGCCCACGAGGGCGGAGAGAGCCGCGTTGCCAGATTAATGTGCGCTGGGTCTTGCGGAGCAATCCACGGCGCGAACATCGCGCAAATGGTAAAGAAGATGACAAACACCACGCCGATAGCCGCAAGCGGATTGCGCCGGGTCAGCCGGGGCAGCGAAATGGCGATAGCAGACAATTTTCAGAGTGCGATTTTCAATGTCAAGAAGGCGACCTAATTTCCCGGACGCTCCGCCATTGCCGCTGGTGCGAACTCCTCGCCCATCCATTTCTGGAACGCATCCATGTTCTGCTCGCGCCCCAGGAAGTTTTTCACCAGTGTGTTCGCCGAGACCGACCCGCCCGGCTCCAGTACGCTGCGGCGATAGCGCATCGGCGCCGGCCCCGCCAGCAGATTATTCTGATCGAACTGACTGAAGAAGTCTTCAGCAATCACCTTGTCCCACAGGTAGGTGTAATACGCAGACGAATAACCCGCCAAATGGCCGAACGCGGCGTACATGTGCGTGCCCGGCAGCGGAGTGAACGGAGTGTATTTTTTCTGGTTGGCGGTGGCGACCGCGTCCAGATCCACGTCCTCCGGCTTGGTCTTATAGATGTCATAGGAAACTGCGGTGTAGTCGTTCTGCTGGCTGACCCAGGCGGCGCGTCCGAAGGCCGACGCGCGATTCATGCGCGCCACCAGTTCGGCCGGAATCGGTTCGCCAGTCTTGTAATGACGTGCGAAAGACGCCAGCACCTGCGGACTGTGCATCCATTCCTCTAGCATCTGCGACGGAGCTTCCACAAAGTCGCCTTCCATGCTGATGCCGCTGATTCCCGCCCACTTCTGCTGTCCGCCCAGAATGTGATGCATGAGATGGCCGAACTCGTGGAAGAACGTAACCACGTCGCCGTACTCCATCAAGCCGGGATCATCCGCCGTAGGCGCGGGAAAGTTACAAACTAAGATCGCTTCCGGCAACTGCTTGCCTAGAATGCCGTCGAGCACCGGGGCCATTTCCGCGTGGCTGTATTTCCCAGGCCGCGGGTGCATGTCCAGATAAAAACGGCCAATGGTCTTGCCGCTGTCCACCACGTCCCAGGTTTCGACCGCCGGGTCCCATGAAGGAACGTTCTCTTCGCGCACGAACTTCACGTGGAACAACGTGGACGCAGTATCCAAAATGCCCTGCCTCACTTCGTTGAACGGCAAGTACGGCCGCACCGCTTGCGAGTCGAAATTAAATTGCGAGCGCCGCACCAACTCGCTGTAATACCCATTCTCGTAGTCGCCGACCTCGGTTGCGTCGGGAACGGTCTTCCGTTTTTCGGCCAGCAGCATGGCGAATTCTCGCTGCGTGACCGGGCGGGCCGCAGCATCCACCTTCGCGATGAAGTCCGCAATGTTCCCACCCTGTTGAATCATCTTGTCCGCGGCGTTATAGTCCGCCCACGAGGAGTATCCAAGAGTCGTCGCGATCTGGTAGCGCGTCTTCATCATGTTCTGGAGTACGTCTTTGTTTTTGGGATAAGCCCGCGTGTCGAATGCCTCAAACAGCCGCCGCCGGAGATCATCGCTCTTGCTGAATTTCAGAACCGGAAGCGCATCCGGATAGTTGGTGGTGATGATAATCTTCCCGTCCGCGCCCGGCTTGTGATGGTCGATAAAATCCTGCGGCAGGCCATCGAGTTCCTTCGCGTCCGCAACCTCGACTTTTTTCTGATCGTCGCTGATGTTGCGGTCAAACATGGACTGCTCGTCGGTGAGTTCGTCGTTCAGCTTTTTTAGCAGGGTGCGGGTCGCGTCATCCTTGTCCACGCCGGCCAAGCGGAACTCGAGCAAAGTACGCTTCACGTAGTACTGCGTCGCCGCATCGGACTTCGAAACGTCCAGGCTTGAAAGCGCTTGATACACATCGCGGTTCAGGGACAGCGCGGTCTGCGCCGAACTGGCCTTGCTCACCATCGCAGTCGCGGAATCGCGAAACGCCGCATCGGGATGAACCTGCTGAATCAGCGAGGCCAGATAAATCGAGGAGTTGATCTGCCGCACCGCCTCGTCGAAAGGCACCAGCGTGTTGTCGATCGTCCGTCCACCCTTGACCGCCGTGACCTGGTCGATCGAAGTCTGGGCTGCTGCCAACCGGTCGCCAATCTTCTTCTCAAAGCCGGGGACGTCGGGTTTGGAAGCCCAAACCGTCGGCTGCGACGGGGCTTGGCCCAAAGCCGCGACCCCGGAAATCACCAGCAACCCAACCGCAAAAATACGTGCCTTGTACATTAAAGAACCTCGCTGGAAGTGGGAGATAGGACTAAATGAGAGACGCTGCAGCCCAAGAATCGTCAACCGCGATTGTGGTGGAGAGACATGGGGAAAGTCAAGTTTCGCAGCCGTTTTTTTGCTGCCTGCATCGGCTTTTATCCCATCAACAATCGCAATCAGCCGCTGTTTCCTGGAATTTTCCGAATTACAGCCGATTTCGCAGTAAGCCCTGGGATGCGTAATCGCATCAAACCCTTGTTACCTCTGTGCATCGGCATGGCACCTTTGGTTCATTGACCTTCCGGGTGATCGGCGATAAGTTGGCGACAGTTGTTCGATTTCGGCTGCCCCTTTTCTGTGGCTGGGAAACGAATCGCGGTATCAGGGGGTTGAGCATATGAAGGTCATTCACGTTTGCTTCGCGGCATTGGGCTTCGCAGTGGCCCGCTGGTTCTTTAAGCGCGAGCCATTGGCGGTGACGGCTGATCCGGTCGCGCGCTTCCGAACTTCTGGGTTGCTCTAAGTCCGGTGGCGCGGTCAGTTCCGGGTCCCGCACGCCACATGTCTATTTCTCGCCTGCACATCCCCCTGTCCCACCGCCGCATGACTTTGGTGTCCCCTCGTAACCGTTACCCGCTGCGATTCCCATCTAAAATTGAGATTCTGGTCTGTAGGGACGTAGCCAGCTACGTCTCTACGGGACATTTATGTCACGTCAGCTTACCCTCGTCGCCCTCGCCCTGCTGCTGTGCGCCCCGGCCTTCCTGCGCGCTCAGGACGACGAAGTCCCGCTGGGAGACGTGGCCCGCGCGGCGCGGAAATCCAAAATTCCGGAACCGCCGCAAGCGCAAGTCGAAGACCAAAAGGTCATCGACAACGACAATTTCTCCGCGATGATGAGCAAGGCCGAAGCCGAACGACTCAACGGCAAGCCCGTGTTTTCCATCGATCCCTCGGGAAAGACTTTCACTATGGCTTCTCCCGACGGAACTTGCAGCCTTTCATTCGACGCCAAGGCCACCTCGCTGATCTCAACCCCATACATCGCCAGCGAACTTCCTCAGGACGAATTGCTCAAGCTCGAAGGTCCCGCCAGCATCCACGACGACGTGCTCGAAATCTCGCTGCACAACGGCACCGGATGGGAATTGAAGGAAATCGTGGTGGGGATCACCGAGTTGCGTACCCACTCTGGCACGGAGTTGCGCCCCGCCCTGCTCATCCCGGAGACAGACTTAGCTGCACCCGAAAAGCTTCCCGACTTAACCGTTCTTTATCATCTGAAGGCAACTGCCGGGCCGGATTCCATCACCGTATTCCGCGCAAACCTTCTCGGAGACTTCACCGACGTGAAAGATTGGCACTGGTCGCTGGTGTCGGCGCGTGGGATTCCACCCGCCAGTCCGAGCGGCGCCGCGTCAGAACAAGCTGCCAACGCCGCCCCGCCGCAAGCCGCTGCTCAATCCGCGACCCCGCCACCCACGGTCACAGAATTGCCGTCCGAACCCGCCGCCCCCGCCGAAAAGCACTAGCCAACGAGGACCGCTCCCGCTGCTAAATGTCGGCGCACTAATGTAGGGATGCCAATGTGGGGACGAACGCCCTCGTCTGTCCTAGGGCCGCAGGCCCTGATTTTTAACTTTGATCTTGACTCAGCTAACCCGCAGCACCGCTTCCGCTTTTCCGCTCTTGATACTCCGTAGCGCCGCATCCAGAATTTCCTGATTCCTCCAGCCTTCTTCACCAGGAATCGGAAACGGCGCCTTGCCCTCGACTGCGTCCGCAAACGCATCCACTTGCGCAGCGTAAACCAACACATTGGATACAGATTTCTTCTCCGCCACCGCCCCATCGCGAAGAAGCTGCAATTCAATCGGATGCTCCACATTCAGCGCGTTTTCCGCACGCGCCACACCAGTTTCGCCAACGAACTCGATCGGCGTTCGATACTCCGCTCGATACGAAACCGGCACCGTCCCCAGCGTTCCGCGTGAAAACTCGAGATTGAGCAATGCCGCCGACTCGACGTCTCCCGAGCGCTCATCAGAAACCGCGCTGGCGCTGACCCGCACCACTTCGTCCTGCAAAATGTAGCGCAGCGTATCGACGCAATGGACGCCAATATCAAGAATCGGTCCCGCCCCCGCGATGCTCGCGTCGTACAGCCACTTCCGCGGAGGCGACGCATCTGCAAAAAAAGAGAATTCCGAACGCGCAAAAACCGGACGTCCAATGCGCCCTTCGGCAATCCATTCCCGCATCCCGCGTACGCTCTCGTTGAAACGAAACACATGCGCCACGCCAAACAGAACGCCCTTATGCCGCGCCGCTTTCACCATCTGGCGGCATTCGTCCGAGTTCATGCCCAGCGGCTTTTCGCACAACACTGGCTTGCCAGCGTCCACGGCATCCAGAACATCGGCAAGATGAGCAGAGTTGGGAGTGGTTACCAGCACCGCATCCACTTCCGGAGACTGGCACAAGTCCGCGACCGAATCGAAGGCCAGCGGAATCCCATACTCTGCCGCCGATTGCTTCGCATCAGAAATGTTCCTCCGCGAAAGCGCTGTGACCCGGCAATTCCTCGACAACGCGAATCCCGGCATCAGCCGCCTGACCGCATGCAGACCAAAACCGGCAATGCCAAATCGAACCATGATTTTGTTCCTGAGTTTCGTTCGCTGAAGATTTGGTTACTGGGTCACGGCAAACGAACGCGGCACAAACGCCACACTGATGGTATTGGTGTTGGTAAGCGATTCGTCCGCATTGATCGAATACTCCGTAATCGAGTTGGAGCCGGTATTCCCCACAAAGATGAATTTCCCGCCCGGATCCACAATCATGAACGCTGGACTGGTGCCCGCAACCACCGAGGTGGTGGCGAACACGGTCAGCACACCCGTGCTGCTGTTAACCGTGAACTGCGAGACGCTGGCGGCTCCGGTGTTGGCCACGTAGAGCCCGTTCCCGGTCAGGTTCAGCGCCACCGCCACCGGAGTAGTTCCTGTCGCGACCGTCAGCGCCGGCATCGCAACCAGCCCTCCGCCCGCCTGGATGGCAAAGACAGAGACGGTATTGGATGCGGGATTGGTGGCATATAAAAACTTGGCGCCCGGATCCACCGCAATGCCGGCAACGCCAGTGCTGACCGAATACGATCCCACGAATTGCAATGTACCGGAGCCTGTGTTCAGCACCGCGATGCTAGAAAAATTCGGCACCGGCACGTACAGGAATCCCGCGGAACTCAGCGCCAAACCTGCCGGACCGGATCCTACCGAAACGGTGGAAACCAGCGTCAGCGTTCCCGCGGCGCCGATCTGAAACATCGAAACATCGTTCGAGACCTGATTGGCAACGAATAGAAACTTACCCCCGCCGTCCATGGTCATAAAGCCCGGGGAGAAACCGCCGGACGAAGTGCGCGGCAGGACTTCCGTCAGCGTCCCGGTCGTGGAATTGATGCTGAACAGCGAGATGGTGCTATCGGCGGCGTTGGCCACGTACAAAAACTGGTTGGAGGGATGCACTACTACGCTCGACGGAGAATTTCCCGCCACATAAGGCGCGGTTACAATCGAGCTCGCGTTCCCCGTCTTGTTGTCGATGCGGTACGCGGAAACATCGGTGACCCCGCCAACCACGAAGCCCAGATGCGAAGGGCTGGAAGAAGACGAAAAAAACGAACCGCAACCGCTGAGAATCACACACGTGGCCAGGCCCACAATCGGGGCCAACACAATCCGCAGGCCGGCAAACACCGACCGGCGCACAACATTCGTGGCACCGTTTTTTGCGCACAGTCGCATTACTTTTTCCCGAACCTGTAAATCAATCCCGTTGAGAGCCGGACGTTATGTTGCGAACTCCCAAATTCCGAGGTAATCAAATAATCTGCCTGAATCGCCCGCACTGAAAACCTTCCCTTAAGTGGAAGGTCCAGGCCTCCGCCAAACGCGACGGCGCTCCCCAGATGGGAAGGCTCCACCAGAGTAGTTCCCGGATGGCGTAGCCGGTCGCGCGCCTTGCCAAACAACCCGTGCCCATAGAGTCGCATACCCTTCCACTCATAGGTGTATTGCGGCCCAATCATGAAGTTGAACTCTTCCATCTGTCCCGTGTAATGCCCGCTGATATCGATCGCCGCGCCCAGTCCCTGGTAGAGATCGGGCAAAGCTACGCTTACGTTCCCGCCGTTCATGTTCAGTTGATTGGCAAATCCCAAGGTCTTGGCATCGAACCGGAGATAGGAATATCCGCCGAAAACGTCAATTGCGGGCAGCTTCGATTTGCTCTGCGCCGAAACCGGCGGGCAGAAAAAAACACTGAACATCGAAACCGCAATCGCAAGAAGAAAGACCGTAGCGCTTCTCCGGACAAGAAACATTCGTAGGATTGCCATCAGCTTCGGCCCAAGTCTCCTCTAAGGTTTTGGCGAAACAGTTACTATAGCAGTTTGGATAGGTCTCTCGGCCCGCTCGGTCTCTGGGCCCACCGTTCTTTTCGATAGCTGTTTTTCGATAGTCGTTCTTTTGGATAGCCGTTCTTTTGGATTAGGATGCGAGGCTTCGGCTTGGAGATGCCGCACTACTTCGCAGCCAGGACTCCAGCGCTAACCCCCGCCGAGACCCCGGCCCGAAGCAAGGACTCGAAAATCTTGACTCCGTCTGTGCCGCCGAGTTCCGGCTCGCTGGCGCGCTCCGGATGCGGCATCATTCCCAGAACATTGCGTCCAGGGCTGCAAATTCCGGCAATGTTGTCGAGCGACCCATTCGGATTCGACTCCGACGTGAACTCTCCCACAGGATCGCTATAGCGAAAAACAACGCGCTGGTCGCGCTGAAGTTCCGCAAGCGTCGCGTCATCGCAAAAATAATTCCCTTCCATGTGCCCAATCGGGATCGTTAACACCTCGCCTTCGCGGCAGGCGTTGGTAAACGGCGTATCGGCGTTCTCCACCCGCACCTCGACCGGCTTGCAAACATATTTCAGCCCCGCGTTGCGCATGAGCGCGCCCGGCAGCAATCCGGCCTCGCACAGAATCTGAAACCCATTGCAAATCCCCAGTACCAGTCCTCCGCCATCGGCAAACTTGCGCACCGATTCCATCACCGGAGAAAACTTCGCAATCGCCCCCGTCCGCAAATAGTCCCCATAGGCAAACCCGCCCGGCACGATGATCGCATCGCAATTCTCCAGCTCATGCGATTCGTGCCAAAGAAAAGTCGCCGGCTGCTTCAGGACGTTCTCAACCGTCCAAAACGCATCGTGATCACAGTTCGATCCGGGGAAAATAAGGACGCCGAACTTCATGGATTTTTCCTTGAAAAAGGGAGTCTGAAAACCAGTTTAACATGAACAAAATACGCTCGATAATCGGCAATTGCTAAGAATTCATGCATCCCCCCGTTGACATAACAATCGTAAGTGTCTGACCAACCGCACCATGTACAATTCTTTGCACTCTTCGAAGTCAAAAAGGAAAATTCCAGATTACATTTCCGCAAACAGGAGATTCCTCATGAGTACCCTTGCTCAGATTCCCCTTGTTCAGATTCTGACCTCACTGTTTCTCATCGCGTGCTCCCTAATCGCTGCCAAAGTGAACAGTCGCAAGAGACATATTCCTCGCAAAGAATTCCTGGGTTTGGGTCCGCCAAAACTTATACCGTCCGTTATTCTGATGATTGGATTTATCGCTCTTGCAGGTGCGCTTGAAGTGGTGTATCGACACGCAGACCTTGGCGCAAATACATCGTGGGTGGGAAAATACTCCGGGAGCGCTCTGGCAATCAGAATCGTCGGAATTCTCTTGTTAGCTCCCTTGGGGGAGGAGCTGTTATTTCGAGGTGTGATTTTTAAGCTGCTTGCCACAAAGAGCACTGCCTTAGCCATATTGATTACCGCAGCTTTGTTCGCAGGCTCTCATTTCCAGTATTCCTGGCTGGGGATGGTGCTGGTGTTTGTAAGTGGCCTTTATTACGGATTGGCGCGCGCATGGTCGGGATCTACCTTACTCACCATTGCCATGCACTGCGCAGGAAATGGCGTTGCCGTTTACCAGCGCTTGCACTGAGGAATCCTTTTCGATCGGATATTGATATTAATGACCAGTAAATCGGCCACAACCAATCCAGCCCGAACTTCCAAGAGTAAGCGAGCCCAGCGTATTGCGACGATGTCGCACGTTCTCATCGGCTTGATGGTCGCATTGCAAGCAATCGGAATGCTGTCTGCCGAGCCGAACCTCCTGGCCTGGGCAAACCTGGTCGCGGGCATTGCGCTCGTGCTTGCTGGTATTTACGAGCTCTTCGCATCCGAGCGCCACCACTTAGTAATATTTATCGTGGGCGTGTTCGCAGGACTCGAAATCTGCGGCGCAGCAATCGAGCTCTTCCACCAGCACAGGCATTATGTTCAATGGGTCACGCTGGCCGCGGGCCTGGCGACCATCGTAGGCGCCTGGATCAGATTCGTCATCGGACGCAGAGGCGAGCAGCACTGATTTTCTAACACGAACAAAATACGTCCCATCCTCACCAATTGTTAAAATTCGCGCATCCCCGTTGACAAAGAAATCCCCTCCGCTAAAATCGCATGTTTATGCGAGACGAACCCCTAACAATACAAGACCTCTCAACCACAGACAGCCGAATTCTCAAACTTAGCGGACCGCTGACCATCGCCACGCTATTCGAGTTTCAGGGCCTGGTCCGCACTAACACTTCGCCCAAACTAATCATCGATTTCACTAACGTCCCCTACGTGGATTCCGCCGGAGTCGGCGCGCTGGTGGGTGCCTACGTGCGCCATCAGAAAGAAGGCCACTCCATAACTCTCGCGGGCGTGAATGACCGCGTGCGCGGCACCTTGAAGGTCACGCAAGTGGACACGTTCTTCAAGTACGTAGACAGCGTGCCCCAGGTCGCGTGAGTTTTCGGAGTCTCGGAACCCGGTCTGCGAATAGTTTTGGGGGCGCACGGCTTTAGCCGTGCCGTCAGCCGTCGCCAAAGAAAAAGGGGCTTTAGCCCCGGCCCCTAATTCGGCTCCTAATAAGGAATCTGGTTCGTCGGCTCGCGCAGCGCCTTCTCGTAATCCGACGACGTAGTCCGATAACACCGCAGCCGCGCCTGCCGGCGATCAAGGTCAGCAATCGGACTCTCCCGCGCATATTTCCAATTCGCCGATGCGCTATGCGCCTGCCGTTGCTGCTGCTGCCAGGACCGCATCTCCCAAAGCGTCTCATCGCAAGAAGTGTCGCGCACCGCGTGGACTCTATGCACCAGCGAGTAATTCAATCCGTAAGAAGACAGTGGCGGCTGGTAAGGCAGAAAGTCATATACCAGCTTTATGAATCGCGATTCGTCGTTGCCCAATTCCTGCTCGGCAATGAAGACTTCATCATTGGCAAAAAATGACGTGCGCGGAAGGGCCACCGCCAGCGCAATCAATCGCACTTCGATCGGTTCTTTGCGTACGGAGGGCCACGGTTCTCCGTCGGCTGCGGAAACTCCACTGCTCAAGACGAAGACCACCGCAATCACGAAGAAAAAGACAACGAAATTGTGCGACGGCTTCATGCTGCGCCACTGTTTTGATGCCCGGACCCTGGGAGAGGAAACGGGCAATCAGGAAATACCGCGTCGGCGAATCCGCAGCATTATAAACATCAAGAAGGCTGTGAATTGCGAATAGATTGTAAAAAGCGTCCTTCTGAGTGGCGCTGCACTTCTTTGCGGCCTTTTGCGATTTCTTTGCGTCCTTGGCGGTTGAAAGCTCTTCTCTAAAGGCCTACATGCTCTTCTTATTACTCCGCAGCAATTCCACCGAGCGCTTGGGATTAATCAAATGCCGCCGCCCATCCTCGCTCGCCGTCGCCCCCGCCCGAATTAGTTCAATCGCCTGTGCCGGAGTCAGAGAAGGATCGAGCGCAAACAGCTTCGCCGCCAGATTCGTGACATTCGGCGACGCCATCGATGTCCCCGAGAATTTCACTCTGGCTCCTCCGGGAACAAAGCTTTCCACTTCATAGCCGTCGGCATCCACAACGACGGTCGGGCCATAGCTGGTGAATGAAGTTTCATCTCCCGCCTGGTTCACCGCTCCCACCGCAATCAGATTCGGCAGATGCAGTCCCGCCGGCACGTCCTGCAGAAAGCTGGCATCGCTGTCGCTGTTCCCCGCGGCGCAGACGAACAGAGTGTTGGGTGCAGCCTTCATCGCGCTTTCAACCGCATCGCGCCAGATGGCATAAATTTCCGCCGCGCGCTTCTTCAGTTCCACCGGATCAGTCGCTCCACCTGTTTTCGCGAGCCACTCCTCGATCTCCGACGGATCGTCTCCCCAACTCAGGTTGACCACGCGCACATTGCGAGTGCGGAAATAATCCGCCATCTGCATAAAATCCGCCGCCATGCGATGCGCCCACTCCGGCGTCGGCGCAAACGGCAGGTCGGGAAGCTGATCATCAAAACGCGCCACCACCAACCGCGCCGCCGGATTCCCTCGCACCGCGATTCCGGCCACGTGTGTGCCGTGCGCGTAAAACCCCAGTACTTTATGCAATTCATCCCGCTCGTGCATCTGTTCAGGAGTGTTCGTCCGCATCTTCTGCTGTAATGCCTTCGCTTCCGGCGACTCAATCCCGCTCTCCAGGTCCTGTGAGGCTTTGACCTCGTCACGAAAAACCGGATACTCCTTCTCCTGCGCCGCAGTCAGTGGATATGTCCAGGTTTGCGAAACTCCGCCGTCGTCAAGAAACGCCAGCCCATGCGTTCCGCTAGCCGTCGGGTTCGGATCGGTAAAAACATTGTCGCCAAAAATCGAAACATCCACGCCCGAATCCCAAATCCCCACCAGTACCGGCGTCAGTTTGTCCTTGGCGGTTAGCGTGACATCACGCGCTTCCCAAATGTCCGGCTTCACAACGTTATGCGCGGTCACGTATTTGCCCAGAACTTCCGCGCGTTCATCTTTGAGCGGAACGTCGAACAGTATGGATTTCCTGACCCCGATCAGGTCCCAGGCCTCGCTATTGCTCAAAGCCTTGGATTTTTCCACCGCGGGATCCAGATCGGTTTTCACAAATCCGATCATGTTCGCCGCGCTGGTCAGCTTGGCGCGCGACCATCCCGATTTCATCGTGTCCTGCACCACATCCCAGGGCAACGGATTGACCGCGTCCGCGTAGTCCTTGGTAAACGCCTGTTCGAACGCCGGCCCGCTCGTGCTCTTGGTTTCAATCGCAGCTTTCAACCAGGCTTCGGTATAAAGACCAGTGGTCAGCTTGGCCGCTGGCTTGTCTTCCAAATCGCGGATTTGTTTTACCGTCGCCAGCGCTTCCGGATACTCACCCCCAAGCTGCTGCAAATTCAGCTTGCTGTAAAGCAGCTCGCGCAGGGTCGCCTTGTCGGAAATGTCGTAGTCGCGAAAAATAGAATCGAGATCGGCGCGGACCTTGGCCGCGAAAGCGTTAAACGTTGCCGCATCCCCCTGCAGCAATTCAGATGCCGGCTTGTCCATCGGATAAGTAAACCGCGGTAGGTCAGACTGGCTGGTGACCTTTTTCTTCGCGCCCATTTGCGCGCTGGCGAACGCAGCCAGCAACAGAACCAGACTCAACGCCAGAGAACCTTTGAAAGAAAGGAGTTTCAACATGGAAAACCTCGCTTTGAAGAACCTTGAGGATTCTACGGGAAATGCGGCGGAGAGTGCGAACCGGAATCGCAGCCGCCGCCGCTGGACCCCGTCTTTACCGGGCCGCCAGTTTCACGTGCTGGGCCGCCCAGCAACTCGCTGCGTCCTTGCAACTCTGAATCGCCGCCACCGCCGCGTGCAGCGAGCCTTTCTGCGCTTGCGGCAACGAAGAGAAAGTATTGTGCAGCTCCCACGGATCGGCGACGAGGTCGTGATATTCGCGATCGCCGTCCGCGTACTCCACATAGACCGCAGTGCGGCTGCGAATCGCCTCATACGACGGAGGATTCCCGGAGCGCCTCGCCGGCATATCGGGATCAGCAGGCTCGAGTAGCGGCCCGTGGTGCTCGACCAACGTCACCAACCGCCAGTCTTCACTTTTGGCCTTCTGCCCGTGCAAGAGCGTCACCAGGCTGTGACCTTCGACCGTCGGCATGGGCGCGACGCCCGTCAATTCGGTGAACGTTGGATTCAAATCAATGTTCTCGACCACCTCATCCACTCTCAGCCCGGCGGGAACCCCCGGCCCGGTCACGATCAGCGGGACGTGAATGTCGGTATCAAACGCCGTCATCTTTCCCGGCCGCAACCGGTGCTCGCCCATGTGATAGCCGTTGTCGGAACTAAACACGAAATACGTATTCTTCTCTTCGCCAATGGCCGCCACCGCCGCTTGCAGGTCGCCGATCATCTTGTCTACGGCTAGCACCGATTGCGCACGCTTGCGGAACGCTTCGTCAATTCTCGTCATTTCTGCGTCCCTGAGGGGAGGCTGATTGCGAAGCCACTTCGCAGAATCGGCATCCGGCGCCACATTGTATGCCGGAGTCCGCGGCGCCCGCAGTCCCGGAAACGCGTTCTCATCCCGCGGCGCAGGCGTGTACGGCGCGTGCGGCGCAAAGGTCGCAATCTCAATGATGAACGCCTGCCCCTTCGATTGCTTAATGAAATCCACTCCCAGCCCAGAGAGCACATCCACCAAAAAGTCCGGCGGACTGTTTCCGCGGCGCTCAATTTTTCCGTCTTCGTTGAGGCTGTAATTAAATTCGGGATAGCCATTCCCGGCCACATCCCACGACGTCCAACCCGGGCCCGGCGGATCGCGCTCCGGCTGATAGCCATTCAAATATTTCCCCATCATCGCCGCGCGATACCCCGCCGCCGAGAGCGCATTGGCAAACGCCGCTCCCTCGTTCCCCAGATGAACATAAGCGTTGTAGCCTCCGTCCGGCCCCTCGTTCTTGAACACTCCGGTGCTGTGCGGATAGCGCCCCGTAAAGATCGACGACCGCGACGGGCAACAAAGCGAATCAGTGACAAAGTAATTGGTGAAAGTCGCGCCGTCTTTCTGCATTTGAAGAACGTGCGGCATGTACTGCACCAGATTCAGCGCCAGGTCGTCGGTGAGAATAAAAATAATGTTGGGATGCTTGCTGGAATTTGCCAGCGGCGCCGCCTTACTCGCAGCCGGAGGCGCGGTCCCTGATCCGCCGGATCCTGCTCCAGCCGCTGAGGAACCTGACTGTCCGCCCGCATCCCGAGCGGCTTTCATCTTTCCAAAGTCCGGGTTATCCGCGCGACATGCGGCTACGACTTTCGCATCCACCTGCGGCAGCGGCTTGCTGGCCTTGCGCCGCTGCGGCCTGCCCTGCGCAATCGGAGCCATGCAATCCAGCATCAGCCCGTTGCCGGTACTCGCAGCGCCTTTCACAAATCCGGCATCCTCACACGCCCTCCGGATCTGCTGGCACGCTCCCTGTCCCAGCGCGGCCTGCGAGGCCGAGAGCGCTCCCCATCCCAGTATCAGCGCACCGACCTTCGCCATCCGCAGCGATTTACGATGCATCGTGGCCTCCGATCCGATCCCCTACCCAGTCTTTCCTGCGTCTATCGGGACAAACTCTGGTGTTTCCACGTCGAGCAAACGGTATGCCTCATCCATCGTACGAACCACATGCAAATTCGGGCGATTCGTTTCGCCAAATATCTGAAACATCCGCACCATTCCATAAGAAACATCTTTCGGAGCGACGAGGACTCTCATGGATGCAGGCGGGAATGCGGGCGCACTGTTCGCGAGTTCCCGCATAGCAAAGCTGGAAACTTCAAACTTCGTCACCTCAGAGAAGTCAACAATGCCGCGACACGGCGGATGGGACGCAACGTATTCAGCCGCTGCTGCGTGGCTGCCAATCAGAATCGCGTCAGTCAGCCGGCCTTCCAGAGTCACGCGCAGGATTTTGTTCCCGGCATCGAAACCCAGAACGAACCCCATAGAGAACCTCGCGCCAAACTGGAATTATAGGATTTGTTGTGGGGTGTGCGGATTTCAATGCAGCCCGAAAGCGAACGACCAAACGACGAACGACCAAAGACGGCTATTACACGCCGAGCTTTTTCACTTCCTCGTTGTAATACTTGCGATACAAAATATCCCACTCCTGGCTGCCTTCGAGGATGGTGCGCTTCTGGCTCTCAATTTTCAGGCGGGCGGATTGGTCGATCCTTGCTTCCTGATTGAGCAGGACCTCTAGAATCTTGCGGACTTCGAGGCGAATGGTGTTGCGGTCCTCGACAAAATCCACTTCGTCGAGGGTGGCGAGGGTGTCGGTAACGGTGTGCGCGAGCTTATTTACTTTGTCGTGGCTGAGCCTCATAGCACCGCCTTGTATTTCCGCACCAGCTCGCTTTTTACTTTGCGGAACATTTCCTGATAGTCGGCGCCGGAGTTGCGCATCTCGTCGGAATAGGCTTCGAGGATCACTCGCACTTCATCGTTAATGCGGTCCTCGGTCGACAGGTCTTCCAGCATTGCCGCGTGGACTTTTTCTGTAACTACAGGCAAGGACTTGGTTTCGATGAACTCGGAGGCGACCAGTCTTTTGACCGTTTCGCGGGCCAGATAGCCCACATATTCTTTCGAAAGCAGCATGTGCGTTGGGAGTTGTCGGTGTAAGAAATAGTCTAGCATGGAAAAGCGGCTCTTAGACTCGGCGGGAATGTGGACTCATTGTCCCTTGTGGATGGCTCCGGATAGTTGAAGCAAAGGGGGGTAAGAGCCTGGAGCCAAGAACCAAGAGCCGGTCCATGACGGCTGACGGCTCTTAGGAATACAATCCTCATTAGACATGCCCAACCTGCCTGACGATCTCTCGACCCTCAAAGACGACATGGTGGCTTTCGTCGAAGGCCATGGCATGCGCCGTTTTCCCGGATACGTGGACCATGAAGAAGTCCAGACTGTGATGTGGAAGTCGGGCGACGACCTTGATGGCTGGAAAGATTTTGTGGAACTCGCCAAGGCTTCGGGATCGCCCTTTCTGACCATGGACTCGTGGATGCTCGAGAAAGAGGAGCTGGACGGAATGATCCAGCGGCTCAGTAATGCCGAATTCACCAGCGATGAAGACCTTGAAGACGCGCGCTGGCTGCGGACGTATCTGGGTAAGACCGGATTCGTGCAGCTTGGGTTCGCGTTCCAGGGCGTGATGATGCTCTACGAAGGCTCGACGGAATGGTATGAGCATTACCAGCGGCTGATTGAGGTTTCCGAAGACTTCGGCAGCATCGCGATTGACGATTCCGGGGCGGACGACGAACTCTAGCCGTGCGCTGGAACCTCAAACCAACTCATCCAGAAAAAGTGCAGGCGCTGGCTGACGGAATCGCGTCCCTCCCATTTCTTCGAACGAATCCCGTTCTGCGAAATACTTTGGCGAAGTTACTCGTCCTGCGCGGAATTGATTCTCCCGAGTCTGCGTTGCCGTTTCTCGCGCCTTCTCTCGATCATCTGCACTCACCGTATCTGATGACCGGAATGAAAGCCGCCGTCGATCGCCTGGACGCCGCCATCAAGCGCAAAGAAGGGATTCTGGTCTATGGCGACTACGACGTGGACGGCACCACCGCCGTCGTGATTCTGAAAACCGCGATTGAACTTTGCGGAGGCACGGCAGACTTTCACGTGCCGCACCGCATTCGCGAAGGCTACGACCTGCGCGGGGACGTGATTGAGCGCGCCGCAGCTGGGGGCATCAAGCTGGTGATCAGCGTGGACGCCGGAACTCGCGCCTTCGCCGCAGCCGAGAGCGCGCGCCGCGCCGGCGTGGACCTCATCATCACCGACCATCACTTGCCGGGGCCAGACGGCCTGCCACACGCGTTCGCCGTGGTGAATCCGAATCAGCCGGAGTGTGTGTATCCGTGCAAGTCGCTTTGCGGGGCGGGGATTGCGTTCAAACTGGCACAAGCTCTGATGGAAAAGCGCCTGCCGCATCGCGATCAATCCCAGCTTCTGCTTTCGTTCATGAAGATTGCTGCAATTGCCACGATTGCGGATTCAGTCCCACTGATCGGGGAGAATCGCGTGATCGCCAGCCTGGGGTTGAATGCGTTGCGCTCGGCGGTGAATCCGGGGCTGAAAGCTTTGCTCGAAGTTGCGCAACTCGGCGGCAAGCCGCTGCGCGCGGGCGAAGTAGGTTTTCGGATTGCGCCCAGAATTAACGCCGCCGGACGCATGGACATTGCAAAAGATGTAATCGAACTTTTCAGCGTGAAGGATGTGGCGCGCGCTCGCGAAATCGCGCAGCGCCTGGACAAGCTCAACAGCGAACGTCAGGAAGAAGAGCGGCGGATTGTGGCGGCGATCGAGCAGCGCATCACCGAAGATGCCGGTTTGCGCGATTCCTACTGCATGGTGATTGACGGCGAGGGATGGCATCGCGGCGTGATTGGAATTACGGCGACGCGAGTTGTGGAACGCCATGGGAGGCCGGCGCTGGTGATTTCGCGTGATGGAAATAATGAAGAAGCGCACGGGTCGGGACGGTCCATTCCAGCGTTTCATCTGCTGAATGCGCTGGAGTCGTGCGCACCTTTGTTCACTCGCTTCGGCGGACACGCGCATGCTGTTGGATTTTCGCTGCCTTCCACGCGGGTGGAAGAATTACGTGCGCAATTGGATTCGTATGCGCGAACGCGTCTTTCTCTTGCCGATTTCGAACCAGTGCTGAATATTGATTCCGAACTGCCGCTGGATGCGATCACTCCGGAGATGTTTGAGGCGTTGAAGAAGATGGAGCCGTTTGGCGCGGGGAATCCGGAGCCAGTATTTTCGGCAGCGGCGCGGTTGACGAGTCCGGTGACGGTGATGAAAGAGAAACATGTCCGCATGAAGTTGGCTCCGGGCGCGGCCTCTGCCGCGAGTGTGGCGGACAATGCTGGAAACGGCTGGCGGCGATCTCTTTCGCATAAAGCGGTGGGCTGGCGGTTGGCGGAGCGTGTTGCAAAAGAGAATCTCTTGCCCGGCGACCAGATTGAAATCGCATTCACTCTCGACCAGAACGAGCATCCGGAATTTGGCGGGATTGAGTTGTCGCTGCGGGATTTCAAGACGGCCACGGCGCAGGCGGCGGGAACTCCGGCGTAGAGCGCGTTGTCGGTAGTGTTCGGCAGCATGCAAGCAACCAAGCTGGCGGCACTTTACATCGCAAGATTGTCAACCCTGGGGCGTTCTTCCAAGTAAATCAAGATTGTGCCGCTCACGCGGGGAGGTGGAGAGATGCGCACGCCACGTTGGGTATTTCTGTTTTTTGTTGCCGCGCTATGTACAGGCGCGGCTTTTTCTCAGGCGCCGAAATCAAGCCAAAGCAAACAAGCGCCCAAGCCTGCCACTCAAATTTCAACCAGCGACGAGTCGTCTCGGCTTCCGGTAAAGCGAGTGGTGCTTTACAAGAACGGCGTCGGATATTTCGAGCACGCGGCGCGGGTACATGGAAATCAGGAGCTGGCAATTGATTTCACCACCGCGCAGTTGAACGATGTCCTGAAGTCGCTGACCGTGGTTGATCTAGGCGACGGGCGGATTTCCGGCGTGCGCTACAACTCCATCGCCCCGCTGGACGAGCGTCTGAAAAGTCTGCGCCTGCCTTTTGGGGAGGAAATCACGCGCACAGATTTTCTCACCGCCATGCGCGGTGCGCGGGTTGAGGTGCGCAGTGGGTCGAGTTCGGCCGTGGGGCGCTTGCTTAGTGTTGAGCAGGAGCAACGCACAACCGAAAAGGGCACGACTTACAACGTGACGGAATTTTCCGTCATGACCGAAACGGGCGAGATGAAGAATTTTGAACTGGGGCCGGCGGTCTCGGTACGTCTGGCGGAGCATGACTTGAATCAGGAAGTGGGGCGGTATTTGGATCTAGTCGGTTCGTCGCGGGCGAAAGACTTGCGGCGCATGTCGATTTCCGCAACTGGCAGCGGCGACCGCGACATTTTTGTGAGCTACATCAGCGAAGTGCCGGTGTGGAAGAGCACTTATCGCATCATCCTGCCGGAAAAGGCGGGAGAGAAGCCGCTGCTCCAGGGCTGGGCGATTGTTGACAATACTATCGGCGAGGATTGGAAGGACGTGCAGTTGTCGCTGATCGCGGGCGCGCCGCAGTCGTTCATTCAGAATATTTCACAGCCGTTGTACGGACGCCGGCCGGTGGTTCCGCTGCCGGAAGCGGCGATGCTGACCCCGCAGACGCAGGAAGCGACGATGAATGCCGACGAAAATTCGTCGACCGCTTCGGGCCCTGTCGGGACCGGGACGGGCAGCGGCAGCGGACGTGGTGCCCTGGCTACTGCCAACGGCGAAGTGGGCGGTACCATGCTTAGCAACCAGGTGAGCCAATTGCCGCTGAACGGTAGAAATTTTCAGGAGTTGACCACGTTGACGCCCGGCGCGAGCACTAGGCTCCACGGGCAGATGGAGCGACTGGATCAGTTCGCTAAGCTTCAGTCGCCGCCCCCGTACTCAAGGCCCCAGGCGCCGGAGGCCGAGAGCCAAGACCTCGGCGACTACTTCGAGTACAACCTCAAACAAAGCATCACCATTGGCAAGAACCAATCGGCGCTGGTGCCGATTTTGCAGGCGCGGATTGAGGCGGAGAAAGTCACGCTCTGGTCGGGGAACGGCCAGCCGCCGCTGCGCGCCCTTTGGATCAAGAACGCCAGCGGGCAGACACTCGATTCCGGCACGTTCAACATTGTTGACAGCGGGACGTTCGCGGGCGAGGGGTTGATGGAGACGGTGCATCCGGACGAGCGGCGGCTGCTCTCGTATGCGGCCGACACGGCGGTGCGGGTCACATCGGAGTCGGAATACAAAGATCAGCCGGTGAGCCACATTCGCGTCGCGCAGGGCGTGATTTTTATCACCCGCGAGCAACGCAGCAAGACGAAATACGCGATTCGCAACGCGGACACGGCGGCGCGGCAGGTGGTGATCGAGCATCCGGTGCGCGAGGGATGGAAGCTGGCCGAAGGCAGCAAGCCGGAAGAAACGACGGCGTCGCACTTTCGCTTTCGCGTGGCAGTCGATCCCAGCAAGACCGGCGAGCTTTCCGTCGAAGAATTCACTCCCCAAACATCCACAGCGCAGCTCACCGATCTGAGCGATGGCCAGATCGACGCGCTGCGGGTTGAAAACCGGATTACGCCGGGGCTGGAAAAAGCTTTTCGCCAGGTGATTGATCAGAAAAATGTGGTCGCCGGGCTGCGAGCGCAAGTCGAAAGCCGGCAGCAGGAACTGAATGCCATCAACCGCGACCAGGCGCGCATCCGCGAGAACATGAAGGCGCTCAAAGGCAGTCCGGAGGAGAAGGCATTGCTGCAACGTTACACCGGGCAGCTTAATTCTCAGGAGGACCGTTTGACCACGCTCAACAAAGAGATCGCCGACTTGCAGCAGCGGCAGACGCTCGAACAGCAAAGGCTGGACGCCACGGTGCAGCAGGTTGCGCTGGACGAGAGCTTCTGAGGGCTAGTAAAACAAGGTTTGACGCGCGTTCTTGAAACCAGACTCCAACCCGGCCGATGCCTCTACGGTGACGAACGCTGTTGGCATGGAGGAAGACGGCCGCGGCCAGGTTCGGCCGAGCGATCCGGCGGCTGCGGCTTCAGATCTCAGCGAGGACCAAGCCCTCGCGTTGCTGCAACGCTCCGATGTGACCGCCTCCGAGCTGGCGCTGCTCGGACGAAATCCGAGCGTGATAAAAAGCCGTAAGGTGTTGCTGGGGTTGGCCACGCATCCGCGCACGCCCCGGCATATCACGATCCCGTTGCTGCGGCGACTTTTTACTTTCGATCTGATGCAGGTTGCGCTCACGCCCACGGTGGCTGCAGACGTCAAGCGCGCCGCTGAAGAACAGCTTCTGCACCGGCTGGAGTCGCTGTCCTCGGGCGAAAGAATTTCGCTGGCGCGGCGGGCGTCCGGCAGAGTCGCGGGGACGCTGCTGCTCGATTCGGACGCCCGCGTGGTTTCGGCGGCTCTCGACAACTCACACCTCGTGGAAGTGTTGGTGGTAACCGCGGTGATGAAACACGGGGCACCGGAGTCTTTATTTGTGCTGGTCAGCGACCATCCGAAGTGGTCTCTGCGGACGGACGTGCAACTTGCACTGTTGCGAAGCGAGAATCTGCCGCTGGATCGTGCGCTAGAATTAGCAGGGAATTTTTCTGCAGATGTTTTGCAGGAGATCGCGCCCGAATCACGGCGCGAGATGCTGATTCAACACGCCAGCCCGTCGAATTCTAAAGATCAAGAATCTGAAGATCAAGAATCTGAAGAACAAAAAGCCGAAGATCAAGAATCCGAAGATCGGCAATTTGAAGATCAAGAATCTGGAGATGAAATATGAAAACAAGATACTGGCTTCTTCTCTTGCTGGCCGCTTTCATGGTGGGAGCGCTGGCGAATTCTCAATCGGATGGCAGCGGGGCACTGATGAAAATGGAAAATGATTTCATGAAAGCTGCCGCCGACCATGGTTCGCAGGGATACATGTCCTATTACGCCGACGATGCGGTCGAGGTCCCGAACGGAACTGCGTTTCTGCAAGGCAAGACGGAAATCGCGAAGACAATGGGCTTTCTCGACACTCCAGACAATCACCTGACCTGGGCGCCGGTAGGCGCGGGGATCGCCGCGTCCGGCGACCTCGGCTACACCTACGGCACCTACGAGTTCAACTCCAAGGACAAAGACGGCAAGCCGGTCGTGGACAAAGGCAAGTACGCGACCGTCTGGAAAAAACAGAAAGACGGAAGCTGGAAGGTCGCGCTGGATATCGGGAACTCGGGGCAGTGATTGCTTGTTGAAGGGTTGCGGGATGGCTTCCGCCTGCTCTCTGCTGCTACCGCTGACACTGTGCTCGTACATCGTGGCCCGCACGCAGCCGGAGAACAAACCGCTCGCCCTCAAGCTTCGCTAGTGAACCCGGTCAAAGACAAACACACGTTCAGAAGGCTCGTCATCAACAAAAAGCTCGCGGCGAACGATCATCGCTTTCCCATCGACTGACACTTTGCAGTCTTTTGTGAAGAGTTCATTGTTCTCCTCGAACTCATCCGAGTCTTTGCGGATGACCCGTACGGGTGAGAGCCGGTTCATGCCGTTTGGCTCTATTTCTACCCAAGCGCCTTTCATATCCGTGACAAACCACCAACGCTGCTCGGTCCGTTTATGATCAGGGGAGCTGTAAGTGAATTTATAGGTGTTGCCCTGCCGTTCGATAGTGAACATCTCCTCTGGAAAATAGTGCGAACGCGCGCTCTTGTCCTTGTTAAGTTTCCACGTTCCAAGGAAACGATCCTGTGACTGAGATGAGCCTGATGAGAGTAGAACGCAGAGCACAAAAGTGACGAGGGGCAGTTTCAATTTGAATGTACCTTCCTGAGAGGGAAATTATGCGCTCGAATGTACGGAGAGTCTCATGACGGTAGTAACCGGCAACACAGTTGGAAGTTGCGAGATTTACTTCTGAAAGTGCTGCAGTATTGCCTCAGCCTGACTTTTCGTCACCACCGCTGAGAGCGCCGCAACATCCGCCTGCTTCACTGCCTGCAAACTCCCGAAGTGTTCCAGCAATCGCCGCGTGGTGCTTTCACCAACGCCGGGGACTTCGCGCAATTCGGTGGCGCGGTCGCGAATCTGGCGGCGCTTGCGGTGGAAAGTCACTGCGAAGCGATGGGCTTCATCGCGGATGAGTTGGACGAGGTGCAGCACCGGCGAATGATGGTCGAGGACTACCGGATCGCTTTCCTGCCCAAGCACGTAAATAATTTCTTCGCGCTTGGCGATCGAGGCCAGCGGCTGATTGATAATCTGCAAAGAATTCAGCGCAGCGGCAGCTGCGCTCAATTGGCCTAATCCGCCGTCGATCAGGATCAGGCTAGGCATTGGCTTCTTTTCTTCCTGAATACGCTGATAGCGGCGCGTTACCACTTCGCGCATGGACGCAAAATCGTCCACGCCTTCGACGGTACGAATAATGAATTTGCGGTAGTCGGATTTTTTCATCTTGCCACCTTCCCAGACGACCATCGAAGCCACCGTTTCCGCGCCCTGGATGTGCGAGATGTCAAAGCATTCGATTCGGCGCGGCGGTTCGGGAAGGCTGAGCGCGTCTTGCAATGCCTCTTGGATGGCCTTGGCGTTGGGCTTCATCACTCGGAAGCGCTGGTCGTAAAGCTGCTTGGCGTTGCTGGCCGCGAGGTCGATGAGCGAACGTTTGTCGCCGCGCTGAGGGTTGGTGATGTGAACACGGGTCGCGCGACCACCTTCGCCGGCGAGTTGCTCGGAGAGTACTTCTTCGAGCATCTCGCGGTCTTCGAAATCAGCCGGGACGTAAACGTTTCGCGGGACGTAGGGCTGGCCGATGTAGAGCTGTTTTAAGAGGGAAGAGAAGAATTCGGCGGGGTTGAATTCCGGCGCCGAGCTTTGCTCGGCTGGACGGGCGGGGACGCCCGTCCCCCCGTGGTCAATGTCCAATCGATCAATGTCCAGCCGATCAATATCCAATTCCGGCAAGTCCTCCCAGAAAAACTCTCTGCGGTCGAGCACGCGCCCTCCGCGCATGTGAAAGAGATTCACCGCCAGCATTCCGTTTTCAAAGTGATATCCGAAGACGTCGGCGTCGCCGCCTTCGGCTGAGGCGATTCGCTGTTTTTCCTGGAGTTGCTCGACGGTTGAAATCAGATCGCGATACTTGGCCGCGCGCTCGAATTCTTGTGACTCGGCGGCGCGGGCCATACGGTCGCGCAGAGATTTCGACAGGTCTGCATGATTTCCATCCAGAAATAACTTCACGTCGCGGACGGCCTCCTGATAGATCTCCGGCGTGGTCAGCCCTTCGACGCAGGGGCCGAGGCAGCGTCCAATGTAAAACTGAAGGCAGGGGCGAGGATGAAAACGGTTCAAGTCCACCGTGCACGAGGGCACCAGGAAATTGCGGTGAATCAAATCCACGATCCGGTATGCAAGATTCGCCGGGAAATAAGGTCCGTAGTACGCGCTGCCGTCTTTCTTCAGCCGACGGGTCACGTACACGCGCGGATAGCGCTCGCCGAGCGTGAGCTTCACGTAGGGATAAGTTTTGTCATCGCGCAGCAGGATGTTGAAGCGTGGCTGCTTTTGCTTGATGAGGTTGTTTTCAAGCGCCAGCGCTTCTTTGTTGTTGGCGACTACGATATAGTCAACGTCCACGGCCTCGCGGACGAGAGTGCCGGTCTTGGCGTCGGCCGTCCTGCCCTCATGAAAATACGAACTGATCCGATGACGCAGGCTTTTGGCCTTGCCGACGTAGATCACCTCGCCTTCGGCGTTCTTGTAGAGGTACACGCCGGGGGATGCGGGAATTGACCGGATTTTCTGCTGAAGATCCATCGGAGGCTGGGTCTATTTTAGTTGTTCCGCGGTCCGGCATGAGGTAACTGGCTAGGCGGTGACCAAGGCTACTTTCGCAGAGATGCGGTTTTCGAGCTTCGCTCGACGGACGGGCGGGGACATCCGTCCCTCCAGAATCAGTCTCTTGTAGTCTGCGGAATTGCTCTAACCATATAAATTTTCCTCACTTGCTGCATTCGACGGGCAACCGGTGTATGCTTTAGGTGCGTCTAAGCCTTGTGAGATGAGCGGGTTACGACGTGCCAAGTCCTTGATCGCGGTTGGCATCGCTCGTGCTCAAGTACAATCAGGCTGATTTAGCTCCAGGCACAGAGACTGAAACTCCTGTTGCCCAGGTTTTGAAAGACAAGTTTAGAAACACAAGCGAGGAAGGAGTCCTCCACATATGAATCGAATTTCTTTAGTCATTCTGTTAACTGCAAGCTCGTTGGCGACGGTAGGCTGCGCCAGCAAGAATTATGTCAAACAAGAGACCACGCCGATCATCAACAAGACCAACGAACTCGACGACCTGACCGCGCAGAACACCAAGGCCATCAAGGACGTTGACGCGCGCGCCCAGTCCGGCATTCAGCAGGCGAGCGCCGCTGCCGATGCTGCCGACCAGAAGGCGCAGGCCGCCGGTCAGCAGGCAGCCCAGGCACAGACCTCGGCCGACAACGCCGTGCAACGGGTTGGCGTTCTTTCCGATGCGGTTGCCAATCTCGACAACTATCGCATCGTTAACGAAGCCGCCGTGCACTTTGGCTTCGACAAAGATTTCCTGACCAAGGACGCCAAAGACGAACTCGATAAACTGGCGGCCGTCGTCCCTAACACCAAGGGCTACATCATTACGGTGGAAGGTGGCACGGATGCAGTTGGCCCGGCGGACTACAACTACGGTCTGAGTGAGCGCCGCGCGTCGTCGGTCATCCAGTACCTCGGCTCGAAGTACAACATCCCGGCCCACAAGATTTATGTGATTGGATTGGGCAAGGACAAGCCGGTGGATGACAACAAGACTCGCGAAGGCCGCGCTGCCAACCGCCGCGTGAGTGTCCGTCTGATGACGAACACCGCAGGCGACAACAGCACGCCGGCCCCAGCTGCCGCACCGACTGCGACCGCGAACCCCGCGCCGCCTTCAATGTAACTTTTCTCCTCCTCCCCGGAGGACTTCGCCAAGGCCGTTCTGCGAAAGCAGAACGGCCTTTTTTCGCGAAATAAAGCACCCCAGCTGTGTGCTATACTCCGCCGCACTTCGCCTTTCCGGGAGGGTAAATGCCTTGTCGTAGATGTTTCTATTCACTGTTTGCTCTTGCCCTGATTCCAATGCAGACGGTGCTGTCCGGTCAGGTCACATTGCCCAGAACACCAGGCCCTACGGTAGCTGACCGTCACCTTCGCGCTGAGCAATGGTTTCATGATCAGCGGTCGTACCCATTCGGTCGCGTTCCGGTCGGGGCACGTATGAAGTACATTCACGAGTTGGACCGAATGAGAGTGGCAGAGGGCGGCAGCGAACATAGATCCCGCGCCATGGTCACAGCCTCATCCTCCACCTGGACACTTGTTGGCCCGCAGCCGGCGGTCACGATTTGGGTGCCCGCTGGTAACTCTGGTCGGGCGACGTCGATCGCAGTGGATCCCAGCAACTCGAGCATCATTTATCTCGGTACAGCAGATGGCGGAGTGTGGAAGACGACCAATGCCGGTGGCGCTTGGACACCCCTTACGGACGCCCAGCCTTCGATGGCAACAGGCGCAATTGCCGTTGATCCGCAGACTCCAACCACGATTTACGTCGGGACTGGAGAAGCGAATCAGTCAGGCGATAGTTACTATGGCGCAGGAATCCTAAAGTCGGCCGACGGGGGGGCGACTTGGACCCAGCTACCTGGACCGTTTGTGAATGGCAGCGGCGGCGGAACCTCTTTTGGATCACTCACCGTGGATCCCGCCAACAGCTCGGTCATTCTGGGAGGGACGTACAACGGCATTTATCGTTCAGCCGACGCAGGCCAAACTTGGACCTCCGTGCTCCCCGGCGGAACCGGGTATTCGGTATTGTTCGACCCGTTGAGTCCAACCATTGCGTACGCTGCGATCGGACAGATTTTTGGGTCCCCGCAGAATGGAATTTATAAGTCATCCGATGCGGGACTGACCTGGACCCGATTGACTGGCGCCGGCACCAACGTTCTACCGAGCCAAAACTTGGGCCGTATCAATCTGGTCATGGATGCTTCGAATTCTTTGACTTTGTTTGCCAGCATTTCAAACTGCTGCGCTCCCTTTAGTGGGACGGTTGGCATCTTCAAGACTGTGGACGGCGGCGCGAACTGGACGCAAATTGGGAATCCGCCTTCCTGTTGCGATTGGTACTCCAGCGCCTTGGCGGTTGACCCTGGGAATCCCAATGTGCTGTTTGCCGGAAGTTCCATCCTGTACCGCTCTATGGATGGGGGGCAGACTTGGAGTTTTGTGGGTTCCGGTTTGCATCCCGACCTGCACGCGCTCGCCTTCTCACCGGGGGGCGCGACCATGTATGCCGTGACGGACGGGGGGATTTTCAGCACAACTGGTCCCACGAGCGCCACCCCGGTCTGGAACACTCTGAACAGCACCATTTCGACTGTCGAGTTTTATCCGGGGATGTCGGTTGATCCGGGCAATGTCAATCAGGCATTTGCCGGCACTCAGGACAACGGGACGTTGACCTATACCGGGAATCTGATTTGGAGTTGGGTTGGATGCGGGGATGGAGGAGAAACAGCCATTGACCCCGTCAACTCCGCCAACGTTTACATCAACTGCGTTGGGGTGAGTCTAGAGAAGTCAACCAATGGAGGCCTCTCGTTCTTTAGCTCCGGTAACGGGCTTAATACCGCCGATCGTGCAGGGTTTGTGGGCGGACCGGTGACCGTCGATCCAAACAATTCGCAAACTTTGTACTACGGCACCTATCGCCTTTATCAGAGCGTTGATGGAGCAAATTCCTGGACTCCGATTTCCGGTGACCTAACTAAGGGAAATGGAGTGATCATATCGACGGCAATTGCCGCAAGTGATTCGAACACCGTTTACGTGACAACGAACGACGGCAATGTTCAAATGACCGGCAATGCCCTAGCAGGTTCGGGAGCTACTTGGACCAATATCACGGGATCGTTGCCCAATCGAAATATGAGTGCGGTTGCTGTCGATCCCCAGAGCCCGAACTTGGCTTACCTTGCCGTTGGAGGTTTCGGTTCGGGCCACGTGTTCAAGACTTCTAACTCCGGTGCCGCCTGGACCAATATCACGGGGAATTTGCCGAATGCGCCGGCCGACGATGTTGTGGTCGATCCAGACGAAGTGAACACCCTTTATGTAGGAACGGATGCGGGCGTATTCGGGACCACTGATGGCGGTCAAACCTGGTCGACTATGGTGCAAGGGCTACCGCGAGTGGTGATTCAGAGTCTGAGGATGCATCATTCCAGCCGTACGCTGCGGGCGGCGTCGCACGGGCGAAGCGCATGGGACTTGATCGTTCCCCAAGACCCGCTATTGTCGTCCACATCCGCGGTCAGCTTCAGCAGTCAGAACTATCAAACCACCAGCTCCGCTCAAGGTGTGACCTTGAACTGGAACGGTAGATCAGTCTTGGGCATAACTGGAATTACCGTGACCGGAGACTTTGCCGAGACTGATAATTGCGGGTCGTCACAGGCTGCTGGCGGGAGTTGTGCGGTCAATGTGACATTTACCCCAACCGTCGCTGGCACTAGAACCGGCACACTCGGGATTGCGAACACGTTCGGGCCATCGCAAAATATCGCGCTCAGCGGCACCGGCCTCAGTACCTTTACTCTTGCCTCGAACCCGAACGCCGTAACAGTGCAGCATGGGACCGCTGGGATGGGGGTCTTCGTGCTCACGCTTAATCCCCAAGGTGGCGCATTCAATAATCCGATCTTGCTGAGTTGCGGGTCTGGCGTTCCTCCCCTATCCAGTTGTTCTTTTAGTTCGCCCTCGGTTACCCCAGGAGCAGTGAGCGCCAGTTCGACGTTGACGGTCACCACTACCGCAAGAGCAGTAGTGATTTCGGGGAATTATGGAAATATGCAGGCGTACGCTCGCTTGATTCTTGGAGTTCCATTGGGTGTGGTGATTCTATTGTGGCCTAATCGCTCGGGGTTCGCTTCTGCCCCACGGGTACTTGGGATTTTGTTCCTTGTGATGAGTGTTCTAGCACTTCCCTCGTGTGGGGGGAGTGGGGGAGGGTCATCCGGTGGAGGTGGGGGGCAGCAAGGAACTCCGGTCGGCTCGTACAGCATAACTGTGAACGCGAATGGCTCCTCGGCGCAGGCGTCGATAGTAGTGAAACTGACCGTGCAGTGAAGAACGTGATTCCCAAACCGGGAATCTGCGGCTGGACTAAAATGGATCTATGCTCCGTCGTGCTTGGTTCTCCTTCGCGTTTGTCTGTCTAACGTTGGGGTGCTTGCCAGCCTTCTCGCAGCAAGACGATTCCTCTTCGCCTCAGCAGCCCACAAGGCAACGCGACAAATCCGATGACAGCGCGCGCCAGGCGGAGGAGAGTTCCAGCAAAGACACGCGCGTTGACCTGAGCCCGCCGAGCGACGACCAGAAGAACCATCCTCAGAGTGGCGCGGCGATGGTTGACGCTGAAGACGCCGCTTCGGACGTGCAGGAGATGCATCCCTGGGACCCGCACAAGGCCGCGAAAGACATCGAAGTCGGAGACTTTTACTACAAGCGCAAGAATTACCGCGCGGCGCTCGACCGCTACAAGGAAGCGCTGGTTTATAAGCCCAACGACGCCTTGGCCAATTTCCGCCTAGCCGAGTGTCTGGAAAAAACCGGCAATCCGAGCGACGCGCTGGCGCACTATCAGGAATACTTGAAGATACTGCCACACGGGCCTTTATCGCCGGATGCGGAGAAAGCGCTGGACCGGCTGAAGGTCGGAGAAAAAAGCGCCAGCCGGCGGTAAGCGCGGTAGACCAGTTGGGCCACTGACCACTAACTACTGCCTTTCAGCTTCTCCACTTCAGCGTTACCGGCCCACTCATCGGATGCTTCATCTCCGCGCCGTTCCGCTTGGCTTCCAGATGCGCCGCCTTCAGGCCGAAATACCATTTCGCCGGACGGTCCGCATCGTCAATCAACATCAGGTGCGGATTGGTCTTCAGCCCTTCGCTCTGTAACTCCATCGTCCGGCGGTCCTGCTCTACAAATTTTGCAAACACAAACTTCAGCAACGACGGCCCAAACGGAACCCCGCGAAAAATATTCCAGCACGCGACCACATCAATCCGGCAACGTTCGCGCGTGATGGGCGTGACCGTGGTCAGCGAAGAAAACCAATACTTCCCTGCCCTGATGGTTTCGAGCCGCAAATTCGGCAGTATGAAATCAATGGTCGTGGTGGTGGAGTCGGCGTCGGCTAAGAGCCCCAGCAGCTTGTAAGGCGCGCTGTTCGCGCTGGGCTTATGCGCACTCATGCGAAAACCGTTGGGGATCGGTTCAAACTGCTTCTGCTTTTCGTGAATGCTGTGCCGGCTCCTCCACCACCACGCCTGATGCACAAACGGCCCATGCGCCGGATCCATCAGCCCAATGATTCCGTGGTCCACACTGCAAGACAGATCGGCGGTCAGGTATGCAGTTTTGTACTTGTCGCTAAAAGTCGGCACGCGCGGAGTTTGCGCTGGCGGCTCTTCGCGACGCGAAAATCCCGCGCTCGCCGGCCCCGGATCTGGAATAAATACCCAGATGAAATCATCGCGCTCTTCGCAAGCATAATTTCCTGCATAGATGCGATCAACTTTCAGGTTTTGGTCGGCTGTAAGCGAAGGAATGAGTTGGCATTGTCCACTCTGTGCCTCAAATCTCCACCCGTGGTAGCTGCACTCCACTTGCTCTCCATCGAATCTTCCGCAGGAAAGCGGCATGCCGCGGTGCGGGCAGGCATCACGCAGAGCAAATGCCTTGCCCCCTTTGTCACGCCCAATCACCAGCGGGATTTCCAGCAGCATTGCCTTGCAGAGCTGTCCGCGCGACACGTGATTCGACGGCAGCGCCCGATACCAGAAGCCAGTAAGCATCAACGAATCCGGCGCTTCGCGCGTGGGCAGGTCAGCAGTGGACATGGAGAAAAGCCAGCGTAACACAGTGCCCATGTGGGTCGGACACTCTTGTCCGACGCCCTTGACGTTGTCTTTGATTTTTCGCTTAGTTTTGACCTCAGTTCGTATCAGGGCACGTCTTCAGACGTGCCGGGAAATGCTGATCCAGGAAAGACGGAAAGGCGGCTTCAGCCGCTGTGCAACCGACTATAATGTTTTTTCAATTCGCTAGAGTGGATTGTCATAAATTCGCATCGCTTTTCCCAGCTAAGGAAAGACTGAAACCATGAAGCTCGGCGGATTTCTATTGCTGCTTTCAGGATGGGGCATCGTGGTGACAGCCCTGACGCTGCTGCACGGCGGCGCACTCTCCGCGTTCATCGTCGCGGGACTCGCAGTTGAAATCCTCGGCCTGGCGCTGGTGGCGAAATCCCACATCCCGCTCAGCGAGGACAACGGATGACTCCCGACACCGCCGAGAATTCCCGAATTGCCTTCGCGCTCTGTCTGACTTTCATTCTGCTTGTCCCTCTCGCCATTGCCGGGCTGGCCCTGATCAATACAGGCCTTGGCCGGTCCCGCAGCGCTGCCCACGCCATGACCGCTTCGCTCTGCGTCATTAGTGTCGCGGTGCTGGTCTATTTCGCTTGGGGAGATGCGATCCAAGCCTACCCAACCACACCCGGCACGTTTCTTCGCGGGGTGGGATCTACATTTGCCTGGGGCATTGCCCCGCTGCTTGCCTTCTTCAGCGTCGCGCTGGCGTCACTGATTCCCCTGGGCGCGGCGTCTGATCGCTGGCGAATCAGTGCCGCCTGCGCCTCCACCGTCCTGTTTGCTGGATGTGTTTATCCGGTGTATGCGCGGCTGGCATGGAAACATTTTCTGTCGGCGGACGTCAAGCTTGGTTTGGGGCACTTCTTCATCGATGTCGGCGGCTCCGGCGTAATTCAAGTCACCGGCGGCTTGACCGCACTCTCGGTCGCCTGGCTGCTTGGCCCGCGCCGCGGTAAATATTCGTCAAACGGCATGCCCGCCGCGATTCCAGCGCACAACGGCGTCTATGTGTTGTTCGGCTGCATGTTGGCGTGGATCGGCTGGATGGGGCTGAATTCTGCGAGCGCGATTCTGTATGCCTGGGTGCCGATCGAGAACTCCGTCTTGGTCGCGACTAACACAACTTTCTCCGCCATGGCCGCAGCTTTGACGGCAGCCGCCATGACCCGTGTCCGCTTCCGCAAACCCGACGCCTCGCTGATCGCCAATGGCTGGGTCGGAGGCCTGGTTGCCAGCAGCGCCGGTTGCACAACGCTCAAGCCCGCTACCGCAGTCCTCACTGGATTCGTTGCCGGCGCCCTCGTAGTCCTGGCGATTGAGTTCCTGGAATTCACCTTGAAAATTGACGATCCGTGCGGATCCGTGTCCGTCCACGCCATCGCAGGAATCTGGGGCTTACTGGCCGTAGGAGTCTTCTCGGGAAGCGGCGGACAACTGCTGGCGCAGCTCGTCGGCGTCGCCACCTTGCTCGGATTGATTCTTCCTCTGACCTACGGACTGAACTGGCTGCTGGGACGCTTCATCCGGCATCGAGTCTCGCTCGACGGTGAGCGCCAGGGCCTCGACCTGCACGAACTCGGCGCTGACGCCTATCCGGAATTTGCGGTCCACGGCGATGAGTTTATGCAGAGATGATAGCGAGCTAAGAGCCGCTTTCCTCCACATACGCAATCTGATGCTTGAAAATAAATAAATTCGGCTGCCCTTCCCGTGTCAGCCGCAGCATGTTGCGGTCGTAGTATTCAATCCATCCCCGTACGGTTTCTCCGTCAATCAACTTGATCGTGACCGGCTGTTGATTTTCGGCCAGCGACTTGAGGTACGCAACTTCGTGATTTGTCGAATCCGGAGGCGCAACTTTGGGTTTGTGGTTGGGGTAAGCTTTATCGGGCACGGACATATTCAGATTGTACAAGGCGACAGTCAGCGCAACTTCGATGTGTAATATCCAGTGCGATGGCGGGTTTTGTAATCCGCGCCGCCGGTAATCCCCGCCAGCCTGACTTCAATCCGCCGGAAATCCGAATCAGCTACCCGGCGCGTGGGATAGTACGCCAGCAGATACTGCGTCCGCAGTTCATCGCTGATGGTTTTGAACGCCTGATCGAGTTCCGGAAGCGTAGTGGCGTAAAAATATTTCCCGCCCGTATCTTCCGAGAGCTGGATGAGCGCGTGTTCGCCACCGGTGTCGCGCCCAGCGCTAGCTTCGATGGGAACAACAATAATGCTGTACACGATGGCTTCCGAGATTTGCGCGGCCCTTACCGCTTCCTGGTAATCCATTTTGCTGACCGTGTCCCCACCGTCGGTAATTACCACCATCACTTTTCTTCCCTCGCGAGCGTTCAGCGCGTCCGCGCCGAGATAAATCGCGTCGTAAAGAGCCGTCGCCGCGCCCAACGGCAGGTGGTCAATTCCGCGATCAATCGTTTTGATATCCGATGTAAAAGGAACTACCTGGTCCACCACCTCGTTGAAACCGTACAACGATAGTCCGTCCACTGGGCGAAGAATGGCCTGAGCGAAGCGGCGGGCGGAGTTGAGTTCAAGGGGCAACAACCTGCGCGTGCTTAGGCTGGTGTCAATATCGAGAACGATGGAAAGCGGCAACTCGGATTCCTTATCGAAGACGGAAACTTTTTGCGGGCTGTCGTCTTCGAGCAGCTGAAAATTGTCCTTGGTCAAACCAGCGACTGGTGCTCCACGCTCGTCGGTTACGGTCACGAACACGTTGACCAGCTTGACGTCGACCTTGAAAGTTGTGTCGGTCGCTGTATCGGCAGGTTTGGCGGCGGACGGCTGTGAGCCTGAAGACTTCGCGCCCGAAACCCAGGGCGGTTTCGGAACGTCGTTCGGGGACTGAGCGCAGCACACTGCAACGGCCAGCAGCAGGGCGAGGATAATTTTCATCGGCAGGCTACTCACTTGGATGCGGGGCTCCGCGCGAATGGGTGCCCTCGGTCTCTGCGGAAACAGCGACTTGCTCCGGAAACGGCTCTCCGTCGGCCCACACCGCGCCATCCTCGAAATGCTCCTTCTTCCAGATCGGGATGGTGCGCTTGAGGGTATCAATCAGCCAGCGGCAGGCTTCGAAAGCCGCGGCGCGGTGCGGGGAAGCAACGACGATCAGCACGCTGGTCTCGCCGATTTCCAGTCGTCCGAGGCGATGAATCAGGGCAGCGTCGCGGATCTGAAACTGCGCCAGCGCTTGCTCTGCCAGCGCCTCCATCTGCTTTCGCGCCATCTCTTCGTAGGCTTCGTATTCCAGGAACAGAGTCCGCCGCCCACGGCTGTGATTGCGCACCACTCCTTCGAACACCACGGCCGCCCCGTCTTCAGGGTGCTTAATCTTTTCGAGTTCGGCCGCGGTGTCTATCTTCTCGCGCACGATCGCAACCCGAGTCAACCCGCCACTGACTGGAGGCAGCAGCGCGACTTCATCTCCGGAATGCAGCTTTGCTTCCGTCCCCACGTATTCCTGGTTCACCGAGATCGCGATCGAGGAGAGCTTTCCCTTGAGAGAAGTGAGCCGCGTTTCATAGTGCTCCAGCACATCCCCGGCCGTGGCCTGGTCGGGAAGAGTGAGCGAGTCCGAGCTGCGCCCGGCGAGGTCTTTCAGCACGCCAAAAAATAGGACTCGAACCTGCATAAGAATTGAAGCGGATGTTTCGCTAGTAGTTTACCGTGATCGCGGCGGAACGGCGGGTCGTCGGTTCCGGACAGAAAAAAAGCCAGCCCGATCACCGGACTGGCTTGGAAGTTCAATCCGCCGCATCAGCGAAATTTCTGCGGCGGTTTGTCCTTCTGATTTTCCTCTTTGGGAGGCTTTTCTTCCTTCGGAGGCGGCGCCGGACGTTCGTTCCGCGGCTGAGCCTGAGCCGGCTGACTTTGCGGTGGCGGCGCCGGACGCGATTCCGGACGAGGTGCCGGTTCGCTCCGGATTTCTGGCTGCGGCGCTGGTTCCGGCCTGGCCGGAGCCGTCTGCCGAGCCGGAGGCGGTGCCTGTGGTGTTGGTTGCTCTCTCATCTGCGGAGGCCGCGGCGCTTCCTGCGGAGGACGCTGCGTTTCCGGCGGCCGTGTAGGCTCCGGACGCGGGCTCGGAGAATTTTGCATGTCCTGACGAGGATTGTCCGGATGCACGTTCTGCGCCGGCGGACGACCGTTTTGCGGCGGCGCGTTCTCCGGCCGAGTGCTCTCGGGACGAGCATTTTCCTGACGCGTTGGCGGCATTTGCTCCTGCGGCCTCACGGCTGACGGAGGACGGGGAACCTCTTGCGAAGGCCGATTGTTGTCCGTCGCCATTCCGCGACCATTTTGTGGAGGCGGCGCAACCGCACCGGGTTGCGGATTCCCCGGACGCGGAGCCATTTCCCCCTGCCGCGGATTATTTCCCTGCACGCCAGGTTGCGGTGCCGATTCGCCGGGTCGTGGAGAACCGCCGCGGTTGTTGTTATTTTCCTGCGGGTTATTCGGCATACCCGGACGCGGAGCCATCTCTCCCTGCCGCGGATTATTTCCCTGCATGCCAGGTTGCGGTGCCGTATCGCCGGACCGTGGAGAACCGCCGCGGTTATTGTTATTTTCCGGCTGATTATTCGGCGCGCCCGGACGCGGAGCCATTTCCCCCTGCCGCGGATTATTTCCCTGTACGCCAGGTTGCGGTGCCGGTTCGCCGGGTCGTGGAGAAACGCCGCGGTTATTGTTATTTTCCGGCTGATTATTCGGCGCGCCCGGACGCGGAGCCATCTCACCTTGCCGCGGATTGTTTCCCTGCGCACCAGGTTGGGGTGACGCTTGGCCCGGCTGTGGCGAACCGCCCCGGTTGTTATTATTTCCAGCTGGGTTATTCGGTGCTCCCGGACGCGGACCGCCCGCTCCCGGAGCATTTACTCCCGCCGAAGAACCACTCTGTCCGCGTTGCAGCGGCTGCGCTTCCGTCGCGGGCGCGGACCGGATCATCTTGACCGGAGGCGGAGCAGCACTCGTCCGCTCGACTCCCGGCGCCCCCGCCGGACGATTCACGACCACCGGTTGACGCGTCGCCACTACGGGCCGGTTGATCACCTGCTCCGGCGGCTTCATCTGCACCGGACGCCCCGCTCCCAAAACGCTCTGTCGCGCCGGTTGAACGTTCATCACCGCTTCGCGACCCACTGGCGCCGACTGTATCTGCCGCTGATCCACGCGCACGATGTTGTCATGCACCGGACGCGCATTCACGAACGTATCGTGATTGACCACGGTTACACTGTTGTTGACCCGCTGATTCACATACGTAACATTGGTGACATGATTGATGGTCACGTTGTTATAAACATTGGTGACCTGCACTACGTTCACGCGAGTGTTGGTGATGTTCACGTTCTGCACATAGCGCGGACTGGTCCGGTACCAGGGGACGAATACTTCTCCCGGGCCCAGCGGGAACCATCCTACGCCAACTCCTACGCCGATGTGGAAACCGCCTCCGCCGCCGACAAACGCGACCAGCGCCGGTGAATAAACCGGCCTCACCGCGACCGGCCCTGGGATCCAGCACCAGTTGCCTTCTACCGACGCCCAGCGCCCGTAGTGGAACGGAGCAAAACCCCACGGCTCTTGTTCAACCCAGGTCCAACCCCACGGCGAAACATAGGTCCAACTTCCGTATCGATACGGCGCCCAATCTCCGGGGACTCCTGCCGGCGTCCACACGTTTCCATAACCCGCTACGTCGTGCCAGCGGCCGTAGTCGTCGAGATCTTCATAGCCGGTCATTTCATCGGAAACATAGTCCCGGCTTTGGACGCGGTCTTCGCGCTCGTCGCGCGACACCGCCCAGCGGCCAAAATCATCGGGCGCTCCGATTCCGGCGACGTCGTAACGCAGCTGGTCGGTCCCAGAAAACGTTCCCTGCTGCCCGGCATCCAGGCGGTAGGAATCGCCGCCGCCGGTAATTTCACCTTCGCCGCGCCAGACGGTGGCCACGGTTTGATCACCATTCTGATTGACGTCCAGACGAAATTCGCCAGCCCGATTCACATTGAATGCAAGATTGGGGGCATCGACTTCGAAAGTGTCGTCGGCGCCAAAGTGGCGGACCCGGAAAAACAGCGTCCCCGTTGATAAGCGAAGCTGGGTGACGTCATCCCCCAGCTCAAGAAACGTCAGGCTGGTTTCCGGCCCCAGCCGGATGGAAGTGGAACCAATCTGAACTTCCGCGCGCGAGTCCCGGTCCACCCATAGATTGTCGCCACTGGTCAGCGGACGGTTCGGGACTGCGTCAAGCCAGTCGCCCTGGCCGCCGGGCTGGAATGAAACAGAGCCCTGCACAAAGCCGATACGTCCGGCGCGAGTGGGCGGGTCCTGATAGTTGCCCTGGTTCTGGTCCGGATATTGGCCTTGATCCTGCGCCAAAGCCACTGGCGCAATTGGCAGCAGCAACAAGATTGCCGCCGCAAGCACTGCAACCGAAAATCCTGTCCGCGTTTTCATAAATATTTCCTTGCTGCGGCCTCTGGCCGCGCGACCGGTATCATATCTATTCCGCGCGAGCCCTTATGGTCAATTGTGCTCATCAGGGCCCGCCGGGTTCAGTTTGATTAAACCCGCGCCGGGAAGACAAGTTCCTTCGGGTCATATCGGGAACAGCACGGCGCCTATGTAGATGGATGTACTTGAAAAAAGGTTGGTTAAGAGAAAGTCCCGCCAGCGAGGTGACGAAAAGCCCTGGCCTGTAGGGGTTTAACTGACCGGCACTTCCGCCAGCACCTTCTCCCGCTCTTCTGCGTCCCGCAACTCATCGCGGACGGTCGTCGGCAGAGCCAGTTCCAGCGCTTCGCCAATGGTCTTCACGTAGTGCACTTTCAGGTTCTCGAGCTGCTCCGGGGTCAGGTCCTCTTCCACGTTCATTTTGTTCTCAGCGGGGAGAATCACGTCGTGAACTCCCGCGCGCTTGGCGGCGAGAACCTTTTCCTTGATCCCGCCCACCGGCAGCACATTTCCGCTGAGCGTGATCTCGCCCGTCATCGCGGTTAACGGCCGCACCGGACGGTCTTTTAACAACGAAACCAGCGCCGTCGCCATAGTCACGCCGGCTGACGGGCCGTCTTTCGGAATCGCTCCGGCCGGAACGTGGATGTGGATATCGTGATCGGCGAAGAAGCCTTCATCAATTCCGAGCGGCCCGGCATTCGAGCGTACCCAGGTCAGCGCCGCCTGCATGGATTCCTGCATCACCTGCCCGATTTGTCCGGTCATGGTGAAGCCGCCTTTGCCTTTCATCGTATTAGCTTCGACGAACAAAATGTCTCCGCCCGACGGAGTCCATGCCAACCCGACCACCACGCCGGAGCGCTTGGTGCGCTCGGCAATTTCGCCGTCAACACGCACTTTGATCCCGCCCAGAAATTCCTGAATAATTTCCTTGGTCACCACCAGCTTTTCGGTTTTGCCTTCGGCCAAACGACGCGCCTGCTTGCGGCAAATAGTCCCGATATTGCGCTCCAGGTTGCGGACACCGGCTTCGCGCGTGTAATGGCGAATCAGGTAGCCCATCGACTCCTTGGGGAACTCAATCTGCTCGGCAGCGATTCCGTTTTCTTCAATCTGCCGCGGCACCAGATACTGAAACGCGATGTGGACTTTCTCTTCTTCGGTGTAGCCCTGCAGTTCGATGATCTCCATGCGATCACGCAACGGCTCGGCCACCGGATCAAGCATGTTGGCCGTGGTGATGAACAGCACCTTCGACAAATCAAACGGCACGTCGAGATAATTGTCGCGGAAGGTCGCGTTCTGCTCGGGATCCAGAGCTTCCAGCAGTGCGGAGCCTGGGTCGCCCCGGAAGTCGCGTCCGACTTTGTCAATTTCGTCCAGCATGAAGACCGGATCTTTCGTCTCCGCGCGGCGAATGCCTTGAATAATCTGTCCCGGCAACGCCCCAATATAAGTGCGGCGATGTCCGCGAATCTCAGCTTCGTCGTGCACTCCACCCAGCGAGATGCGGACAAATTTCCTCCCCAGCGCCCGTGCAATCGAGCGTCCAAGCGAAGTCTTTCCTACTCCGGGAGGCCCAACAAAGCAGAGAATCGGCCCCTTCATCGATGGCTTCAACCGCCGCACCGACAGAAAATCAAGAATGCGGTCTTTCACCTTCTGTAGGTCGTAGTGGTCGGTGTCGAGAATCTCTTTGGCCTTGAGAATGTCCACTTCGCCGCCGGAAGTTTTCGCCCAAGGCAACACAGCAAGCCATTCCACGTAGTTGCGCGTCACGCCATAGTCGGCGGCCATTGGAGACATGCGCGCCAAGCGGCCGAGTTCCTTCAGCGCTTCCTTCTTTACGTCGTCGGGCATGCCCGCCGATTCAATTTTCTGGCGCAAGTCGTCAGTATCGCGCTGGCCTTCATCCTGTTCGCCCAGTTCTTTCTGGATGGCCTTCATCTGCTCGCGCAGGTAATATTCGCGCTGGCTCTGCTGCACCCGGTCCTGCACTTCAGACTGGATTTTGTTGCGCAGTTGCTGAACTTCGAGTTCCTTGGCCAGATGCTGATTTACTTTTTCCAGGCGCACACGAACATCGGTAGTCTCAAGCGTGTCCTGCTTGTCCGCAGTCGAAAGCGACGGCAGCGACGACGCGATGAAGTCCACCAACCGCCCGGGCTCGTCGATGTTCATGGCCACGGTCGAAAGCTCATCCGACAAAGTCGGCGACCCGGCAACAATCTGCTGGAACAACGTAAGCACGTTGCGCTGCAGGGCTTCCACCTCGGAAGTCTTCGGCGGAACTGACTCTGGAACAGTCTCAACCGTCGCCTGCATGAAAGGCGTAAGCTGCGTGAATTCCTTCAGCCGCACTCGTTCCAGGCCCTCGGCGAATACGAAGAGGCTCTGGTTCGGCATCTTGACAACTTTGTGCACCACGGCCAGCGCGCCAACGGTATAAAGATCGGTCGGCTGGGGAACGTCAACCCGGGCTTCGCGCTGCGCCACCACGATGATGGTCTTGTCTTCGCCTAGGGAGTTGATCAGCTGCACCGAGCTTTCGCGGCCCACCGTCAGCGGCAGCACCGCATGAGGGAACAGCACGGTGTCGCGCACCGGCAACACCGGGAGCGAACGGTTTTCGTTTTCGTTAACTTTTTCTTTTTCTGGAACTTGCGCCATGTTTTTCTCGTCGCGCTCTGTACATTCTTCTCAGCGCGGATGCCTTGCCATTTTTACTTGAGTGTATCTTACTCAACTTTGATGTTTTTTTCCGCCAGAAGATTCACCGCCCAAGTATCCCAGTCCAAGTCTTTGGATTCTAAACCTCGCCCAAGAGTTTGTATAAGGAACGAAGGACAATCCGCAAGTTGCACGAAAGACTTGCCACAGAGCTTATACTTGTTCGTTCGTCGCCGACCCGCATCACCGAAGGAGACTAGCCTGACCCCCTTCCAAGCCAAGAGCGGTTCGATCGCCGCCCTGCTCGTCTTCACCGGGCTCTGCGGCTCAGCATCGGCCAAGCCTCCCTTACAGTCGCCATGGGACGCCCATCCCATAATTTTTACCGACGCCCCCTACAACTGCCCCGCCGCGCCAAAACTCCCACGCGACTTCGCCACCAACTCCTACTACACCGACGCGCAGCATTCCATCCCTGATCCAGTCCTGAAGAAGAAGTACGAAGACTCCGTCGCCACAATCGAAGACTTCTCCCGCGCCATGGTGAAAGCTTCCGACGCCTTCCAGACCACCGGCAATCGCGCCGCCGCTCAGTGCGTCGTGGATCTCCTGGAATCTGCCGCGGAAGGAAAAGTCCTCGCAGGCAACATGGACGGCTACCAAGCTTCTTACGTTCAAGGCTGGAACCTCGGCGCCTGGGCCGTCGCGTATCTCAAAGTCCGCGGTAGCGGACTCGCCTCAAAAGATCAAACCCATGCGATCACTTCATGGTTGAAGAACCTCGCCGAAGACAACCGGGCCTACTACGAAGCCAAGCGCCGCGCACACTCCGGCCCTAACGATTCCGATAACAATCACGTGTATTGGGCCGGATTCGCTATCGCCGCCACCGGAATCGCTGACGACGATCGCGGCCTCTTCAATTGGGGAGTGGATGCTTACAAGCACGGCATCCACGACATTCAGGGCGACGGCACTTTGCCGATGGAATTAGGCCGCGGGCAAATGGCGCTGCACTATCACCTTTACGCCCTGGCCCCGCTGATGATGCTGGCCGAATTCGGTGAGGCCAACGGCCTAGACCTTTATGCCGAGCGCGATTACGCCATCAAACGCCTGGTGGCCCGCTGTATCGATGGCCTGCAAGACCCAAGTTTCTTTCAGAAGAAAACCGGAGACGAACAAGTGACGTCCTCAGGAATCGAGGCTTGGCAAATCAGTTGGGCCCAGTACTACACCCGCCGCTTTCCCGACCCGAGAATTTCACAATTGATGTCGCAAGCCGAGCGCCTGAACTACACCATGCTGGGCGGGCTGCCGCCACCGTAAAGTGTTCCGGCAAACGGTTTCAACGTGGCTTGACGCCAATTAGCGGCAAGAAGTCCATGATCGAGAGGATGATTAGGAAAACGCCGGCTACCCGAAACAAGGCCGTCATGGTCTTGGTGTTTCGCGCTCGCCATTCCGGGGTTGGTGGCGGGTTAATGTTTGGATGACGTTCACGCAGGCCGGTCGTCCACGCGTTGTAGCGGAGAGATAGCGGGCCGGCCCGCACGAATAGAATGAGTCCGACAGCGGCGTATATGGCGCCCAAAATCAAGTTCACGATGCCTCCGCTCACGCCGCCGGATAAACCCCCAGCACCTTCACCATGTCCGCGACCGCCTTCAACTGGAGCAGCGCTCCTTTGGCCAGCCGGTCGTCTCCGCGCAGAAAGTCGGCGTAGAAAACGTACTCCCAAGGCCGCCCACGAATGGGACGCGACTCAATCTTGCTTAAACTAATATCGCGCTCTGTGAAGACGCCCAAAGCCCGATGCAGCGCTCCGGGAATGTTCTTCAGTCCGAAGGCGATGGAGGTCTTATTCGCCCCCGGCAACACCCGCTTCTTTTTCCGTAACAGAAAAAATCGCGTGAAGTTGCGCTTGTCGTCTTCAATTCCCGCCGCCAGGATTCGTCCCTTGTACACCGACGCCGCGTGCCGGCTGGCAATCCCCGCCGCATCGCGCAATCCGCTTGCGATCACATGCTTCACGCTTCCCGCGGTGTCATAAAACGGAGTGGCTTCAATCCCCGGATTCTTGCGAAAAAAATCACGGCACTGGTCCAGCGCCACCGGATGCGAAAATGCCCGCCGAATCTCCGCTTGTTTCACTCCCGGCGCTGCGATCAAGTTGTGCACAATCCGCAAATGAAATTCGCGCTGGATGAAGACATCCCGCGCCAGCAGCAGGTCGGCGTGTTCGGTCACAGTTCCGGCGAGAGTGTTCTCGATCGGGATCACCGCGATCGGAACTTTGCCCGCTTCCAGCCGGTCAAAAACCTCCGCCGAACGCGCGCACGGAACAATGGTGCAGCCCGGCAGCATCCGCCGCGCCGCTTCATGACTGAACGATCCCGGCTCCCCTTGAATGGCAACTTTCATGACAGCGCGTTAGCAAATTAGCAAGTTAGCCGGACGCAACCGGCAAAAGCAAATCCTTCTCCAGCATCAAAGCGTCCACTCCGCTCGAATAGTAATGCGGAATGGTCTGGATGACATTGTAGCCGCGCCGCTTGTAAAACGAGATTGCGGCGGTGTTGTCCACCGCAGTCTCCAACCGGACGAGCTGACACTGGGCCGAAAGCAGTCGCAATTCGGCTGCCTCTAACAGCGCCGATCCCACGCGATGGCGGCGTGCTTCAGAGCGGACGTCGATCGTGATGATGTGGCCGATGCCGCGACCGCACTCGGCGACCAGAAACCCCAGAATCGAGTCCTCGCTAGGCTCCTCGCCCGCCCTGAGAGCCGCCTCCGCAATCAGCGTAAAGGCTCCCGGATGCCTCATGAACGCCCTTAACTCATATCGCGAATAGGCAATTCCCGGCGCAAAACAGGCTTGGTCAATGTTCCAGAGCGTGTTGAAATCCTGGGGCCGAGAGTCGCGGACTGTGAATCGCACCCACCCATTCTAGCCGTCTGCCACCGGCCCGGCTGCAAGGTTAGCGCAATCAGATACTTACGGTATCGGTAATTTTTTCGAAAATAGGCGACGAAAATGTTGCTCGTTTGCACCCTACGTCGTACCATTCGCATCTGAGGGTCTGTGGTGCGTTTAATCGCCATCGCCGCGTTGTGCGCCGTCGCCTTAGACGGAGCCTGGTTCCTGCTCTTCGCCCGCTACAACCGCCGCAAAGGGACTCTGGTGCTGCGCTGGGTGGAAGCTGCCGGCGCCACCCGCGGCCGCGTTTTGGATTCGAAATGGCTAAGCAAAAGCTGCCTGCAAGCCCATGTGAGTTTCGCCGCTCAGTGGTTTGAAAATGCCCGCGTCACCATCAAGCTTCTGCCCCGCCCCGTTCTGTTTCAGTGGATTGCCTGCCTGTGGCGGCATCAGCGGGAGACGGTCACTTTCGAGGCCGACTTGGACGATTCTCCAACCTTCCACTTGGAAATTTCCCGCCATCGCTGGCTGACTCAGAAGCCGAAAGAAGTTTCGAATTCCAACCGCAACTGGACCATCTCAAAGCCAGGCCCCGTAGTGCTGACCACGCGCACCGAATGGACCCACGAACTTACCCCGGTCGTAAACACGCTGATGACCTCGCGCGGCCACAATCTCTTGACCGTGCGTTTCCGCCCCGACTCGCCCCACTTGTCGGCCACGATTCCGCTTGAGGCCCTCTCCGACGAAGAAACCACGGCGTCATTCCTGAGCGTACTGCGGGACCTTGCCGCAGGTGCCTCGGCCTCAAGGCATTAGAATTCCGGAAACCCGCCCGGCAAACAGCGCGCGATCACTCCTTCTCCGCCTCAAACCGATACCCCACGCCACGCACCGTCAGCAAATGCTTAGGGCGGACAGGATTGTCTTCCAGATAACGCCGCAGCCGCACGATAAAGTTGTCGATAGCGCGAGTGTCGGTGTCTTCGCGCAGCCCCCAAACTTCTTCCAGAATGGATTTTCGCGACACCACCCGCCCACGATTCTTCACCAGATGGCGGAGCAGTTCGGCCTCCATCACCGTGAGTTGTGTCGTGGTGCCTTTGGCACGCAGTTCGAGGTTGCCAAAATCGATCGTCCGCCCTGCAAAAGAAAACTCGCCGCCGAAGTCATCCGCCGGCTGACTGGGTGGCTCCGCTGGCGCCGACTCGGCGGCTTCCGGGTGACGCGCCCATTCCCGCCGCCGCAACAGCCCCTGCAATCGGGCCAGAAGAATCGGCAACTCGAACGGCTTCGCCAGATAATCATCCGCGCCTGACGCGAAACCCTTCAGCACATCTTCGGGACGCCCGCGTGCGGTGAGCATAAGGATGGGAATAAAATTTCGGGCTGCGCGCAAGTCCGCCGCGACCGAAAATCCGTTCCTCCCCGGCAGCATGACGTCGAGCACCATAGCGTCGAAGGCCTCGTGCTTAGCGAGCAGAAGATCCAGCGCGGTTTCGCCGTCGCCAGCCACTTCCGCAGAATGCCCCTCAGCTTGCAAGTTGAACTGCAGGCCGTCAGCAATATGCGCTTCGTCCTCAACAATGAGGACCCGGCTCACGAGGCTCTCCGCGGAAGTTCGAGAATCACGGTGGCGCCTTTGCCTTCGCCCGCGCTCTCCGCCGAGACCCGGCCACCGTGGCGCTGTGCAATCGTCCGCACCAGAAACAGGCCGAGCCCGGTCCCCCTCACTTGCTTTAGCGTACGGCCTGGAACCCGGTAAAAGCGCTTAAAGATGCTCTTCAGTTCGCCGTGCGGAATCCCCACCCCGCGGTCCTGCACACGCAAGACCAGGCGTTTCTGTTCCGCCAAATCCAGATGCACGGAGATATCAACGTGGTCTCCCGAATACTTGACCGCATTGTCCAGCAGATTCGAAACCGCCGTACGCAGGTCCTCGGGGTCGCCGGTCACCTCCGAACCACGGCCGTTCAACGAAGACTCATAGCGCAGAGCGCCGGGCCGCAAGTGATGGCTAGTCTGAGCCCGTTCCACACAACTCTCGACCAGACCGGCGAAATCGACTTCCACATGCTCGGCCTTGCGCGCCCCCGCTCTACCCGCCTTAAGCACTTGTTCGACGGTATTGGTAAGGCGGTCGGTATCTTCGATCATCAGGCGATAAAAATCGCGGCGCTGCGCTAGATCGACCTCCCGGCGCTGCAGTGTCTGTAGGTAGAGGCGGATGGAGGCAATCGGAGTTTTCAGTTCGTGGGTTACGGCATTGATAAAGCTATCGTGCTGCTCGTTCTTGCGGATTTCGCGTAACAGAAAGCTGGTATTGAGGATGAGCCCGGTCACAATGGCCCCGAAGAAGATGATCCCAAGGAGCAGTTTCGCTCCTTCGCGCCAATTCACAATCGTCCAGCCGAAGCCCACGGCCACTGCTACGGCCGCAAGCACGACTCCGAAGGAGAGAAAAAAGATGAATTTGGCGCGCCGCGTTATGCGCATATCAGGATTCTAACGCGGCCCATCGAATCGCGGCAGAATAGGTCAGGGCCTTTGCGCAGTGCACCCGAGAAGCGCGGGCCGCGGTTTGTCCACGGCGTGAGCGCTTCGGGACTTAGACTGAAGCCATTTCCGGCTGGGCCATTTCCGCGTGCACCAACTCAGGCTGCGCGGGAGCCAGCTTTTCCTCTTGTGGTTCGTTCTGCCGTAATTCCGAAAGCCTTACCCGGTACACGTTCCGCGCCAGCCCGAGCTTTTTCAGCGACCAGATTCCGTACCAGTTCAGGTCAATCTCGTACCACTTCAATCCGTGGCGGGCCGAAACCGGGTGCGCGTGATGATTATTGTGCCAGCCTTCACCGAATGTAAGCAGCGCCACCCACCAGTTGTTCGTCGAAAGATCGCGATTGCGAAAGCGCTTCGATCCCCAACTGTGCGTGGCCGAGTTCACCAACCAGGTGCTGTGCAGCCCGATCACCGTGCGCAAGAACATTCCCACCATCAGGAACGGCAGTCCCCCAATCGCAAACAGCGCGACTCCGAGAATGATGACCGGAACGTAGTGATACTTGGTGAGCCAGATATGGAACCGCGACTTCGCCAGATCAGGAACGTAACGCGAAAGGGTCTGGGTATCTTGATGGAGACTCTTGCCCATCAGAATCCATCCCATATGCGCCCACCATTTGCCGTCAATCGGCGAATGCGGATCGCCTTCTTTGTCCGAATACTGATGATGAATGCGATGTGTCGCCACCCAGAAAATCGGCCCGCCTTCAAGCGCCAGGGTCCCGCACACTGTCAGGAAATATTCCACCCATGTCGGAGTCTTATACCCACGATGCGTCAGCAGCCGGTGATAGCCCATCCCGATCCCCATGCCGCCCGCAACCCACCACAGAACTAACGAAACGAAAAACGCCTTCCAGGTAAAAAAGAACAGCGCCGCAATCGCGCCGATGTGAAACGCCAACATGAAGCTGCTGGTAATCCAATTGATTTTGTTGTCTTCGCGCCGCTGACGCGCAGCAGCTTGCAGGTCTTCAATGCTGGTCGGCTGGATTTTCACGGGGATCGGTCTCCTGTTATCTGTTTCTGGTGGGGCTATCGCTAACTTAGCAGCGTAACTGGAAGACAGGTGTAATAGTTATGTAATAGGCAGGAATCGTAGTTACTCGAGTAATGGGAAAACCGGAATGGTTCCGCTAAAACCGCTCGCGCCGGGTGGCATCGAGGGTGCCCCGTTTTCTCGCCCGCCTCTGGCGGGAGAAGTGGGGCTTTTTCTGGGGCCCAGAACTTTTCCTCTGAGTGAAAACTCCGGATCAAGACTTAATGTTTTATTAGAGGTTTCGAATCAGGAGGAGTCTTAGCCTTCGCAAGCGGAGGTCTATCCCGCCGCAGCAGAATGTCCGCCAGCCGAATCCAGCGTTCAAACGGAGGATCCCAAACCTCGACCTCAGGAGGCAGTCCCTCGCCGGCTGGGAGTGCGGGCGGGATTTGTAGTTCGGAAGTAGTCTTGGGTTCCATAATTCACTTAACCCATAAGACGCAAATAAGTCTCAAAAGGTTGCAGGAAAAAGACTTACAGTCATCTTGGTATTACTTCCGTACCCCGTTTGCGGTGGGGAGTCCGGCGCAGCCTGTTGCAAGCAAACCCGTTTTCAAACTGGCAATATTTTCCAGATCGGGAACAATACCGCAACAATCCAGCATCAATCCTTGACTTCGCCCCCAACAGGTCTAGCATGTAGGTATCACCTCCGATCCAATTCCGGATCGAATGGGCCGGTAGCCAAGGAAGGAATGTCACCGCTTCTTGGTCGCCGGCCCATTTAAATAAGCTCTCAGCATTCAGCACTCAGCATTCAGCACTCAGCACTCAGCACTCAGCCGTCAGCTAAACCTGCGGAATTGTGGCCTGAACTATTGCCGAGATTGGCTGCGGAAAGAGGGGCCGAGCCGCCCGTCTGTGAGATTTTGCTGAGTGCTGAATGCTGAATGCTTCTTAACTCACCACCCACTCCCTGACTTTCCTCGCCACCGACTCCGGCGCTTCCACTTGCAACTCCACCGCTCCATCCTTGTAAGCCCGAGAATAAATCCGCGCCTTGGCCTCAAGCATCGCCAGCGTCTTCCCTTCTTTCTGTGGAATTCGCAAACGCATTTTTCCCACCGGGTCTTCGGACACCATCTGATCTATCCGCTCCAGCAGCGCGCCCAGCCCAATCCCCTTGGCCGCGGAAACGTGAACGGTATGCGCGTCGTCGCGCAAACTGTCGCGCTGCTTGGGCGGCAGCAGATCAATTTTGTTTTTCACGTGCAGCCGGGGTTTTTCGCCGACTTCGAGTTCCTTCAGCACCAAGTCCACTTGCGCGTCCTGCTCAGCGGAGAGCGGGCTGTTGGCGTCGGTGACTTGCACAATCAGAGCCGCACGCTGCACCTCTTCGAGCGTGGCGCGAAATGCGGACACCAGCGTGTGCGGCAAATTGCGAATGAATCCGACCGTATCGGACATCAGCACGTCTCTCTTCGACGGCAAGGTGACCGATCGCAGCGTGGGATCAAGCGTGGCAAACATTCGCGGCGACTCCATCACCGAGGCTTTAGTCAGCGCGTTAAACAGCGTGGATTTCCCCGCGTTGGTATAACCCACCAGCGCGACCGTCGCTACTGGGACGGATTCCCTCCGCTGCCGCTGCTGGCGCCGAATTCGCCGCACGTTCTCAATCTGGTGTTGCAGATGCCGCAGCCGCCGGGCGATTTTCCGGCGGTCGGTTTCAAGCTGAGTTTCGCCCGGTCCCCGCGTTCCAATGCCGCCGCCGAGCTGCGACATTTCTATACCGCGTCCCGCCAGTCGCGGCAGCATGTACTCGAGCTGCGCCAATTCCACCTGCAACTGGCCTTCGCGGGTACGCGCATGAGTGGCAAAAATGTCGAGGATAAGCTGGGTGCGATCCAGCACCCGCACATTGACGACGTTTTCAATATTGCGCTGCTGGGAAGCGGTCAGGTCGTGGTCAAACAGAAGCAGGTCGGCGGAAACCGTAGCTGCGGCCCCGGCAATTTCTTCCAGCTTCCCTTTGCCGATAAGCGTTGCCGGATCAGGGCGATCACGGCGTTGCAGGATTTCACCAGCGATCTCGGCTCCGGCGCTCAGCGCAAGATCGCGAAGTTCGTCCAGCGATTCCTCGGCGCTGAACTGCGGCTCGGAGTTTACTCGCGGAGCCGTCGCCGCTGCATCCCGCGCCGCCTGCGCTCCACCGGTCAGGTTCTTGCCGCGCTTGCGGCTGCGGTAGTCGAGGCCGACCAGGAATGCCCGCTCTTTCCGCATTCCGGGCGCAAGAACAGAATGCATCCCCGCCCGCCCTGCGTCCCGCGACAATCTGGATTCAGTACCGCGCAAACTCAAACAGCCTCACCCCTCGGTACCGGACGCGGCCTCGGCCTCGCCAGTGTC
>Ga0210407_10000378_pt1 | contig 51964 bp, 32 predicted proteins | sample IncBWC27MmetaG_FD_150860 | JGI IMG/M metagenome (GOLD analysis project Ga0210407, IMG submission 150860) | Forest soil microbial communities from Barre Woods Harvard Forest LTER site, Petersham, Massachusetts, United States - Inc-BW-C-27-M | ecosystem: Environmental > Terrestrial > Soil >...
GAATCGCTGACCGAACGGTATGGCCGCTTTTCGGCCCAGCCGTTTGAGCGCGGTTGGGGCACCACGGTAGGAAACGCACTGCGTCGCGCGCTGCTCAGCTCCATCGAGGGCGCGGCCATCACCGCGGTGAAAATCGAAGGCGTGTTGCACGAGTTCTCTTCGATCCCCGGTGTGGTTGAGGATGCTACCGACATCATCTTGAACCTGAAGCAGGTACCCATCAAGCTGAACAACGACCTGCCGAAGACGATTTACCTGAACGTGGAGCAGCCCGGTGTGGTCACCAGCGCGCAGATTGAGGAAGACGCGGACTTCGCCGTGCTCGACAAGAGCGTGTACATCGCGACTGTCAGCGAAGGCGGCAAGCTGCAAATCGAAATGCGCGTGAAGAACGGCCGTGGTTACGTGGCCGCTGACCGCAACTACGACGAAGACCTGCCGATCGGCTACATCCCGGTCGACAGCGTCCACTCGCCCGTGCGCAAGGTGAACTATTCCGTCGAATCGGCGCGTCTCGGACAGATGACCGATTACGAAAAGCTGATGATCGAAGTCTGGACCAACGGCGCGATCACCCCGCAGGACGCCATCGGACTGGCCGCGAAGCTGGTGAAGGATCACATGATTATCTTCATCAACATCGACGAGCCACCCGAAAACGTCGAAATGCCGCAAGACACCGTTCATGATCCGCGGCTCGAGCACCTGGACCGCTCCGTCGAAGAGCTGGAGCTTTCCGTGCGCAGCTACAACTGCCTGAAGAACGCGAACATCCAGACCATCCGCGAGCTCGTGCAAAAGAGCGAAAACGAAATGCTGAAGACCAAGAACTTCGGCCGGAAATCGCTCAACGAGATCAAGGATATACTGGTGAAGATGGGCCTCAGCCTGGGCATGAAGTTTGACGAGCACGGCCGCATCATCTGGCCGCCGCTGCCGAGCCAGACCGCGCCGCCAACCAGCGACGAAACCATTGGCCTGTAATTCTTAACAACCGGAAGGCCGGGGCGAATGCCTCGGCCTCCTGAAAAATCAGAAGCAAGCGGGAAGTCTGTAATCGATAAAGGGAAAAGAAGACATGCGACATTTGAAGTCGGGATCAAAGCTGGGACGCAACCCGTGGCACCGCCGCGCGACGCTGCGCAACCTGGTCACCAATCTGTTTGAACACGGCCGCATCACCACCACGCTGACGCGCGCCAAGGCCACGCGCCCCGTCGCCGAGAAAATCATCACTCTCGGCAAGCGCGATACGCTTGCCTCTCGCCGCCAGGCCGCCGCTTACCTGATGACCCCGGCCATGACGCAAAAGCTCTTCAGCGAAATTGCGCCGAAGTTTGCCGATCGCGCGGGCGGTTACACGCGCATTATCCACGGGGGCACTCGCGTGGGTGATGGCGCGAAAGTGGCGATCCTCGAGCTCGTCGGTTATGAGTTCAAGAAGAAGGAAAAGAAAGAGAAGAGCAAGGTCGAAGAAGCCGTCGAAGCCAAGAGTTAAGCTCCCGCCTCCGCATGATTTGGTCGGCCCGCCCCCTAATACGGGGCGGGCCTTTTGTTTGAGCGGCGATCCGGCCTGGGCGGCAGGTGAGTCTTTCGCAATGCTGCCAGTGGAACGAGTGGCACCCGGGCGATTGCCGCGTGTACGCTGAAAGAACCCCATGATGCAATCCCACGCCGTTCCGCAGACCTGCTTTCTTTGCGCCGGGCGATTGCAACCCTATCTCGCGCGCGTAAACGACCACGTTACAGGTGAGCACTTCGGTATTTTGCGGTGCTCCCAATGTGCAATTGGTGTCACCGATCCTCAGCCGCAGGATCTGGCACCTTACTATCGCGCTTACTACGGCGAACGGCACGGTTTCACCGCCGACTTCCGGGCCAAACAGCGCCTCGGCTTGGTTCGCACGAAAACGAAAGGGAGAACCGGGCGAACTCTGCTCGACGTGGGGTGCGGCGAAGGGACGTTTCTGCTCGCCGCGCGTGAAGAGGGCTGGATCCCCTCGGGCACGGAGATGAATCCAGATCCCGCGCGGACTCTCGGGTTGGAAGTGCTGGCGGAACTTGCTGCATTCGAGGGTACCAGGGAATTTGATTGCATCACCATGTGGCACAGCCTGGAGCATCTGCATAACCCTCTGGAGACTTTTCAATCCATTCATCGGCTGTTGAAGCCGGATGGCTGGCTGTTTGTGGCGGTTCCGGACGCGGGAGGATGGCAGGCAAGATCATTTGGGCAGGATTGGCTGCACCTGGATGTTCCGCGGCACCTTTATCATTACGGCCGCCGCTCGTTGCGGTTGCTCCATGAGCGAGCTGGATTTCAAGTCCGGGAGGAGCGCCATCAGGAATTCGAATACGATGTTCTCGGATGGTCTCAAAGCGCGCTAAACAGCATGTTGCCTACCCGCAACCTGTTTTTCCGCCAACTGACAGGCAAGGCACAGGGGACACCCTCGGTTGAACGGGCGGCCAACTGGCTGCTGGGGCCGGCGCTTTCCGTTCTGGCTCTGCCATCAACATGGTTAGGAGCAGCGTTTAAACGCGGTGGCACGCTGATCTTTGCCTCGCAGAAATCCTGAGGACCAGCCATGCGGGTGAATAACCGCCGATTCATTGACTGCCGCGGAGCTTTTGGTTCTACTATTGGAAGATCGCACCGCCTTCTCTCAGGCGGCTTGGGAGCAGTCGTATCTCCAGCGGAGGCTCCCGGTGAAGAAGCGCAGGGTTTTGGTTGTCGACGATTCCTCAACCATTCGTAAAATCATTCAGCATTCCCTCCGGCAAGCCAATCTGAACGTCGGGGATATCCTTGAAGCCAGCAACGGACGCGAAGCTCTCGGGATGGTGCACCGGTTCACTTTCGACCTGATTGTTACCGATATCGACATGCCCCTGATGGACGGCCTCGAACTCCTCGAGGCTCTGGCCTATGTACGAAGCGCCCAGAACACCCCGGTCGTTGTCATCACCAAGCACACTTCTGAGGAGGGGGTCCTCCGAGCAATGGAGGCGGGAGCCCGGGCCTACATCCGGAAGCCCTTTACGGTTAAGGACCTCTCCGAAAAAATCGAGCCATTGCTCGCCGAAAAGCTGGAAACGGCGAAAACCTAGGGTATTCGGAAGGGGATTCCCGGGGTATCCACAGAGGTGCAGGGCTGGATACTTTTTTGAAACAGTACCATTGACGTGAGGCCGGCACGGGTTTAGCTTTTTAGACGGCCCCCCAGACTGTAATTTCCTCCGTGAGGTGCCTCATGGCTTTGTTGACCCCGGAACAAACGCTTTCGCAGCTTAAGATGATGGAAGAACGCTGGGCCAGCATGCGATCACACCCGCGCGCGACCGCCAGCCTTCGTTTGCGCCTCGAATGGGACGAGGGTGAAGCCCGGCGCACCGCGAATGGATTGACCGTGGATGTGAGTCACTCTGGTTGTATGGCGGTGGTGGGGGCGGACGTGCCACTGCATCGCGAAGTGCGGTTGGTGTTGCCAGAAACGGGGCGCTGCGCCCAGGGCCAGGTTGTGTGGCGCGGCCACGAAGCCTGGGAAGTGGGGATCGCGCTCGCCGAGCCCGACAAGGCATTCTGGGGCGTCAAGTTTTAAAAGCCAGCGCGTCAGGCGCGCCGGAAGGATCAGTTCTTGGCTTGCACCGGAGTCGCTGGCCGGTGTGGGATTTTCGCGAAGTCCTTTGCGTAGGCCCGAAGGCCAAAGTTTAGCGTGATTTTGGAATATCCAGCCACAAGTTGGTCGCGATAGTGGTCCTGACTCCAATCTATGGGGTCGCCGGAATCAAGGTTCAACACGGTGAGATCGGTGTTTTCCATGGTGAGCTTCCCTAACCGCACCGGATTTCCCTGGAAGCGCATGTAACTCACAGGATCGGTTGCCAAGCCGGGCCTGGCTTCGTCGCCAAAGATCGTGACGATGGAATTATCGCCGATCAGGACCGCGGATACTTTGCCTTTGATATGGGGCGGCGGTAAGAGCACCCCCAAATCCATTAGGACATCATTTTTGTCCGTAACCATGCCGGGAATCTTGCTGGTGCCGACCAGACTTGCCAGTTCGATGCCCAACTTATCCATCATCCCCTTCACTGGAACGTGCAGAGCTTTAAGCGTTTCTGTGCTTACCCGGATTCGGCCGTCGGAGGTGGCGGTAAGGACAGCCGAGGTTTCAAACGGGATCTCGCGTTTGCCACGCAGCTTTCCTTTTATCTGAAGACGGTCTTTATCAATGGAGATGGAGATGTCTTTAAGCGGCGAGTCATTCCCGACAAACACCTGGCTATTCAGGATCGAAGCCATGGCCTCCGGGGTGATGGATATTCTTGCGTTGGTGACGTGCACCTCGAACGAGGTTTTGTCGTCAAAAACCGGCATCTCGTTCTTGCCGGTCGGATACATTTCTCCGGACAGGGATTCGACGTGAGCGGCAGCCTCGTCCGTAAGGTGAAACATCACGTTGCGCATCTCGGTCTTCACGCCCCGCCTGCTTGCCGGCGGCGCCACACTTGCCGGAATTTCCACCACAGGAACAGAGCTGGACCCTTGGGTCGGAGGAGGAGGCTTGGAATCCACTTCCTTGCGTGGCTGGGAAGTCTTTGAACAACCCAGTACATTTAGGGCTAGCAGGAAAAGCCCCGCCATCTTCATTTTCTTGGTCACGGATCCGCCTTGGTAACATGGCTTGCCAGTTATTGGTTTGGGGAATCGCCGGTGGGCGGAGAAGCCATCGATTCCGTTCACTTCGGGAAGGAATCCCTTAGGCCGCCTCCGAAGCTATCACCATGATACAACTCCCGCGCGCTTCCATGGCACGATTAGAACGCGGTCGTGGAAGCACGGACGCCCAGCTCACGGCCCCAGATCACTGGTTCGACTCGGCCCACCAGCAGAGTCCACGAAGCAGCACCGGCGAAGGCCACACCGGCTGCAATCAGGAACGCCCAGTAAAAATGGCCGGTTCGCTGCAACACATATCCGGTGACGGCAGGCGCCACCCACCCCGACATGTTGCCGAAGAAACTCTGGAAGCCCACCCAGCGTCCGGTGGCCCGTTGCCCCGCGAGCGTCTGCGTGATGGCCCAGATGTTGGAGGCGGAGACGCCAAACGCGACCACGCCAAGTACGATTAGTGCTACGCAGAGCTTCTGTCCGCTCACGACCGCCAGCCCCAGGAGGATTCCGCTCAGTCCGATTCCGCCGCCCGTGAACGCCTTGCGAACCAGGGATGGGGTCGCCCCCGCCGCAATCCACCGGTCGGAAAGCCAGCCCGAAACTGTGCAGGCCAAGGCCGCCAGCACGTAGGCGATTCCACCGACCTTGGCCATTGTGTCCATCGAAAAGTGGCGCTCGCGCACCAGATAAAACGGCAGCCAGGTGATCAGGAAATAGTTGACGTAGTTTCCGCAGAAAAGTCCGATGCACGTTCCCCAAGCCGAGCGCAGCAGCAAAAACTCGGCAAAATGTGGTGCGCCCGTGGTTTCCGTTTGCGGGGCGTACTGTTTTTTCGGCATCCATTTCAGCCACGGAAAAATCCAGAGCATGCTTGCCAGACCCAGCACGATGAAGAACGGGCGCCACCCGAACCGCGCCATCAGCAGGCCACCGAACAGCATGCCGAAGCCCGGCCCCAGCAGCAGGCCCGAAGCCAGCACAGAGTTGGCGATGCCGCGATGCCTCTCCTCGAAATTCAGCGCGATGATCTTATTGTAGGAGGGATAGCTGGCCGCCTCACCCATACCGAGCAGCAGGCGCAGGACGAAAAGAGCGGCGAAGGTGTGGACAATCCCGGTTGCCGCGGTTGCCGCGGACCAGAGGAGAAAGGCACCGGCGAAGACCCAATTTACGTTCAAACGGTCGACCACCCAACCGTAGAACAGATGCAGGCTCGCATAGGTCCAGAAGAACGCGGAGAGAAGAAAGCCAAGCTGCGCGGCGGAGATGCCCAGTTCGTCTTTCAGCATCGGCGCGGCGATGGAGAGATTGCCTCGGTCGATGTAATTGATGAACACAGAAATCGCCAGCAGAACAATGACGATTAGAAGCGGGCCGGGAATACGCGGGGGCTCGGCTGGCAGGGAAATGGGCATGAACGGTCGGCCACATCTTCTCCGCAGAGGGCGGGTTTTGCAACGTGTATTGAAAGATGCAGCTTACCGCAGTTGGTGCCGGCCCGATGTGAGCGGGGCTTGGAAAGCGCCGCGTGCGAAAGGTTTTCGCGACCCGGCCCTGGGAGCGCGCGAGCTGGGGGGTTGGATTGACTCTGGTTTGGGCGGAGCGGGTTTCGAGGCGGCGACGAAAATCAGTCCTGCTGCTTCCGCTTGGGCGGCATTCCTCTGCGCGGCGACGCGGCGTGCGATGATGCTGCGGCGGTCGCCATAGAGCAACTTGAAGAGCACATAGATCATGAAGTCGAGACCAAGAATGCAAAGAGCCAAGAAGATCGTAAGCGACATCGTTGCCACGCCAGGACCGGTGAGGTCCTGCCTCCATTGGAGACAGGATGGGGGAGAGGGCTTTGAAAAGTCCTGAGGAGTTCATCAGGGATTTGTAAGAGGAAAGCCAGTGACTCATAACGCCCTCTCTTCTCCGAAACTCTGCGGCCCCGCAGCGGGAGTGATCCCTTCGAAAATTGGAGGGGGAATTGCACCACTTGGGCAGAGGCACCGCCCAGAGTGCTAATTAGCAGCAATTGGGAGCGCAAAGTGAAATTGTTTACCACTACTGGGTCATTTGATTCTGCTCCAGATGCCGGCCTTTCCGCACGGACGTTCCGCCAACGTTTAACTCATTTAATTGCAATTGGCGGCAGACATTTTGTGCCATTGTCGGCCCTAGCCATGGTGTTAGTAAGTGCATCCTTCGGTCCGACGGCCAAGGCGGAGACACTCGGGCCGCCAACCATTTGGGATTATTCCTTTTCGACTGACACCGCGACTTGCACGGCTACGGGCCTGACCTGCATTTCAACGAGCGGCAACGTGGTGTTTACGCTGGAATCGGTTAGCCTGAGCGGCTTGGAACCGAACCGCCCCTGCGTGAGCGGCGGCTGGGAAGAGGTTGTGGGCATGACCGGGAACATCAACGGAGCAGCCGTGTCGTTCGCGCCGCAAGATGTCTCGAACTGCGGCGCCGATCAACTGTTTCCACAATCGGCGCAGATGGGGTTGATGAGGCCAACCATCGGCTCCTCGATCTTCTTCAGTGCCGGCGGTCTGAATTGGAATATCTTTGGCCCGGATACAGGGCCGTATGGTTCGTCGGTTTTGATCGACAATTCGGCGGGACAGACTGCCGTGATTAACTGGAATCTGGTTGATCCTCCTGCCGTGGCTCCAGAGCCGAGCTCCATTGCAATGGCGTTGGCTGGGCTGGCGGGGCTAGCCTTGCTGTGTCGCAGCCAACGTTTTTCCAAGCAAGCAGTCTGAAATCTGAACGACAGGTGGACTGCCTGCTTCCTTGGTGGCCAACCAGGAGACCGGTGTGTGTTATTAAGAAGTTTCCAGGGCAAAACGGAATGGAATTATTGACGGTGAGTTAAGAATGACGAAAGTAACCATTGCGAAATGCAAGGTCATAATGTGAATCAACTTGCGCTAATGAAGCTGGCGGGGCTCTTCGGCAGGTGCCAGAGGCTGGAGACTTTGTTGAAAATGAAGAGGTTACAGAGCGCCCAGAGGTCGTCGATTTGGACCTTAGAATGCTCACATCTTGAGTAGGTAGTAGTACTTGCACCCCGTTCCGGATAACAGCAATGGGAACGCGGGAGGCGAAGAGGAGCACGAATCGTGTTGAGATTAGTGTATGCATTTTGCGGTGTGTTGCTGGCTTTGATCCTGGGTGCGCAGCCGGTGAACGCGGATTCTGGCGTCACGTACACGGTTTCCGGCACGTACTCGTCCGCTACGACCAGTTCTCCGTTGAGCGGGCCCTCCGATACGTTCACGATGAGTTTTTCGCTGCCGTCGATGCCGGTTACAACGGATTTTGTGCTTGGCGACGATTTCTTCGTCGATGCGCCGATTCCGTTTACCTATTCCTCGAGCAATGGCGGGACAGCCAGCGGACTGGTTTTCCTGAACTTTTACACGCCAACTTCAAGCTCGCAGGCAGGTGGATTTTTTGTGGATTTTTGCGCAGACGGACCGAGTTGCGCGACTGGCCAGGAATATACATGGGTAGTGCCGGGGCCCCAGCTGTATTCCGGGCTGGAGAGTTCGCCGACGCTGTTTCCCACCTCGTTCGACTTCACGGGTGGGCAATTCCTGGATCAGTGCACGTTCTGCGACAATGCTGACGCGAGCGGCACATTCGACGGAAGTGTTAATGCTAGCACTGTAGTTCCGACCCCCGAGCCCGCGTCGGCGTTGTTACTCCTGCTCGGAATCTTCGGAATCTTTACGATCAGTTTTCATCAGAAACTACTGAGCGGTTTCGCCAGATCCTAGCGGTTCGCCCCGACAACTGGGCAGTCTTCGGAAGTTGATCTTTGCCCAGCAGGCCCGGTCACGCCTTCGCTGCATTCCTGGATTGCAATCGAAGCCAACTCCTTAGGCTGGCCGATCTAAAGTTCGGCCACTACACGGGATTTGCCACCCTTCCTTCGTCAGGGCAAGCATCAAAAGTGGACGCTACGCAGGTTTAGTTAGTGCGCTGGCTGGGCGGCTGTTTTGTCTACTACTACCTGGCCGGATTTCATTACCCAGCGGACGTCATTGATGGCTACGTCGATGTTGGAGAGCGGGTCACCTTCAACGGCGACGAGGTCGGCGTAGTAGCCGGGGGCTATAGCGCCCAGGTCGGTGGGATGGCCGAGAAGTTCGGCGGCGTTGGTGGTGGCAGTGCGCAGGGCTTGCTCAGGAGTCATGCCCGCTTTGACGAACCAGCCTAGTTCGCGGGTGTTTTCCCCAAACATGGTGTAGATGGCGTCGGAGCCCATGGCGAATTTCACGCCGGCTTTGTGGGCTTTGCGCGCGGTTTCGAGATTGCGTTCGATGAACGCTTTCGTCTTTTCCTGAAAGCCATTCGCGTAACCAATTTTCTGCCAGTTATCAAGGTAGTAGCGATTGTGGTCGATGGTGGGGACATAGAAGGTGCCGCGGCGGGCCATTTCCTGGATAGTGGCGTTGTCCATATCGGTGGCGTGTTCGAGCGAGTCGGTGCCGGCGCGAACGGCGTCGCGCGCGCCATCAGGGCCGTAAGAATGGATGGCGATTTTCTTGCCGAACTGGTGCGCGGCGTCGACGGCGGCTTTGATTTCGTCGTAGGAGTAGGTTTGAAATTGGGTGACGTCGTCATCGGTCCCGGTGGAGGCGTAGAGCTTGATGACGTCGGCGCCTGCGGCGACCTGCTGGCGGACGGCGCGGAGAACTTCGGGGACTCCATCGGCGACGCCGCCGAGTGGAGGATTGAGGCCGGGCTTGTAGGGCGTGCTGGTGACGGTGAGGCCATAGCCGCAGACGAACATGCGGGGGCCGATCATTTCACCGTGATTGATGAGGTCGCGCATGGCGATGTCGAGATATTGATCGGCACCGAGATCGCGGACGGTGGTGACGCCCGCTTCGAGGGTGCGGAGGGCGCCTTTGCGGGCGATGAACAGTTCGTAGGCGGGCGGATTGGCGGTGAGCTGCTTGAGCATGGGCTGGCCGGGAGTTTCGTCGGTGTACTGCGTCATGTGGGTGTGGACGTCGATTAGGCCGGGAAGGCCGGTGAATTTGGAGAGGTCGATGATTTGCGCGTGGGCGGGGATGTCGGAAGGATTGGTGGTGACGGATTTGATTTTGTCGTCTTCGATGAGGACGATGGCGTTGGTCCAGAGTTTGCCGTGGGCGTCCCAGAGATGGCCGAATTTGACGGCTTTTACGGATTTGGCGGGAGCGGGGTTTTGCGCTGTGGAAATTGCGTAAGGAAGAAACAGGAAGAGGATGAGAAGTGTGCGAGACGTTTTCATTGGGAGAAGTCCTGAAAATTATTTTGAATGAGAGCCGAGAGATGTTTTTAGTTCATTCGCGGGAAGAATGCAACGGAGAGGATAGAGATTACGGGGCACCGCCCGGGCTATACTCGACCGCGAAGGCGGACCGCCTCGGAAGGCGGTCCCTACACGGTAGTAGAGAAGAAAAAGCAGATCCTTCACTCGCAAAAGACGCGGGTTCGGGATGACACGTTTTCTTGAGGACGAACTGGGGGTCGACGATGGATTTTCCTAGCTTTGATTTGACTGGGCAGGTGGCGCTGGTTACCGGGGCGGCGCGGGGATTGGGGCGCGCGATTTCACTGGCGCTGGCGCACGCAGGGGCGGATGTTGCGCTGGGATTGCGCGACAGGAAGATGGACAGTGGATTGACCGACGAGATCCGCGCGATGGGGCGGCGTGTGCTGCCTCTGCAGATGGATATGACCAAATTGGAGGAAGTGCAGTGGGCGGTGGCGGAGACGGCGCGAGAGTTTGGCCGGTTGGACATATTGGTCAACAACGCGGGGCTGGCTCCGGAAAATCCGGCGGAGAAGGTGCGCGAGGAGGATTTTGATTTGACGGTGGCGGTGAATTTGAAGGGAACGTTCTTTGCGAGCCAGGCGGCGGGGCGGGTGATGATCCGGCAGGGAAGCGGGAAGATTATCAACATGAGTTCGCAGGCGGGATTCGCGGCCCTGCCGACGGAATCTATTTATTGCATGACGAAGGCGGCGATTGCGCATTTAACGAAATGCCTGGCCGTGGAGTGGGGAAAGCACGGCATTACCGTGAATGCGGTGGCGCCGACGTTTATTCGGACGCCGGGGACGGAGGCGGCGCTGGCAGATTCAGCGTTTCGCGCGGATACGATTGAGCGGATTGCGGGATTGCATCGGATAGGAGAGCCGATGGAGGTGGCGGGGGCGGTGGTGTTTTTGGCGTCGCCGGCGGCTTCGTTGATTACCGGGGAGACCATTTTGATTGATGGTGGGTGGACGGCGCGGTAGGGGAAGGGAAGAGCATAGCGAAGAATCGCTGTGCCACGAAGAGAAGGGGGCGGCACGCGGGTTAAAGGATTTCAGCGGGCGAGGTTGGGCTTGGATATTGCCGCGGTCCCTCCACTCCATGGCCGACGTTCGCGCAGCGCGAACGTAAGATAAAGTCGGCCATTTCGGTCCCTTCGGCGATGCTCAGGGCAGGCGGGATGACAGAGATGAAGTAATGGCGCGACAGCGGCGCTTATTCGAAGTGGATTAGGACGATTTCGGGGGCGGTGCAGACGCGGAGGGGCGGTCCCCAAGTACCGGCGCCGCTGGAGGTGTAGACCAGGAGATCGCCGAAGCGCTTGAGACCGTAGGTGTAGGCGCCAAAGATACGCGACGTGAACCAGGTGAAGGGGAAGATCTGGCCGCCGTGGGTGTGGCCGGAGAGCTGGAGTGAGATGCCCTGCTGCTCTGGAATGGGCAGGCTGTGTGGGACGTGGGAGAGCAGGACGCTGGCGCGCGAGCGGTCGAGATCGGCATTGGCGAGGATGGAGCGGAAGCGCTCGGGATTTGCGGAGTCATGGTAGGGGACGCCGAGAACCTGAAGGCCGTCGAGATTTACCTTTTCATTGTTGAGCACGCGGATGCCGGAGTTGCGGATGGCGCTGAGATAGCCATTCGAATCGGAAAATTCATCGTGATTGCCGGTAACGAAGTAGGAGCCGAACTTTGGCGAAAGCTGGCGCCAGGGAGAGACGAGGCGAGGCGCGTCGACGTGGGTGCCGTCGAACATGTCGCCGCTGATGAAGACAACATCGGCGCGAAGCTGGCGAAGCTTGGTGACGATGCGGGAGATGAAGTTGCGTCCCTTGATGTGGCCGAGATGCGTGTCGGTGACGAGGGCCGCGACTCGCCCACGCCATGAAGCGGGGAGGCCGGGAAGTTTCACGGTGACGCTCTTGACGCGGAGATTGGCGGCGTTAGCGAGGCCGTAGAGCGTGGCGAAAACGGCGAGGCCGAAGAAGAAGATGGCGATCCCTGTTTGGGTGAAGGGGAGATTGAAAATAATTGTGGCGCCAATGGCGATCCAGGCGAGGGCGGCGGCGGCGAAGGCGAAGTTCACGAAGCCGAGCCAGATGCTGGCGAGGCCGTAGTAGGCGCGGACCGGGCGATTGAAGAAGCGATGAGCCAGCAGCGAAGAGGTGAGGAAGCTGACGGAAAGAACAAAGAAAGAGATCTGGAGAAGGCGGAGCCAAGTGTGGCTTGGCGCGCCGGCGAGGGTGATCCAAGTTTCGTAGATGAACAGATGAACGAGAAGAAGAATGGATTGGATTATGGAAATGGCTACGACGATGCGAGGGTTCAAGCGCGGACTCCCTGCCGGCGGATGGCTGCCTGGCGTAATTATTGGATGTGCGAGAGGGCTGGTTTGGTATGAGTGGTATTCGTTGCAGTTGCCCGTCAGCCGAGCAGAGGCCAGGCCTCCGCGGAGTTGAGGAAGGCGCGGAGCCGTGCAATTTCGGCGGGTACATTTTGGACCAGTGGGGCACGGTGGCCGGGACAGATGAACTGAGGATTCACGTCGAGACACCCTAAGGCGGATTGCCGGGCGGTGGGGAGGTCTGGAGTGACCGGCCGGGCCATCAGCCTCAACTGATTGCCAACGACGGCGAGCGCATCTCCACAAAATAAGGTGCGCGAAGGTTCGTGGAGATAGGCGACGTGGCCCGGAGTATGCCCGGGTGTGGCGAGCACTCGAAATTCGCCGGCAACCAGATCGCCGTTCCGGACGAACGAGTCGGCAGCTACCGCGCGAGGAGGAGCTTCTTCGAGAAGGCCTCGGAGCAGCACGAGCGGGCCGAGTTCAGGGATTCTTTCGCCCAGCCACGCGCGGAAACCGTGCGCAGCGTTTTCACGAGTGAAAAACGAAGCGTCCTCGGTTGCGTAATGAATGGAGACGCCCAAGCGAGCTTTCAGTTCTGCGGCACCCGCGGCGTGGTCGTTGTGCCAATGGGTCAGAAGCACGGCGGTTAGTTGAGCGGGCGACAAGCCGAGCCTCTTGAAAGCGGTAAATACATCCGCGGCGCCAGAATCCATCCCAGCGTCAATGGCTACGATTCCCCGGCCGGTGTCAACGAGATAGGAACAGGCTAGATAGGAAGGCCGGCGGACACACCAGATATGGTTGGTGACAGGCAGAACTTGGAGAGAGATGCGGGCCTCCGATTTGGGAGTAGGAAAATATATTAATCCGGAATTGGGGAGAAGTGTGGGGCGAGTTGTTTGAAAATTTCGAAAGGTTCATCACACCGGGCAGGGCCGGTGGAGAAACCGATTGAAAAGAAAGAGAACCCAAGAACACAGGCTGAAGCTGTGCTACTCCATGCGGTAGTTGGGGGCTTCTTTGGTGATGACTACGTCATGGACGTGGGATTCGCGGAGGCCGGCGGCGGTGATGCGGACGAATTTACTTTTTTCGGTGAGTTCTTTCAGGGTGCGCGCGCCGACGTAGCCCATGCCGCTTTTCAAACCGCCGACAAGCTGATCGGTGAGGCCGTTAAGCGGGCCTTTGTAGGCAACGCGGCCTTCGACGCCTTCGGGTACGGACTTGCCGCGCTCGGCGCCTTCCTGGGAATAGCGGTCGGCGGAGCCTTGTTCCATGGCGCCGGTGGAGCCCATGCCGCGGTAGGACTTGAAGGTGCGGCCCTGATAGAGAATCGTTTCGCCGGGAGCTTCTTCGGTGCCGGCGAAAAGGCTGCCGATCATCACGCAGGAAGCACCTGCGGCGATGGCTTTGGTGATGTCGCCGGAGTATTTGATGCCACCGTCGGCGATGATGGGGACGTCGGTTCCTTTTGCGGCGCGCGCGGCTTCGTTGATCGCGGTGATTTGCGGAACGCCCGCGCCGGTGACGATGCGCGTGGTGCAGATGGAGCCGGGGCCGATGCCGACTTTCAGGCCGTCGATGCCGAGGGAGATGAGATCTTTTGCGGCTTCGTAGGTGGCGACGTTGCCCGCGATGAGCTGCATTTCTGGCAGGCGATGGCGAATCGCCTTGATGGCTTCCATTACGCGTTCGGTGTGGCCGTGCGCCGTGTCGATGGCGAGGACATCGGCCTTGGCCTTGGCCATTTCGACGGCGCGTTCGAGGAAATCGCCTGTGGCACCTACGGCGGCGCCGACGGTGAGGCGGCCGTGGTCGTCTTTTGCGGCGCGGGGATATTCGAGCTTTTTCTGGATGTCTTTTACCGTGATGAGGCCCTTGAGGTTGAAATCCTGGTCAACGACTAGAAGTTTTTCGATGCGATGCTTCTGCAGGATTTTCTCGGCTTCTTCGAGCGTGGTGCCGACGGGGACGGTGACCAGGTTGTCCTTGGTCATGACCTGGCCGACGAGTTGGGTGTGATTTTTTTCGAAGCGCAGGTCGCGATTGGTGAGGATGCCGGTGAGGCGAGTGCCGCGCGTGACGGGCAGGCCGGAGATGCGGTACTTGGTCATGATGTCGAGCGCTTGGCGGAGGGTGATGTCGGGAGAGATGGTGACGGGGTCGACGATCATGCCGGATTCGGAACGCTTGACCCGGTCTACTTCTTCAAACTGGCGGTCGATGGGGAAATTGCGGTGGATGATGCCGATGCCGCCCTGGCGCGCAATGCCGATAGCCAGGCGCGATTCGGTGACCGTGTCCATGGCGGCGGAGGCGAGAGGAATGTTGATCGCAAGCTTGCGCGTGAATTTCGTGGTGGGGTCGACTTCGGTCGGCAGGATGGAGGATTTGCCGGGGAGGAGGAGAACGTCGTCGAAGGTGAGAGCTTCGGGGATGGGACCATCAATCATGGGAGCCTCTTGTATTTGAATTTGTTGCGGGACGCCCAGCGGAATGGAGCGAAAGGGCCGGCGGCCAGAAACAGCGCAGCCCAGCGGGTGGCCACTGGGCTGGAAGATGAGTTCAACAGATCGAAAAATTGCGTCACGGTGAAACTTCTATTTTAGGGGTGGAGGGAGTTTGGGTCAAGTAAGGCCCGGAAAACGCGGATTTCCGCTCAGTATTTGGCCGGGGCGTACAGCTTTTGCGAGACGTCAGAAAGGTAACGGGTGAGTTGTTCCGCGCGGGCCCGGCCGGTGGACTTCTGGATCATGGTGGAGAGAATGGGCTCGAGGAAGCGATTGTACTTGGCGAGGGTGAGTTGATCGTTAGAGGCGAAGGCGGATTCGACGGCACGTTCGGTGGAGGGAGTGACGAGTTCGAGGCGGCCGACGAAGACGCGAGTAGTTGTGGCTGGCGCGGGCGAAATGCGGAGCGGGAGAACGGAGTCGACGAAGCTGCGAGGAACGATGTAGATGAGGCGGGAGCCTTCTTCGAACCAGGAATCTTTCCAGGTTTCGAGCATGGCGTGGGCTTCGTCGGGGAAGAGGCCTTGGGAGATGAGGATGCTTTCGAGGGCGGCGGAAAGGGAATCGAGCGAAGAGGAGAGTTCAGGAGGAGCGTAGGCCGCTTGGTCACGCAAGGGGCCGAGCATGCGGAAACCGAGTTGCGCGCCACGGCGTTCGACGAGAATGGCGGCGGGGATTTCGTCGGGCACTTGATTTTCCAGATGGATGGTGGAATCCGCGCTGACGGTGGCGTTGATGGGTACGGAGAAAGCGGAGACGCCACGATAGAAGAGGAATTTCTCGCGCTGCGGGCCGGATTGAGTTTCGACGAAAAGTGCAGCAGCGGAAGTGTTGCGCGCTGCGAAATAGTGATTGCCGGAATTATCCGTGGGGAACTCGGCGGAGCCTTGCGGATCGACGTGGATAGAGTTCCATGCGATGCCGCCGGAGGATTTTATGTTAAAGAGCGAGATGTCGCGCGGAGCGAGGCGCGGATTGACGGAATCGGCGTGGGGATACCACTCGGTGATAAGGCCTTTTGCGGAGGAGACGTTGACGGAGACGGTGGTTTCGCGCGGGGAATAGAAGTAGAGGACGGGAGTTTCCATGCGCACGGTGCCGCGCAGACCGCCCTTGAAGGCGACTTCGCGGAAGTGTTCGACGAAGGTGGGCAGGTCGGTGGAACCGGTGAGAGGAAGCCACCCCATCGAACTGCCATCGGGCCCGGCGATGGAGGTGAAGGTGCCCCATTCGTGGACTGTGAGGTCACTTTCGGGAACTTGTTTTGCGTTGGCGTGAACGAGAGAGAAGGAGATGGCAAAGAGAAGAGTGGCGGCGAAATAGGGAACGGGAGAACGGTTGTTGTTCATATAATTTTCTCCATGCGGACCAATTGGTCGCTCAGTGGGGAGACGTAGGGGTGGGAGTTTGTGTTAACAGGAATGAAGAAAGGAAAGAGTTCATCACACAGAAAGAATAAGGGCCACAGAGAGCACGGAGAATTCCTGGGTCATGTGCGAGCCGTGATTGTTATTTCAGGGGAGACTACTTTTCCTGGAGCAATGGTTGGGTGTTAGGGGGCGGCTGCGGGTAAGCGGATTGTTGCCAGAAGCGCCACTGGGAAATTTCACCGAGGCCCAGGGAGTTCCACCAGAGATCGAGCATGGATTGATCGAGATTGAGGATGCCGGGGCGTGTGACGCCTTGGGGAGGTGGAACGAGCACGGCGAAGCGCGCGTAGACCTGTGAGCGTTCGGCAGCGTTGACGCGGAAGAGAAGATGCCAGAGGGACAGCGCATCGTGCGCGCGGGCTTCGGAAAGTATTTTGGCGATTGCGGCGCTGCGCTCTGCTGAATTTTCCACGCTCGAATCGAATTGGACAATCGCTTCGCGGAACGCGGGCGTGGCGTCTTCGAAATAGGGAATTCCCGGGCCCTGTTCAGGGCGCGTGGAGCACATGGCGCCAGCGGGGATGAAAGAGTCGCGGCCAAGGAGATGAAAGCCGACCCAGCCATAGGTGGTGTGGAGTTCGCCGGAGCCATCGGGCGCGACGTGAAGAGTGTAGGAGCACCCGAGGTCGATGGCGACGGCGGAAGGTGTGTCTACAACAAACGTGCCGGGCGGCGCCCAGATGGCGGCGTGAATGGTGCCAACGTCGAGCTGGATGCGTTTGCGATTTGCATCAGTCTGGACGAGGCGCACGCGGGAGTTGGGATCGATGCGAATCTCGCCGAGATCGGCCTCGGAAAGCGAAGCGCGGGAATCGTTGTTGGTGACGAGCGTTTGGCCTACGCGGAATTTCGCGGCTGTTTGATTCGCGGCGATTGCCTTTGTGCCGATTTGTGGAGCGCCTTGCAGATTGGCGACATCCCATGCGGGGCCGGTCTCCGGCTCGGGTTTCGGGCGCGGGAAGAAAAATAGAGTCAGTCCGGCTGCAAGCAGAATTGCAGTTGCTGTGGCGAGGCGCGGCAGCGTGAGCATGGGAATCAGCAAGGCGCGAAATTTGCGCGGAGCCACGGGAATTTGTGCAGGCAAGACGAGCGCGCGGTTGGTGTGGCGAAACTCGGCTAGGAGCGATTCGAGGCGCTGGATTTCGAGGTCGGGCGTGCCGGAAGCGTCCCAGAGATAGTCTTCTTTCAACATTTTTTCGTTTTCGGGATTGGTTGGATTTTTCGTCATAGCGCACCCCCAGTGGGTGGCGAAGCCTTGCGGCCAAGAATTTCGCGGAGCTGCTGCATGCCGCGATGAAGCGTGACGCGAACGGAGCCGTGGGTAAGGCCGGTCCGGGCGGCGATTTCAGGGCCGGTCATGCCTTCGACGAGGCGGAGGATCAGGGGTTCGCGGTAGGCGTCGGGGAGCGAGCGGATCGCTTGGAGAATGGCGTGGGCTTCGGCGCTGGAGTGCGAAGAGTGATTCGCGAAAGGAGCGTGAGTGCCTGATTGCGCAGAGTCCGATTCTTCGTCGAATTCGTCGGTGGGTTTCGTGCGGCGATGAAAATCTATGGCCCGATTGCGAGCGATGGAAGCGAGCCATCCGGGGAAGCGGGAGATTTCACGGAGAGTGTTGAGGCGCGGCAAGGCCTGAAGAAAGACGTCCTGCACGAGATCGTCGACGTCGGAGAAGGGAACGCGGGCGAGGAGAATGCCGTGGACCATGCGGGAGTAGCGGGCGTACAGAAGACCGAAGGCGGCGCGATCACCATGCTGAGCTGCGCGAACGAGGGCGTCATCTGGGCCGCCGGTTTCCTGGACACCGTTCACGGCTGGGGGACCGGGGCGGGGAGAGCGGAGTTCTGAGAGTGCGGCCAAGTTGCGTCCATGGAGATCGGAAACGTCTCACCGGGTAGACGCGGGGAGACGACCGAGTGTTAACAATACTCCGCAAGTTCGCGGATTGCAGCCGGCGGTCTGGCGAAATTCATGCGCGGCTTGCCTGTGGCTCTGCTCTCCCCTAAAGTCGAGGGATGGACGGGAAATTCAGAGAGTTTGAGCCGCATGGGTGGCTGCGGAACGCACACCTGCAGACGATGGCGGGGGCGTTTTTGCGGCGGAAGTTTGCGTTGCCGGAGGGCGAGGAGCGGTTGTTCCGCGTGGATGCTGAGACGCAGTTGAAGGGCGTTTGCCATTGGCAGCGTGGGGCGGCGGGCTCGGAGACTCGGCCTGGCCAGTCTAAAGTCTGGCCACTGCAGGGTGATCGCTGGCGCGATTTGCCGGTGTTGGTGATTGTGCACGGGCTTGAGGGGTCTTGCGATTCGAATTATGTGCGGGGGATTGCGGATAAGGCGTGGGCGCGGGGATATCACTCGATTCGGATGAACCAGCGGAACTGCGGCGGGACCGAGCGGCTGACCCCTACCTTATATAACAGCGGGTTGAGCGGAGATTACCGGGCGATTCTTCTGGAATTGATGGCGGAGGGGTTTACGCAGATTTATTTTGCCGGGTATTCGATGGGAGGAAACCTGGTGACGAAGATGGCCGGAGAGTGGGGAGCGACGCCGCCGGCGCAATTGCGCGGGGTGTGCGCGGTGTGCCCGGCGCTGGATTTGTCGGCTTGCGCTGACGCGCTGGAGGAGACGGAGAATTATTTGTACCAGCGGCATTTTGTGAAGGGGTTGATGATGAGGTACCGGAGGAAGACAGAGCTTTTTCCGGAGAGATATTCGCGGAATGGATTTGGGGCGATCCGGACGGTGCGAGGATTTGATGACGCGATTACGGCGCCGCAGTTCGGGTACAAGGATGCGGAGGATTATTACGAGCACGCGGGGGCGAAGAGCGTGGTCGGGCAGGTGACTGTGCCGACGCTGATGATTACAGCGAAGGATGATCCGTTTGTGCCGTACAGAGCGTTTTTGAAGACGGATGTGGAGAAGAATGCGCAGGTATATTTTGTTACTCCGGAGCGCGGGGGACATTGCGGGTTTATTTCGCGATGGGAGGGGACGGAGAGATTTTGGGCGGAGGAGAGAGTGGTGGAGTTTGTGGAAGAGAGAGGTAAGGACGTGAGGAAGTAACGAAGTAACGAGGTAAGGAAAAGCGAAGAAAGAATTCTGAGCGCAGAGGCACAGAGGTCGCGGAGAATTGGGAGTTGAAGGTGGCGTTGTAAAAGCGGAGGCTCCGCCTCCGCACTCAAAAGTTAGCCCAACGGCTTCTCGAGGGAAGGCTGGAAACCTGGAGTGAGGAGTTGGGCGGGGCCTTCGGGGGTGATGGCCATTACGTCTTCGCAGCGGACGCCGAATTCGCCGGGGACGTAAATGCCCGGTTCGTTGGAGAAGGTCATGCCGGGTTCGAGAACGGTTTTGCTGGCGTGAACGAGATACGGATGCTCGTGGATGTCCAGGCCGATGCCGTGGCCGAGACGATGAGAGAAGAATTTGTAGCCGGGGCCGTAGCCTGCGGAGACAACGACGGCGCGGGCAGCGTCGTCGACGGAGCCGGAAAATTTTCCGGCGCGGGCTGCGTCGAGAGCAGCGTCCTGGGCTTTTCGAACGGTTTCGAAAGCGCGCTGGATTTTTTCGCTGGGTTTGCCGATGACGCCGGTGCGCGTCACATCGGAGCAGTAGCCTTCGACGGTGCATCCATCGTCGATTAGAACGACGTCGCCCTCCTTCAATGTGCGGGGTTGTTTGCTGCCGTGGGGCAGGGCGGCCGAGGGGCCGAAGAGAACCATTGCGTCGCCTCGCAGGTGCATTTTCGCGTAGCCCGCCGTGACCATGTCGCTGACCTGCTCCTGCGTCATTCCTTCTTTCAGGCTGGCAAAAACTGCGCGGTAGACGTCGCAGGTGGCTTCGCAGGCCAGGCGCATCAGTTCGATTTCGTGCGCGGATTTCACGGCGCGGCAGCCGATGGTGATTGGATCGGCGGAGACGAGATCGTAGGCGGGCGAGGCGGCTCGGAAATGATCGAAAAAGGTGAAGGGGAGACGTTCTTCGATGCCAATGCGGCCGGTGCGGAGGCCTCGGTCGGCGAGGGAAGTGGCGAGGAGTTGTGACGGGCTTTCGTCTTCTTGCCAGGCGCGGACTTCGGCGGAGTAGAGGAGCGATTCCCGCATGCGGGATTCTTCGAAGGCGGGAGAGATGAGAATGGGCTGGCCGGTGCGCGGAATGACGAGAGCCAGGAGGCGTTCGCTGAGCCACCAGCGAATGCCGGTGAAATAGTAGAGGGACGTGCCGGGGCCGATGAGGACGGCGTCGAAGGCGGGATTCGATTGGGCCATGAGTGATTGCGCGCGAAGGAGACGCGCGTGAAATTCGTCGGCGGTGATGGGACGGACGCGGTCGCCGAGCGGCTTGAGGGTGGAGAAGGCCGGGGGAGTTTGCGTTTGCGGAAGAATGGGCGCGAGAGCGGCGGCGGAGGCTGCGGCCGTGGAGTGGAGAAAGTTGCGACGAGAGATGGGAGTCATGGAATAAGAGGATGAGAGAAGTGCGGGGAGAAGTAAAGAGGGAGGAAAGAGGGGAAACTGCGTGCTCTATCTGAAGATTGGGTGATCGGGGTTAGTGGGCAAAAGCGAGAGCTTCGCTCTCGCACTCAAAAAGAAGCCCCGAGTGTTGGACTCGGGGCTCCGAGAGCACGCGAAGAATTGACGGCGTCGATTATCGTTGGGGCGGTTGGTTGTTGCCGGATGGTTGCGCTGGCGGGCCGTCGACGGCTGGATCGGATTGCGGCTGCGGCGGCGCGGACTGGCTTGGGTAGGAAGACTTCCTGGGGAAATAGGTTACGTTGACGGGATCGTGCAGGGTGAAATCGAGGCGCGTTTCCGAAGGGATTTTCACCTGCTGGCCGTGAGTTAGGGCTTGCACAGCCGTGCCGCCGGCGGCGCCTGCGCCAGCGCCGATGGCCGCGCCCTTGCCGCCTCCCGCGAGGCCGCCGATGATGGCGCCGAGAACTGCGCCTCCGCCGATGACTTCCGCCGAACGTTTGCCGCGCGAGCCGCCCTTTTCCTGCACGTCGCTGCTGGCGATCTGATACGTCCTGCCCTGATAGGTGAAGCTGTCGAGCGAAACGGTGAGTTCGCTGCGGCCTTTGAATTTTCCGGCGGAGCTGGCGTCGACGATTTTCAAATTTACGTTCAGGCCTTTGGGAATGACGACGGTATCGCCGACAACGATCGGCGCGTCGAGCGAGGCGCGAAACGACTGGCCAGGGCGGCTGGCGTTGGAGTCGACGGCATCGATAGTGCGCACGGTGACGATGGTGCCCTCAGGAATGGAGACAGTTACCGGCTGCGGCGGAGGTGGGGGAGGCGGCGGAGCTGGAGCCGAAGGTTTTTCGGGGGCTGGGTCATGAAGAGGACCAGGACTGGGATCGGAAGCCGGAGCTGGCACCGGAGTAGGGGTCGGGGAGGGCGCGGGAGGAGCAGGTATGCCCGGAGTTTTTGGGGGTTTTGCCGGGCGCGCTGGTTTCGCAGGCCGCGGAGGCGGCGGGAAATTTGTCGCTGTCGTGGCCGAAGCCAGAGGCGCCATGGTGGTCTGGTCGACAACCGTCTTCACGCTTGGCGTGGTTGCGGCAATGTGCTGGGCGGCGAGGCGGGCTGCATCATCGGGCACCTGGCCGGTGAGGGTGACGATACCGTCCTTGGCCACGACGTCGATCGAGGCGGACTTCAGCAGCGGCTCGGAATAAAGCTTGGCCTTGATGCTGGTGGTGACGGAGTCATCGCTCAGCTTGTTGTTGCAGGCGAAGGTGAACAAGAGCAGAAGAGAAAGTGCAGGGAAGAGCAACTTCCGTCGAAGCATAAAGCCCTCCAGAATTTAAGACGCCACCAGAGACATAAAACGTTGCGCGATTTCGCATGACCCCGGCCGCTCGTTGGATGCGCGGCGGCAATGGCAGACAATACCCTTTCAGAATGAGATTTAATGCGAAGGAAAACAAGTTTATGGATGAAAAGGAAGCAGGCGCGTCTACCAAAAACAATAGAAAGTACCTGGAAGTGTAGAAAAACTTGCTATGAGGGAGAGACCGTTTGATACCAAGTCCGTAAAGTTAACAAAAATAATGGTTTAGACATCCGCTGAAAATCTTCATAGTTTACTGTTTGGAAAAAAAATTGCAGTGATGTTGTCAACGGTTGCTTTGCACTGTTGTACCGATTCAACGAGCAGCAAAAAAAATGATTGGGCATTGGTAAATCCGGAATTTGGATTGACCGCTTGCTTTATATCTCTTGGATGTTGCAGGAGATGTGTGTTTTTTTGGGGATTCAAGCCTCAGGAGGGCGTATGGATCACAGTTATCAGGGTAAGAAGAATTTTCTAGGCTGGATGGGTGTGGTGGTTTTGATGGTAGGATTACTGGTTGCCGGTAGCGTGCAATCGCAGGTCATTAGCGGCGACCTGATCGGCACGATTTATGATAAGACGGGCGCGGTGGTTCCCAACGTAACTGTTGAGGCGGTGAACGTCGATACGAATGTCAAGACTACGACCCAGGCGAACTCGTTGGGCGAATATCGACTGAGCAATCTGCCTGCGGGGGAATACAACATTTCAGCGTCAGCGCCCAATTTCGCGACGACCAAAGTGTATAAGGTGCGGGTGGAACTGAATAAGGTTGAAACGCTTCCCATCACATTGGAAGTGAGGAGCTCGGTGTCGACGGTTGAAGTGCTGGGAGCCGCGCAGGCTCTGGACACCACCACCTCGCAAGTGTCGACGACTTTCGAAGAGAAGCAGATGGCGGACCTTCCGGCCGCATCGCAGGGGCTAGGCGTCCTGAATCTTTCGCTTCTGAGCGCCGGCGTGGCGAGTAGCGGAGGTATTGGAGCCGGAACTGGACCAAGCGTTGGAGGACAACGGCCCAGGAACAATAACTTCACCATCGAAGGCGTTGACAACAACGACAAGAGCGTGACGGGACCTCTGGTGACGGTGCCGAATGATGCGGTGGCGGAATTTACGATGCTGCAAAACGACTTCTCGCCGGAATACGGACATTCGTCGGGGGGGCAGTTCAATCAGGTAATCAAGAGCGGCACAAACTCGTATCACGGTACAACTTATCTTTATTCGCAAAACCGGAATTTCAACGCGGTCGATCAATCCACAAAGAACAACGGATTCACTTCGAATCAGCGTTTTGACAACAACCGCATGGGTGGATCGCTGGGCGGGCCGATTAAGAAGAACAAGTTGTTCTTCTTCGGGGCTCTCGAGTACAACCCGATTGGACAAGCGACGATTCTCGGCGCGCCGGTCTGCGCACCGACAGCAGCTGGTTATACAGCGCTGGGTGGTGCCTCTGGGATCAATGCGACAAACCTGAGCATACTGCAGAAATACGTGGACCCTGCAGGAAGCGCTGAAGTAGCCCCGACAGGGAAGAACACCTGTGGCACCGGGCAATTTGCTAGCGGTCCGAACGCCGGGCAAAGTTTTGAAACAGTGGGGGGCGTAGATGTGCCGGAAGGTATCCTCTCCTTCGCCGGACCGAACTTCACGAATAACTGGGCAGTAGTGGCTGCGATCGACTATAACATTTCAAGCAAAGACCAAATTCGCGGACGGTACATCTATAACCGGTCCGTGGGCATTGACACGGCGGCAACCTTGCCGGCGTTTTACCTCAACGTGCCCCAGAAATTCCACCTCGTGACGATCAATGAGTACCATACGTTTAGCCCGACCGTGACAAATGAGTTCCGAGTCGGTTACAACCGGTTCTCCAATGTTACGCCTGCCGGAAACTTCAGCTTCCCGGGATTGGACGTATTTCCGAATATTACAGTCTACTCCTTGGGTGGAATCAATATCGGGCCGGATGGGAACGCGCCTCAGTTTACTATTCAGAATACCTATCAAGCCTCTGACGCTGTCACCTGGACAAGAGGCAAGCACACGATGAAGTTTGGGATTGAGGGTCGGAAACTGATCTCGCCGCAGTCATTCACTCAGCGCGCCCGCGGCGATTACCAGTACAATACGCTCAATCAATACCTGACGGACTTGAGCCCCGATTTTCTTGGACAGAGAAGCGTCGGGCAATCGACTTACTATGCCGACCAAGCGGCGGTATATTTCTTCCTCAACGACAACTGGCGGATGACGCAGCACCTGACGATAAACGCCGGACTTCGTTACGAATACACCACGACACCCTTCGGCATTCGTTCCCAGTCGCTGAACAATGTTGCCGCGGACGGCAGCCTGATCAGCGTTCCTGGCCTTCTGGACTTCACTGAGCCTCGCGCGCCAAAGGGCGATTGGGCTCCACGCGTTGGATTTGCGTATTCTCCGGGGAGCAAGGGGGATACGTCGATTCGAGCTGGCTTCGGAATCGCGTATGACGTGCACTACGACAACATCGGCATTTTGTCCCTGCCGCCCGAATTGAGCATAACGGAGAACGTGAACCCTGCCGCCAACCAACCTAATTTCCTCGCGAATGGTGGTTTGCCGCCAGGCGCGGGAGGGATCTCGACCTTCCCAGATGCGGCCACAGCGAGGGTCAATACGACGACCTACTATCAGCCGAACGTAAAAGATCCGAAGTCGCTCAATTGGACCTTGGGGATCCAGCATAACTTCCTGAAGGACTACACGGTTGAGGCTCGCTACGTTGGGACAAGGGGCATTCACCTGAACGTGCAGGAGATCATCACCCTTGCCAATGCGGTAAACTCTCAGGTCTTCTTGCCAACCTATACCGCGGCACCCAGCCAGGCAACATTGGACGCCAGTCCGTTTAACCTGAACGGAATCCTAAACTATGACTACCCCGCGCAGGGCACGACGGATGGAATCGTTACCAAGTACGACAAGGCGGGATTCCAGAACGCCTTGACGTCCTTCCAGCCAGATGGTTCGTCTACCTACCATGGCTTGGCGTTCCAGGTGACGCGAAGAATGAGCCACGGATTACAGTTCGTCGCCTCTTACACGTATAGTCATTTGATAGATAACAGTACGGCGGACTTCCATACAACGGACATAACACCCCGGCGTCAGCAGGATTTCACGAATCTGGCCGCCGACCGTGCCAACTCGGCGTTGGATCACCGCCACCGGTTCACCATGGCCGTACTCTATGACCTGCCCTATTTCAAGACCGGCAATTTCTTAGTGAGGAACGGTCTTGGAAACTGGGAGTTCGCGCCCGTTTACACCTACCAGTCCGGCGAATGGGGAACCGTGCAGGATGGGGTTGACGCAAATCTGAACGGAGACTCTGCTGGAGATCGGTCTATCACCAACCCCGGAGGTTCAGGGGCCACGGGTAGCGGTGTGTCTCCGCTGTGCACAAGTGCCGTTCCCAATCAGTCGGTCAACTGTACACTGGCCAACATTTTCTGCACTGGAGTTGTCGCAAACGACCCCTCCAACTGCACCCCAGGGGTCAATGTTGTGGGTAACGTAGTCGGCTATATGGCAACAAACCCGAATGCGAAGTACATCCAAGCCTACTACGGTGCCCTTGCGACGACGGGACGGAACACCTTGCTGATGCCCGCGATCAATAACTTTGACTTCACAGCCATCAAACGATTCTCAATCACTGAGCGATACAGAGTTGAGTTCGGCATGGAGGCTTTTAACATCTTCAACCACCCCCAGTTCATAGCCGGCTCTTTGAACCAGGTGAACTCCATTGGAGTCACGGGTTCGGCGCGTGCGGCGTATGAGCCATCGAAGGGTGTCTTCAACAACTTCAGCCAAGTGTTCCCGAGCAATTCCCGATCACTTCAGCTGTCTTTGAAGATTCTCTTCTAACCAACCCTATTCCCGTCCGCTTGTATCTCAGGCGGAAGGCTTCGAAAGGGCGCCTTGGATTTTCAAGGGCGCCCTTTTTTTGTTGTGCGGAAGGTTCGGACCAAGGAGAACAGAGCGATCCGCGGTTCAATGAGCTGACTCATTCGCGTGACCAGTGCTTTGAACCGCTCCTGTTCAGCACCAACTGGTGCAGCGGGTGCAGTGCCCTTGACGGCGCCAAACCACCCGATCACCCAGGTGTCGATGTGGTCGGTCTTCTCGTATCCGCTGCTGGCTTCCGTGGCTACCAATGCGACCTGATGCTGCGGCAAAAGGCACGCAACTCGGCAATGTCCTCGGCTGGGTTAGGAAGGAACGGTTTGGCCCGTTCGAACCGATCCGTGCTTCCTGGGAAAGAGAAGAAACATCTACTCCGCAAATAATCCTGGCGACGGTAACCTGCCTTGAACGTGCGATTGAGGTCTCGCGACTGTTCGGTCGTGCGTAACTGCGGCAGCGGTCCCAAAAACTCCGCTATGGTTGTTCTCCGGAGGGACAAGGGGGCCGCGCGACATTCTCACCAAACCTGCCGCCTCTAGCCGGGCCTCACGAATAAATCAAAAGCGCCAATGAGAGATGGCGCGCCAGCGACACCACGAATCGAACGACGCGACAAAGAATAGACAATCCCGCTTAACATCCCACCAATGAACCTACGATATTTGCCTTTTCTCATCATTCCGGAGCCCTGACGCATTCATTAACTGGCGCGACGGAAAAGCAGACAGGCTCGAGCATTTGCAATCGTTTCGGGTGACCGTAACTACAAGTCTGGACGGTGCGCATTACCAAATCTCGTTGACACCTTTGCTGGATAACGGCAACAAAGAGGGCTGGTGCGACAAGGCACTATTTACAGATGAGCGGGGTTTGATCTTTCTCGGCGCGGGCGTCGACTGCGAACTTGCGCGGAAGTAGACGGATCCCGACGAGCAGCCAGGCTTTGCCCTAGGCAAATATCCGTAAGAGTTAACGATTCGAGCCAGTTGGCAGAGATTCGGAAGCCCCACTGTACGGGGAGGATGCGGCTCACTAACCTGTCCTATGCCCCTTACTTGACCCCTGAATTTCGTTGAATGATGGAGTCACGGACCAAGTTACGGCGATTTGCCGTTGCTAGGGACGACTCTGACATACAAAACGCGGCCAAGGGACTGGGTATACGTGCTTCTATGCAATTCCGTCTTGCGGCCCGCATGGTCATTGCAAACTCACGGCGCCTTTGAGCGACTCTATTCGCTCGACTATGTCGTTACGTCTCCGTCAATTCTAGTACTCAAACGGCCCTTCAGAGACGTCAAGCTCCCCCGCCGGCCTATCACCTTCGCGCGAGTTAAATTCGAAGTGCCTGTCCCTTTGCTATCAGATGCCCTTCGATCAAGTCGAGAGTCGAACACAAGACTCAGCTTCCGCGCGCCTACGGACTGCCAGGCTCCTGAAGGGAAAAAAAGAAAGGCCCCGGAAGGGAACTCCGGGGCCTTGGTTGAGGTTGAAGATTGGTTAGAAGATGATCTTGGCGGCGACTTGAATTTGCCGGGCACTGGTGGTGCCGTCGGGCCGGGTGAGAGTGGAGGTAGACACGCCAAACGTGCCGGGAGCCGCGAGGGCGTTTCCTGGCTGACCAAATTGCGTATGGTTGAAGAGATTGTAGAATTCGAAACGCAATTGAAGTTTGGCGCGCTCGGTGATGGAGGTGTTCTTCAGCAGGGCGGAGTCCACGTTGACTTCGTTCGGACCGTAGAAGAAGTTTTTAGAGAGGTTTGGTTGTTGATCGTAGGGTGTCAGTTCGAATGCGCTCAAGGCCGGCCCGGTGAACGTTTCGTCGACGCGCGCCGGTTGGGACGGATTGCCGATGATGGTGGCCCTGGCGGACAATCCGGTATGGTTGCTGTCTCGATTGCCGAAGATGTCGTAGGGGTGGCCGGTCTGGGCACTCACCAGGCCGGTGATCGACCAGCCTTCGAGAATGCGGCCGACAAAGCCCTCGTTCAGATGGGCGCGCCCTTTGCCAACATTCGGTTCGTAGATGAAGTTGACGACGCCGCGGTGGCGGATGTCGAAATCGGAATTTCCGCGCTCTGCCGCGAGATCGAAGGAGTTGCGCGGGAGGCTTCTGTTCCCGGCACCCGGGGCAAGGGGGTCGTTGATGTCGTCAATCGAATGGGCGAAGGTGTAGGCGCCTTGGATCTGGAAACCGTTCGAGAGGCGCTTCTGGAGGTTCACCTGAAGGCCGTTATAAGTGGAGTTGCCGATGGACTTGTTCAATGCGGCGCCGGGCGTGGAGAAGGGTGACTGGAAGGCATTGTTGTTAACGGCATCGAAGGGAAGAACGCCAAATTCCGCGCCGAGCCAGAGGTTGGCGAAGGTCAGGGTACTCGTCGAGCACCCGAAAGCGTTCCCCGGGACGCAGAAGGCGAGCAGTTGAGAGACTAGACCGGGTTGGGGCGGATTGCCGTCCACCACCCGGAACAACCGGGTACCCTTGACGCCGACGTAGTTAACTTCGAGGGTCAGCGAAGTGGTCAACTGGCGCTGGATGCCGATATTCCAGTTCTGGCTGTAGGGCGTTTTGAAATGAGGGTCAAAGAGAGTCGGGAAGATCTCTCCGCCCAGCCCGGTGTTGGGGTCAATGTTGGTGACGATGGGGGAAGTCGGCACAGTATTAGGTGTGGTCAAGTCTGTAGTCTGGGCGAACGGACTCGCAGCGAACGATTGCTGGAACGGGGGATTGCCCTTGGCGTTTCCGACGAGGTTTCCAAAAACCCGGTCGTGGAAAATGCCGTAGCCCGCACGCACGGATGTCTTGCCGTCCTTGAAGGGATCCCATGCGATGCCGAGGCGGGGCTCGAAGTTGTCGAACTGGTTGGCATACAGAGTCTTGCCCGTGCCGGGGCCAACACGGGTGAAGGTGAAAGGAGCCTGCCCGCTGGCGTCAGCGAAGAGATTGGACAGGCTATTGTTGACTTCAAACGGAACGCCAAAGTACTCCCAGCGCAAGCCGGCAGAAAGCGTCAGGTTCCTTAGGAGCTTCCAGGTGTCCTGGGCATAAGCGCCCCATTCGCGCTGGCGGAACCCACGGACGTCGTCGCGCGAGCGGATTCCCGCGAAATTGAAAAACTGCGATTCCGACTGGGAATCGACGAAGCCGAGTAGACCGAGCGTCTGATCTTGGACGGCAGTATTGGAGTCAACGGCAGCGTTGCCCGTAGAGATGGCGGGAACACCAAAGTTCAAAAACGCTGAGAAGTCCAATAACTGACGAGTGCCAAAGTCATCGAAAGAGTTGGAATATGCAGCGCGGAATTCCCCGCCGAATTTAAAGGCATGTTTGCCGCGGGTGTAGCTGATGCCATCAATGGTCTGGTAGGTGCCGGTGTAGCGAGTTTGTCCGTTGGAGTCTCCCAACGACGGGAAGCAACCAAATCCAGAGATGTTCGGCAAGGCGTAGTCGGGGCCACGTCCGACAGAATCCAGGTTTCCGAAGCTGTCGAAAACACTGGTTCCGGTGCAGGTAAATTGGAGATTGGTGCGGTTGGCGCCGAAATGAAATTCATTTACAAGATTGCTTCGGAGCGTAGTGGTCAGGCCAATAGACGCACCTTGCGTCCGCTGGTAAGTGGCGGTGGCACCCAAACCACCCGGCAGAAAGTCGTCGTGCACGGCATCGGGGTCGGTGAAACGATTGTAGGAATAGCGAACGCTCAAGAGGTTCCTGGAGTTGATGTTGTGATCGACTTTAATCGTGAAGTCGTCCACGCGCTGGCGGGACGTGCTGGGGAAAAACAAGATCCCACTGATGTCGTTTACGGCCGGGCCGTTCGGCGTAGGATACAAGGCCAGGATTTTTTGGATGTTCGGATCAAGCCCGAAGCCGACGGCGTTGTTGGGCGAATTGGCCTGGCTGACGTCCACATTGACGGGCGTGATCGGGTTACCATTCTGGTCTTGCGTGATGGTGAACTTTCCCGTCTTAAATGCGGCGGTGGGAACGATGCTGGTGTTGGTGAGGCTGGTCACATATCGCTGTCCCTCATAATTCCCGAACCAGAAAGTCTTGTCCTTCTTGATGGGCCCGCCGGCGGAGGCGCCAAAATCGTTGCGGACATAAGAATTCTGCGGGCCGCCATTGGGGCCGTCCGCAGGATTGAAGAAGTCGCGGGCGCCCATGGCGTTATAACGGCCAAATTCGTAAGCGGTGCCGTGAATCTGGTTGCTGCCACTCTTGGTAATAGCCTCGATCACGGCTCCGTTATTGCGGCCGTATTCCGCCGCGTAATTGTTCGTGATGACGCGGAATTCCTGGGTGGAATCGGGGTTTAAGGAGTTCAAGCCGCCTGGAATACCCGGAACCTCAGTGTCGTTGTTGTCGACTCCATCGAGGAGGAAGTTGTTGCTGCGCTCACTGGTGCCGTTCGCGGAAAAACCACCCAAGAGGGGGCTGTTGCTTTGCGTCACGCCGGGGCTCAGGAGGACCAGCGTGTACGGATCGCGTAGGAGGAGCGGCAGATCCGTCATTCGCTTTGCGTCCACCAGGTTGCTGATCTGGGCGTTCTCCAGTTCGATGGGGGGCACAATCGAAGCTTGCACTTCCACGGATGAAGAGACAGTGCCGATTTCGAGAGTCTCATCCACCGTCAAGATCTGGCCGACAGTAAGCGTGACTCCAGCAAACTTGGCGACCTTGAAGCCCGACTTTTCAAATGTGAGGACGTACTGGCCTGCAGGAAGCTCCACCAACCGGTAGAGACCGAATTCATTGGTAAATGCGGAATGGCTCGCGTTGGTTTCGGTATTCCGCGCGGTTACCGTGACGGAGACGACCGGGGCTTGGCTCGGGTCAGCGACCGTGCCGGCGATCGTTGCATTTTGGGCGAGGGAATTCTTGGGCGAGCTGAGCACCAGGATTAGCAGAAGTAAACCAATGAAGACACTACGAGAGCAGGCACACGACCATTTTATCATTTAAACAACCCTCCACAAGAGTGAGGGCTGCAAGATGCAGACCAAGTCAGGAGGGTTGCTTGCGAGCTGTATCCTATTGGTTATCAGTATGAAATTAAAGAGGTTATCTGCATTCTAGAGAGATATTGGACTGGGTCGGGAGCCACGACTGCCTGGGAAGGAGCGGAGGAATACCAAAAAGTATATGCGTTCAATTTTCGGCTACAGAATTCAATAAGGCTATTACAGTATTTATGAATGCACCAACAACCGAGGAACTGCGCAAACCTGGCAAACCTGTTATTTGTAACAGGCTAGCTTAGACAGAGCAGCGACTTTTTGAGCGCCTACTCCGAGCGGATGGCAAGAATCTGCTTGCCCTGGATTTTAATTTCGACGCCGAGAGGCGGGCGAATGTCGCTGCCCTGAACGATTCCCCCACGCATCCAGATATCGCCGGGCAGATTGGAAGTCTTGAGAGGATCGTAAAGAGTGTGGCTGCAAGGATTGCCGACAAGGGGATGATTGGCGCGGGGAAAGCCATAGTCGTCCCGGAGCCTGTTCAGATCAGAGACGTATTCGAGCTGGCAGGAACCGTAAGGAGCCTTTTTTGAGAACGCCCAATAGCCAGTTGGAAGAGTGGGAGAACCTGTCGGCAGTCGTACAATCGTCGCGGGTATGTTTTCCCCTGTGAGACGATTGCGGACAAAAAAGTCCGCGGAGGTCCAGGGCTTGGAAAGATCAGCTACATTGGCGATAACAGGGTCAGACTCCGTGGCATGCGGCAGCAGGGAAGAAGGGTCGGGTGGTGGCGCAGGAATTTCCAGTTGAGGAGATTGTTCGGCCACAGCAGGCTCAACGGGTTTACTCCGGGATAGCCAACGGACCGCAAACAGTAGGATGATGCCGATGACGATCAGGCCGACAATGAGCGGCAGCATGGGGTTCGGTTGAGACTTGCGAGGGCCGGCGACGCCCGGAATCTGGGGCATCTCCGCTTTCAAATGAGCCGGGGTTTGGTGGTCTGCCATATTGTTCGAGGGCCTGCAGGAACCCACATCGCCCAGGAAGGAGCCGGGATGGGCGCTAGCCGAACAGGCCAGGACAGATTGTACCGATGAGCCGGGCACAAGAGCAACCCGCCAGGGCAACAAGGTAGGAATGTATCGGAAAAGATACTTATGTTAGTCAGATGGCGACATAAAACACACGAACGCTTGTTTCCTGTGGAGAGGCAGCCTAGTGTAGGGATAAGGTAAGACTGAGGGAAGTCCGAATAAATGGCTGGAGATACACGACAGTCGGCCCGCGCGTTTGTTCGCAGCCTGAACATTCTGCTGAAATTCGCGCGCCTGTATGAATTCGGGCACGTGCGGACGATGGCTCAATTCGAAACAGCGTGGCAAGAATTGCACGCCGCACTGCAAGAAAGCCGCGACACGGGTCTTCTGCTGGGCGCGTCGGGGAATCAGATTTTGCTGGACGGAGTGCCGTTGGGCGCGGCGGCGGCGGAAAAAAGTTTCGCGCAATTGCTTACGTCTTCTGGAATCGCGAGCATTCACTTCGCGCCCAATCTTAACCAACCACAATTCGCGCGATTTGTTCGCGCATTTCCCAGCGGAAACGCCAAGCCAAATTCGCTGGCGGAACAATTAAAATCCGCGATGGCGGGAGATCCAAGCATTCGTATCAACGAAATTCGATTCGTTGCCGAAGATGGATCCATCGCGGGAATAAAAGTCGCCGCACAACTGACGTCGAAGGTGCTTGGCGCACAGGGAGATAAATTCCGTGAAATTTTTGAAGACCCGCAAAAATTGTTGCAACTGATTCTGGCCGCGGAAAGCAACCGCGGAGGATCCGGTGGCGGCGGAGGAGGGCTGGGATTTGGCCCTGGCGGTGGAGGCGGAGGAACGGGCGGCAGCGGCGCCGCAAGCTGGAGCGGGGGCACCGGCGGCGCGGGAAGTTTGTGGGAGGCGGGCAAACCTGGCACAGCAACCGGCGGTGGGCCGGGTGGCGGCGGTCCGGGCGGTGGCGGCGGAACTGGCGTAGGTGGGCCTGGTGGTGGTGGTGGTGGAGACGGCAGCGGTAGCGGAGGCCCCGGCAGTGGAGGCGGCGCCGGTGGTAGTGGCGGCCCGGGCGGCAGCGGCGGATCGGGTGGAGGACCTGGAGGTGGTGGGGCGGGTGGTGGAGGCGGAACCGGAGGAAGCGGGGGAGTTGGTGGCGGGTCCGGTGCGACGAGCGAGCCGGGCAAGTGGTTGGCCGCGACAGCAATGCTCAAGGGAGGGGTGCTTGGCGGAGTTCCGGGAGTAGCCGGAGGCGCACCGGGCGCAGGCGGGGCGTACGGGGTTGCCGAAGACGATGTGCGCTCGATGATCGGGCTGTTTGCACAGCTTGGCAAAGCGCGGAAGGATCCAGATTCGCGCATGGACGCCGCGGCCTTCCAATCACGGCTTTCGACTCTGCCGGTGCGGGCGCAAGTGACGCTGCAACAGGCGCTGGCGGGCCTGGCGGCTCAGGCGCCGAACGACAAACCGGACAAACCGATGCTGCTAAAGCTGGCCGAGCACGTGGCAATCCGGTTCGCGCTGGACAGCTACGAGCGCGGCGAACTACGCGTGAACGCGGTGAAGCAGTTGCTCGACCGCATGAACGCGGAGATCGAAGCGTTGCGGAAAATATTGGGACAGCAGGAAGAGACAATGTCCCAGGCGGGACTGCAGATGCAGTCCTACACGGAATTGCTGGACCAGGAATTCTGGCTGAATGTTCCGGAAGAAAACAAGAAAGAAGTTCTCACGTCGGATGAAGCGTGGTGCGTGCCGCCGCGAAACGTGCGCGGATTCCTGGAAGAGATGCTGCGCCGCGGCGAGTTAAAAACCGTCAATGAAATCCTGTTGAAATACGCGGCTTGCATCAGCCTGGAAGCGCCGGAAGCCCGAAGAACGACCGCGATCGGCCTATCGGACCTGGCGGAATTTTACGGGAGCGGCGACGGCAGCGCGCTGATCGACGTGATCCAGCGGCTGGGGAATCAACTTGGCGTGGAGCGCGAATCGGACCTGCAAACGCTGGTTGGCGCGGCCTTCGTGCGCATGAGCCAAGAGGCGGGCTCGAAACGGTTCTATCCCGCGATGCAACAGGCATTGGCTTCGTTGGACAGCGTCGAAACACTTCGGCCCGGCTCTACCACAAACATCCGGCAGAGAATTGGAATGGAAGAGCGCCTGCCGGAATTTATCGAAGACGCGATGAGGGCGGGGCATCCGCAAGACGGTTTGCTGGACATTCTGGGCTTGATGCCGAAAGCATCGCTCCACTACATCACAAACCGTTACGCCAATTGCGGATTTAAGGAAGATTGCGAGTTGCTTGGCGAAATGGTGCGCGGACTGGGCGAAGAGGCAGTACACCGCCTGGTGGAAACGATGCAAACGGCGCCAGCGACGGAAGCCACCGAAGTGATCGGACTGCTGAGCCTGCTTTCGCCGGAGTCGGTGGAGCAGTCGCTGCCCACTCGATTGGCGCAATGGCCAAGAACTTCGCATGACCGAGCGGTGAGGCAGTTGTCGTCCACGCCCCCGGAACAGCGGGCGTTACTGCTGGGAGCGATGTACGCGTCGCTCGATCCGTTGATCCGGCCGCTGGCGCTGGACGAGATGGGAATGAGCGGACGGACGGAATGCATTCCGCTACTGCTGGATCTGATTCGTGACGACAGTATGCCGGGATTCACGCGAATTAAAGCAATTGAGGCGGCCGGGCGCTTGCGGGCCAGCGCGGCCAGCGGAATGCTGCAACTGTTCCTGGAATCGAAACAGGTGTGGCGCTGGGCATATCACACGGAGCTGAGAATCGCGGCAGCCCAGGCATTGCAAAAGGTGGAACCTGCGCTGGCAATCGAAAAAATCATGGCCAGCGGGCTGGATCGAAAAGAACTGGTGCTGGAGCCCACGGATCCGGAACCAAATGTGGCCGTGACAAGGCAGCGCCGGTATGCGCGGTTGAAATTGACGAAGCACGTTCCAGCAATCACCACGAATTTGCGCGAAAATCTGCGCCTAACCGTTGCCGAACTGAATATGGGCGGTGGCCTCGGGGCGGCGGACCGTCATCTGGCGCCGGGATCTTTGCTGACACTGAAATTTTCACACGGCGTCCGGAGCATCCGCGCGCAGGCGATCGTCCGGGGCGCCAGACCACAGGCGATGGCGTTTGAATTCGTGGACATGGAATTGGACGAGCGTTCGCGGCTGAGGAAATTGCTGCTGGAATTGGGCGGATTGCCACAGCCCTCGAACGTAGTGAATCGCACCAAACGGCCGGGCCGAATCGCCATCATGAAATAATCCCCGGTTGCGCGTCACAGACAACCCACTTGTCCTCAAGATAAATTTAACCGTCCTTTCGTGCAGTGTATAACACTGTACGAACGACGAGCTTACGCAGGGGTCACACGGGACCTCTGTACCATTGTGGGGACAGTGCGAGAGCCCTACGGTACTAGTGAGAAGGTTCCAGTCGGTTGGCTCAAAAGTTGACTAGCCGGAGCATCACTAGCCTGGATGAAGACGGATCCCAAAGCGACCGCGGCACGGGCATTCGTACGCAGCCTGAACATTCTCTTGAAGTTTGCTCGTTTGTATGGGCATGACCACGCCCGCGTCGTGGAGCAGTTGACGATCGCCTTCAGCGAACTTCGGACCGCCATTCCCGAAGGCGCAGAGACCGGCTTGCTGCTGGGAGCTTCGGGAGCACAATTGTTGCTCGACGGGGTGCCGCTTGAGGGATCTCCAGCGGAAAAACAGTTTGCGCAACTCCTTTCCGCAGCCGGATTGGCCAGCGTGCAATTCACACAGCAGGTTACCCACGAAGAACTCGCTAAATTTGCCCACGCTTTTCCCACCGGAAAAGCCAAACCTTCCGAACTTGCCGAACAATTAAAAAGGGCGATTGCCGATGCCAAGGGCATTCGTGTGAACGAAGTTTGCTTTGTGGCGACGGATTCGAGGCTGAAAGATTCCACAAGTTTGGCCGCACAAATTGCGGCTGCTTCGATGGGCGACCAGCAGGACCAATTCCGCAAGATGCTGAACGATCCAAAGAAATTGCTGGAACTGATTGCGGCGGCAGAGGGATCGAAGACCGGCGGAGAGGCCGGCACCGGCGGCGAAGGCGCAGGTCCCGGTGCGGGAGAAGGATGGGGCGGGGGCGGAGCAGGTGCTGGGGGCTTTGGTGAACTCGGAGGCGGAACGGGCGCTGGCGGGACCGGTGGTGGTATGGGAGGCGAGACTGGACTTGGCGCAGGGCCTGGCGGCGGGAGTGGGTCCGGCCCGGGTGGAGCATTGGGTGGAAGCGGAGGAGCCGGAACGAAAGTGGGAGTTGCAGGTGCCGGGGTAGGAGCAGGCGCAGGTCTGGGGCCGGGAAAAGGGAGTGGGGCGGGTGGTGGGATCGGGATTGGAATCGGCGGCCTCGGGACCGGAATCGGAAAACCTGGGCTCGGAAGCGGGCCAGGATGGGGGCCGGGACTGGGTGGCGGCGCTGGAAAAGGCGCGGGCGCCGGCAGCAGGATGTTTGGAGGTCCGGATGACGAATCGATCTATCGGATTCTGCGGGCGCTGGCGACGTTTGGCAGCATCGGAACGAGCCCGAATCCATCCGCGACTACGGTGGAGTTTCAGGATCAGGTGTCGCAATTGCCTGGCAAGGCGCAGGAGACGCTGAGGAATGCGCTGGCCGGACTTGCCGAGCAGGGAAAAAACAAAAAGCTGGACGAGGGCGTGCTGATTGAGCTGGCGGAACATTTGTCCATCCGCTTTGCCCTGGAGCAATTCGAACGCGGAGATGTGAAGGTAAGTGCGGTGCGGCAGATGCTGGACCGCATGAACCAGGAAATCGAGCAGCTGCGAAAAATTCTGGGGCAGCACGAAGACAAAATGGCGGATGCGGGAATCCTGGTGGAATCGCACCGGGAAATGCTGGACCGCGTCTTCTGGGCTTCAGTGCCGGAGAGCGCAAAACGCGAAGTGCTGCTTTCCCAGGAGGCGTGGTGCATTCCTCCTAAAAACGTGCAGTCCTACGTGGTGGATTTACTGAAGCAGGGAGAAACCGCGGATGCGATCAGCATTCTGAGAAACTATGCAAGCTGCACGGACAGCGAGGAGCCGGACGCCCGGAAGCGCGCGGCCACGGGTCTTTCCGAGATGGCAGGCCTGTACGCGGAAGCGGATCCGAGATTGTTGCAGGAAGCGCTTCGGCACATCGGACTGAGGCTCAGTATTGAGCAGGACCAGGATTTGCAGTCGTTGGTGAGCGCGGCGTTTGTCCGGCTGAGCCAGGAAGCAGCAACACACCGCCACTACGCGGCCATGGCCCAGGCTTTGGACAGGGTGGAGGCGGTGGAAAGTCAGCGCCCCGGAATAGGGAAAACGCTGCGGGCAAAGATGGGGATTGAGGAGCGAGTGCCGGAGTTTGTGGAAGAGGCTCTACGCGCGCGAAGCCTGGTGGCGGGTTTGACCGGAGTGTTGAAACATCTGCCGCAGACGGCCATGGAGCAGTTGTCCATGCGTTTCAATCGTTGCCAGTTCCGAAGCGATCTGGAAAATGTGGCCAGCCTGGCGCATGACCTGGGCGAAGAAGCGCTGCAGTATATGCGCAGCACCGTGCGTGGCGGGGCGGTATCGGAAGCAGCGGAGATGGCGGGATTGCTCACCCGGCTGGACACGCAAGCCGCGGAGGTCTATCTACCCGCGCGCATGAAGGACTTTCCCCGGACGGCGCAGGACCGCGTGATCCGGCAAGTGGCGGCAAGCGGCGCGCACGGCACGTGCCGATTACTGCTGGGACTGCTGGACTATGTGGATCCGTTGGTGATGCCGCTGGTGATTGACGAGGTCGGAATCACCGGAGACCGCGAAGCACTGGGGCGATTGCTGACGATCGCCGACGGAGACATGCCCACCGCCGCCGCTCCCTACCTTCGAGTGAAGGCTCTGGAGGCACTGGGCAGACTGCGTGCGCCGGAGTCGATCAACACCCTCCGGCGAATAGTGGAAGCCAAGAAACTTTTCGGATGGGCGAATCCCCAGGAGTTGCGGATTGCGGCGTTTCAAGCGCTGGCGAAAATGGAGCCCGAGTGGGCTCGGAAGTTTTTGCCAGAAAGTGGAATCGAAGCGGAAGAACTGGCATTGGAGCCGCTGGAGGTTTCCGTGACGTCAAAATTTGTACGGCAGCGCAGGCACGCGCGGATTCGCCTCCAGAAGAGTGTTGCAGCCGTAAGCACGAACCTGAAGCAGAATTGCCGGCTGGAAATCAAGACGGCCAGTCTGGCGGGCGGATTGGCCACGACCAACATGCACCTGGCGCCGGGCACGAAAGTGCAGTTGCGGATGCAGTTGGGGATGCGAAACGTGCAGGCGACGGCCCTGATGCGGGACTATCGGGCCCAGGATATGTCATTTGAAATCATAGACATGGGCCTGGATGAGCGGAGCAGGCTGCGCAAATTGCTGATGGAGAGCTTCAGTAAGGGCAACGTCGAATAGGTGGCCCAAAAGGCTAACCTGGAAACGACGGGAGCCACCGGGCAAGTGAAGATATAGCTAGCCCCTTGTTTTAGTGTACAACCAGTAACCATTCGCAAGTACTACAACGCGGTACCTTTGAGGTATTTACCCTACACGGATTCCTCTCTAATCTGTTTTTAACGCGAATTGTTGTGTCCTGGTGCGCCCCTTGCGGGGCGAGAAAGTCGAAATGACGGTGGCATTGCCCTGTGTCTAAAGCATTCCGAATCCGGATCGGCGTAGTTCTGTGTGCCCTCGCAGCAGGGCTGGCAGGTGTGCGCGCGCAAGAGGTGCCTTCCGATTTTCCCGACAATCCCAGATTCACCGTTCAGCGATTCGAAGATCAGGAAGGCATGGGAGCGGTAACGTCTACCGCACTGGGACAAGATTCGCAGGGATTTCTGTGGATCGGAACGCAAACAGGCTTGTACCGCTACGACGGAACGCGCGCCAAGAAAATGCCGGAAGTGGAGAGCATCATCGGCCACTACGTCGTGGACCTGCTGATTGCGCCGGACGGGACGCCGTGGTTTGCCGGAACGCGAGGAATTGCGTTTTACAAAGACGGCCAGTTCCAGAAACTGGAAATCCCGGCGAATTCGATGCCGCTGTTGAACGGTGTGCAGGTTTTTGCAGTGGATAGAAAAGGAATTGTGTACGCGCTGATGTACAAGCGCGGACTGCTGATCATCGATCCGAAAAATCCGGGCAAGCCGGAGATGATCGCGCAGGAGCTGGGCGCGTGGGAAACGCCCGAGGGAATTGTGCGGGCATTGGATGATTCGATCTGGTTTACCGTGGGGCGCAAACTGGTGCAGCTAAGCGCGGGAAGCCGGAAGATTGAAGTGCAGCCGGGAATCCACTTGCCCAATGAGCGAATTGTGGCGCTGCAGTTCGACGGCATCGGCATGCTGTGGTTGCGGACCGCGACCAGGCTAGCCCATGTGGATACGCGCGAGCACAGACTGATATTTGCCGAAGAAGTGGCCGGCGAGGCCAACGAAGAAGAGGGCAAACCCTCGGTCGACTCCGAGGGGAGACTGCTGGTGCCGAGTTCCTCTGGATTGTATTGGCAGCAAAACGGGCGCTGGCGCCTGGTGAACGTAAAGCATGGATTGGCGAGCAACCTGATTCAATGCGCGATGGAAGATCGCGAAGGCACGTTATGGGTTGGTGGCTCGGGCACGGGGCTGGACCGGTTGACCGGAGTGCGCGAGTGGTCGGCGTGGACGACGGCGGAGGGTTTGCCGGACAACTCCACCTGGGCGACGCTGCGGGATCGCCGCGGACGTCTGTGGGTAAGCACGGCGCACGGAATCGGAATCTGGAACGGGCAGGCACGGCGCTGGGAAGATGTGCCATCGTTGCGTGAGCATGTGGGACGGCAAATCCGGCAGATGCAGGTTGCGCGAGACGGCTCTATCTGGACGCTGACAATCACCGGCGCCATCGTGCAGATCGATCCAGAGACGTATGCGACAACGACCATCGCGAATTTCCGGGGAAGAAATTTTGTGAGCATTCAGGCCGCGCCGGATGGCAGCATCTGGGCCACCACGCGCGCGCGGCTGGTGCGATTTGTGCCGCGCGGGCCGTCCACCCGGCCGGTGGAGATTCCGCTTCCTGCGATGGACGGAGCGGAGATCGAATACTTGACGTTTTCTCCGAAAGGCGTGTTGTGGGCCACGGGTCCCGGCATGCTGTACCGCTACGATGGCAAGAACTGGAAAGTTTTGACGACGAAGGATGGTTTGAACGGCCAGACGATGACCAGCCTGGCGGCGCTGAACGACGACGAAGTCTGGGTTGCGTATAACGACGTGGTCGGCGTGACGCATGTGGCGCTGGGGCCAAACGGGAGTTCGCGCTTTGGATTTCGCGATTGGGACCGGACGGTGGTGGGCCGCGACGCGAAGAACCGGATGTGGTTCAACGGAACCGATGGAATCATGATTCTATGGCCGGACGGGCACATGCAGCGGCTGAATCACGCGAATGGATTGATCTGGGACGATTTGAGTCCGTGGACGGGAGCGCGGGAAGAAGATGACGGCAGCTACCTGATTGCCACGTCGCGGGGATTGTCGCGGTATAAGCCGGTTGGCGAGGTGAAAAAAGAAGCTCCGCCGAAAGTGGTGTTGACCACCGTGTCGCTTGGCGGAACGGAACGCGGCGTGAACCAGAAGTCGTTTGTCGATTCAACGGACGGATCACTGATGGTGCAATTTTCACCGGTGGTGCTGGACACGCCGGAGCAAGTCTCTTGCCGCTACCAGCTGGACGGGTTGGAAAAACGCCCGACGGAAACACAGCAGCGCGAAGTGCGCTACGGCGGATTGCCGCCGGGGAGTTACGAATTTTGGGTGCAGTGCAAAGAGGCGGATTCGCCGAGTTATTCCGCGAAAACGAGTTTTTACTTCCGCGTGTTGCCGAACTTGTGGCAGTCCAGCTGGTCCCGCGGATTGGTGGTTATCGGGTTGATGGGGGGAATCTGGGGGTTCGTATCGCTGCGCACGCGAACGCTGAACCGGCGGAAAAGCGAGCTGGAAAAAGCTGTGGCGCAACGCAGCGCCGAGCTGCTGCAAAAAAACAAGGAATTGGAGCAGATTTCGCTGACCGATCCGCTGACCGGCACGCGAAACCGGCGATATTTCTACGAAACGATTCCGACCGACCAGGCGCAGACGTTGCGCTCGCACCAGAGGTTCGGGGATCCGCAGAAGGGTAGTGCGGCCCCGCGGGAATTGATTTTTGTGCTGGTGGATATAGACCGGTTCAAGCGAGTGAACGACGAGATGGGGCACGCGGCGGGAGACAGATTGCTACAGGAAGTGGCGAAGCGCATCGGTTCCGTGATGCGGCGCTCGGACGATCTGGTCCGCTGGGGCGGGGAAGAGTTCCTGTTGGTGTGCCGGACCACGGACCGCGAGAATGCGGCGTTGTTGTGCACGCGCGTGCTGGAAGCCGTGCGCGACCTGCCGTTTGACGTCGGCAACGGAGTGCAGCTGCACAAGACGTGCTCGATCGGCTGGGCGCCCTACCCATGGGTGCCGGGCGACACACAGATGCTTTCCATCGACAACGTGATTGAGCTGGCGGATAAGGCGCTGTATCTGGCGAAGCGCGAAGGCCGCAACCGCAGCTACGGCCTGGTGCCGGCTGCCACTGCTACTTGTTCAGAGAAGAGCATTTCCATTGAGAATCTGCGCGATTGCCCGTCGGAGCTGGTACAGATCGTCTAATCCCGCAGGACCTCATTCCCTGCAGTGCATGCAGTGGTTCCAATCCGAGCCATTTTCAATTCTTGAAAGGCAAGTTCACGCGGGCAGGCATTTCGCGATGATTAGTGTGATGTCGTCATGCTGCTCATGTGGACTGAACCTGCGGACTTCGTCTACGACGGAGGCGAGAAGATCACATGGCGGAAGGGCGCGATGGCGTCGCAGGGCCTCCACCAGGCGCTCTTCGCCGAACTCTTCGCGATGCGGGCTGAAGGCTTCAGTGATGCCGTCGGTATAAAGAGCGAGGGTGTCGCCGGGGTAGAGCTGGCTTTCTTCCACCTCGCAATCCCACTCCTTGAAAGCGCCGAGAATGGTAGCGGTGGAGCTGAGGCGGTCAAGGGAGTCATCCGCGCGCAGCAGCAAGGCGCAGAGATGTCCGCAGTTGATGTACCGCAAGCGGCGAGCCGCGTCGTTGTATTCGGCGAAGAACAGCGTGGCGAAGGAGCCGCCGGAGGTGTTTTGGCAGAAAAGCTGATTCACAGAACAGAGAAATCGCTGGGGTTGATCCAGCGCGACCGCGGACTGGCTGCGCAGATTGGCCTGCAGATTGGCCATCAGCAGAGCCGCCGCGATGCCTTTTCCGGAAATGTCGCCCACGACCAGGCCCAGCCGCTCTCCACCGAGGTCGAGGAAATCGTAGTAGTCGCCACCAACCTGGCGTGCCTGGTGGCAAACCCCGGCATATTCGAGGGTGCGCATGCGGGGAAGCGTCTGCGGGAAGAGCCGCGCTTGCACCTGCTGGGCAATTTCGAGTTCTTGTGCGGAGCGGCGTTCCGCTTCCTGGCGCTCGGCGACCAGGCGGCGTTGGATTTCGACCGCGTGGGTGACTTCATCGAAGCTGACCAGCGAAAAAGTGTTTCCGTCGGGATCGCGGAAGCGGCTGAAAACGGCCCCCCAAATCGGCGGAGCATGGTCGTCGGAAGCGGGGCGATCATTCGGCAGCGTAGGTTTCAATTGCAGCGCGTGCTTGAATCGCCGGAGCCGCGGATTGGAGAGAAAACGGACGCCGCGCTTGGTCCACTCACGGAATTTCGTGAGTACGTCCTCGGTAACAAAGGTGACGTGGGAAGCGCGGCCGATCTGCTTGAACTGCTCGGAGTCTGTGCGCGGGACAATCAGCGTGAGGTTGGCGGTGCCGTCGGGCGGCGCGACGACAACCCACTGTTGCCCGGGTTGGCCGGATTGCTTGCGCCCGTCAAAGACGATCTGGAAGCCGAGCAGTTCCTGGTAAAACTCCAGGCTGCGGTCCAGATTCCGAACGTAGACCATCACCGACTGCAGGCGCAGGAAAGGATCCTGGCGCTGCGGGGTGCTGCTTGCGCTTTCTGGCGAATGGGGCGCGCTGCTGGTCATGCGCGCATTATATAGGGTCGCGTGAATTTTTATGAGCGAGCTTGTAGGTCGCACGTTCTGGCGAATTGAATGAGCATCGTACCGGCTGCGAAGGCGAATCTGGCCCGGAGCATTGCGCCAATCCGTTCATGTCGTTTTATGCACAAGTACCAGCAGGTGGTTCTTGCCAGAGGTGCTGCGTTGGGTTGAGATGGAGGGGTAGCGTTCCATTTACTTAAACCGGCAGGTACCGCATGAAACCCTTGATTTTCTTTACTGGCGGCGCGCTGTGCCTTCTCTTTTCTTTGCCCGCGCACGCGCAAAACACCGGACGGATTGATTGCGCCCGCGATGGCGGGTATGTCTACCTTTACAGCTCGATGACTACGCTTGATGTGCGCATGACGCTGCAGTGCGGCGATGTGGTGCGCATCACGGGCCGCAGCGACGATTACTACAGCGTGCGGACCGCCTCGGGCGAGGCCGGATTTGTTCCGCGGACGAGCGTATCTTTGCTGAAGGACCAGCCGGGAACCGGATTGCCGGCGACGGCGGCGAAGCAGCCCACGCGGGAACGCACCCACTATGACGATCCACGGAGTGCCCCTGCCGCACCGGCCCAAACTGGATCGACTTCGTTCGCGCTAGCCAATAACACGCCCATCCGGTTGAAACTGAACAAGACGATTTCCTCGGCAACGGCCCATGTTGGGGACGCCGTCGAGCTGGAAGTGGTGGAAGACGTGGTCATCGATGGCGTTACAGTTTTGCAGACGGGGTGGAAGGTGAACGGCGCCATTGCGGAGGCGGAAGCCAAAAAGCGGTTCGGGCACGGTGGCAAGCTGGCGTTCAGCATTACTTCGATGACGCTGGCCGACGGGGAGCAGGTGAAGGTGCGCTGCTATCAGGAGGCTTCCGGCTCTTCGAACACTTCCGCGGACTCGGTTATTCCGCTCAGTTCCGGCAAAGACGTGACAATTCCAAAAGATGTGGAATTCACCGCACTGGTAGACGGCGAAGCGCGCCTGAACCGCGAGGGTTTCGAGAATCTGAAAACCCATCCGGCAACCTCGCCCGCAACGACAGTGCTTAAATCCGAACCCGCGCATTGATATTCCTTAGCTTTTGATTCACAGACTCTGCGCATTCAAACCCTATGCGCTATTTCCTGCGTTTAAGCCTGTTTAAGACAAGGTGTTTTGGCTAAACCAGCCGCTTTGCTACCCCGCCGCGGTGTTTCTTGGCGGTAGCGCGCCTGACCAGTTACAATGAATTGTTTGGGTGGTGCGGCTGGAGTGAGCAGGGCCGCGAGCTTGCAGAATCCCGTCAGGAGACGGCGAACTTTCCATGGATTTAGCCAAGGTAGTTGACGGCGTTATCGCGCGGTTTATCGGCACGAAGCACGAGCGCGACCTGAAAAAGCTGGAGCCGCTGGTTGCTGCGATGAATGCGCAGGAGCCGGAAGTGCAGGCGTTGAGCGATGAGCAACTGAGGGAACGCTTCGCCGCGCTGCGGACGCAGGTGCAGGAACATTTGAAGGACGCGGATCCCGCGGAACCCACCTACAAGGATGAGCTGCAGAAGGCCCTGGCAGGTGCGATTGTGCCGGCGTTTGCGCTGGTGCGCGAGGCCGGGCGGCGCTTCTTGAAGATGCGGCATTTCGACGTGCAGCTGATCGGTGGAATGGTGCTGAACGACGGAAAAATCGCCGAAATGAAGACGGGCGAAGGGAAGACGCTGGTCGCTACTCTGCCGGCTGCGCTGAACGCGCTGGCCGGGCGCGGCGTGCATATCGTCACCGTGAACGATTACCTGGCGCGGCGCGACGCGGAGTGGATGAGCCCGCTGTATAAGGCGCTGGGCCTGACGGTCGGCGTGATTGTTCATGACCTGGATGACATACAGCGCCGGGCGGCGTATGCGGCGGATTTGACCTACGGCACGAACAACGAGTTCGGATTCGATTACTTGCGCGACAACATGAAGTACGACCTGGCGAGTTGCGTGCAGCGCGGACACCAGTTCGCGATCGTGGACGAAGTGGACTCGATCCTGATCGACGAGGCGCGGACGCCGCTGATTATTTCCGGCCCGTCCGAAGAATCCACCGATAAGTATTTCAAGATCGACAAGATTATTCCCAAGCTGATTCAGGACATCGATTACACGCTCGATGAAAAGCATCGCACCGCCACGCTGACGGAAGAAGGCGTAAGCAAGTGCGAGCGGCTGCTGGGGCTGGGGAATCTCTACGACCCGGCGCACATGGAGCAGATCCACCACGTCTACCAGGCGCTGCGGGCGCACACGCTGTACAAAAACGACGTGGATTACGTGGTGAAAGACGGCGAAGTGATCATCGTCGACGAATTTACCGGGCGGCAGATGCCGGGACGGCGCTGGTCAGATGGTTTGCACCAGGCCGTGGAAGCCAAAGAAGGCGTGAAGATCGAGCGGGAAAACCAGACCCTGGCGACCATCACCTTTCAGAACTATTTCCGCATGTACAAAAAGTTGGCCGGCATGACGGGAACGGCGGAAACGGAAGCGGCCGAGTTCGGGAAGATTTATAACCTGGACGTGGTGGTGATCCCGACGAACCGTACGCTGATCCGCAAGGAACATCCCGACGTCGTTTACCGCACTGAGAGGGAAAAGTTTGAGGCAGTGGTGAACGGCATCCTGCAGGAAGACAATTCACTCGCGAACGGAATCCGGCACTATCACGAGCGCGGGCAACCTGTGTTAGTTGGCACAATCTCGATCGAGAAGTCCGAGACGATCGCGGAAATTTTGAAGAAGGCCGGAGTGCCGCACCAGGTGCTGAACGCGAAGCAGCACGAGCGCGAATCGCGCATCGTGGCCCAGGCGGGACGCAGGGGCGCCGTGACCGTGGCGACGAACATGGCCGGCCGCGGAACCGACATCCTGCTCGGCGGGAATCCGGAAGCGATGACCCGCGAGCACTTCCTGAAAAACAAACTGGCGATTCCGTATGCGGCGGCGCCCGCGGTAATCGGCGTGGAAAGCACGAACGGCGATGAGCCCGCGGCCGTGCAGATGGTTTTGTTCCAGCACGAAGGCAAGATTTTCCAGGTGCCGAAGGACCAGTGGGATCCGATCTACCAGCAATTCGCGGATCAGTGCAAAACGGAACACGACGAAGTGGTGGCTCTGGGCGGCCTGCACATTCTGGGCACGGAACGCCACGAAGCGCGGCGCATTGACAATCAGCTGCGCGGGCGCGCGGGACGCCAGGGCGACCCGGGCTCTTCGCGATTCTTTTTGTCGCTGGAAGACGACTTGATGCGGATTTTCGGCGGAGAGCGCGTGAAGCAGATGATGTTCCGGCTGGGAATGACGGAAGGCGTGCCGATCGAATCGAAGCTGATTTCGAATCGCATCGAGAATGCGCAGAAATCCGTGGAAGCGCAGAACTTCGACGCGCGCAAGCACCTGCTGGAATACGACGACGTAATGAACAAGCAGCGCGAGACGATTTATGCGATTCGCCGCTCCGCGCTGGAGGGAAAAGATCAGCGGGATTACGTGCTGGGGATCGCGGAGGACGTGGCGCGCGAGCTGGTGGAAACGTATTGCCCGCGAGAGCAGCATCCCGGCCAGTGGAACACCACGCAACTGCTGGCTGAAGTGAACAGCCAATTCGGGATCGATGCAAAGGCGATGGGTGCGGACCCCGCTGCGCTGAACCACGACCAGTTGGCAGAAGCACTGGCGGACGCGGTGAAAACGCGCTACGAGGAAAAAGAAAAACAGTTCAGCCCGGATTTGCTGCGGTGGCTGGAGCGGCGAATCATCCTGGATGTGGTGGATACGCAGTGGAAGGACCACCTGCTTTCTCTTGACCACTTGAAGGAAGGCATCGGACTGCGCGGCTACGGGCAGAAAGATCCGCTGGTCGAATTCAAGAAGGAAGCGTTCATCCTGTTTGAGGACATGATGGCGCGCATTGACAACGAAACGATCCGCTATCTGTATCACGTGCAGATTCAGCAGGGAGAACCTGGCTCAGCAGCACCCAGGGAGCCGCAGCAGGCGCCTCCGCGGCAGAATCCGCCAAGCGCGATTGCGGCTGCGGCCAGCGCAGCTGCGCGCGCTGAAGAGGCTCCAGCACAGAAGCTGCCTGATTTTGCGCGGGCGCTAGAAAAGCGCCAGGAACGCCAGCAGAAGGATTTGCAGTTTCAGACGGGAGCGGCGCAGGCCGAGGCTCCAAAGCCGGTGCGCGCGGGCGCAAAAGTCGGGCGCAACGATCCCTGCCCCTGCGGTTCGGGGAAAAAATACAAGAAGTGCCACGGGACGTAGGGAAGAATTGGCCAGTGACCGGCGACCAGTGAAGGCAAAAGGCTATTCGTAATTTTCTCGGGATTTTCGAACTTAGAACCAACTACTGAAAACTAACAACTCACGCAGATCGCCTGAGATTCAGGAAGCGAAGAGGACACATGCCGCCAGGAACAATGCCGGGACAACAGCCAGCGCCGCAGAGACAGGGAATACCTGGGGTGAAAAACCTGGTCGCGGTGGCCAGCGGAAAGGGCGGCGTTGGAAAAACGACCGTCGCCGTGAACCTGGCGCTCGCCTTCGCGAAGCTTGGGTACAAGGTGGGCCTGCTGGACGCAGACGTGTATGGCCCCAATGTGCCGATCATGCTGGGCTCAACGCAAGAGCCGATGGCCACGGCGCAGCAGCGGATTATTCCCGTGGAAGCGCAGGGCGTGAAGATGATTTCGATGGGTTTGCTGAATCCCGGCGACAAGCCGGTGATCTGGCGCGGGCCGATGCTGCACAGTGTGATCACGCAATTTTTGCGCAGCGTGGAGTGGGGCGAGCTGGATTATCTGGTGATCGATCTCCCTCCGGGAACGGGCGACGTGCAGTTGACGCTGATCCAGACTGTAGCAGTGACGGGCGCGGTGGTGGTGACGACGCCGTCGCTGGTGGCGGTCGCTGATGTGCGCAAAGCGATTGAAATGTTTCGCCAGGTGAACGTGGAAGTGCTCGGCGTCGTGGAAAACATGAGCACGTTTGCGTGTCCCCATTGCGGGAAGGCGGTGGATATTTTTGGCCACGGCGAAGGCACGAAAACCGCCGTCGCCTATGGCGTGCCGGTCCTGGGCGAAATTGAAATCGATCCGCGAATCCGCATGGGCGGAGACACGGGGAGCCCCGTGGCCGCGCAGGGAGAGTCGGCGCCTGCCGCGCAGAGTTTGTACCGCGTGGCGAAGGCGGTGACGGCGCGGTTGGCGGAAGTTGGCGCGACGTCGACTGGACCCGCGGTGGAAATCGATTGAGCTTGCCTGGGACTTTGTAGTGGCCGACCTTCAAGTCCGCTCTACAGAATGATATCAGCGGAACATTTTCGAGTTTGACTTCGTTGTTTGGGGTGAGATTGTTCTGATGATGGCCTCTGCATCGGTCAAAGCTTCGCTACAGACATCCCCTGAAAGCCGCCGGGGAGATTGGGCGCTCCTCGGCGGGTTCGCATTCCTGTTATTTCTTGCACACATGTTGGTCAGCGGGCGATACGGCTATTTTGTCGATGAGCTGTATTACCTGGCGTGCAGCCAGCATCTCGATTGGGGCTATGTGGACCAGGCGCCTCTGATTGCGGTGATTACCTGGTTTGTACGGAAGACATTGGGCGATTCGCTGACCGCGCTGCATTTTTTCCCAGCTGTGGCGGCAGCGCTGAAAGTGGTGTTAACAGGACTGATCGCGCGGGAATTGGGAGCGCGGCGGTTTGGGATGGCGCTCGCGTGCGTTTCCGTAATGGTGGCGCCGTTCTGGCTGGGCATGGACAGCCTGCTGACCATGAACGCGTTCGAGCCCTGTTTCTGGATGGCTTGTGCGCTGATTGCTTTGAAGATTTTCAACGGCGCAAGTCCAAAGTTGTGGCTGCTCTTTGGCTCGGTCGCGGGGTTGGGACTCGAGAATAAACATTCCACCCTGATATTTGGATTCGGGCTGTTTGTCGGCATGCTGCTGACCCGTCAGCGAAAGCAGTTTGCCGGGCCTTGGATCTGGCTGGGCGGTGTGTTGGCATTTTTGATTTTTCTTCCAAATCTTTTGTGGGAAGCGCACCGCGGTTTTCCAACCGCGGAATTGTTGAGAAACGTACAGGCGAGCGGGCGGAATACGGAACTTGGTCCGCTGACGTTTATGGCGGTGCAGGTGTTAATTCTGAACCCGCTGGCGGCTCCGGTCTGGATTGCAGGCTTGGTGGAATTACTACGCGACCGCGAGGGACGTGGCTGGCGGGTTCTGGGCGTTTGTTACGTGGTGGTGATGGTCGTGATGCTGACGATGCACGGGCGGCTCTACTATCCCGTCCCGGCGTATCCGATGCTGTTCGCCGCGGGAGGCGTGGCATTCGAGCGATGGTTCGGACAATGGCAGAGCGGAAGATGGCTGAAGCCCGCGTACGTGACGCTCATCGCGATTGCGGGATTAATCCTTGCGCCTGTAGCGTATTTCCCGATGTTGAACGTGGATCAGTACATTGCGTATTCACGTTTCTTGCATATTCAGCCACCGCGCATTGAAAATCACCGGATGGGACCGCTGCCGCAATTGTATGCGGACCAGTTTGGGTGGAAAGAGATGGCGCAGGTGGTTGCCGACGCGTATCACAAGCTGCCGCCTGACGAGCAGAAGTCCTGCGCGATTTTTGGCCAGAATTACGGGCAGGCCGGAGCAATCGATTTCTTCGGCGCGAAGATGGGATTGCCGCCGGCGATTTCAGGGCACCAGAGTTATTTTTACTGGGGCCCGCGGGGATATTCCGGCGAATGCATGATCGTGCTGGATGATATGCCGGGGCGGCTCAGCGAATTGTACCGGGACGTGGAGAACGTGGGAACGGTCTATCACCCGTTGTCGATGCCATACCAGCATTTTGATGTGTATCTGTGCCGCGGCGCGAAATTCGGAACGCTGGAAAAAGTCTGGCCGCAGCTTAAGCGCTGGAATTAGCGCGAATTCAATCGCGGGGCGCGGAGCGATTTGAGCGGGGCATGACGCCGCTGGCGGAGGATGCGCCGGCGGCTTTTATTTTTTCGAGGAGGCAGCTTCGGCAGAGGCAGCCGACGGATTCTGCTTCGGCGGCGGGCAAGGGGATGACGTGTGGCAGCTCCGCGCACCAGCAACCGCTTTCCTGTTTGCAGGTCATCGGCGCGGCGCATTGAGAGCAGCGAGTTTCCACCGGGAGATTATGGGGCGGCGGAGGCTGAACGTCCAGCGTGGGAAGACTTACTGCTGAGGTAGCAGGCGGTTTTCTTGTCAGCGGGGCGAAGCGGGTGCTATCTTGGATATTCGCTGGCGGCTCGCGAAACGCGCAGGGGCGGTGTATTTCTTGCTCCTGCAATCACTTACGGGAAATTCAAATTATTGATGCGCACACCGGATATCCGTCCATACAAAGGTAGATTCCCGCAGATTGCGGCGTCGGCCTATATCGACCCGGCGGCGGTGGTGATTGGCGACGTGGTGATCGGCGAAGAGTCCAGCGTGTGGCCGATGACCGTGGTGCGGGGCGACGTCCACCACATCCGGATCGGCAAGCGCACGAATATCCAGGACGGCTGCGTTCTGCATGTGATGAAGGACCAGTATCCGCTGGTGCTGGGCGATGAAGTGACCGTCGGGCATTCCGTGACCTTGCACGGGTGCAACATTCACTCTCACGTTTTGATTGGGATGGGCTGCATCATTTTGAACGGCGCGGTGATTGGGGAGAATTCGATCATCGCGGCGGGGACTTTGATCACGGAACGTACCGTGATTCCGGCTGGAAGTCTGGTGATGGGGTCTCCAGGTAAAGTGAAAAGAGCATTGACGGAAGCGGACTGCGAATCGATTGGCAAATACGCGGAACGCTATTCGGCATATAGCTTGATTTACCGCGAGGAAGCGGCGGAGCGCGGGGAACAAATTGATTGGAGTAAGTTGGAAGACTGAACGGGCGGATGCGGCATTCCAGGGGCTCATGGCAGAGAAAAAGAAATTCCAGGCAATCAAGGGCACGCGGGATTTGCTTCCACCGGAGACGGAGCTGTGGAACCGGGTGGAGCAGACCGCGCGCGAAGTGTTTGGCACGTTTGGATTTGGCGAGATACGTCCTCCGATTTTTGAAAAAACGAGACTATTTGAACGAGCTGTTGGATCCGAGACGGATATCGTTTCGAAAGAAATGTTCAATTGGGTCGACGATCCAGACTTGTCCGGGGCAATAACCAAAATTCGCACGGAGATTCGTGATACCAAAACGCTACCCGCCGTCGATGGTACGGCGGCTCGTGCGATGCTCGAGAAGCAGGCGAGAATGGGGGCTTTTAACAATCTCGCTGAAAGGGTCAGGGTGGCATTGCGGCCGGAAGCGACGGCCAGTGTGTGCCGTGCGTACATTGAACACGAAATGCATGCGCTGCCGCAGCCGGTGAAGCTGTGGTACACCGGGCCGATGTTCCGTCGGGAGCGGCCGCAGAAGGGGAGATACCGGCAGTTCTATCAGATTGGGGCGGAAGTGCTGGAGATGGTGCCCTCCTTCGCCGCAAAGGACGCGGCTACGGCGGGCGGCGCGAAAAGCGCGCCGAAAGATGCGGCGGTGGACGCGGAAGTGATTGAGATGGTGATGGCGTTTTTCGCGCGGTTGGGGCTCGAAGGCGTGAAGCTGGAGATTAATTCGATTGGGGATCGCGAGTGCCGGCCGAAGTATGTGGAACTGCTGCGCGCGGAATTGCTGAAGGTGAAGGACAAGCTG
>Ga0210407_10000379_pt1 | contig 51932 bp, 46 predicted proteins | sample IncBWC27MmetaG_FD_150860 | JGI IMG/M metagenome (GOLD analysis project Ga0210407, IMG submission 150860) | Forest soil microbial communities from Barre Woods Harvard Forest LTER site, Petersham, Massachusetts, United States - Inc-BW-C-27-M | ecosystem: Environmental > Terrestrial > Soil >...
ATCGAGAAATATTTCACCACCGCAACGCCCGCATCGCGCAAGAGCCGTTTCTGCGCGTCTTTGTCCATCCCAAGCGCCGAGCCGAGCACCCCCGCTCCCACGTAGGCGATCCCCGCCAGGTCGAGCAGACCCTGCACCGTGCCGTCTTCGCCGTAGGTGCCGTGCAAAACCGGAAAAACTACGTCGAGCGATCCGCGAATCGCCTCGCGATCTGTTTGCGTCATCGCACCGCGCGCGCCGTCAGCGGCGGGCGTCGACACCAGCGAATGACTGTCCGGATGCGGCAGCAACGTGACTTGCGTGCCGCGCTCGGTAAGCGCCGCAAGATGAGGCGCCTTCTCGCCGAGCACTTTCAGCGCGTCATGCTCGAGATACCAGCGCCCGTCACGCCCGATACCAATTGGAACTATCTCGTACCGCTTCGGATCCATCGCCGACATCACAGTCAGCGCGGAGCGAAGCGAAATCTCATGCTCCCCGGACCGTCCCCCGAAAAGCACCCCAACCCTGATTCTTTTCTTCTCAGCCATCTTCACTCGCCGCGCGATGCGTCAAGCGCGACAGCGAAGATTCTGCCACGCCGAGCCCACTCATTCGAGCATCAGGAGTTCCGAGCAAGCTCAGCCCGCTCCCAAAAAACTTCTAACAGGCGCGTAGCGCCGCATCTTTCTTTTTAACGTTGGGTGCAGGGGTCACCCCTGCCGAAGGAAGCGTGAAACCCACCGCGGGTTTCACATTAAATTAAGTGATTTACCCTTCCCCCTACTGCCGATAATTCGGCGCTTCCTTGGTGATAAACACATCGTGCACGTGGCTCTCGCGCATCCCCGCGTCGCTGACTTTGACGAAGCGCGCCAGCCGCCGCAGCTCTTTCAGATTCAGCGCGCCGAGATAACCCATCCCGGATTGCAGCCCGCCAACCAGTTGCTCGATATTCGACGCGAGCGACCCGCGATGCGGCACGCGCCCCTCGATCCCTTCCGGCACATGCTTGCCGTCGGTGACGACTTGCCCATAGCGATCTCCGGTGCGCTCGTTCATCGCGCCGATCGATCCCATCCCGCGGTACAGCTTGTAAGTCCGCCCCTGGTACAGAATCGTCTCGCCCGGACTTTCCTCGGTGCCCGCGAAAAGCGAGCCGATCATCACGCTGGTCGCGCCCGCCGCGAGCGCCTTGGTGATATCGCCCGAGAAGCGGATTCCGCCGTCCGCGATCACCGGGATATTGCGCGGCTCCGCGACCGCAATCGTATCCATGATCGCCGTGATCTGTGGCACTCCGACTCCCGAGACCACCCGCGTCGTGCAGATCGAGCCGGGGCCCATCCCGACTCTGAGCGCGTCGGCACCCGCGTCGCACAATGCTTTCGCGCCTTCGCTGGTCGCGACGTTGCCGGCGATCACTTCGAGCTCCGGGAACTCGCGCTTGGTCGCCTTGATCGCTTCGATCACGTTGCGCGTATGCCCATGCGCGGTGTCGATACAAATCACGTCGACGCCCGCGCGCTTCAGCGCGGCGACTCGCGCCTCGCGCTCCGGCCCGACTCCCACCGCCGCGCCGACTCGAAGCCGCCCGAGAATATCCTTGCTGGCGTGCGGATGCCGAATCGCCTTGTCCATGTCCTTTACCGTGATCAGTCCGCGCAGCCGGTTCTGCTCGTCGACCAGCGGCAGCTTCTCAATCCGATGCGCCTGCAGGAGCTCCTTGGCATCTTCGAGATCGATTCCCGGACGCGCGGTGATCACTTTGCTGGTCATCACGTCGCGCACCTGCTTGTCGAGGCGCCGCTCGAAACGAAGATCGCGATTGGTCAGGATTCCAACCAGCCGCCCCTCGGAGACCACTGGCAGCCCGGAAATCCTGAAGCGTTCCATCACCGCGACCGCTTCGCCGATTTTCTGCTCGGGACTGACGGTGATCGGATCGACGATCATGCCGCTTTCATATTTCTTGACGGTCTCGACCTCGGCGGCCTGCTCCTCGATCGTGAGATTGCGATGTACCACCCCGATCCCGCCCATCTGCGCGATCGCAATTGCCACCCGCGATTCGGTGACAGTATCCATCGGGCTCGATACGAGCGGAATATGCAGGCGGATTTTCGGCGTCAGCGACGTCGACACGTCGCAATTCGCGGGCAGCAAGTCGGACGCCTGCGGGATCAAGAGGACGTCATCGAAAGTGAGTGCTTCGCGAAGCTCTTGATGCGCCATGATAAAACCCTCCTTGGAGTGAAAGATAAAAAAAGAGCCCGCGGATTTCCCGCGGGCTCAAGTCGGCCTTCAGTTTTTGTACGCAGCCCGTTTATCCAGATGCGCCATATCCGAATTTAGCAAGCATCGGGATCGCAATCAATACAGGATTCCCCAATTCCCGGCACGCCCGGAATCTTAGTCACGCCTACGCGGCTGGCGGCAGGGGCTGACCCCTGCACCCAGTATCCACACGGAGCGAAATGCCGCAGCGTCATTTCGCAATTATTTAATTCGAGAAGAGTGTAATCTCTCTCGCGCCGGTTCAGTGCAATCACTCGTTTCAGACCCGCCTCCAGTTATCCAGCGTTCCTAATAGCCTCGCCCTGACAGGGAGAGGCCGACGCGCAGCGGCGCGTGAGGGTCCAAACCAGAAACTCCACGTATTGCACCGAACCAGCGCAAGAAAGGCTTCTCAAGGCCCGCGAAGCCACCCCGCTCCGTAACCCGAACTAGAGCAAAATACCGTCCGCGGGATTTTGCGATTGAATGGACGATGGGTGCAGGGGTCAGCCCCTGCCGCCAGCCGCGCAGGCGTGACCAAGATTCCTACGCTCTTTCCTTTCCCTTCCCATCATGGAAGAAACGATCAAGACAGGTGTACCCAATGCCAAACGAAAACCACCAAAACCTACTCATCGAAGAAAACGCCGGCCTCGTCACTCTCACGATGAACCGTCCCGAAAAGCGCAACGCGCTCTCGACCGAGATGATGTCCGAGCTTCTCACCGCCCTCACCGAAACCGGAAAGCGCGCCGACGCGCGCGTCGTGATAATCGCCGCCAACGGCCCCGCCTTCTCAGCCGGCCACGACCTCGGCGAGCTGAAGGATCGCAACCTCGAGTTCTATCGCCACGAATTCGATCTATGTGCCCGCTTGATGCTAACGATTCAGCAAATCCCTCAACCAGTGATCGCACGCGTCCATGCGATCGCAACCGCCGCCGGATGCCAACTGGCGGCCACCTGCGACTTGGTAGTAGCCGGCGAAAGCGCCACCTTCGCAACTCCCGGCGTGAAGATCGGCCTCTTCTGCTCGACCCCGATGGTTGCCCTCACTCGCGCAGTAGGCCGCAAGCACGCGATGGAGATGCTACTCACGGGCCGCCCAATCAACGCGCAACTAGCATTGGAGTGGGGCCTGGTGAACCACGTAGTCCCCAATGCCGACCTGGTAACTGAAACGAACAAACTAGCGATGCAAATCGTAGAAGCAAGCCCGCTGATAGTAGGAATCGGCAAGCAAGCCTTCTACAACCAAATCGAAAAAGAGCAAGCCGAAGCCTACAACTACACAAAAGAAGTGATGAGCCAGAACGCAATAACCCGAGACGCCCAAGAAGGCATCTCCGCCTTCCTCCAAAAACGCAAACCCACTTGGTCCGGAAAGTGAACGAGCCGGCGCCTCATCGCGGATGCGTCGGTATGCCACCCTGTTGAAGGTCAAGTCCCGCAAGCCGCTGCCGCACTGAATTCAACGGCATGGGCACCATCAAGTTGAGCGCAAACGAAACAATTGCAAACGGCAAAATCGCGCTGAAGGACTTGGAAAGGAGCGCCAGCACGAAGCCGTACAGCGCGATCGATTCATTGAAGGCCAGACGCACGATAAAGCCGACGAAAAAATTCGGAAGCAGCACGAGCAAGCTATACTCGTCAGCCGAGATGCCCGCCCTGGCCTGCGAACCAGACGCCCCGCTGAGCAATTGCCGGATCCGCGCCTCAGGCAACACTATGCGAGGCATATACGGCGCCAACCCCGCGCCCAGCACGGAAAGAATAACGAAAGGAATTGTAAGTGGCTGTGATGGCAACAGCCTATCTCCGGTCGCCGCCCGACCAAGTAGTAAGTAAGCGGCGCAGACATACATCGGAATCACGCCGACGAACGCAATCCAGATAATCCGATGAACAATCTCCTGCGGCTTAACCTCCGCACGAAACGCCTCAGACTCCATCGACTCCCTCCTACTTACTTTTTGCTCACTCTGATCCTGTCAATTCCGGCCTTACGCGCGGATGCCGCCGTCAACGAGTCGGCATCACCGCCAAGATCGCAACTGCCGGCTAAGTGACGAGGAAAAATCCACGTCCGGCTTGAGCTATTCACTGTTTCCATTCTTCGGGATACAGCAAAAGCAAATCCTGGCCGAGCGCGCGGACGAGGAAGCGCTGGGTCTCGTTGATTGCACGTTCGAGCGCGCGGCCGCCGATCAGCCAATGCCCGCGGCCTGCGATTCTTGTGATTTTCGCGCCGATCGAATTTGCGAACTTCGTCGTCATCTCGAACGGAGCAAAGATGTCCGACTCTCCAGCTACGATCAGGCGAGGCGCGGACTTTTCCGGCGGGGCGAAGTCGATCTTACCGTTGATAATGTCGGCGGCGACGCGCCCCGAATCGGGAAGCAAGGATTTGATCAATCCGTCACGGGTGAACGGATCGGAGTCGGCGATCAGCTCGAACAGAATTCTGCCGCGCGGAGGTTTTATTTCGCGCCCGCGCATGATCGCGATCCGGTTTGCGAATCCGGCAATCAGCGGAGTGCGGAAGCCGGGGATCAGCGGCGCGTATGCGACCGACGCCTTGATCCGCGGATGCGCCGACAATTTCATCGCGAGCAATCCGCCGACGCCGTGTCCGAGCACGACGGAGTCGCGGCCGAGCGCATCGATCGCTTCGCTCGCGAGTGCGGCCAGATCGTTGAAGTGAAGTTTGGCGAGCGACGGAGTCGCGCCTGTGCCATACGCGGCGCGCAAATCGGGCACGTACGTTTCCCATCCGATCGAACCGAGATATCCGAGCACGATCGCGAGATGGCGCGGACTGGTGAAGAGTTCGGGGAAGAGAACTATCGGCGCGGCGAATTTGATCGGCTCGGGCCGCTCGCAAGTAGTTGGGAAGCGGCCGAGCTCGATATCCATCGTGAAAGAATTTCAGGCAGCGCGCGCCGCAGTCGCCATCAGGCGGGCGAATTTGAATGAGGGGAACTTGCCGGGCGGGGTTAGCATTTGCGCGAAGCGAATCATTTCGTCGGCGGCCCATCGCTCGCGCGCGGCGGCGCGATGCGCCGCGCGCGTGCTCTTGTCGAGCGCGAGTACGCGCGAGACTTTTACGCTCGCATTGTAGAATTGCATCAGCTCGGCGTCGCGCCGCTCGGTGAAGTTGGCGAGAGTCGCGGCAGAGATCGCGTTGCCGGTCGTCGTGCTTGAGAACCACGCCGGTGCGAGGTCGCCGACGATCGCGGCGCTCATCAGGGCGAGCGAATGGCCCTGGCCGAAGAGCGGGTCGACGTGAAGTCCGGCGTCGCCGAGGAGGAGCGCGCCGTCAGTGACCGGATTGCGATAAGTGTTCTGCAGCAGTCCCGAGGAGAAGACTTTGCCGACTATCGTCGCACCTTCGAGCATCTTGCCGACCGCGAACGAGCGGTCGAGGTAGCGGCGCAGATTTGCGGCCAGGTCGGTGCGAAATGATTGCATCTCGGCGGCGTCGAACGCGGTGGCGGCGACGGTGAGTCCGTTTTCGCATCGGCAAACCAGGTTGCCCGCGCCCGGCCCGGATTCGAATTCAGTTATTACTTCGTCGCCCAGCTTCGCGCGATCGACGCCCTCGAAGTATGCGTAGTAGTAGGCGCGCGCGCAGGTGACGTCGGTGCGCGCGAACGCGCCGACGCGCTCCGATGCGAGCTGCGCGACCGAGGTGCGCATCCCGTCGGCGCCAATCGTCAGCGGTGCGTGGAATTCGTGCGCGCCGCTCGAATCCTCGCCGCGAATTCCGACGATCGCGCCGTCTTCGATCAGAAGATCGGTGAGCCTGAAGCGCTCGCGGAACTCGACGGATTCGAAACTGCGCGCCGCATCGATCATTGCGAAGTCCATCAGCACGCGCCCGAGGCATAGTCCGCGATCGTCAGAATCGGCGTGCACGAGTTCGCCGCCGTAGTCGAAGTCCGGACCGATCGAGCGCATCTTTGCGAAGCGGACACCGCCTAGACGCTCGAGCGTTTCGAGCATCCCGAGCCGCGCGAGGACTCGCGTTCCACCGGCGAGCACGATATGCGTCGAGAGGCGGTCGGACGGGAAACTGTCCTTGTCGACGAGGAGTACGCGGCGGCCGTCGCGAGCAAGGAAGATCGCAGCGGCGCTGCCCGCGACGCGCGCGCCGACGATTATCGCGTCGAAAGTTTTTTTAAGTGGGCCAGTCATCGAGGCGCGCCTTCGCAGAGCATCGAAACGCTATCACGACCAGCGCGTGAGCGCGCAAGCGGCGCCATCAAAAGGAAAGAGCCCCCTCTTTCAAGGGGGCTCTCCCGTGTTGCGAGGTCTTTCAACCTCGGCTTATTCCAGCAGCAATCCTGGCAGCCTTAGCCAGCCTTCGGGTTATTGGCCCGAAGGTAAACTCGTTAAGTGGTTACTTCTTCTTTTTCTTTTTCGCCGCTTTCTTCTTCATATGTCTCTTCATCATAGGCTTGGACTTTGTGGCCCGTTTGGCCCTTCTCTTCTTTACTGGCATAGGTACCTCCGCTTTCCTAGGCTGCTGCTGGAGAAGCGCCTAATCTAATGCGTGAGGGTCGATTCCCCACGAGTTCGAGGCGACTATATAAACATGTTATTGGCAAATCAAGAGCCTGGTGTGAGATTTATAAACAAATTTTAAAGTCGGAAGAATGTAATCGGATCAGTCCGTTTCCGATCTTTAGAATGTCGTTCACGATTAGACAGCTTGAAAATTGACGCGCGCTTGAATTACGATTGCAGGGATGACGAGGTTAAGCTTTTTAATCCGCCGGGAGTGGCTCAGCCTAATCTTCGCCGGCGTCCTCATGATGCTGCTATTAAGCGCGCTGATGGGCGTGCGGGGTCCTCGCGACCTGATGGCTCTGCGAGCGCATCGCGCGGCGCTTGAGGCTCGGCGGGGCGTGCTGGTGGCGGAGAACGAGTCGTTCAGAACGACCATTCAGAAGCTCCGTTCAGACGATCGCTATATCGAGCGGCGGATTCGGCGGGAGCTTGGGTATGCGCGATCGGATGAGTTCGTGTACAAATTTGGCGAGGATTATGGTCAGCGCTGAAGTTGCATCACCAAAATTTCCATTCGCAAAATTTCTGATTTGGACCCTCACCCGCCGCTTCGCGTCGGCCTCTCCCTAGAAAATTGATTTGCTGATCAGGCGGTAGTCTCGGGATTGGCGCTCGAGGTCTTCGCGGAAGTCGGGGTGTGCGATTGAGATAAGAGCGCGTGCGCGTTCCGGGACTGACTTGCCCTTGAGATTCACCATTCCGTACTCGGTCACCACATACATCACGTCGGTGCGCGGCGTGGTGATGATGTTGCATTCGTCGATTCGCGCGACGATGCGGCTTGCGCGGTGCCCGTCGCGCTCGTAGGTCGATGCGAGGCAGAGGAACGATTTGCCGTCGCGCGACGCGTATGCGCCGCGGACGAACTGGAGTTGTCCGCCGGTGCCGCTGATTTGCCGGACGCCCGCCGACTCGGAGCACGCCTGTCCGGTGAGATCGATCTGCGCGGCGTTGCAGATCGAGATGACGCGATCGTTTTGCATGATATGTGCGGGCAGGTTGGTGTAATCGACGGGGCCGGCGAAGCAGACCGCGTTGCGATCGAGAAAGTCGTACATGCGTTTTGAGCCGGCGGCGAACGTGTACGCCATCTGGTAGCGGTTGGTTTGTTTGTGCGCGCCGGTCACTTTTCCGGCCTCGAACAGCGAGACCAGTGAATCGACGAACATCTCGGTGTGCACGCCGAGGTCCTTGATCGGCGAAGTCGCGAGCAGCTCGCAGACCGCATTGGGCATCGCGCCGATTCCAATCTGTATGCATGCGCCGCTCGGAATTTCCGGCGCGATCAGCTCGGCGACTTTCTGATCGACGGAATTGGCGGGCGGATTTTTCAGCTCGGGCATCGCCGCCGCGCCGCCGTCGATGATTCCATCGACGTCGCTGATGTGCACCGCGTTCTCGATTCCGAAAACGTAGGGCATGCTCGCGTTGGTCTCGACGATCACAGTCTTTGCCTTTTCGGTGATCGCCTTGTGATAGGTGACGGCCGGGCCGAAGTTGAAATATCCGTGGGAGTCCATCGGCGCCGTCTTCAGCACGGCCACATCGACGTCGACAAAGCGGCGATAGAGATCTGGCGCCTCGCCGAAGTTCATCGGGATGTGATGGGCGAGATCGCGATCGTGCATCTTTCGCTCGAGGCCGGAGAAGTACCAAGAGAGATAACTGACATGACGCGAGTCGGGGTCGGCTTCGATCGCGGCGCGCGGGCGCATCGCGAGGCATCCGCGCAGCTTGACCCGCTCGAGGCTCGCAACCCGCTCTGCGAGAGCGTGATCGAACAGGTCTGGTTGTCCAAGCCCGAATCCGTACTCGACCCAATTGCCGGATTTGACTTTGGCCGCGGCCGCATCGGCGCTGAGAAGCTTGCGTTTGAGTTCGCCGTCGAAAGATGTGCTCATCTAAATAATTCCCCGGCACCGGCCAGCCGATGCCATGAAAAAACATACCAGAATTTCCGAAAGCTCATGCAGAGGTGAAGAAATGGCTGTTTTCACACAGGACGCGGAAACGCATAGACTCGAAACCGGCATTGGATCTTAAGTTTTCAAGATCCCGGCCGGGGGAAAGCGATGTACGAGCTGCGCGGCTTCATACTGGTCCTTCATATCTTCGCTGTGATCTATTGGATGGGCGGGTTGTTGATGATCGCGAGCTTGCTTGCGCGAGTACCGGAAGAAGTCGGGCTGCCGAAGGAGCGGTTTCTGGGCACGGCGCGCGGATTATTTGAGGCCGGTACCAATCTCGGCGCGGCAATCACGATCATGCTCGGACTCTTGCTGATCATGTTCGATCCAACGGTGCTGCGGCGCGGATGGTTTCTCGCGAAGTTGCTGATGATCTCGGTGCTGCTTTTTTATCACGTGCGATTTTATCGGCGGATCATGTTTCTCGAGAACAACCCGAGCCATTCGTCGCGGCGCGAGTTCCGCGTGATTCACGGGATGGTGAGTCTGCTGCTGATCGCGATCCTGGTGCTCGCGGTGATGAAGCCCTTCTAGCGACATCTCCCGCAACGATCATCTCGATTTGCCGGTCAGGAACACCTTGAACGACTTCTTTGGTTTGGCGCTCTTGACCACGACCGCATCTGCCTTCGTGCCTTTTATTGTCGGTGAGAAGGTGACCGTCACAGTGCTCACGGAGTGCGGGGCGACGCTGAACGACGTGATGTCCACCCCGAATGGCGGTTGATGCCGTGGCCCGCTGACCGTCACGTTCAGCGTACCGGTTCCTTTATTTTTGACCAGCACGTGTGCTGACACCGGCGCTTCGTTGGTCGTCTTCAGCGTGATGCTGAGCGGCGAGACGCCGAGCTTTCCCAGCCCGGTGGGAGTCGAGGTTGCCGTCGGGGTCGGGGTCGGCGTCGCGGTCGTGGTTGCGGTTGCGGTCGGAGTCGGAGTTGCCGTTGGAGTGGGAGAACCCGCGCCGATCACGGTCACAGCCGCGGGCAGCGACTCGATTCCATTTGCGACGACGACCAGGGTACTCGCACCGAGCTCGACTCCGGCCGGCACGTCGAACTCCGTCGACACTGATGCGCTGCCCGTCGCGACAGCCATCGTGCTGTGATCATGAGTGCGCGCATAGAAGACATGCCCGGACGCAATATTCGTGATCCGCACCAACGGATAGTTGGTCGCGGCCTGGTAGTCGTCTCCGTAGGCGACCGCTTGCGACAGGCCGTTAAACTGCGTGCCGGTCAGCACGAGATTCGTAGCGCCGGGAGTTACGGTCGCCGGCGAGCCGGTGATAGTCGGCACCCACGACGGATCGGGAGACCCGGTCGGCGTGTAGATCTGCACGAAGTCAAATTCGTCGGTGAACATGACCTGGCCGGTGGGCAGCGGCAGCAAGCGCGCGGCGAACGATGGGATTGAGGAAGCATCCTGGGGCTCAGCCACCTGGGTCAAGCTGGTCCCGTCGAACTCGAAAAACTCGGTCGGCGTGATCCACTCGCAGCTGGTATCGATCGCGCCGGCAGCGATCAGCACGTTACCGTCGGGAAGAAGGGCCGCTGGAGCATCCGCAGCCACCAATTGCTCGGTCTTGTTCGAAACGTTACATCCGCCCCCGTTGCCGCCAGTATCCGAGATAGTTGGAAAACTGGGACCGCTGCTCCAAACCCCGCTAATCGTGTCGTAGATGTCGTTGAAGCCGGTACCTCCAGAGGCGAAGACGGTGCCGTCGGGACGCAACAACGCCGGTCCGATTTCAAAATATTGAATGCCACCCTTGCTGATGAGCACCAGGGGATCGGGCGCGCTGCCGGCGCTGCTCCATGTCTTCGTGGAGGAGTTGAAGGTCAGCGACGGAGTTTTGCTGGAGTCATTGGTGTTCCAAACTTCGAGGGTCAGAACCGTGCTGTCGGGAAGCAGCTCCCAACCTTCTTCATCGTTCTGAAAGTCTGGAGTGCTCTTGCCGGCCGGGGTGAACGGCGCGTTGAAGGTTGGCGGATTGGTACTGACGTTTAACGTCGCCACTTGGTTATCTTGCGGATGCCCAACCATAAACGTTCCGTTCGGAAGAACGACCGACTGGGCGTCACCGATCTGGTTCCATCCGCTGGGATGCTCGATGCAAGTCCAACTGTTTGCTACTGGATCGTAGATGGCGCCCTGGTTGGTCCACACAGGCCCGTTACTGTTGCTGGCATTATATTCGCCGCCGATTATCACAAACCGGCCGTCAGGCAGCACCGCCGAGGCGTAGTAAAGCGGGGCATATGGCTGGCCGTCGCAATTTGGCGTCGCCGCCACCTGGTTCCAGGTTCCATTGATATAGCTTCCGGTGTTATCGGGAGTGAGCGTCCGCCATCCGCTCCCGGTCGGAGTCAGGTTACCATCCTCGACGAGGACTCTGCCGTCTGTGAGCAAAAACACACTGGCGGGAAAAAAATCGGGATTGAAATCGGACGGCTGACTATTCAGCGGCGTCCACACCCCGGAGGTTACCGCGGGCCCACTTGCGGGCAATTCAGAAACAGGCGACGGCGCGATCGGCTCCGATTCAATTTGCGCACCGGCTGGAGTCGACACTGCACGAGGCGGAGGAGGAACCGGACGTGGCGCCGCAGCACCGCCTGGGGACGCCATCGGCGCGGCGAGAATCGTAAGGCCCAGCAATCCCGTCACGATCGCGGATAGGACCGCGATCGGTGCAACTCGCCCTTTCCTGCGCGGTGAATTCATTTAATTAAAAATCCCCCAGAACATCGAATCTTAACTAGTGTCGCATAGCCAAATTAACCAATAAAGCGACCCGGCATCATTCCATCACTAGAAGCGACCCTTCTAATGTAAATTGATGACGTAGTCAGCACAGATAACCTATATGCCGCCTACGTGAACCGGTCAACTAGGATCCGGCTCGTGGCAACTTAGAACTGATCTTTGAGCTGGCGGGTCCGCGCGAAGATCGCGATCGGATCGTCGCCGACATTCGGATCGCGCTTCTTCAAGTTAGCGCGAAGCTCGGCGCTGTCGGTCCTGAGAAAAGGGTTGGTTTTTTTCTCGTCGCCAATCGTCGATGGCACCGTGAACTTGCCCGCGGCGCGCGTCTTGATGCTCCAGTCGTGTTTCGCCTTCAGCGCATCGTTGCCCGGCTCGAGGGTGAGCGCGAAGCGCAGATTTTTTTCGGTGTATTCGTGACCGCAATAGACCTGGGTATTTTCCGGCAGCGCGGCGAGTTTTTTCAGCGACGCAACCATCGTGGCGGCGTTGCCCTCGAACACCCGGCCGCATCCGCCGATAAACATCGTGTCGCCGGTGAAGACCGCGCCGAGCGTGGGAAAATAATATGCGACGTGGCCGTTGGTATGCGCAGGGATTCCGATCACGCGGCATTCGAGCGCGCCGATTCGGAATTGCTCGCCGTCGGCAACCGGATCAGTCAGTGCGGGAATCCGGCCGCCCTCGGCACGAGCGCCGTAAATTTTTATGCCGGAAACTTTTGCCGCGATGTCCTCGTTGCCGCCGGAGTGATCGCCGTGCCAATGCGTCGTCAGCACCGCGACGATCTTCGCGCCGTGCGTTTTTGCCGCCGCGATGACGGCGTCGGCCTCGGCGCAGTCGACGACCGCGCACTGCTTCGAGGAATCGTCGATAACGAGATACGCGTAATTGTCGGATAGCTGGGGGACCGTGACTATTGGCATCGCGATGCTCCTTTCAGGATGCTCCCCCTCACAAGCCGGTAATATTGTAGCCGACGTCCACGTATATCGTCTGGCCGGTGACGGCGCTCGACAAGTCGCTCAGAATCGCAGCGGCCATCGTGCCGACCTCCTCGGTCTTCATCCCGCGGCGCATCGGCGAGCGCGCCTCGACTTCATGGGCCATCGAGTGAAAGTCGCGAATCGCCGACGACGAGAGCGTCCGCGCTGGCCCGGCGCTGATCGCGTTGACGCGAATATTTTTGCTCCCCAGATCGATCGACAGGTAGCGCACGCAGGCTTCCAGAGCTGCCTTCGCGACGCCCATCATGTTGTAGTTCGGGATTGCGCGGACCGCGCCGAGATAGCTCAGCGTCAGGATCGAGCCGCCGCCGCGCGCTTCCATCAACGGTTCCGCGGCGCGCGCGAGCGCGACCAGCGAGTAGGCGCTTATCTCCATCGACTTCGCAAAGTTGGCGCGGCTCACAGTGAGAAAGCGATCGCGAAGATCCTCGCGCTCCGCGAATGCGACCGCATGAACGAGCAAATCGAGTCCGCCCCATTTTTCTTTCAGCGTGGAAAATACCGACTCGATCTGGGAATCGCTGGTCACATCGAGCTCGCCGATTACCGACGCCTCGATCTGCGCCGCCAGCGGGCGGACGCGTTTTTCGAGTATCTCGCCCTGGTAGGTGAGCGCGAGTTCAGCGCCTTGGGCATGGAGCGCCTGTGCGATCGACCACGCGAGGCTCTTGTCGTTTGCGACCCCGACGATCAACGCGCGCTTGCCCGATAGGATACCCATGCGAGTTTCTTTTCCCCTTAAACCTCGATCTTCATTCCGTCGAAGCCCATTTCGATCGCGACTTCGTTTTCGCGGTTCAGCACTTCGCGCCCCAGATGCGTCAGCACCATTCGCCCTACCTTAAATTTATCACGATTGGCCGCGAGCTGCGGATAATTCATATGGAAGGTCAGTTGCGCGCTTTCGAAGTAGGTGCACTCGCACAGGAACAGGTCGACCCCGTCGGTCAGCTTGACCAGCGCGTCGTTCCATCCGGTGTCACCGGAAAACACGATCGACTTGCCGCCCGCGTCGACTCGAAACGACAGCGCAACGTCGGGCTTCGTATGCTGACTGCGAATCGCGCGCACCTTGAACTTGCCCATCCGCGCCGAGTACCCGTCCTCGACCGCGACGAACTTGAATTTGTGTTTCACTTCTTCGAGTTTGAATCGCGGAAACATCGTCCGCATCAGCCGCCACGTCCGCTCCTCGAGCCTCGGCGGCCCGATCACCGTCAGCACCTTCTTACGCTTCCGCTCCCACATGCATTCGAGAATGAGAAACGGCAGTCCCGCGTAATGGTCGCCATGCAGATGGCTGATCAGCAGCAAGTCGAAGCTGTCGGTTGCGATACCGCGACTCTTCAGCGCGGGGAGCAGGCTCGGTCCGGCTTCGAGCAGAACGCGCCCGCCCGGCGCGTCGATCAGGTAGCCGGCCTGCGAACGTCCATAACTCGCGAACGCATCGCCGGTGCCCAGCAGGGTCACGCTAACGGGCGCACCGTTCGACGCAGTGCGATTCGGATTCATTGCGGCGGCCTATGCTAATATCATCCAGTCGCGCAAACCAGAGGCCGCCGATGGCCGCTGGTGTGAGCGATCGGCTATGGTCGGTTGAGGAACTGATTTGCGTGGCGCTCGAATCGGAAACCGGATTACGCGAGTCGGCATAAGCGATGCTGCGCGGAACACGATTACAGTACGTCCAGCGTAGAAGCTACTTCTGGCTTGCCTTTTTGGTCGTGACCTTAGTCGGGCTCGCGGTCTCTATGGTTTTGGCCTCCGATAAAGGGTGGTCGAGGATTCTTGCCGAGGTGACCTTGCTGTTGGCGAGTTTCTGTGCGCTGCTGCTGATTATCTTTACGACGAACAAACAATGGCAAAAGGAGCAGGCCGAACTGGGGCGGCAGATAAATCAACATGCCCGCGGATTCTATTTGCCTGGCGGAATCCCGCCACTACCGCGCGACTATCCGAAAGTTCGTTCGTTTCTTAGGCGACTCTTCCAGGGAAAATCAGATTAGATAACTACCTGGCGATGAAACAAACAAAGATTGGAGTTGGATTCGGACTGTGGCGGCTCGGGATGCCCCCGGCGCAGACGATCGCGAATGTCGCCGAGCGCGCCGAGGATTGGGGCCTCGATTCTTTCTGGCTCTCGGATCATCTGCTCGCGCCGTCGCCGGAGCTCGACGTGGTCGCGACTCTCTCGCTGTTGGCCTCGCGCACCAAGCGGATGAAGCTCGGGCCGAGCGTGCTGCTCCTCAACTTGCGGCATCCGCTGATGGTCGCGAAATCGTTCGCGTCGCTCGACTACATGTCGGGCGGCCGGATTGTGATGGCGGTCGGCACCGGCTCGAATCTCGCCGACTATGCGGCCTGCGGAATACCCACCGAAGGGCGCGGCAAGCGCCTCGACGAAGGAATCGAAGTGCTGCGCACAGTCTGGAAATCCTCCAAGGCAAGTTTTCACGGAAAGTTTTTCAATTTCGATAACGTCACGATCGAGCCACGCCCAGCGGCGCGCACCGGTAATGATTCCGGAACGATGGATATTTGGGTCGGCGGGCGCTCCGATGCGGCCCTGAAACGCGCGGCCCGCCTCGCCGACGGCTTCTTCGCCTCGTTCCAGACCCCGGAAGAATTCGGCATCAGCATGGCGAAGATCCGCGACTATGCGGCCGGCTACGGGCGCGCGAACGCGCGAATCGAATCGGGACTGATCCTGCTGTGTAGAATCGCGAAGTCGCGCGAGGCCGCGCTCGAGGAGATGCGCCCGATGCTCGCCGCGATGGGTGCGAGCGCGGAAGCTTATCTGGCCCGCACGGTTTACGGATCGCCCGAAGACGTGATCGAACGACTCGGCGAATATGTCGCAAAGGGACTCGACAAGTTCGTGCTATGGCCGATCGCGGCGCCCGACGCATGGCCGAAACAAGTCGAACTGGTCGGCCGCGAGATCGCGTCGCACTATCTCAACGCGCGTGCCTGAAGCCTCTGCAGGCGTGTCCTAATTTCGGAGTGTATATCCGCTGGCGCGCTTTTATTTTTGTGTCATTCTGAGCGCGGCGAAGAAACCCGGATCTTTCTCGACGCGGAACACTTCAACTTCGCTTAGGGCTTGCGGAGCCGACCCCCTGATATGAAGTTATGGACAGCTTTCTTATGATGAAAGATTGGTTTTCGCCGTCAAAGAAACCCGCCGCTGTCTTGGCTCCGGGAGTCGCGGGAGAGATTTATCGGCAGATCAGGCTAAGAAGGAAGTTGGCTCGCGAAAAGAGTTCGTGAGACGAACCTTCCCTCATGGCTCGGAATTTCAAACCAGGACACCACCCGTCGGCGAGAGTAGCCGCAGCCCTCGCGCTGATCGCGAGCGTCATGTTAGCCGGATGCGCCAAGCCGGCGCCGGTGCTTCACGCGCCGCCGCGAATCTTCGCCAGCGCCGAGGAAGTCGAGCTCAATTTCCGCAGTCGTACATTCGTCCTCGGCGACGACGATAAAATCGCCGAAGTGCGCGCGCCCAGCTGGCCCAAAGACAAGGTCCTCAAGCTGCCGTTCTGGTTCGGCGTCAATATCCTCGTGCCGGGAGTGATGGCGCCGAAAGAGGGCGACTTTTACGTCATCAGCGAGGCGACGCTCGGCAAGCAGCTCGACGCGCCCGGCGAATGGATGATCGAAGCTGGCAGCACCCTGGTCAAGCAGGAGACGGTGCTCGTCACGACGCGCACGCAATATCTGGGCACCGGAAAAATTCTGCCGACTATCGTTCAATACATGGGCAAGCGCGAGTTCAAACGCGCCGACGGCAAGCCCGTCCAGATTCCGGTCCTGCGCGAGGTCTCGCTGCCGATGAAATGGACCCTCGGCGGAAGAATCCCGGCAAGCTACGCGAGATACCGGGTATGATTCACGCGCGCAAAACGATCGGCGCAGCGATCGCTCTCCCGCTTGCTCTTGCCGCGTCGATTCTCGCCACCGGATGCGGCCCGGAAAAAGCCCTCGACTTCGGCCCGGTCGGCGAAATCTCCACGCCGCCCGAGGATCCGCTCAGCCGCGATATCCTCCGCGACTTCGCGGGCAAGGACTTCGATCTCGGCAACAACGATCACGAGGCGCACGTCAGCCTCCGCACCGCAAAGCCCGATCGCGTCGTCTTGCCGTTCTGGCTCGGCGTGAACCCGCTCTACCCCGGCTTTCTGCGCCCCAAGGTCGGACATATATATGTGATGAGCGAATCGACCCTGGTCCGCCCCCTAAACAGCAACAACGAGTACCTGATCCGCGCCGGCTCAAAACTCTTCAAAAGCGACACCGTCTTCGAGTGCACCCAAACCCGCTACACCGGCACCGGCGGGATGCTCCCGACGGTAGTCCGCTTCGTCGGCACCCGAGTAATCACCGTCCCCCGCGACGCCCCCTCAACAGGAACAATCACCGAAAAGGCCCCAGTCCTCCGCGAAGTCTCCCTCCCAATGCACACGACACCAGATCAGGACCTCACAGGCTACGCAAAGTTCGAAGTGATCAAATAACCAAACACACTTTCTGGCCACGCCAGCCGCCGATTTAATCTTCAACTGCGCCTTCGGACCCGCGCAACCACGCAACTCGCTTTACGCGCGGTTCTACCAACCCTCTCGTCGACGGAGAGACACCTCTAGCGTGGAGGGGACTTTTCCAAATCTAGGAGGTGGCCTGCACCGATTTTCCCGCCCATCATAATTAGAGTCGGAGTCGCCATCTCGGCGGATACATAGGCTCGGCCAGCGGCGACAAATTCGAGCGATAGATCTGCTTGATTCGTGTTCGCCCAGAAGCTCCGATTATCTCTGGGTGTGACACCCGCGTGTATTTCGAGACCTCGCAGAAGATGTTTTGGATATCGACCGGCTGAAGCCGCCGACCAAACAGGTCTTGGAACCGTAAGCCAAGGCGCGCAAATTCGGCGTCTTGGCGCTCAGCCGTCCAGTGAATGAGATTCTCAGGAGTCATGCCGCCGGCGGTTTCAAAACACTTCGCGATACCATCGATAGCACCTGGCCCGGCCACGACATAATCTGCCTCGTCGAAGTTGAGCATCGCCGAATAATTCAGGTCGACGGTGTACTGAAAGGCCAGGAACCGGCCGATGCCTGGAAACGCGAGTAGCATTTCGTAAACCGACTTTAGCGACGGCGCACGTTCAATGCGCTCCGGCAGCCGTTCTCTTATCATGTGCGCCAAAAGAGCCAGATGGTTTTCGTACTTCCGGCGGCAGCCCAGACGCGGCGCCGGCATGATGTAGGCGGGGGAATAGAGCGGCATCCGGCGCTCAATCATCGTCTCAAGGACGCGGGCGATCGCCGTCAGATCGATCCTCTCCCAAACTAGCGGACCGATCGCGCGTTCGATTTCCTCCCACGTTCCAATGCGATTGAAGAACTTGAACAGCAGCGTCCTGAAGAACAACTCAGGCGGAGTTTGCGGCCGGTCGGAGCGATACTGAACTTCCCGGATTAGATACTGGCTCACCCGATCGGATGCCCGATATGCGTTGGTGAATCGATACGAACGGAGGATCGGATCGTCCGTCCACGGACCAACTGGGTCGGTGAGTCGACGGCAGAAGATCGCTCGGCGCTCAACGGCAAATCGCCAGTATGTGTCGAAAATAATCGTCGTACGGGGAGCCACGAGGCGATCCCTCGGATGCGCGGTTAAAGACCGCTACTCAGTGCACTGCACGCGGTCTTGCTAGTGCACGCTGCGGTTGTTCTGCCGCGTTCGCGGAGATACGGGTCGCCGGAGGCAGCAAAGGCGCGTACCCGGATTCTGCGGGGAAGCCTGGCTCTCGCCCGTTGTTCAGCTTACGCCGCGAATGCCACTGCAGAACGTGAAGGAGATCCTTCCAGTAGGGATGCAACGCCTCGATTTCCGCACTTACCGGAATGTTAGTGCGGATCAAGCTTTCGATTTTCAAAAACGATGGAAGCTCGTTAAGCGCATCGACCGGAGGCATTTCGTAGGCGTAGGAGGCCCGTGATGAAACGATCCGCCTGGCAAGTTCGAAATGCCGCCGGTACAAGTGCATCGAACCCACGAGATGGTGGTACGAACCCAACTCGGCGCCAAGCTCTAGGGCGAGCAGTTCCTGCAGCATGGTGAACAGAAAGACATCATACGGCAGGCCCCAGATAGAATCGTTGCTCCGCATATAGACGATCGCGTGCAGCCGGTCGTCGCGTATCATGAACTGGACGCTGCACGTGCAAGGCGCATCCTTCGTATCCGCGTCGAGTCCTGGTTCGGGCGTAAACAATTGCAGCACGGCCCGCCGCGAATGGCGCTCCGCGCGCAACAGCCGGACCAGGCGCTCCCATTGGCTGGGTTGCCCGTCCTTCCGAGAAAAGATGTGGTGTCCGTAGCAACTGCCGAGAATCGCAATCCCGTCGGTGAACTCTCGCCATCGAGGCGCGTAATACTCGATGAAGCGCACGTCGTTCGATCCGGTCGCGTGCCAGCAGAATTCGCCGATCGCAAGCGGGAGGTTCCAACGGCGTTCCGGATTTGTGATGCAGCGCCGCCGGGGATGTGCGAGCGTGAATGAAACCGGAAAGAGTTCAAGAGTCGGCATCCCGCGAGAAGTGACAGGACTGCCGTGGTCCAACAGAGAGGAGAGAACCCACGCTTGGACTTCATCGAGCGATTCAAAGGTTGGAGCTTGGCCTTCAAAATAATTCATTTGCGCTCCACTCCTCGCCGCGTCGGCCGCTTTGGTAGTTCTGGTGGTGGGCCTCCATGTTCGGCGGCGGCAGCTTTTGCTTCGCGTTCCTTCTGCTTTTGCTCAAGGTCGGCCACGATCCGCTTCTCCAACGCGTCGAAATCCTGAAACCGGAAGTACGAACCCAGCTCAGCCCTGATCTCGTCTTTGGATATGGAATAGGGTTGGAGGTAAGAGAACTCAAGCGCGACGCTCCATGTGAAGAGTGTCAGGATGAATGCGCCTAAACCGACCAAAACCGATACTAGCGGCAGGTTTCTGAGAATGGCCGTCCTAAAGACCCCCTGTATGTGGTCAGGAAGATTGAGAAACAACCTGGAGAAGCGTAGGGCGGCTTCTTTCCTGCGTCCTCGCAAGAATTCCTCCGGCCCAATCGGTCGCAACGATTGAAAGTTCTCGGGAGGCTCGTACTGGTGAAAGGTCAGCCTAAGAAATTGATCACCACGACTGACGACCAACGGAATTTTACCGAAGTTCACCATTACGGCCGAAACCGGCCCCTCGTAGCTCGGATCGATTATCCCGGTGTTAAGAGCTAGGAGGCCTTCTCGCGACAAAGCCGTCTTTACCGAGGCGTAGCCGGCAACATCTTTGGGGACTAGGATTTTTTCCAGCGAGATGACCTCAACCATCCCTTGTGCCGGAACTGTATAGGGCTCTGTCTCGCTTACACTAAGCGCGCCGTCCGAATTTACTGCGATGATCCTGCCAACACGCACGTCGTAGCTGGCCGCGCGCCAGCTTTGGTCGCCGTCACTGGCGGCATTCTCCGCAATGATGCCCTGCCTTTTGATTTCATCTCGGTTCAACATGAGGACCGTCGATCCTTGTCCATCCGCACGGTCTGTTCAAAGATTGAGAGCGTGAATTCTGATCGTCTTCACTTACGCGACGCGGCGCGGCGAAGTGCCGCGCCGGTCGCCACCATCGCGTCGCACTTTTCTAGAACTTCGTCCCGGAGCCGCCGGGCCTCGAAAATGAAGGCGAAGGCGAGCTGGCCGTCCTTATTGAGATTCACAAAGACGTCTTTCCGATCAGTGAAAAAAACTGCCGTTCCGTCGGTCACAAGGTATCTGCCAGGCAAATGGTCGGGTGTGATCTTCGGATCTGACCGGAGTTTCGTCAATGCCTTCTTCAGCTTTGACACCGAAATTCCGCAGCGGAGCAGATCGCTCAGCGCCCTCCCGATTACAACGTCGTTAAAACTATAGTACCTGTCCCTGCCTTTCCCCGGGCTCGGTTCTAGCGTCGGGATCAACACGCATGCGCGGTAGAGGTAGTCGAGCATTCGCGGTTTGAAGCCGGTGAGTTGGTGCACCTCGGCTACCGAAAATTTCTCTTTTACGACACGTTTCATATTACTAGTTACGAGCGTAACTAGCAATATTCGATGCACTAAGGCTATTCAAGACCCCGCCATTTACTGGAGGTTGAGCTGCAATTGGTCGGTCGAACGACGCGCTAAGTTTGAAGTGATCAAGTGAAAAGAATCAGCGGAGGACATTCGCCCATGCTGTCGCACACGAAATATCTCACCATGAAGGTGCCCGCCCGGATGGACTTCGTGAACATCACCGGCGAAGTCGAAAAGGCCGTCAAGGAAAGCCGCATCCGCGAGGGGCTATGCCTCGTCAACGCGATGCACATCACCGCCTCGGTCTTCATCAACGACGACGAGGTCGGCCTTCACGAAGATTACAAGCGATGGCTCGAATCGCTCGCGCCCTACGACCCAAGCCCCGAGCGCTATCATCACAACCGCACCGGCGAGGACAACGGCGACGCACATCACAAGCGCCAGGTGATGGGCCGCGAAGTCGTCGTCGCAATCACCGCCGGCAAACTCGACTTCGGCCCGTGGGAACAAATCTTCTACGGCGAATTCGACGGCCACCGCCCCAAACGCATCTTAATCAAAGTGATCGGCGAATAACCTCTGCCCGGGTTGCGTCGGTGGTCTCCTTCCTATTCCAGTGGCACAGGCGTCCCTGCCTGTGAAAAATGCTGCGCGAGCCTCTTGGCTCGCGCCACCGATCTTCTCTCGTTCCTATTTCAGCGGCACCCGCGTCCCTCACGAACTGGCTTCGCGCTGCTGCACCGCTAGCCCAAAAACGTCCAAATTCGCAGCGGCCCTATCGACTCGAAACCAATAGACTGCGCGATGCGGAGATCATCTCCATGTTCGTATCCGACGATCGGCAAGCCCGGAAACACCCGGGCGATCGATGCGATCGACGCCGCGGCATGATCAACCGTCTCGCTCGCCGGCGCAAAAAAGTTCGACCGCCCAACCACCTCATCGCTGCGATTCGCGATCGCACCCGCGACGATCTGACCGTCACGAAAACCGGCCAGTACCGCGACGTCTTTATTCTCGAGCAGCGCCGGCAGAAAGATTTTATCCTCGCTCGCGTCGCCGGCTGATCGGCTCCACGCCGATTCCCACTCTGCCAGTGCGAGATCACCGCGCACGACTTCCCATCGAGCCGGCGTTCTGGCCTCTATCCGCGAATCCGGCAAATAGATCCATTCCGCGTCGAACAACGTCCGGAACCCGCGCGACTCAAGCTCGAGCATCGAGAAACTGTCCTTGACCGCCCATCCCGACGGCAGCCGTGCCGCAACCAGCTCGTCGATCAGATCGAGCTGCGCCACACTCGGCTCCGCAAGCGTCCCGGCATTCGGATAAAAGCGCGGCACTGGATTCCGATTGAGCCAGATGCCGGCATGGAACTCGCCGGGCTTTCCATGCGCGCGGCAAACTAAGTCGCACCATTCGGCATTGTTACGCGCCGCGCGGACACATCGATCGTCGAGCATTAGTGATGACAACCGTTGTCCACGCGTTGCGCTAGAATCGTATCTGTGTTGAACCCCGCCAATTCCCCCTCCACGCAAACCTTCCCCACGAAAACCTGCGTCCCCAACCATCTGTCAAGATCCAATCCCCACCCCAAAGCAACCCCCGCGAACCTCCCCTTCACCCACGCTGGCAACGGTTTTCCACTCATCGACCTGCTGCCACCGATGCCCTCCACTCCCGAGATGGCAACTAGTGGCGGAATGTTGAAAAAACACCCCTTTTCGATTTTTGATCGCTCGGCGTGCCTACGAACGCCGCTCTCGCTACTCCTGCTCGGACTCCTGGAGCGTCGCAGTTTCGAGAAGATCGGCCGGCACGTCTTCGAGGAATCGCGAGACGCGACCCATCACGAAACCGAAGCTGCGGTCGAACATATATATGGGATACGAGAGGTACAGTTCGTCGCGGGCGCGGGTGCTCGCGACGTACATCAGGCGCCGCTCTTCTTCGAGCTCGTCGTCGCCGACACTTTGCGGCCCGGGGAAGCGGCCGTCGGCCGCCCAGATCAGGAACACCACCTTCCACTCGAGGCCCTTCGCGGAGTGAATCGTGCTGAGCGTCAGGTACTCGTCGTCGGGGCCGGTCGCGAGCACGCCGTCGAGCGAGTCGCTCGGCGGCTCGAGCGCCATGTCGGAGAGCATCGCGTCAAGGCTCTTGTAGCGCTCGGTGATGTTCTGAAAATGCTCGAGGTCGCGCTCGCGCTTGGGAAAGTCGTCGGGATACGCCTCGCGCATCACCGGCAGATAGTATTCGAGCGTCATCGCAATTTGCTCGGCCGGCCGCTTCTCTCTGCTGCGCAATTCCTTGAGCAACGCGGCGAGGCGCTTGAAGCCGGACTCCGTACCGCCGCGAGCACTGCCCTCAAGCTTCGCGATCGCGCCCACAGGATCGTCGGAGGCGACAATCGCCTCGATCGTTCGCTCGGCGGTGCGATGCCCAATTCCCTTCATCAGCATCAACACTCTCAGCCACGACACAGCGTCACTGGGATTCGCAATGACGCGCAGATGCGCCAGCACGTCCTTGATGTGCGCGGTCTCGATAAACTTGAATCCGCCGCGCTTGATGAACGGGATATCGCGCCGCTGAAGCTCGAGTTCGAGATCGAAAGAGTGAAAGCTCGAGCGGAACAGCACCGCGATCTCGGCAAGTTCGACGCCCTCCTCGCGCAGCTCAAGAATGCGCTGCGCGACGAAGCGCGATTGCATGTGCTCGTCCTGGGCGCGCACCAGCACCGGCCGAAATCCGCCCTCGCGATGGGTGAACAGCGCCTTGGTGTACTTCTCGCCGGCCCGCGAAATCAGATCGTTCGCTACGTCGAGGATGCCTTGCAGCGAGCGGTAGTTTTCCTCGAGCTTGACGATCTTTGCGCCGGGAAAAATTGTCGGGAAGTCCATGATGTTGCGGAAGTTCGCGCCGCGAAACGAATAGATCGACTGCGCATCGTCGCCCACCGCCATCACGTTGCTATGGCTCGACGCGAGCAGCCGCACCAGGTCAGCCTGGATCAGGTTGGTGTCCTGGTACTCGTCGATCATGATGTAGCGATAAGTGTCGGAGATTCGGCGGCGCACGTTCTCATGCTGCTCGAGCAGCTCCGCGAGCCGATAGAGCAGGTCGTCGTAGTCGAGCAGGCCGCGCTCGCGCTTGTAGCTCTCGTAATTCTTCGCGAGTTCGAGGAGCTCGGTCTGATGCTCGCCGAGATGCGGAAAGTCCAGCTCGATTTCCTCTTCCAGCGGACGCCGCTTGTTGCGCGCCATGCTGATCGCCTCCGCGATAGTGCTCTTCTTCGGGAACCGGCGCTCGCGCGACGCGAGTCCCATCCGCGTGCGCAGCAGATTGACCACGTCTTCCATGTCGGATCGATCTAGGATGGTGAAATTGGGCTTGAGGCCCATCGGCGCGCCCATTCGGCGCAGCACATTGTTGGCGAAAGAATGAAAGGTGCCGCCCGCGACCGCACCGGCGCGATCGCCGACCAACTGCTCGGCGCGCCGGAGCATCTCCTGCGCGGCGCGGCGCGTAAAAGTAAGCAGCAGAATCGCGCCGGGCGGCACGCCGCTCTCGATGAGCCGCGCGACTCGATAGATCAGCGTGCGCGTCTTGCCGGAGCCCGCACCGGCGACGACCAGCAGCGGTCCGTCGCGATGCGAGACGGCGTCGAACTGCGCGGGATTCAGCAGTTCGGCGTACTTGATCTTGAAGTTGCGCTCGTCGGCCGGGGACGCCGGCTTCTCGCGCAGATAGATTACCTTGTCGGCCACTGCGACGGGGATCCTACCACGGCGCGCGCCGCAAGCTTAACCAAGTGGAGAGAAGCCTCCGAAACCCTTTCGGATTTCGGAGTTCCCGTCGTAAATATGCGCGCCTACAGGATCCGCGAAGTGGTGCGGCTAGTTTTTCTCGGAGCGTTCCGTCGTCCCGGATTCTCTGCGCGAATAGTCAGTGTTCTCGCGAGCGGTGGAATGCCGCGCTTCGATATGTGCAGTACCCAAATCTCGGGTCACTGTTACATGCTGATCGCGATCTTCATGGCGATCGCGATTCGCGTCGGCGCGCACTCCATTTTGATAGCCGGCATTGTAGGAGTTCCCGTAATTCTGCGGATATGAGTATCCACTATTGTAGCCACTGTACGGATAGGAATTTCCGTAGCTGCTGTAGTTGCTACTATAGCCGCCTCCGTATGGGCCGTTCGAATAGCCATAACCCGGGTCACCGCCGCCGAAACAACCTGCGGCCAGCGTCGCGGACAGAATCCCGCCCAATACCATTGCTACTTTTCGAGAGTTAATCGTTTTCATACAGTCCCACGTGGGGCCTCACTCAGAGCCTATTCGTACTGCGATTTGGGTTGGTCTAGCGGGACGTGGTCAAAGGCGAAGGGAAGGGCCACTGTAGGGCTGGATCAATGTTGGCCTCGCTCATTTTGCGAGTCCGACAATGCAAAGTATATTTCAACTAGATGAAAGTAGCTAATGGATTATCTACCAATATGGACTAGCTGATCATACCAACCGGATCATTTGGTTATCTTAGTAACGACGATCCACGATCCGAAGATATATCTCCTGACTAGTACTGATAGGGTGAGAGTCGAAAGGTACTGAAAGGAGAATATATGTTGCTGTTGATTATTTTACTGGTCCTGCTCTTCGGCGGCGGCGGTGGCTACTACGGATACCGGAGCTACGGTATGGGCGGTGGAATCGTGCCAATCCTGATCGTGGTCCTGGTCGTCTTCCTGCTTGTTGGCAGAGGCGGTCTCTGAGCCTTACTTCAGACCGAGCTTCTTGACCCGGGTGCTGAGCGTGCTCGGCTTGATTCGGAGCAGCGCCGCGGCCCCACCGGGACCGTAGATTCTGCCGCCGCAGCGTTTCAGAGCGGCAACCATGTTGTCCCGAACCCGACGGCTCATCTCTTCGTCCGGGAGTACGTCAGGTTCTCCCTGCGAGTCCGCCGCCGGGGGCGGCTGCGATTCGCCGTAGACGCGCGACTGTACGGCACCTGAAATATCCAGCCGCAGCGGCCCCGTACGAGCTGCGATCGCCGCCCGCTCGATGACGTTCTGAAGTTCGCGGACGTTTCCCGGCCAATGGTAATCTTGCAACTGGCGGAGCTGGCCCGCTTCCAATTGCAGACCCGGCCGGAAGAACCGTCTGCAGGCCACCTTTAGAAAATGCGCCGCTAGCAGCGGAATATCGTCTTTGCGCTCGCGCAACGGAGGGACCTCGATGGGGAAAACGCTCAGCCGATAGTAAAGGTCTTCGCGGAAACGTCCCGGGCGGACCGTGCCTTTGAGGTCGCGATTAGTGGCCGCGATGATGCGTACGTCAACGCGCCGCGTCCTGTCAGAACCGACCGGCTCAAATTCCCCGTCCTGGAGAACCCGGAGCAACTTGGGCTGCATCTCAGGAGGTAGATCGCCGATCTCATCGAGGAAAAGCGTACCCCCGTCGGCCAACTGAAAGCGGCCGACTCGATCTGTCACGGCGCCGCTGAACGCGCCTCTAATGTGTCCGAAAAGTTCACTCTCGAACAGCTCGCGCGGGATTGCGGTGCAGTTGATCTTAACCCATGGACGATCACAGCGCAGGCTGCTCGCATGAATCGCCCGAGCTACCAGCTCCTTACCGACTCCAGTCTCGCCAAGGATGAGTACCGTCGCATCGGTCGGAGCGACTGTTTCGATCTGCTCGAGCACGCGGCGCGATCCGGCGCTGAGGCCCAGGAGTTCATGGTTGCCAGGAGCCTCTTTCACCTCCTGGCACAGGTAGCCACTCTCCGATTCCAGTCTCCTCTTGCAGAGCATCATGGTGCAGCCTGCAGTATAGCGCGCGAATTTTCTTCGACTCTTAACCGTCGATGCAGCCAGTCTCGTTGCCCTTTATGCGCGAAGCACCGAATTCAGGGCGTCAATCAAAGTCTTTTTGTTAACAGGCTTGTTCAAGAAGCTGATTGCCTCGCGGAAAGATTGATCGTCATCGACGATCGCAATCAGAGCCTGCCTATTTTTATCCTCCCGGGTGTTCATGGCGGGAAATGGTCTTCTTGAAGAAAATGTATTCCCGCCCAGGGATCGAGAACTAGTTATACATTAGTATTACTTGGTGTTCGCGGAGGGAGCCGTCGCCGTCGGGAGATCCAGTCTTTCTGTCATCCTGACCAGCTCCGCGACTACGGTATGAGCTGAGGAATTGTTGGCAGAGGCGGTCTCTGAGCCTTACTTTAGACCGAGCTTCTTGACCCGGGTGCTGAGCGTGCTCGGTTTGATTCCTAGCAGCTCCGCGGCCCCGCCGGGCCCGTAGATTCTGCCCCGGCTACGTTTAAGAGCGACAACCAGGTTGTCGTGGGCCAAGCGCTTCATCTCTGCTTCCGTGATCACTTCGGAACTGTGGAGAGCGGATCCATCGGCCGATGACCTGTCGATTTCGGGTTCCGCGTAGCCTTCAGGAACATACAACCGGAGATGCCCTCCACGAGCTGCGATCACCGCGCGCTCGATGACATTCTCAAGTTCGCGGACGTTGCCCGGCCAATCGTAATCTTGCAATTGGCGAAGCTGGCTCGCGGTCAAGTGCAGCCGCGACCGGCTGAAGCGCTTGCAGGATTCATTGAGAAAGTGCGTTGCGAGTATTGGAATGTCGTCTTTGCGCTCGCGCAAGGGGCGTACTTTGATCGGAAATACACTCAACCGGTAGTAGAGATCCTGACGGAATCGTCCTTCGCGAACCAATCCCATGAGGTTGCGGTTGGTTGCGGCAAGGATGCGGACGTTGACTCGCCGCGTCTTGTCGCCGCCGACCGGCTCAAATCTCCCGTCCTGCAAAACCCGAAGCAGCTTTGGCTGCATCTCCGGCGACAGCGAGCCCAACTCGTCGAGGAAAAGGGTGCCGCCGTCCGCCATTTGAAAATGTCCGACGCGGTCGGCAAAGGCTCCGCTGAATGCTCCCTTGATATGGCCGAAAAACTCGCTCTCGAAAAGTTCGCGCGGGATTGCGGTGCAGTTGACCACGATCATCGAACGATCGCTGCGGGCGCTCGATTCATGGATCGCGCGCGCGACCAGTTCCTTGCCGACCCCAGTCTCGCCGAGGATGAGCACGGTCGCATCGGTTTGAGCGACCATATCGATCTGAGCCAGGACGCGGCGGACCGCGGCGCTCTTTCCGAGGATTGCCGCGCCGGTAGCGGTAGCGTGCGGAACTACCGGCACGAAGAAGGCATCACGGTCCCTCCTTTCAGCACCTGACGACACACCCATCTCTTGGCAACGAAAAGTCGTTGTTAGTTTGCTCAACAACGGAATTTCGTTGCGACCACAACTATATAAAGCTCTCGTGTCCCTAGGTTAGTCAAGCCTAATGATAACTCATTGTGTAGTGGCACAACACATGCAGTTGAGGCTGATTATGGTCAAGCTGGTTCCTCCACTGCGCCCCGATTCCGATAAAATTCGGGACCTGCTATCCGCTCGAGGAACGCGTCGCGGAGAAGCGGCGCGCGCGACCGAATTTGACTTCGACCGCGCGACTGTGATCCTCGAACTAAAGAAGCTGCAGCGCACGATCGAGGAAGGTGCGGAACAGATCGATATGGTGGCTGCCGAGCGGGTATTCGCCAAGCCACTTTCACGAGCGCTCTTCCGCAGAGCGCGCAAGTTGCACCTGGTCGCGAGAGACTTGGAGAGCCTCCTGCGCCTGGTCGCACGATCTCAAATCCCCAAGGAGGCAGAACGGCCCAAGCCCGAGTCGTTGCTGCCCACGCGGCTACAATCGCGTGATCACTGAAGCTGGATCTGCTGAATTTGCGCCGCCTCTTTCTGCACTACCTCGGCCGGCAGCGGTGCGTACTTGAGATCCGGCGCGTACTTCTGACCGTCGGTGAGCGCCCAATGCAGGAACTTCACAATTTGCTCGCCGGTCTCTTTGTTACTTTGCTTTTGATAAACGAGCAGCCAGGTGAATGAAGAGATCGGGTACGCATCGGCGCCCGGCGCATCGGTGATCGATACGCGGAAGTCGTTCGGCATGTCGCTCGCTGACGATGCCGCCGCCGCGGTCACGCCGCCAAGGCTCGCCTCGACCCAATTGCCTGCCTTGTTCTGGATCACTGCGTACGGAATGTGATTGTTGAGCGCGTAGATCAACTCGACGTATCCGATCGCGCCAGGAGTCTGCTGAATCAGCGCAGTCACGCCCTCGTTGCCTTTGCCGCCAAGACCCGCGGGCCATTTGACCGAGGTGCCTTTGCCCGGATCCGACGCCCAACTGGAACTGACCTTCGACAGGTAATCGGTAAAGATGTACGAAGTGCCGCTGCCGTCGGAGCGATGACATACGACGATGTCGGTTGACGGGATCGCGGCGCCAGAATTGAGCGCCTTGATCTTGTCGTCGTCCCACTTGGTGATCTTGCCGGCGAAGATATCGGCAATCACCGGACCCGTCAGACGCAACGTGCCGGTGAAGCCGGGAAGGTTGTACGCGATCACGACCGCGCCCATCACCGACGGGAAGTGGAGAATCTTCGCAGGCGCTTCCGATAGCTGCTGATCGGTCAGCGGTGCATCGCTCGCGCCGACATCGACCGTGCGATTCGAGAGCATCCGGATGCCGCCACCCGAGCCGATCGATTGGTAGTTGAACTTGATGCCGGGATTCTCCTTCGCGTAAACGTCGAACCATTTCGAGTAGATCGGGTATGGGAACGTTGCGCCGGCGCCGTTGATCAATTGATCGGCGAAACTCGAGCGGCCGACTCCTGCGATCGCCAGGACGATTAAAAGAGCCGTGGTAATTCGTCGTTTGTGCATTTTTTTGAATTCGCCTCGAAGTTAGACGTTACTGTTCCACCGCGCGCACCCCCGAATCCCGCATGCTGAAAGCTATGCATCGAAGATTAACGGACGATGAACCCAGAATGTCCGCGGTTTGAATTTCAGTTTGCTTTTTTCAGGTTTTATCAGTGAAGTTGGCGGCAGAATCACGATGCCCCAAGCACTCGACGGAATAAATGTCGTCGAATTCGACGCACACCTGGGCTCTGCGTATGCCGCGATGCTGCTGGCGGAGAATGGCGCGCGGACAATCAAGGTCGAGCCGCGCGGAGGCTCGCCAATCCGCGGCACTCCGCATTTCCACGTCCTGAACCGTTCCAAGCGCGTGCTCGAGCTCGATCTCGACGCGTCGAATCCGCGGGTCGCGGAACTGCTCCGATGGGCCGACGTGGTGATTACCGGCTTTACGCCGGAGCGCCTCGCGGAAGTACACCTCGATTATGAATCCGGCCGGCGGATCAATCCACGCGCGATCGTGCTCAGCATGCCGCCACTCGGCAGTCGCGGACCCGACGCGAACCTCGCGGCGAACGACGAGCTGGTTGCGGCGCGGAGCGGAATCACCGGCAGCCAGTGGGCTAGCAGCGGCGATCCAGTAGCGCTGGTATTTCCAGCGGCGAGTTACTCAGCGGGCGTGATGGGCGCGAGCGCGGTCGCGGCGGCGATCTATGCGCGCGGCGCCGATGGGGCGGGGCAGGCGCTGGAGGTCTCGATCCTCGCGGGCGCGTTCTCGTTGCAGACCGGCGGAATTTTGCGTCACGGAAAAATGACCAGCCTTTATCACGGCCCGCAAGATCCGCTTGGGCCGATTCCCTGTTATCGGCTGTTCGAAGCCGCCGATGGCAAGTTTCTGTTCGTTGCGTGCGGCAACTCGACCTTCTGGGGCAAGTTTGCGATCGCGATCGAGCGTCCCGATCTGGTCGGAGATCCGCGCTTCGAAAACGCGCCGTGGGGAATCGCGGCTGAGCACTGGCAACCGCTCAAAGACATCATCGAGCCGATCATACGCACCAAGCCGCGCGCGGAATGGCTAAGCAGTCTGCGCGAGTCCGACGTTCCGTGCGCGCCAGTGATGACCCGCCATGAGTTCATCGAGGATGCACAAACCCGCGCGCTCGGGATGCGCCACGAGATCAACGACCCCACGCTTGGCCACACGATCCAGATGGGCCTGCCGGTATTTCTCAACGATACACCTGGAGAGATCTTTGGACCCGCGCCTGCTCGTAGCGACGATCGCGCCGCAATCGAATGGCTTCGCGAATCGAAGCGTGATGACGCGCCGATTTCGAAGGCGCCCGCCAAATCGCGGCCTCCTCTCGACGGTGTGACGGTGCTCGACTTCGCGAGCTACATCGCGGGTTCGTACGGCCCGATGATTCTGGCGCAGCTCGGCGCGAAGGTAATAAAAATCGAAAGCCTCGAGGGCGATTCGTTCCGTCATTTCGGCTTCGGCTTCCTCGGCTGGAACCAGGGCAAGCGCGGTCTGTCGCTGAATCTCGCGAGTCCCGAAGGGCGCGAAATCATCCACGGCCTTGCGGACCAGGCCGACGTAGTCGTGGAAAATCTGCGCCCGGGCCGGATGCGCAAATTCGGCTTCGACTACGAGCGCCTGGCGGCGCGCAATCCGCGCATCATCTATATGTCGGTCAACGCGTTCGGAAATCGCGGCCCGGAGCACAATCAGCCCGGCTTCGACCCGCTTCTGCAAGCGCGCTCAGGCGTGATGGCGGCGCAGGGCGGTCATCATGGTCATCCGGTGTACCTGACCTGCGCGATCTGCGACTACGGCGCCGCGATGCTTTCCGCGTTCGGATGCGTGCTCGCTCTTCGTGCGCGCGAACTTACCGGCCGCGGCCAATTCTGCGAGACCTCGCTGCTGCAATCCGCGATGGCGTTCCAGGCCGGCGAGTTCATCTTTTATCCCGGTCGGCCGGACCTTGAAGATAGTAAGGCCGAGAACCGCGGACGCTCGGCACTATCGCGCGCATACAAATGCCGCGATAGTGAGTGGCTATTCATCTCATTAGCCAGTGAAAGGCATTGGGACGCACTACGAACTATATTTCCGGCAATCCGGAATACTACTTGGCAGTCGGCGGTGGTGGAATCTAACGAAGGTGCACTCGCCGCGGCACTCGTGGAAGCGTTCGCAAAGCTCGATCGCGCCAACGCGCTCGCGGCGCTCCGCAAGGCGGGCGTGCCGGCGACTAGCGTGAATCACTTCCGCGATTTGTTCGACGACCCGCAGGTGATCGCGAACGATCTTATCGCCGACTTGCCGCACTCGGAGTGGGGCAACGTCAGGCAGACCGGGATGCTGATGAAGTTCTCCGCGACGCCCGGCACGATCGAGCGTTCCGGTCCTCGACTCGGCGAGCACACTGACGAAATTCTCCGCGAGTACCTGGGATACCGGCCCGACAAAATCGCCGCGCTGCGCGCCGCCGGTATCGTCAAATAGCCGATGGACCCCGAAGCGGCCGCCGTCATTACCCCGTACCTGCTGGTCGGCGAAACGATCCTCTGGTGCGGACGCCCGCATGATGCGACCGCGCTCAGATGGCGCGCGGCCGCGATCGTCGTGGTTGGAATCTCGGCGCTGGTCATGCGTTCGATGCCGCTCGACTCGCCGCTCGCCGATCGCGCCGCCACCAATTCCGTTCTGCTCGCGATTCTGTTCGGCGTCCTGCTCGCGGAAGCCATCGTCTTCCATTCTCATCTGGCCCGCACTTTTTACGCGGTCACCAATCAGCGCGTCATCATCGTCTCGGGTCTCGTCGAGCCGAACTTTGTTGGCGTGCTTCTCGATCGGCTGAATACGCCGCAAATGAAACTGCGTCGGCATATCGGTTTCATCGAGCTACGCGCTCCAGCCGAACGGCCCTTCGCCGTTCGATACTCGATCCCGTTCACAAATCCTTCGGTGCCTCCGGACTGGGCCGACCCGGCGGAGTGCTACTATCTATTGGGACTCGATAACTCGTCACAGGTGCGCGACACTATTCTGGAGGCGGCGCGCCGACTCAACTAACTTCACGGGAGACTACAATGCCATTAGTCACACATGAAACTGTCAAACAGGTGTTGCGCGATCTCTACGGATACGAGATCTCGGACGCCGACGCGCATACGATTGCCTACAGCGCGGGCGCGATGCTCACCCTTGCCGGTCATCTCAATTCCATTGGGCTCAGCGGAATCGAACCTCCGTTCGGCTACCCAGTCCTCGCATCCGAGGCAGGCCGTCTGAACAAAAGTAAATAGTCACATCTATACTAACTTCGAGGTTCATTCTGATGTCGATACCATTCGAAGAACTACTCGATTTCGACGTTGCCACTCTGTCCGACAAGCTTCGCGCGCGCGATATCTCGCCGGTCGAGCTGACCGAGGCCTATCTCGCGCGGATCGAACGCACCGATCCGTCGATTCGCGCCTACATCACGGTCACGGACACGCTCGCGCGCAAAACTGCGCAAAAAGCCGAGGCGGAGATCGCGGCCGGGAAATGGCGCGGGCCGTTTCATGGCGTTCCGATCGCGCTCAAGGATCTCGTCTATACGAAAAATATCCGTACCACCGGCGGATCGAAAATACTCGCCGACTTCAAACCGGATCACGACGCGACGGTATGGAAGCGGCTTGCGCGCGCCGGCAGCGTGTTGCTCGGGAAACTGAATCTGCACGAATTCGCGTACGGGATCACCTCGTCGAATCCGCACTGGGGAATCGTGCGCAATCCGTATGCGCTCGATCGAATTCCTGGGGGCTCCAGCGGCGGCTCAGCCGCGGCGATCGTCGCGCGCAGCGCCGCCGCCACGATCGGCACCGACACCGGAGGCTCGATCCGGATTCCCGCCGCGCTCTGCGGATGCGTCGGGCTTAAGCCAACCTGGAGCCGCGTCAGCCGCTACGGAGTATTGCCGCTCGCCTACACGCTCGACCACGTCGGCCCGATTACGCGCACCGTGCGCGACGCCGCGATGATGTTGCAGGTGATCGCAGGCGCAGACCGCGACGACTCCACCGCGAGTCGCGAGCGCGTTCCCGACTACAGCGCCGGCCTCGAGCGCGACATCAACGGCAAGCGCATCGGCGTCATTCGCGAACTGCATGACGGACTCAGCGACGAGGTGGCAAGCTCGTTCGCTGCCGCACTCGACACTTTGAAATCGCTCGGCGCGATTGTCGATGAAGTCACGATTCCATCGCTCCCGTTCGCGGGCGCCATGAACGGAATCATCACCTGGGCCGAGGCGCTCGAGATTCACGAGGACTGGATGCGCACCTGTCCGCGCGACTACGGCGACGACGTCCGCCGCCTGCTCGAGATTGGCATGATGACGCCGGCGACCAGCTACATCCGCGCTCAACGCGCTCGCGCTCGCACCCTTGCTGAAGCGAACGCCGTGCTCGCGAACCATGACGTGCTGGTCGCACCCGCGAGCGCGATCGTCGCGCCGAAAATTGGCGGCACGCAAATTCTCGAAGCGCATGAAGACCGCGTCGACGTGGTCGCGCAGATCCTTCGCTTCACGCAGCCGTTCGATTCGACCGGACAACCCGCATTGGCTATTCCGACCGGTCTGTCGCCGGCAGGACTACCTATTGCGATGCAGGTCATCGGCCGTCCGTTCGGCGAGCCCGAAGTACTACGTGTCGCGGCCGCTTACGAGCGCGCCCGCGGCGCCCTTGCGCGCCCGACGGAGCTCGCTTAGCGCGGCTCACACGATTCGCAAGTAGTCCGGCGATGGCAGCGGCGGAAACTTCGGCGCCGGCAGCGTCTGGTACCAATACGCGACCGACGCGATGTCATCCTGCAGCGGAAGGAACTCCGCACCGCGACGCGGATCGCCGGCCCATCCAAGCGCCTGGATCGTGACGCGCAGATCTTTTGCGAACCTGACCGGGTCCGTGACGTGCCATCGGTACATGCCGAATCTCTGCTGCGACGCGTAAAGCCCGTCGGGCCGAATGACTTGCGCGAGTCCCGCATACGGCGTCGTGAACTCGCGATAGCCGCCGTTTTCCTTGCCGACGTCAAAGTTGTACGAGCCGCAGAAGTAATCCTCGGTGCCGGTGCCGCAGATGGTCGGGAACTCTGTGTCGCCGTCGATGAAAAACTTCACCTCGCCCTCGCCCCACCATCCGCTGTTATGCACGCCCCAGGCGAGATAAGTGCCGACGTATTGCCCGCGTCCACTGACCCCGTCGAGGATCGTGTACACCTCTTTGTACGGGAGCGGATTGACGCGCCGGAACTGCGCATGAAAGTACGCGGCGTCATTAGTCACTTCGGTAAGTGAGTAATTGATTTGGTAGTAGAGAATCATCGCAGTATCGGCGGTGTTGGTCATCGTGATCCGGCATCGCTTGCGAAACGGCATCTCCCAATAACAATTGAACGCACTACCCGGATTCACGCATACCGCCAGCGACGAGACTTGCGCATAGCGGTTCCATCCGCACGCGAAAAAATCCCCGACCGGGCACTCCACCGACGGCGCGGCCGAGTTGTCCCAGTAGATCCGCATGATGCTCGAGCGCCACGGCCCGGTCGGCGTCATCCAGATTTGCGCAATCGCACCCGGACCCTTGATATCGGCGATCACCTTCACCTCGCCCGGCTCGATTACGACGTACGGCGAGACTTTCCATCCGCGGCCGAGCTTGCGCGCCGGACTCTTCACCGGATCGGGCAACGCCATCGCGCCTTTACCTTTTTCGCCGGTCGGATTTTCGGGACTGATCGAGCGGCTCTTCGCCTTCGACAGAATCGGAAGATTGCCCATGTGCATGCCGAGACCGTTGAACGATGCCATCGCTTTGCGATTCCTCCCTGGCGTGCTTTCGATTGGCTACAACTCGAGTTCCACTGTCACGAAATCATGATCCGACGCGCGCCGCGAAAATATCGACTCCTTCGGCGAGATCACGGCCGCACTTCCCGCAACTGGCCGCATTCCGCGGACCGCGAGCCAGTCCAGCTTCGGCCTCATGAAATGCGGAATAACCCCGGAGAAGGTAAACGTCGATCGATATTTCACATTCACGCCGTCAATCTCGAGTCCGCGTTCTTTCATTCGTTCGAATAGCGGCTCGCGGCTCTGGGGCGCACGGAAGCGGCGCGGGCTTGCGATCATTTTGGCCGCTACTGTGGCGATGCCCGGCAATCCCCTAAGCTCGGTGGTGGTCGTGTTCAGGTCGCCGCCGAAAATCGCGCGACCTCGCGACGGAAACGCGGCCATGTAGGCCGCCATCTGCCGCTCGCGCCTGGCCGGAGCGCATCGGCTATCCATATGCACCACCCCGAGCGTGATCGTTTCGCCCCCGAATCGCGCCGACGCGTAGAGCCCGGTCGGAACGCCGACCCGGGTGACGTGCCGCCTTCGCCCCGGTGCTCGCCGCTTGGCGGTCCCACTCGGCATCGCGACCGCGACCACGTCGTCGAGCGGCTGCCGGCACAGGATCGCATTGCCCATCTGCTCTACGATCGTGTCATCGTCACCGATCTTGAAACCGAACTCCGGCACGTACGCATGACTCATGTCGAGCGCCGCGGCGAGTTCCGAGGCCACGTCAAAGCCCCGCAATCGCCGCGTTCCCGTATTCGCCTCGCACAGCAGGATCACATCCGGATCGTTGAGCGGCGGACGTTTGAGGCACGCCTCGACCACGGTCAAGCGGCTGTCGCCGGCGATGTTGAGCAGCACCACCCGAATCCGCGAGCGCGCCGGCCGCGACCCGCGGTTCACAACCACCTTTGGAAACTGAGGCTCCGGCTTGGCGCCTGCCGAGGCTACATCGCGCGCTTCGAGGTCCATCGCTTGAGGGCTAATCGGCCAGCTCTTTCTGAAGGTCCTTGAACGTGGTGATCGGCGCCGTGCACGTATGCTCGCGGCATACGTAGGCCGTCACGCGTCCGTCGATCTGCCGTTTGTCGCGAACCTGCTCCGGCATGAAGCCTGCCTGCGCCCTCGCGGGATCGGCGACGAAGATCGCAAGGTTGGGAACATAGACGAGTCCCAGCCGCTCGATCCATTCGAGCAGCTCCGGCGAGCGTGCACCGCCGACCAGCACGACTTCGGTCGGCCCGCGCTGACAGAGATCGACCGCTTCGAGCATGTGCGAGAATCCAAACGGCTGTTTTTCTATGAACTCGCGAAATAATCTCAGCGTTCGCTCCGCCTCGACTCGGTAGCTCTCATCGCCCGTGTAGCCATGCAGCCTGAGCAGCGCCATCGCGGCCGCGCTATTGCCCGAGGGCGTCGATCCGTCGAATGCCGCCTTCGAGCGCGTAATCAACGCCTCGTGATCGTCCGAAGTGAAATAGAACCCGCCCTTCTCGCGATCGATGAACCGCTCGAGGATCACGCCGGCCAGCGTGCGCGCATGCGCGAGGTACTTCGCCTCGAGCGACGCCTCGTAAAGATCGAGCATCGCGCCCGCGAGCTGCGCGTAGTCTTCGAGGTACGCGTTGTGCCGCGCAACGCCGTCCTTGAACGAACGCGTCAGCGCACGCCCGTCCCACATTGTGGACATGATGAAGCCTGCAGCTCGCTCGGCGGCCTCGAGATAGCGCGGCTCATGGATTGCGCGATATCCCTCCGCGAGCGCGCCGATCATCATCGCGTTCCACGCAACCAGGATCTTTTCGTCGCGCCCGGGTTTCACTCTTTGTTCGCGCGCTGCGAACAGCTTTCTGCGAATTTCTTGAATCTTTGACCCGAGCTCTTCTTCCGGAATCTTGAACAACCGCGCCGCGTCCGCGATTTCGATCGTCCGATGCGGGATATTCGCGCCCTCGAAGTTTCCTTCGATCGTGATGTCGAAATAGCGCTCCGCAATTTCGCCGAGCTCCGGACCAACCACCCGCTCGACCTCCTCGGGCGTCCAGACGAAAAACTTTCCTTCCTCGCCCTCGCTGTCGGCGTCCTGCGCGGCATAGAAACCGCCGTCGGGACTGGTCATCTCGCGGATCACGTACTCGAAAATCTCGCGCGCCACGCCCAGGAACTCTGGCTCGTTCAGCGCTCGGCCCGCGTCGAGGTAGAGCCGCGCCAGCAGCGCGTTGTCGTAGAGCATCTTTTCGAAATGCGGCACCAGCCATCGGTCGTCGACGCTGTAGCGATGGAACCCGCCGCCAATCTGATCGTAGATTCCGCCGCGCGCCATCTTTTGCAGCGTGTGCCGCACCATCTCGCCCATCGCCTCATCGCCGTCGGCGGCGTGCACGCGAAGAAATAGCGAGAATACAAACGTGTTGGGAAATTTCGGCGCCTGCCCCAAGCCGCCGTTGATACTGTCGTAGTGCGCCCCGAGCCCGCGCGCCGACTCGGCCGCGAGATTCGGCTTCAGGTCGCCCGCGCTCGGAGTGTATTTCGCGAGCGCGCCGAGCGCTTCGGTCAGCTTCTCGACGTTGCTCGTGACTTCCTTCGCGCCGTCGCGGTACGCGTGCGCCACCGCCATCAGGATCCGCGGAAATCCCGGCATCCCCTGCCGATCCTCAGGAGGATAATACGTGCCGCCGAAAAACGGCCGCCCGTCCGGCGCGAGGAACATCGTCAGCGGCCATCCGCCGCGCCCCGTGATCATCTGCACCGCATCCATATAGATCTGGTCGAGGTCGGGCCGTTCTTCTCGATCGACTTTTATCGCGACGAAGTTCTCGTTGATCAGTTTCGCGATCGCTTCGTTCTCGAACGACTCGCGCTCCATCACGTGACACCAATGGCACGCCGAGTATCCGATCGAGAGCATGATCGGCTTGTTCTCCGACTTCGCGCGCGCGAGCGCATCCGGCCCCCACGCATACCAATCGACTGGGTTGTGCGCATGCTGCCGCAGATACGGACTCTGCTCATTAATTAATCGATTCGGCTTCTCACTCATCTTCTTTCGAAACTATCACGCATGCCAATTCACCGCGACCAGTGGCGCGCCGTGTAGCAGAGCGCCGCGCCCGACAGTTACAATTCATCGCGATGACCTCAACCGCTCCGCGCGACTCGGCTCCTGCTATCGCGAAATCTCGCGACGATTCTCACTTCCTGCTGTGGGCAGGATGCGTCCTCGCGCTGTCCGCGATTTTATTTTTCGCACGCCTCGGCGCCCGCGCATTGTGGTCGTCGGAATTTCGATGGGCCGAAATTGCGCGCGAGATGCTCGTGACTCACAACTATTTCTGGCCGACGATCAACGGCCGGGTCTATTACGACAAGCCGCTCGGCTCATATTGGCTCGTCGTGATGGCGACGCGCTTCACCGGAGGCCTCGACGAGGCCGCAACGCGCCTCCCCTGCGCGATTGCCGGCCTCGTCGCAGTCGTCATCCTGATGCTTCTCGTGCGACGCCTCTACGACGACGCTCGCATCGCATTGCTCTCCGGCTTCATCCTCGCCACCAGCTTCAGCTTCGTATTCTTTTCGCGCCACGCGTCCGCCGACGTTGAGACGATCACCGGAGAACTCGCCGCGCTGTTTCTCTTTCAACGCAACGAAGATCGCGCCGGAGGATTGTGGGTCGTCGGGCTCTGGCTGATCATGGCCGCGACTTCGCTCACCAAGGGGCTGCTCGGATTCGTGCTGCCGATCCTTGTGATCGGAGCGTACTGCCTCCTTCGCGACGGATGGGGCGAGCTGTGGCTGCACATCTCGCGCGATACACTCGCCGCTCGCCTTCGCTGGTTGATCGATCGCAACCGATGGTTCTTCAATTTCTACACGATCGCCGGCGTCGCAGTCGGCATCGTCGTGTACGCGACGCCATTCGAGATCTCGTCGCGGCTGATGGGTTCCGAGAAAGGCCTCCAAATGGTCTTTCGTGAAAACGTGACCCGATTCTTCGAACCGTTTGACCATCGCGGCCCGATCTATCTCTACCTGTATGTGATCTTCGCCCTGATGGCGCCGTGGTCGATGCTCCTTCCCGCGGCGCTCGTTGAAACTCATCACCTGCGCAGCATCGACGCCGAGCCCGCGCGCGCGGATCGTTTCGCGCTGGTTTATTTCTGGGCGACGTTCATATTTTTCACGCTCTCCGGCTCGCGCCGCAGCTACTACATCTTGCCGATTCTGCCTGCCGCCGCGATGCTGGTCGCCAGGATGCTCGCCGCTCCCGACGCGATTCGTTCGACGCTCGCGCGCCGCCTGATGATCCTCGGCTACGCGCTCGGCGCCATCGCCTCGGTCGGCAGCCTCGCGATGCTCCTGCCGCCCTCCGCGATTCTCACCGGTCAGCTCGCCAAATTACCGCCGCTCCCGGACAAATTCCCGTTCATCGTGTTGTGGGCGATCTCGATCGCGGGCATCGTCTACGCGCTCCGCAAATTCAGCCCCTGGCGGGTCGCGATCTCGATGGCCGCGATCGCCTACTGCTCGCTCGCCTACATATATATGTTCGCGATGCCCGCGGCGGAGGCCTATCGCGGTGAAAAACCCTTTGGATACGCGGTGTTAAGCAAAATCGGTAATCGCACCGACAAACTCGCGCTGTTCAATACCCAGGGACCGCTGTTTTACCTCAATCCGCCCAAGCCGCTCCCGGAATTCGAAAAGAAACGCGATCTAAGTGACGCGATCGCAAATGCCGGCATCGAATGGTTCATCGTCCGCCGCCGCGACATGCCGTCCCTCGACGTCCCAACCACAGTCGAACTCAGCGAAGCATCATTCCCCTGGGAGAACGACTACGAATCTCGCAACAAAGTAGTCCTTGTCCGCGTCAGCCCGCCCGAAAACAAAAAGCAATAGCGTCATTGTCTTGAGCGACCGGGATGATCGGTAACAGTTTAGACCGGCATGATAGGTAACACATTTTCTGAGTTTGAGGGGGAGGAGAGCGAGGGTGGGGATCCATTGCGGCGCAATTGTCCGGCGCGCCGCACGTCTGATTCGTCCGCGTCTTTGGAGTTACAGCCGCATCGGCATCACGACGTACGTGTACTGCTGATCCGATTCCGTCCTGATCACACCCGGACTCACGTCGTCGCTCAGCCCCAACTCCACATCCGCGCCCGCCGGAATCACACCAAGCGCATTCTGCACGTATGCCGCATTGAATCCGATCGCGAATTCTTCGCTCTTGAAGTCCACGTCGAGCGACTCGCTCGCCTCACCGGTCTCCGGACTCGTCGACGATACCGTGAGCGTTCCGGCCGACAGCGCGAACTTGACCCCATGATACCGCTCGCTGGAGAAAATCGCCGCGCGCTTGATCGCCGCGAACAACAAATCGCGCTTGACCGCGATCTTGTACTTGGATTGCTTCGGTATAACGCCGCGATAGTCGGGGAACTCGCCCTCAACCAGCCGCATCGAGACTTCCGTCTGCCCGCGCTTCAGATATGCGAGCTGCCCTTCGAGGCTGAGCCGCACTTCAGCATCGCCGGCCACATCGAGAATTTTGCGCAGTTCCGCGAGGCCCTTTCGCGGAATGATCGCGCCCGCTTCCATCTTGAATCCCGGCACCTCGCGCTCGATCATCGCGAGCCGATGCCCGTCCGTCGCGACCATCCGCACCGCGCCCGGCGCATTCGATTCCACGAACACGCCGCTCAGGTTGTAGCGAGCTTCGTCGGGGCTGACCGCGAAGATCGTTTTGTCGATCATTTGCGCCAGCACTGCGGCCGGAATTGTCAGCTCAGCCTTGAGCTGTTTTTTCGCTGACCCCGACTCTTTGCCGGTGCTCTGACTCGGCATCGCCGGGAAACTTCGCGGATCGAGGCCCATCATTTTGAATTTCGCCCGGCCGCACTTGAGTTCGACCCAATCGCCGTCGAGCGTGGTCAGCGCGACCTCGTCGCCTTCGGCCTCGCGCACGATTTCGAAAAGTTTGCGTGCGTTCAGGGTCAGGCTCTTTTCCTTGCCCGAACACGCGACCTGGGTCTTGATTCCGACTTCCAGGTCCGTGGCGCTCAAGCTGAGGGCGCTTCCGGTCGGTTCGAGAAGCACATGCCCGAGTATGGGAACCGTGGTGCGCCGTTCGACGATTCCCTGGATCAATCCCAATCCGCTCAGCAACGAAGCGCGCTCGATAGAGAGTCCCATGAATTGTTAGCCCGTCTTCCTATTCCTGATCTTTAGATCTTTAAAAATACTTTAGCAGTAATAGTAGGAGTTGTGGATTTGTCGATTACTATCAAACGCGCCCGAAATTAAACGGCGATCGACGTTCACAACCTTGTCCGCGGAAAAGCCGGTACCGACGCGGGCCGGCGCTTCACACGCCGGCCCTGTCGATATCGTCACCATTGTCCCCACTTCCTCCACATCCTCCTCAACACGCGAAATCAAGCGGCATTCGCCCGTACGGATTTGAGCTCGCGCTCGATTTTTTCTATCGACATCTGAAACGCCTTGTCGCTGGTGACCCGCCGCATGATCAGGTTGTGCGCATGGATCACCGTCGAATGATCGCGTCCGAAGTGGTCGCCGATGGTCGGGAACGAGCTGTCGGTCAGCTTGCGGCACAGGTACATCGCGACCTGCCGGCAGAATGCGATGTGCTGGGTGCGCTTTTTCGATTTTAGATCGGAGAGCCGGATATGGAAAAAGTCCGCGACCGTCTTCTGGATCGATTCCACGTCGGGCTTCGCGTCGCGCAGGCTGATCAGGTCGTGCAGCGCTTGGCGCGCGAAATCCACCGTGATCGATGCGTTCTTGTCGAGCGAGGCGACCGCTGCGATCCGCGTCAGGCACCCCTCGAGCTCGCGAACGTTCGACGAAACGCTCTGCGCGATATACATCGCGACTTCCGGCGCCAACTTGAGATGGTCGGCCGCCGCCTTCTTCTGCACGATCGCGACCCGCGTCTCGAGGTCCGGCGGCGCGATATCCGCGATCAGGCCCATCTCGAACCGGTTGCGCAGCCGCTCCTCGAGTCCGGGTATTTCGCGCGGAACTTTATCCGAGGTCAGTATGATCTGATGCCGCTCGGCGTGCAGCGCGTTGAAAGTATGGAAGAACTCTTCCTGGGTGCGCTCGCGGCCGGCAAGGAACTGCACGTCGTCGAGGATCAAGGTGTCCACCCGCCGAAACTTCTCCCTGAATTCGCCCATCTTGTCGCGGCGCAGCGAGTTGATGAGCTCGTTCATGAAAATCTCGGCCGGCATGAACAGCACTTTGCGCGGACGATCGCCGTTTGCCCAAATGTGATGCCCGATCGCGGTGACCAGGTGCGTCTTGCCCAGGCCGACTCCGCCATAAATGAAGAGCGGGTTGTACTTCTCGCCTGGCTGGTTCGCGACCGCCTGCGCCGCCGCATGTGCGAACTGATTTGCCGATCCAACCACGAACTCCGCGAACGTGTAGCGTGGGTTCAGGGTTGGATGGCGATCGCCTCGCGCCGGCTCGGACTTTTCCGCGTGATGCACCGTGACTGCCTTGACGCCATTGCCGTTGGCATGACCGTTGCCGTTTGCGTGTCCGTTGCCATTGCTATGTCCGTTGGCTGGACGCGGTTGCGGCGCGGCGACCGTATTCGTACCGAACGTCAATCGCACATCCATCTGCGCGCCAGCCTCGGTGCTGAGCGCGGAGCGCATCATGCCGAGGTAGCGATCGTTGACCCAATCGCGAAAAAACCTATTAGGTGCCTCGATTGTTACGGTCGATCCCTGATGTCCGACAAAATTCAGAGGCCCGATCCATGTTTCATAGCCGACCTGGCCCAATTCATCGCGCATCCGATCGGCAGCCCTTCGCCAGAGTTCACTCATGTCGTCTCCCCCTGCGGAATACCGGGGCGCCCACAACGTCCCGGAAGTCAGGACCCGGCATCAAAGCCCGGGTGAATTACGCACAGTCTTATCCACACCTGTGGATAAGGCACTTTTTCTTTTTCTCTCTCGACAATTTGATCGGCTCGCGCGCCGAGCTATCAACTTATCCGGGTTGCGATCGGTTTGGTTGAGGTGAAGATTTGGTTTGGAAGTGAGAGTTCTATGCGGACACACGCAAGTCATAATGATCCGGCCACAGTTAACCGTTTCCGTCACGGAACGGTTATCGCGAGAACGAAATTTTTCCGACAGAGGAACGTGATAAACTTATTTCGAGATCATAACAAGCGCGCAAAAATTTTCCGCGCTACCGGCGCGGATCGTAAAGAGAATTTACGTGTCCGATGATCGCGCGAGGTTGACGCAAAAAATCACTCCGATCTCGCGATCGCGCGCATCCGCTCTAGGAGCTATCGCGCGTGATCGGAAAATTTTGAATCACGAGCTGGATTTTGCGCAATCGATCGAAAATTATTTGCCGACGCAAAAAATATTTTCGTCAACGTCGATATCTCCAACGAAAACGGCATGACCTCCGCCAGGATTTGCGATGACTTCCGCGAGGAATGACAGGAACATCAGATGACTTCTCGCAAAAACTCAAATGAACTTTTCAATCGCGCCGCTGTTAAGATTCCTGGTGCGGTGAATTCTCCCGTCCGCGCGTGGAAAGCAGTCGGCGCAGCGCCAATCTTCATCGAAAGTGGCAGCGGTGCAACATTGATCGATGCGGACGGCAAAAAATATCTCGATTACGTCTGCTCCTACGGCCCCGCGATTCTCGGACACGCAGATCCGCGCGTCATCGCAGCGATTTCTGAGCAAGCGCGGCGCGGATTTGGCTTCGGCGCGCCGACTCGGCTGGAAGTCGAGCTCGCAGAACTGATCTCTTCTGCTATTAAGTGTGCAGAAAAAGTCAGATTGGTTACGTCGGGAACGGAAGCGGGCATCACCGCGCTCAGAATCGCCCGCGCCGCGACCGGACGCACCAACATAATCAAGTTCGACGGATGCTATCACGGGCATAGCGACTCGATGCTGGTGCGCGCCGGTTCTGGTGCGCTCACTCTCGGTCAACCCGACAGCGCCGGAGTGCCGCCGGCGCTCGCCGCGATGACGACCGTTGCACGCTATAACTCGATTGAGACAGTCGAAGACATATTTGGTTCCACGCGGAACGAAATCGCCGCCGTGATCATCGAGCCCGTCGCCGCCAACATGGGCGTCGTAAATCCGGAGCCGGGTTTTTTGAAATCGCTCGCCGATCTGACCCATCGAAATGGCGCGCTGCTGATTTGTGACGAAGTTATATCCGGGTTCAGACTCCGCTTCGGCTCGATCGCGGAAGCGATGGGCATCGAGCCTGACCTTATCATGCTCGGGAAAATAATCGGTGGCGGGATGCCGGTGGGTGCCGTCGCCGGGTCGGCCAAGTTGATGGACCTGCTCGCTCCAGTCGGACCTGTCTATCAAGCGGGCACTCTCTCAGGAAATCCGCTCTCAGTGCGAGCCGGCCTCGAGACGCTGCGAATCCTGAAGGAGACAAATCCGTACGCCGCGCTCGACGCGTCGGGCGCGCGCCTCGAGGCGGGCCTGCGCGAAGCGCTCGTGAAAAACGCTCAACCCGGATGCGTCAATCGCGCCGGATCTTTGCTAACGATGTTTCTCGGACCGCAGCAAGTCCGCGACGCCGATGATGCGCGCCGCTCCGACGCCGCCAGGTTCGCAAAATTTTTCCATGCGATGATCGAGCGCGGAATCAACATCCCTCCATCCCAGTTCGAAGCGATGTTCCTCTCGGCCGCCCACACCAACGCCGACATCGATCGCACAATCGCAGCCGCCACCGAGTCGCTCCGTTTGACTGCCGCGTCATAGAAAGGGAATTTCGTATCACCATGGCACTCAGCGTCGGCAAGATGGCTCGATTCACCACGATCGCGTGGGAATTCACGATGCCCATGATCGCCGGCGCGGTGATCGGCCACTTCCTCGACTTATATTTTCACACCGACCCGACCCTGACTCTGATCCTGTTCCTGCTCGGTCTGTTCGGCGGCTTCTACCGCGGCATTTCCGAACTCAGTCGGCTCCAACGCGAGAGCAATGACTCCTGAAACCGTATCGTCGTGGTCGGTGCCGGCGATTTCGTCGATTCAGCGCACCAACGTTGTGCTGGTCGCGGTCACCGCCGCGATTCTCGCTTTGTTCGCCTCATCGGTGGCGGCAATCGGATGCCTTCTCGGCGGCGCGGTCGTGATCGCCAATTTGTGGATCCTCGCGGCGCTCGGCCGCCTGCTCCTGGGCGCTGCCGGCGCGGGCATTTCAAAAGGCGCGGCGCGAATCGGCGCGTTCGCGATCCCGATGAAACTCTTCATCGTCGTCGGCCTCGTTTACCTCGTCTTCAGCCGCGCGCACGTCGACGGGATGGGCTTCGGCATCGGAGTCTTGACTCAGATGGCTGCGATTATTATTGAAACCGGGCGGGCTTCGGTCCGCAGTTCCGTATAAGTGAGTCGGTCGGAGACGTTCATTTGCAAAAATCGGTAAATTTTCTCGAACTGATCGGCGGCGGCAAAATTCCCGAAGTCCTGGTCGGCACTTGGATCGTGATGGGCATCCTGCTCGTCTTCGGATTTCTCGCTCGCGCCGCGCTCGCACGCGCCGCCGACCCGCTGGTCCCCGACGAAGGGATGAGCCTGCGCTCGATCGCCGAGATGATCGTCGAAACCCTCGACAATTTCGTGAATCAAGTCACCGAAGTGCACGGGTACCGCGCGATGGTCCCGTTCTTCGGATGCATCTTCATGTTCATCCTGTTCTGCAACCTCTTCGGGCTTCTCCCCGGGATGGAACCCCCGACCGGCGACTCCGATCTGACCTTCGCGCTCGGAACTATCTGCTTCATCTACTACATCTACCAGGGCTTCGCGGCGAAAGGCGCCTGGTACCTGCGGAGCTTCCTCGGCCCGTACCTGCCGCTGGCGATCCTGATGCTCCCGATCGAACTTGCCGACAACCTGTTCCGCCCGTTTTCGCTCGGCGTTCGTCTTTACGCCAACATGTTCGCCGATCATACCGTGCTCAGCGTTTTTACCGGGCTCACTTATCTAGTGATCCCGCTTGCGTTCTACGCGCTCGGTGCGCTCGTTTGCGTGATCCAGGCGGTCGTCTTCATGACCCTTTCGATGAGCTACGTGCGGATGGCCGCGAGTCACGATCACTAAGGTTGGAATTTAACTGAAGGAATTTCCGCGCACAGGAATCTGCCCGGGAACGGCGGTGGTAGAGGAAAGAGAGGCGGCCCGACCAGCAGGACCCAAGGCGCGAAATTAGAAGGAGGATCGAGAAAATGTTACGACGATTTGGAACTGTAATGACGATGGCCGGGATGGCCATCCTCGCCTCGCCGCTGCTCGCGATGGCGCAGGATGCGGCGAGCGCTGCCGGCGGCGGTGGTAACTGGCGCGGCGGACTGATCGCGATCGGCGCCAACATCGGCGTCGGTATCGCGGCATTCGGCAGCGGACTCGGCCAGGGCCGCATCGGCGCGTCGGCGATGGAATCGATCGGCCGCAACCCCAACAGCGCCGGTCAGATCTTCGTCCCGATGATCATCGGCCTCGCGTTCATCGAAGCACTGACCCTGTACGCGCTAGTGATCGCATTCTTCCTGCAAGCGAAAGTGTAGCGGCAACGTCCGCATCCCGAATCACCACGGGGCCCGTTGATGGGCCCCGTTCTTTTTCCTACCTCGCCGGAATTTCGAGTTAGTCGCGGCGCTTCGCACCCTGCAGAATATCGAACGGCGCGCGACTCTTCTCCCGCTTGAGCAACACATAAGTCGCGCCCGCGCCTCCGTCGGCGCGCTGCGCGGTCGTAAATGCCAGCACATGCCCTCCGATCGCGCCGTGCGAGAGCCATCCGGCCGACGCATGCTTCAAGATCGAATGCCCGCCCGGTGATCGCAGTCCGCGTCCGTGCACGACCAGCACCGTCCGCAGACCCTTGCGCACCGACGCGATGATGAACGTCTTCAGCGCTTCCTTCGCATCGCTCTGGATCAGCCCGTGCATATCGAAATGCGCCTGCACGGCGAACTTGCCGCGCCGAAGCTCCGACACCAGCCGCGGGTCGAGCCCGACGCGATATCCCTCGACGTACTCGTCGGATTCCGTGATATCGAACGGCAGTTGCCCCGACACCAGGTCCGAAAGTTGCGCGATCACCTCTGCGTCTTCATTCACGATGGTGTGAGTCATCGGCGGCTCGACCGGCGTCCGCACCCGTCGGTCGCCGTTCAGCGGCCGCACCCCTTCGAGCGCGCGCCGCAAGATAGTCTCGTCGTCAAGCAACTCGTCGCTTGAATCCTGCACGACTTGCGGAACCTCCTTCGGAACTTGCTTCGCCGGTGGTGCAGGTTTGGGATGCGCCTGCGCCGCCTGCGCGAGCATTTTCTTGAGCTCTTTGAACGGCGACGAAAAGCCTTCCTTCGGCGATACGGCTTTCGCGGGCGAAGCTTTCACGCCGCCATGCTTGCGTTTTTTTGCCATCGGAGAGTAACCAGTGATCGGATGCGCTTAAGTATTCAGCACGCTATCGCAAAAGAAAAGCGCAACTCGAGTTGGTGAGGATTTCTAAGCCTCTGAACTAAACTCTCTGCGGAGGGTCCACCTATGCGCCGCGTCGTTGTCATCACCGCCTCAATCGTCGGAGCAATCGCGATCCTGATCGGCGCGGTCCTCTTCTACGCCGCGATGAACCTCAACTCGATCATCGCCGAGCGCCGCCAAACCCTCCTCGACAAGGTCAGCGCATCGCTTGGCCGACCCGTCCACGCCGCCGATATCAAGGCGACGCTCGGATGGGGCATCGATGCCGACATCACCGGCGTCCAGGTCGGCGACGATCCCGCAATCTCCGACAAGCCCTTCGTCGAGGCGAGCGACGTTTACACCAAGCTCCGCCTGATGCCGCTGTTGGCGCGCCGGATCGAAGTCAGCGAAGTGGTGCTCGACAAGCCGGTAATCCGAATCGTGCAGGGCCGCGACGGAACCTACAACGTCTCCACACTCGGCAGGAACAAGGGCAACGTGCGCACTCGCGAGCCTGAGCCCGCCAGGGGACCATCGACGCTCACCGAGCCCGCCAAGCGGTCATCGACGCTGGACAGGTTGCAGGTCCGGGATTTCACAATCACTGATGGCACTGTGATTTACCAGGCGGCGGGCGCGCCTGCGGGCGCGAGTATCAACGCAATCGACGTCAAGCTGCGGGATTTCGATTTCACGTCGGCGTTCACGGTCGCCGTCACCTTCGCCGCGCTCGGCGACAAACAGAACTTCGATCTTTCCGCGACCGTCGGTCCGCTGATCAAGAACGGCGTTATCGACTTGACCGCGATCCCGCTGTCGCTCAAGGCCAGCGTCGGCCCGATCCTGCTCTCTCAACTGAAGGCGATTCCGATGTTCGCCAAATCGATTCCGCCCAAGCTCGCGATCGCCGACCCGGTTGTTTTCGCGGCTTCCGCCGACGGCAACGCGGACACGATCAAGTTCAACCTGACGAGCGATCTGACCGCGGTCGCGATCGCTTTCGGCGACAGTTTCAACAAACCCTCGGGCTTGCAGCTCAAACTATCCGCCGAAGGTACGAGAACCGGTTCGGTCATCGACGTGACGCTCGCAAACCTCGCGCTCGGCGATCTCGCGATCAAGGCGACCAATATCAAGGTCGGCGGCGGCGTGACCTCGGCGCGCATCGATACCAACAGTTTCGATCTAGCTTCGCTCACGAAGGTTCTGCCCGCACTTGGAAAGTACAGCCTCTCCGGCAAGTCGGAGATTCATACCGACGTGACGATCACCGGCGGCAAACCGTCGGCGAACGGCATCGTCTCGCTTGCGGACGTCGGATTATCGCAGCCCGACAGTAAAACGCCGCCGATAAGTCACCTGAGCGGGAACATCAAGCTGGCCGGCACAAGCGCCGACGTAGGGCCGCTCACATTTAACCTCGGCGCGTCGCAGGCAACGGCAACCTTGAAAACGCACGTCGATCAATTCCAGCCGCTGGTCGCGAGCTATGAACTGAGCGCCGCATCGATCCATCTGGCCGATCTCGCGCCCGCGCGCCCTGCCGACGAGCAGATTAACCAACTCTTCGCCAAAGGCTCGGTGGCGATCCGACCGATCGGCCCGGTCGTCGATGCGCAAGTCACTTCCGCTTCAGGCAATCTCGCCAATGTCGCCTACCAGAACCTGAACCTGTCGACCTCGCTCGAGGGAAAAGCCGCCCGCGTGCGTTCCCTCAAGATAAAAGCGTTCTCGGGAGACATCGTCGCGACGGCGGACGCGCGCCTCGAGCCGGGCGCGCCGTTCAACGCCTCGATCAGTTTCAGCAATCTCGACATCCAGCAGATGCTCGACGCGCAAAAAGCCAAGGCAGCGGGAATCGTCCGTGGATCGCTCGGCGGCAACATGAACCTGTCCGCCAGGAGCGGCAGCTTCGACGATATGAAGCCGACGATGAAGGGCGCCGGCCGGCTGGTGCTGACCAACGGCAAATTGATCGGCGTCAATATCGGCGGCTCGGCGCTGAAGAAAGTGAATAATCTGCCTGCGATCGGCGACCTGGTCCCCGCGTCCGTCGTTCAGAACCATCCCGAGCTGTTCAGCAACCCCGACACCGACATCCAGACCGCGAGCTTGAGCTACGTGCTGGCCGGTCCGCGAATCACCTCGCATGACATCAAAGTGCAGACCGTCGATTACAATTTGCTCGGCGACGGATGGTTCGACATGGACAAGAACATCGACATGACGGCGAATATTGTGCTCTCCCCACAATTCAGCAGAGAGCTGATCGAACAAAAACAGCAGGTCGCATACGTGGCGAATCGCGACGGCCAAATCGACATCCCGCTGCAGATATCCGGCCAGCTACCCAAGCCGAGCATCCTGCCCAACGTCACGGAGCTCGCGCAGCGCGCCGGAACCCACGCAGTCCAGGCCCAGGGTCAGAAGTACTTAGGCAAAGTCTTCGGCAAGAAAGGACTCCCCGGCGGCCTCGGAAAATTCTTCGGCACTGACTCCGGCGACAACAGCAGCGACGGATCGGGCGGATCGAACAACGGCGCCGGCGCCCCAGCAGGCGGCGGCTCAAATCCCCCACCGAACCCGCTCGATCAACTAAAGAAATTGTTCTAGTGATCTCGCCTCTCCCTTCGGGAGAGGTCGACGCGAGTCCGCGAGCGTCGGGTGAGGGCGCACGCATTCAGCTCGCCGCCAGCGCCCTCACCAGCGCGCGACTTCGAGTCGCTTGCGACCTCTCCCAATCTGCGGCTGGCGCTCAATCGCCCGCCGTGGGAGAGGCAATTGGAGGTACGCTGCCACCCCCTTACAAATTCATCTGCACGATCGTCGCCCCCGCGCCGCCGTGATGAGGCTCGGCGGCTCGGAACGATGCGCAATATGGCGACGTCCCGAGATACTCGGCAACCGCCTTCCTCAGCGCGCCCGATCCGATTCCATGGATGATTCGCACTTCCGCCCGATTGGTCAGGAACGCCGTGTCCAGAAAATCCTCGAGCTTGCGCAAGGCGTCGGTCGTTCGCATCCCGATCAGATTCAGCTCGTTATGCTCGCCGCCCTCGACGCTGAAGGTGATCGCCGCGGGCTTGGCAGGCCGGCTTTCCGAAATCGGCACCGCCGCCGATCTGCGTAGCCGGTCCGGCGACACCTCAATCCTCAGCCCGCCGCGGACGATAACCGCGCGCGCCGGTTCGAGGATGACCAACTCGCCGCGGATGTCGCCGACCTCCACGCTATCGCCGACCTTCAGCGGCGCGTCCGACAGCGCCTCCGCCGGGATTTGCGGCGCGAGCTTCTCCAGCTTCGACGCCGACGTCGTGATAAAGCCCTTCAAGTCGGTCCGCGTTTTCGCGCGCGTCTTCAGCTCGTCCATCAGCGCCGCGCCGTCGCGACGCATCGCGTCGATCAGCTCCGCGCCCTCCGCGCGCAGCTTCTTCCGTTCGTATTCCGCACGCTGGCGCGCTTTCTCCGCGATCTCTATCGCTTCCCGCTCCGCCTCGGCCATGCTCGCTTCGCGCGCGCGAAGTTTCTCCGCCTCGGCATTCAGACTGGCGCGCTGTGCATCGAGGCGTTTCAATGCCTCCGTCAGCTCGATACTTCCCGCGCCCATCGATTGTTCCGCCGCGCGAATTATCTCCTCTGGCAGCCCGAGCCGCCGCGCAACCGCAAGCCCGTAACTCTGCCCGATCGTATGCGGCTTCAGCCGGTAGAGCGGCGCGAGCCGGTCCGCATCGAAATCGACAGCGCTCGCCTCGAATCCCGCCTGCGAGTATGCGTGCAGCTTGACCGCGGTCGAGTGCGTCGCGATCGCGAGCATGCATCGCCGCGTCCCAAGATGGTTCATCAACCCGATCGCGAGCGCCGCGCCCTCGGCCGGGTCCGTGCCCGCGCCCGGCTCGTCCAGGATCACCAGCGCCGGCTCGACCAGCGACTTCACGATGTCCGACAAATTCGCGATATGCCCCGAGAAACTCGACAGGTTCGATTCGATCGATTGCTCGTCGCCGATATCGGCGAAGACACTGCGAAACACCGTCGCCTTGCT
>Ga0210407_10000380_pt1 | contig 51860 bp, 44 predicted proteins | sample IncBWC27MmetaG_FD_150860 | JGI IMG/M metagenome (GOLD analysis project Ga0210407, IMG submission 150860) | Forest soil microbial communities from Barre Woods Harvard Forest LTER site, Petersham, Massachusetts, United States - Inc-BW-C-27-M | ecosystem: Environmental > Terrestrial > Soil >...
GTAGGCGGCATGCGCATCGCTCTATACAACGCAGTCACGCTCGAAGCCGTCCAGGCCCTCACCAGCTTCATGCGCGAATTTCAACGCAGCCGCGGCTGAGCCGTAGCGCGATCGCAGCCGGCCGGGGAGGCCGCAAAGAAATGACCGCCTACTCGTCTACTCTTTTCTTTCATCTCGTCGCGGCGTTCGTTCTCTTTATCGGCTTCGGCATCGAGTGGGCCGCCAACCATTTCCTGCGCGCCGCCACCACGCCCGAGGAAGCGCGCACTTGGCTGCGTCTCGCGCGTCTCGGCCCTCTCTTCTCCGGCCCCGCCCTTGCCATATTAATTCTCTCCGGCGGATATCTCGGCTATATCACCGGCCTCATGAAGCAGCCGTGGATCGGAGCGTCCTTTCTCGGCATCCTGTTTGCGTTTTTACCCGGAGTGGTCATCCATCTTCCGCGAATGAAAGTCATTCGCGACGCGCTGTCCACAAGTCCTTCGCCACTCTCTCCGGCAGTAATTTCCAAGCTGCGCGATCCGCTCCTGGCCACCTCAGTTCGCACGCGCGCCTTGCTCGCCCTCGGCATCGTCTACGTCATGACCGCCAAGCCTTCGCTGGGACTCTCTCTGTTCGCGCTCATTTCTTTTGCAATTTTTGGAACTTTGTTGTCTCTCCGCTTCTGGATGGGCTCAAGCCAGTCTTCTTCCTGATAGAAATCGTTACGCCTGGAGTTTTACAGTGTCTGCCCACCAGCCCGGAACATTCGTTCCTCGGCGCCGTGCATCGTAAATCTGCGCTTGACTTACGGCCAACACAAGACAAGGATGTCGCAATTTCCCACGTGATCATCGGGCACTAGCGCCGGGTTACGTTTCAACGTCCGGCACGGAGGCGGAACTCATGAATGAGAACGACTATCTGCAAAAAGTTGCGTCTCTCACCGGCCTTCAATACTGCCCTGGTCAAGGTCCGTGGGGCCGGAAGTCGGGCAGTGTAATCGGAGCACGCGATGGCTACGTGACCGCTATTGGATTCAGCCGGGACGGACGTAGCGAGCTTGTCGCTATCCTCATACGTTTCAAAAAACTCAATCAGTCTGAGCTATTGAAAGCATCTATCTTAGACAGCCCTGCATTGCCGAAAAAAAAACCTGGAAAGTTTGCTGATGTAGGTGCTGATTTCATTCAATGGGAATGCAGATTCGCTTTCAGCAGACCAAAAGCCGAACAGGTCGCCGCGCTAGCCGACGGATTGCGTGAAGCACTGAAACCTCTGGCTCCTGGCTTCGACGGGCGATGCGAATACTGCACAAGCGCGTCTACGCCATCCCTCACGCTTATGAGCGGTCTTCCCGCTTACATCTGTCCTAGCTGCCAGCAAAAAACCAGTCAGGACCTGGATCGGGCCGCCATGGATTACGAAGCCATCGAACCGAATTACCCCAACGGATTGGCGCTGGGAATCGGAGCGGCAGTGCTGGGCGGAATCGTCTGGGGAACCATCGCGTATGCCATCAACTACGTCTTTCTTTGGGGTGCGATTTTGATCGGGTATTTCGTTTCCTGGGCGGTCATCAAAGGAACCCGAAGAGTTACGCGCTTCGGTCAAATCGTGATCCCGGTGCTTACCGTCGCCAGCGTTCTATTTGGAGACGCAATCTTTTACACCCTGGCCGTTATGAGGAGCGAAAAGCTGCCTTTTTCTGGAAAACTGCTGCAAGCCATTGTGGTGCATTTATGGGGCATCGAAAGCAAAGGAAGCGGGGCTTTGACGCTGATATTTGCGCTCGTTGGCGCGGGCTATGCCGTCTATGCCGCCCGTAAACCAAAATTCAAAGCTTCCTTTGAACCTCTCGGCGTGCAACGGACCTGACGGCGATCTGGGTAATCCGGCTTCTACATAGAAGATATCTGTTCAGCTATCAGATTTTCTGTGTGCAAGAATAAAAAAAGGCAGAATCGATCTCTCGATTCTGCCTTTTTTTTCTAGCCGTTCTCCTACTTCGGGTTACGCCAAGTCGAACAACAGGACTTCCGCGTTCTTAACGCCTTCCAGCTCCACGGCTTTCTCCGCGGAGATGGCCGCGCCGTCGCCCACATCCAGCTTCGTGCCGTTCACTTTCACGCTGCCGCGCGCCACTTGCACGTACGCGTGGCGCTGCGGTTTCAGCTCGTGCTTCACCGCTTCGCCCGCGCCCAGCACCGTCGCGTACAGCTCGTTGTCCTGGCGAATCTGCACCGAGCCGTCTCGTCCGTCCGGCGAAGCCAGCAGCCGTAGCTTCCCGCGTTTTTCGGCCTCGCTGAAGTTCTTCTGGTCGTACGCAGGCTTCAGCCCTTGCTTCTTCGGCAGCATCCAGATCTGGTACAGATGTACCGGCTCGGTCTTCGAAGCGTTGAACTCGCTGTGCGCCACGCCCGTTCCCGCGCTCATGTACTGCACGTCTCCAGGCTTGATCACCGAGCCGTTGCCCATGCTGTCCCGGTGCTCCAGCGCGCCTTCCAGCACGTACGTGACGATCTCCATGTCGCGGTGCGGGTGCGTCGGAAACCCTCCGCCGCCGGCGACGCGGTCGTCATTCATCACCCGCAGCGTGCGGAATTGCACGTGCTCCGGGTCGAAATAATCCGCGAAAGAAAAAGTGAAATGGGTATCCAGCCAGCCGTGGTTTGCCCGGCCGCGCTCGTTGCTCTTGCGAATGTTAATCATGGCCCACCTCCAGGGTCGATGGGTGCATAATACTTGTTATCACGACTATTGTCAAGAGGCTATTTCTCCCCCCTCCCTCACCCCTCCGCTCCTCCCCAAACTATTGTTTGATTCCCGATCTCTTACCCGGTCCTTTCGGCCAGTTTCCGCCTGCCCCTCCTTTGGTGTACAGTGATAGGGAATCGTAAATACTGTCTGTCGTTTCCGAGGTTCGCGCAATGGATTCCGCGCCGTCCGCAACGCAAATCAGAAAGTCCGAGGGCGCCGGCATGCCCCGCCAAACGCTCACCATCACCGACAATCGCACCGGAAAGAGTTACGAAGTCCCCATCACGCACGACACTATCCGCGCCGCCGACCTTCGCCAGATCAAAGTCGATCCCGCCGAATTCGGGATGATGAGCTACGACCCGGCCTTCAACAACACCGCCTCCTGCATCAGCAAAATTACCTTTATTGACGGCGACATCGGCATCCTGCGCTACCGCGGCTATCCCATAGAAGATCTCGCCGAAAAAAGCACTTATCTCGAGACCGCGTACCTGCTGCTCCACGGCGAACTGCCCACGGAATCGCAACTCAAGGACTGGACCTATCACGTCACGCATCACACCTTCGTCCACGAGAGCATCAAGAAATTTCTCGACGGTTTTCATTACGACGCCCATCCCATGGGCATGATGATCTCCACCATCGCCGCGCTTTCCACTTTTTATCACGACGCGAAAGACATCTTCAGCGCCGAGTCACGCAAGAAGCAGACCTATCGCTTGATTGGCAAGATGCCCACCATCGCCGCGTTTTCCTACCGGCACTCTCTCGGGATGCCGTTTGTCTATCCGGACAACGAACTCAGCTATCCCGGAAATTTTTTGAACATGCTTTTCCGCACTTCTGAAGCGCGCTTCCGCCCGAATCCCACGCTCGAACGTGCGTTGGACATTCTCTTCATCCTTCACGCCGATCACGAACAGAATTGCTCCGCGAATACCATTCGCGCGGTTGGCAGTTCCCACGCCGATCCCTATTCCGCGACGGCTGCGGCCATCGCCGCGCTCTACGGCCCGCTCCACGGCGGCGCCAACGAAGAAGTTCTGCGCATGTTGATGGAAATTGGTTCGGTGCAAAGGGTCCCGGAGTTTATCAAGCGCGTGAAAGCCGGCGAAACGAAGTTAATGGGTTTCGGCCATCGTGTTTACAAAAATTACGATCCGCGCGCTCGCATTATCAAGCGCGTGGCCTACGAAGTTTTCGATCTCATGGGCAAAAATCCGCTGCTGGAAATCGCGCTCGAATGCGAACGCATCGCGCTCGAGGACGATTACTTCGTCAAGCGCAAGCTCTACCCCAACGTGGATTTTTACACCGGCCTGATCTATCAATCCATGGGCTTCCCCATGACCATGTTCCCGGTGCTCTTCGCGATTCCCCGCACTTCTGGTTGGATCGCGCAGTGGGAGGAGATGCTTCTCGATCCCGAGCAGAAGATCGCTCGTCCCCGCCAGATTTATCTCGGGCACGACACGCGCCATTACGTCCCCATGGACCAGCGTTAGGAACCGGCTCCGGAATTGAAATAATTTCTCGGCGGACGCCCTGCGGTGCTTTTAACGGTTTTTGCGTTGCAGCTCGGTATCATCTTTCGGTACGGCGTTGCGGCGCCACTCTCGACATTCCCGTTTCACCCGGTATAGTGGATTCAGCGAGGTTGTATGGCCGAAGTTTCACACACACCTTCAAATGCGGGAGCGCGCCGGCGCAGCCAGCGTGTGTTGATGCAAGTCGCAGTTCGAATTCACGGGCTCGACACCCAGGGAAACAAATTCGAAGAAGAAACCGAAACACTGGCGATAAACGCCCACGGCGCGCTCGTTTTGCTCGGCGCCCGCCTCATCAGCGGCAGCAAAATCCAGCTGCAGCACAAGCTCACCCAGGAAGAACAGGAATGTCACGTCGTCTTCCTCGGCCCTGTGCGCGGCGGCAAGGCGGAAATCGGTCTGGAATTTTCAGCCCCGCGCCCGTCTTTCTGGCGCGTGGCTTTTCCCCCCGAAGACTGGACGCCGCGAAGCCCCGAAGCTCGCGCCCTCTCCACCAACCGCACAATAAAATAGCCCGCACTACGATTCTAGTAGATCGCGCCTCGCCGTGATTCACCGTGGCGCCTCAATCGCGAAATGTGGGCAGAGACAACAAACTCCGACGGACCAGTCGTCGATCCATTAACACTAGATCCCCGCGTAGGTGTCGCGGAGGAGGAATTGGCCGACGCCGGGGCCCCCGGCCAATTGGCCGGCATCGATGACGGCGCGGCCGCGGGAGAAGACGGAGCGGGGCGCACCCTCGACATGGATGTCTTCGAACTTGGAAGAGTCGACGCGGGTGTGGTTCGCGTTGACACGCAAAAGCATGCCTGTCCCGGCGGGAATTTTGACGTTGCCGCTGTCGGAGGCCAAGACGATTATTCCAGTGGGGTCGGTCCGGCCTGCATGTGTAATGCTAATGTGCTCGAGGCCATAGGTTCCGCAGGCATCGGTGGAGAAAACCCAGAGTGCCTGTGGACTGTCGTTGCCGTCGATGGCGCCTCGACACTTCGTGCCCTCCTTTGCCCTGACTTGGCCAAGGACACCATCATTGAGCTTCCTTCCCAAAATTAGATCGGCGTTCCTCTCGGATGTGACCGGTCCGCCTTCACCGTAAACAACGTCGCCGCCCACTTGCACCGTCGTCAACCAGCGAAAGACGTCGCTTTCTCCAGGACCAATTGTGGGTGTTTGAGCTTCGAGGATTTGCATGAAACCCGCGATCGCCCGCAAATTTGTGGTAATGGGGATAGTTTGATGTGACGCGACTAGTTTGTCGAACTGCAGCGAGATGCGAGCGTTCGCGCCCGTGCTTGCGGAAGTGACCTCGATGATATGGCCTATAACCTTACTGCCTGCACGAATCTTCACGCCTGGCGAGAGAGGAACGTCTTGCATAATCCTTCCCGCGATCACCTGACCTGGTGTGGATTTGGCGGAGGAAATAGTTGAGTTCAAGCGCACGGGCAGGATGGTGCCAGACGGAATGGCGAGATTGCTCTCGCCAGTGCTCTTGTCGTCGGCAGCGTCGGAGTCCAGAAGCGCAGGCTCTTCGACAAACGAGAGGCTAGAGTAGCTCTGTCGACTGCTCGGTTGAGAATTGCGAGGATGTCTCGGAGACGCTGTGCACAACAACGCACACAGGAACAAGCATACAGGCTGCGCAAGAATGTGAGCGGGAAATTCTCTGTTCATGCCCATGGTCTACTCCAACAATGTTCGCCGTTTCCGCAGCAATTGGGACGCGATCCGCTACAGGCCGGCGTAGGTGTGGCGGCGAAGGAACTGGCCGGCCCCGGGGCGGCCTACGAATTGGCCGGCGTCGATGACGGCGCGCCCGCGCGAGAAGACGGTTCGCGGGGCGCCTTTAATTTGGACGCCTTCGAACATGGAATAGTCGACGCGCATGTGGTGAGTTTTTGCACTTATGACTTCTTCTTGATCGGGATTGAAGATGACAATGTCGGCGTCGGAGCCGACGGCGATGGTTCCCTTGCGCGGATAGAGGCCGAAGAGTTTTGCGGGCGCGGTAGCGACTAGCTGGACGAAGCGATTGGGCGAAAAGCGTTTGCCGTGGACGCCACCGGTGTAGATGAGGCTGAGGCGGTGCTCGATGCCAGGACCGCCGTTGGGAATTTTGGTGAAGTCGTCTTTGCCGAGTTCTTTTTGTTCTTTCATGCAGAAAGGACAGTGATCGGTAGAAACGACCTGCAACGTGTCTTTCGCGAGGCCCTGCCAGAGTTTTTCCTGATGCCATTTTTCGCGGAGCGGCGGCGTGAAAACATATTTCGCGCCTTCGAAGCCGGGGGCATCCATATTCTCGAGCGAGAGGTACAGATATTGCGGGCAGGTTTCGGCGTAGACGGGGACGCCGCGGTCGCGAGCTTCGCGGACTTTTTCGAGGGCGTCGTTGCAGGACATGTGGACGATGTAGACGGGGGCCCCGGCCATTTCCGCGAGAGCGATGGCGCGGGAGGTGGCTTCGGCCTCGGCGGTGGTGGGGCGCGTGAGCGCGTGATACTTGGGCGCGCGTTTTCCTTCGGCGAGCGCCTGCTGGACGATGACGTCGATGGCGCCGCCGTTTTCCGCGTGCATGCAGATGAGGCCGTCGTATTTTGCGGCTTGGCGCATGGCGCGGAAGATGGAGGCGTCATCGAGCATGAAGACGCCGGGATAGGCCATAAAGAGCTTGAAGCTGGTGACCCCTTCGCGGATGAGCTGGCCCATCTCTTCGAGCTGCGCGGAGCCAATGTCGGTGATGATGCAGTGGAAGGCGTAGTCGGTAACTGCTTTGTCGTGGGCTTTTTGCATCCAGGTGTCGAAGGCGTGGCGGAGGGTTTGTCCTTTGTACTGGATGGCGAAATCGATCAGCGTGGTGGTGCCGCCGAAGGCCGCGGCGATGGTGCCGGTTTGAAAATCGTCGGCGCTGGTGGTGCCGCCGAAGGGCATGTCGAGGTGGGTGTGGACATCGATGCCACCGGGGATGACGAGCATGCCGGTGGCGTCGAGGACGCGGGTGGCGTTTTCAATGGGGAGGCTGGCGCCGAGGGCGGATATTTTTTCGCCGTTGATGCCGAGGTCGGCGAGGTAGGTATCGGTGGCGGTGACGACGGTGCCGTTGCGGATTACGGTGTCAAAACGCATGCGCGCTCCTCAGAGTCGGAGGGCTGAGTGGCGTTGGCTTTGTTGGACTACCCCCCACCCCCCCGTTTTTTGTAAGTGTTGCTGATACAGGACTTAGCGTTTCCGTAAGTCGTTTAGATGCAACACTTGTGAGGGGGCTTGGAAGTGTTGCATCTAAAGGACTTACATTGGACAGAAATTGGGCAATTTTGGGGCGGACCGAGAAGAGAGACAGGGGCCAGGCGGGATACAAGAATGCGGCCGGAAGTGTACCTGTAGAAGAAGGTATCATAGAATTAGCAATTTGGCAACGGCCTATCCAACGTAAGCGGGCAAGACGTCGCGCGCATAGATGTCCAGGGTTTGTTCTTCTTCGCCGCACATGAGGTAGATGTTGAATTGGGTGACCCCGACGGAACGAAGGCGGTCGAGTTTTTTACGGTGCTCGGCGATGGGACCGATGAGGCAGAAGCGGTCGATGACTTCATCGCTGACGAAATCGGCGTTGTCGCTGCCCACTTCGCAGTGGTGATGGTAGTCGTATTTTCCTTTGTCTTTGACGAAGGAGGTGAGCGATGCGGGGAGCTCCTCCGGTTTGTATTTGGAAATCAGATCCATGACGTGATTGGAGACGAGAGCGGGAAACCAGCGGACGCGGTCGCGAGCGAGTTTGAGGTCATCGGAAGCCCAGACGGGAGCGGCGGCCATGACTTCGATTTTACCGGGGTCGCGGCCGGCTTCCTTGGCGCCTTCCCGGACGAAGCCCAGGCACCAATCGATGAGATCGGGATCGGCAAATTGGAGGATGACGCCGTCGCCGATGCGTCCGGCGGTGCGGAGCGCTTTGGGTCCATATCCGGCGACCCAGACGCGTGGGGATTTGCCGTTGGTCCAAGGGAAGTGCGTGGGGACGCCATCGAGATCGACGGTTCCGCCGGTGTTGAGGGTGCGAAAGGTTTGAACAAATTCCGCGAGTGTTTCGAGGGTGGTGGGTTTCTTGCCGAGCACGCGGCGGGAGCTGTCGCCACGGCCGATGCCTAGCTCCATGCGGCCGCCGGAGAATTTATTCAAAGTGGCGAAAAGGCTGGCGGAAACAGTGACGTCGCGGACAGCGGGGTTGGTGACGCAAGTGCCGATGTGCATTTTCTTGGTGTTGGCGGCGATGAGGGTCATCAGGGGAAAGGGCTCCATCCAGATGACGTGGGAATCGAACATCCAGCTATAGGTGAAACCGCCGGATTCGGCTTGTTTACAGAGACTGACGATGCGGTCGATCGAGATGTCTGGTTTGATGGTGATGCCGAAATCCATTGGTGATCTCCCCGGTTTGCCGTTTTCAGTTTCCAGTTTCCAGTTCCAAGTTCCTAATTCTTGGTTCTCAGTTCTTAGAGTTGTTTCAAAATCTCCTCTTCACCAGTCCAAGTCATTGATTATAAATGGCCTAAGAATGGTTTTGAAACCAGCTCCAGTTGTTAGTCACCAGTCCGCGATCGACCGGGCCGCGAATGCGAGAGCGCCGTGTTCAGCGGACAACCAGGAGTGACTGCCGCACATGCGGTCGCGGCGGCTGGCTACAGAATTGTCTGGTTTGATGGTGATGCCGAAGTCCATGGAGAGCCTCGCTCTATTCGAGTTTAATTGAAAGTCGACAGCCGACAGCTAACAGCTGAAAACCGAGAAATAAGTGGCGAGTGGCGAGTGACGAGTGGCGAGAAGAGAAAGAGTTAGAGGCGGCGGAATGCATGAGTGACATTCTCTTTCTCCTTAGTCGGCTGCTTGCTCTACAGGTGCGGGTTTCGGCGTTAGGGCGAAATAGACGAGAAAGCTGACCGTGAAGCCGACGAACCAGGCGTAGTTGTACAAAATGTGGAGCGCGGGAATAGCGAGGCCGATGAAGGCGACGCCTGCTCCGGCGGCGAGGGCGAAGACGGCGGTCCAGTTCCAGCCGCGCGAATATTCATATTGGCCACCGCGCTGGTAGAGATCCTCGACGCGCAGAAACTTGTGGCGAACGATGAAGTAATCGCAAATGAGGACTCCGGCGATAGGACCGAGGAGTCCGGAATAGCCGACGAGCCAGCCGAAAATGTAACTGCCGAAATCGGCCATGAGTTTCCAGGGCTGCATGACGATGCCCATGAAGCAGGTGATGAGGCCGCCGGTGCGGAAACTGATGCGGCGCGGGGAGAGATTGGAGAAATCGTTGGCGGGCGAGACAACGTTGGCGGCGACGTTGACGTTGAGCGTGGCGAGAAGCAGAGCGATCATCGCGAGGACGACGGCCCAAGGATTGCCAAGACGCGCGAGGACGGAGACGGGATCCCAAAGGGCCTGGCCGAAAATGATAAGCGTGGCGGAAGTGACGGCGATACCGATGAAAGAATAAAACGTCATGGTGGCAGGGAGGCCGAGGGCTTGGCCGATGACTTGATCGCGCTGGCTGCGGGCGTAGCGAGTAAAGTCGGGGATATTCAGCGAGACGGTGGCCCAGAAGCCGACTACGCCGGTGAGCGAGGGAATGAAGAAGCGAAAAAAGTCCGGGAAGGATTGAAATTTGGAGGGTGTGGAAAGCATGGGGCCGAAGCCGCCAGCTTTGGAGCGTGCCCAGAGAAGAAGGGCGAGACCGATGAGGAGCAGGAAGGGCGCGGAGATTCCCTGGAGGAAACGGATAGTCTCGATGCCACGGAGAATGACGAGAACGTTGAGCAGCCAGAAAAAACCGAAGCAGACGGCGGGGCCGTAGTGAAAGTTGTGCCAAGAAGGCAGGAGGGCGACGAGCATGGCGTTGATGGCTTCGCCGCCGATCCAGGTTTGAATGCCGAACCAGCCGCAGGCGACGAGCGCGCGCAAGATGGCGGGAACGTTGGCACCGAGAACGCCGAAGGAGGCACGCGCGAACACAGGGAACGGAATGCCGTACTGCGCGCCGGCGTGGGCGTTGAGCAGCATGGGGATGAGGACGAGAACGTTGCCGAGAAAAACGGTGAAGAGGGCTTGCTTCCAGTTCATGCCGCCGGCGATCATGCCGCTGGCCAGCATGTAGGTGGGAATGTTGACGCTCATGGAGATCCAGAGGGCGGCGTAGTTGTAGGTTCGCCAGGTGCGGCGCTGAGGGGAGACGGGAGCGAGGTCCTCGTTGTAGAGCGAGCTGCCGCTGATGGTTTCCGCGGGGAGCGCGCCGGTGTGAGTTTCACTCATGCCGAGATTTGAGACACCTCGAAAAAGAAAAATAAGAAAATAAAACTCGATCGCCCGTGCAACGCAGTTCGGGGATTCAAAGCCCGAGAGAGCGTCTGGCGATTTTATTTTGCTTGAATTCGACGAACAAAACCTTTTCCGGAAGCCAATCGCGGCCTGCCTGAAGCAATCTGCGACGAACGTGGCGTGGCATGGCGTACCTCCCCGGGAAAGGCAGGCGAAGAGTCTACCTTGCAGGCGGCTGTGCGACAAGGTTTTGAGAGTCTGGAAATTAGACGCCGCAAGAGGCGCAAGAGGCGAAAGAGAAGAGAAATTCCCAGAGTGTAAAAAGGAACAGGTGCCCCAGGAGGGTTGGTAAATTTTCGCGGGGGGTGGTGCATTTTTACTTATTAGGCGGCGGGCAGAGTGATGAAAATAAAGAGGTTAAGTATGGCGCGCAGCTTGCAACTAGAAAGGCAGTGGGGGAGGCGAGCCGAGGATCCCTTTAGGGGATTGAGGGCTGGGCCGGCTCGCTACTCCCCCCTTTTTTTATTTTGCTGGGCTTTCGGGCCTAGTTCCCACCTTGTTTAACTCCCAATGCAAATAATAATTCTGCAATGCCAAATAGGGGATAAGTGTGTGCGGAAGAGAGTTGAATCGTTCGAGAGTCGAAGAAAAAAAGCAGGAATTAACACAGAGGGCACAGAGAGCACAGAGTTCGCAGAGAAGAGGGGAACGGAGCGGCGTGAGGAATTGGAATGGGAATTAGTGAAAAGGAGTGGAGAAAAGCTGATCAGACAGAAAGAGAGTGGGCGGCGGAGGGCGTGATGATGCGGCCTTCGTGCTGGCGCGTAGTGTAGTCGCTGAGGGTGAGGGCGAGCATGATAGCGAGCCAGAAGACGGCGCAGATGACGACGAGTTGGGTGCGCTTGGGGCTGTAGCGGGCGTGCATGAAATAGAGAACGACGAGGGTGGCCTTGAAGGTGGCGATGGCGAGAGCGACGACGATGTTCCACTGGCCGAGGTCCCTGTAGGCAGCGACCACGGTGAGAAATGTGCCCAACATGAGGGTGCCGAAGATAGCGAGATAGATTTTCGGTGAAACAATGTGCTCGGACACGCGAGGCTCTCCAAATCCCGGCTAATTGTGCCGGTCGATCAAATACAGCAACGGGAAAAGATAAATCCACACAATGTCGACGAAGTGCCAGTACAAGCCGACGGTTTCGACCGGAGTGTTGTACTTTGGCGTGTAGCGGCCACCGATGGACTCCGCGATCAACCAGAGAAGCAGGCCGGCGCCGACGATCATGTGCAAAGCGTGCAAACCGGTCATGCCGAAATAGAGCGAGAAATAGAGCTGGGCATGCGCGTTGAGATCAGGATCCTTGGCGAACGCTTTATCGAGCTCTTCCGCTTCTTTCGCGGCTTCCTCGGGATTTTTCGCAAGCTCGGGGTGCTGCGATACGTAACGAATGTCGAAGCCGTGCCCGGGGATCAGGTGATGGTCAAACTTCTGCTTGTACTCGACCACTTTTACGCCGAGAAATACGGTGCCCAGACCGAGCGTGGCAATGAGCATCCAGGTGACGAGCCGCTTCTTGCCGACCTGGGCGGCCCAAACGGACATGGCCATGGTCAAACTGCTTAAGATAAGGACGACGGTGTTGGCTCCGCCGAGCGTGAGGTCCAAAGTGCTGCTGCCAGCGCCAAACGCCCAGGGATAGGCGCGGCGGTTGACGGTGTAGGCCATGAAGAGGCCGCCGAAGAATAAGACTTCCTGGGCCAGAAAGACCCACATCCCGAACGAGGCGGTATCCTTCTGCTGCTCGAGGGTTTCGAATTGTCCGTACAGCTCTCCGGTGCGATGCACGCGGTGCTCCTCTTTTCGGCTGGTTCGCCGTGCGCTGCCTGCTGTCTCTCAGACGGGCTAGCTACCCGCCGCTACCAACTACACCCGAAAATCAATCGTCTCCGTGAGCCGGGGCCAAGGGCCGGGTGCCCGCGACCAAACCCAGGTCTTGGCGGTTCTTGAAATCGTAAGGCTCCCAAGTGACTTCGGGAGTTACGTGGAAATTTTCCGTGAGCGGAGGCGAATCGGTCTTCCATTCGAGACCGGTGGCGGGCCAAGGATTGGGTCCGGCGACCTGGCCGTAGCGCATGGACCAGATGAGATAGACCATGGGCAGCAAATAGCCGAGCGCGAGAATGGAGGCGCCCGCAGTGGACATCACGTTGAGCACCTGAAATTCAGGCGGGTAATTGTGATAACGGCGCGGCATGCCGAGATAGCCAAGAATGAATTGCGGGAAGAACGTGAGGTTGAACCCGATAAAAAGCGTGACGGCCGCGACACGCGCGAGAAATTCGGGATAGAGCTTGCCGGTAATTTTGGGCCACCAGAAGTGCAGACCGCCGACGTAGCCCATGACCGCGCCGCCAACCATGATGTAGTGGAAGTGGGCGACGACGAAGTAGGTGTCGTGGAGATGGATGTCCAAGCCGAGGCAGGCGAGAAAAAGGCCCGTAAGGCCGCCGATGAGGAACAGGCCGATAAAGCCCATGGCGTAAAGCATGGGCGTGTCCCAGGCAATCGAACCTTTATAGAGGGTGGAGGCCCAGTTAAAGACTTTGACGGCGGAAGGAATGGCTACCAGATAACTGAGGAAGGAAAAGGCCAGCGCGGCGAAGGTGGATTCTCCGGTGAGGAACATGTGATGGGCCCAAACGAAGAAGCCGATGACGGCGATGGCGATACTGGAGCCGGCGATGAAGGCGTAGCCGAAAATGGGCTTGCGGGCGAAGGTGGGAATGATTTCGCTGATCACGCCCATGGCCGGAAGAATCATGATGTAAACGGCGGGATGCGAATAGAACCAGAACAGGTGTTGAAAGAGAATGGGGTCGCCACCGAGGGCGGGATTGAAGAAACCGAGGTGAAACATGCGCTCGAGGCCGGCGAGGAGCAGAGTGATGGCGATGACGGGCGTGCCGAGGATGAAGATGATGCTGGTGGCATAATGCGCCCACACGAAGAGCGGGAGGCGGAACCAGGTCATGCCGGGTGCGCGCATGGTGTGGATGGTGACGATGAAATTGAGACCGGTGAGGATGGAAGAGAAACCGTTGATGAAGATGCCGATGACGGCGGGAGTGACTGCGGAATTGGAGTAGACGCTGCTGAGCGGAGTGTAGAAGGTCCAGCCAGTGTCCAGGCCGCCGGTGGCGAAGGAATAGAGGACGAAGCTGCCGCCGACGAGGTAGATGTACCAGCTCAGAAGATTGATTTTGGGAAACGCCAAATCCTTGGCGCCGATCATCAGGGGGATGAGGAAATTGCCGAGCACCGCGGGGATGGAAGGAATGAGGAAGAAGAAAATCATGGCCACGCCGTGCATGGTGAAAAGCTTGTTGTAGGTTTCGGGCGAAACCAGATAGCCGTTGGGCGTGAGCAGGTGGATGCGAATCATCGTGGCGAACATGCCGCCGACGAAGAAAAAGAAAGTGACCGAAGCGAGATAAAGCAGGGCGATGCGCTTATGGTCGGTGGTCAGAAGCCACGAACGAATCCCGTAGGTGGCGTTCAAATAATGCTCGCGCGGCATTTGGTGCGTGGCCGGCAGTGTTTGTGTGGTGCTCATGGCTTATTTCTTCCCCGCCGCCGCCGGCAGTACACCCGCCCCCGTCGCGGGTACCGGCTGCGACTGCAGGGACTTGATATAGGCGGTGAGAGCCATGATCTGCTCTTCCGTCAATTGTCCCTGGAACGTGGGCATCACGGGCTGATAGCCCCGCACAATTTTGGCATTGGGAACGAGAATCGATTCGCGGATATAGGATTCGTCCGCGGTAACGGTGGAGCCATCGGCAAGGCCGACCTGGCCGCCGTAAACTCCGTTGAGCGATGGGGCGCGGCCGGTGCCGTTGCTGAAATGGCAGGTGATGCAGGCTTTTTCGGCAAATAATTTTTCGCCGGCTACAACGGGATTGGCATCGGCGCCGGAAGAGCCGGAGAGCCACGCGGCGTAATCCGAGGGTTCCATGACGGTGACCCAGCCACCCATCACGGCGTGATTGGTGCCGCAATACTGCGCGCAGAAAAAGTGATAGCGCCCGGCTTTCGTGGGCCGGAACCACATGGTGTTGTAGTGGCCGGGAACGACGTCCATCTTGACGCGAAACGCGGGAACGAAGAAATCGTGAATGACGTCTTCGCTGGCCATGATGAGGCGGATATTGCGGCCGACGGGAACATGCAGCTCGTTAATTTCGCGCATGCCGTTGGGCTGCTGCAACTTCCACATCCACTGCTTGCCGATCACATAAATATCGAGGGTTTCTTGTGGTGTGTTGCGGAAGTCCACGTAAACCACGGCGCCCCAGCCGAACATAGCAAGGGCCAGGACGAGAGGAACGACCATCCACGCCGTTTCCAGGCGCATGTCTCCATGGATGGGGACGCCGACTTCGTCGGGATGCTTGCGCTGGTACTTGAAAAAGAAGATGACGACGGCGGCGGTGACGGCGACGGCAAAAAAGAGGCACACGGCGATGATGAAAATCATCAGCGCGTCCACGTGGGGCGCGAAGTTGGAGGCCTGCTCCGGATACAAAGGCAATTGCGACTGCACGGCTTAGTGTGCTCCTTGAAACTTGCCCGGTGTGGCCGCAACGTCGCGGCGCCGGAAAATGAAAATGGCGGAAACGATGGCGAGGATCGTCAAGACGCCGCCCAGGCGGATAATTTTCAGGATTGATGCGCTGTAAGCGGCGCTGCTGGGGTCGTAGTGATAACAAAACAAGAGAACGTGATCGATGGGTGAGCCGATTTTCCCGGCGGAGGCATCGACGAGACCGAGACGCATGTCGCGGCCGGGAAATTCGACGCCGTAGAAGTAGCGTGAGATGCGGCCGCCGGGGGTGAGGATCATCACGCCGCTGGCGTGGGCGAAGAGATTGTTTTTCGCGTCGTAATTGAAACGGAAATTCGCGGCTTTGGTGGCGGCGTCGACGGATGCCGCGGGGCCGGTGAGGAAATGCCAGCCGGATTCGGTTTCGGGGCGGCGGAAATGCGTCATGGCGACTTTTTTCTTTTCGGCGGCCATTTCCGAGGTCTCGCGGGGATCGAAGCTGACGAAAACAACCTGATAGTCGCGGCCGGGAGAGAAGGAGAGCATGCGAAGCGAGCCGACGACTCCCTGCTGGACTTGCTCGCAGAGCATGGGGCAGCCGTAATAAACGAAGGCAAGGACGACAGGCTTTTGGCCGAAGTAGTCACGGAGTTGCACGGCGCGGCCGGCCTCGTCGGTAAAAGGAATATCGAGCGGAATTTGGCCGTTGAGGGGCGGCTCAAAGCCAACGTCTTTCAAGCCCGCGGGCATCGTTGCCGCCGCCGGGCCCACGCTACTAGGAATCGTCTGCGCGCGCGCGATCGTGCCGGCGAAGAGCAGCGCAGCGATTCCGGCGATGGCGTGAAGTCGTGTCATCTAATTACTTTTTCTCCGCCGGCGGCGCGGACGCCCCGGACAAACCTTTTTCGGCGATGATCTTCATGGCGTCTTTTACGGGAATTTGAACGATGCCGGTGCCGCGGTCTACCCAGTCCAGTTTTTCGTTGGCTTCAGTGTCGGCTTTTACTTTGTCCCGCATATCCTGCTGCGGGTCGCTTTCATGACCCGGGAGGCCTTGCATCCGGGGCTCTGGGGGCAATGTATGGTAGTCCTCGCCAAGCACGGCACGCGATGGTGGCGGTGGCGTGTCCATCTGGCCGACAAAGTTCGACGTGTAGCGCAAAACGTAAATCGTCAATGCAAACGAGGCAGCCGCAGCCAGAGCAAGGAAAAAGAGATACCAGTAGATCGTGCCGACCTGGACATCGACTTTCTCGAAAGAGACATCCGCGTTGCGCGGATCTTCTCCGGACGAAGGACCCGTGTTGTGCAACTCAGTGCTCATGATTCGCGATGGCCTCCGCAAGTTTCGGGTCGCCGAGCGGCAGGAGCGGCTGCTGCTTCAGGTTAAGAGCAAAGTAGGCCAGCCAGATGCCTACGAGGGCAATCGGCAGGGCGATATCCAGCCAGCTGAATGCCACACCGTCCTTGCTGAACTCCGGGCGGGTCATCCAGAAGAGATCAACGAGGCGCATGAAGATCATCCACATGGCCACTTTCGGGAGGAGCTTCGCACTGCGCTTCACATCGCTGGAGAGGAGGATGAAAAAGGGCACAAAGAAATGGAACAGCAGTACGATGACGGCGACGATGCCCCAGCTGTTGTGCAAACGGGACATGTAAAAGGTGATCTCTTCGGGCTGGTTGCCGGACCAGATGATCAGCAACTGCGAGAAATCGAAATAGGCCCAGAGCATAATGAAGGCGAATAGCAGTTTGCCTAGGTCGTGCAGATGGCGCTTTTGAAGAATGCTGGCGAAGGGCTCGGTCTTGGCGAGCAAGACCAGGATCGCGATCATCAAAGACATGGAAGAGATGAGCTGCCCCGCAACAAATAAGAATCCGTAGATCGTCGAAGCCCAGTGCGGCGAGATGGACATGACCCAATCGATGGCCGCAAAGCTCATGGCAAAAACGTAGAGGATGATGCCGGGTCCGGCGAGCATCTTCAGCCGGCGGCGCAGCGCGCGGTCACCTTGATTGACGTCCTGCTGGCGCGACCAGGAATTGAAAATCAGCATTAGGCCCAGCCATACGATGAAGTAAATGACGGCGCGAACCAAGAATCCGCTATGCGTCAAATAGGTCTGCTGCATTTTCGATAGAGGTTCTTTGGCCACTTCGGCGGGATCGAGCCATTCCATGTACAGGGATTTCATGCCCCACACAATGGGGATGAAAAAGATAACCAGCATCGGAAGCGTGCGCGTGGCGGCTTCGAGCGGGCGGCGAATCATGATGCCCCAGTGGCCGCCGGTGAGATGCTGCAGCATCAAGAGGCCAAGCGAGCCAAGCGTCAAGCCGAGAATGAGCAGGTAGCTGTTCAAATAGGAGCGGACGAAAACGTCCGGCGTCTTGACCGCACCGACGATGCCCAGAACGAGCGCGACGGCTCCGACGAGGAGCGCGCGCTGCTGGAGGCGCCCAACGCTTTCGGGCGCCTTGTAGTCCTGCGCGGTCATTTCGCGGTGCCTCCGGAATTCAATTTTTCCCGCAACTCGGCGGGGAGTTCGCTGACGGTTGCGTGGCGGCTGAGCTGCAGCGCGCGCACGTAAGCGACGATGGCCCAGCGGTCGCGCGGCGGAATCTGCGCGGAATAGCCGAGCATCGCGCCGAAGCCGTTGGTGATCACGTCGTAATAGTAACCGTTGGGTTGCTTGCGCACGGTATCGTCGTGGTAGCTGGGCGGGTGCTTCATGCCGCGCATGGCCACCATGCCGTTGCCGTCACCCTGCAATCCGTGGCACGGAGTGCAGAAAATCCGGTAGCGTTCTTCGCCGCGCTCAAGAAGCTTCATGTCGACGGGAACAGGGAACACGTTCGATTCTTTCGTGACGGAGAGTTCGTCATTAATGATGGAACCGCGAGCGACCGTGTTTTCCAGAAGCGGACGCTCGGAACGTCCATCGCCAAAAAACTCCGAGGGCGCAAGCGCCTTGTACTTGGGCTGGTTGCCCATGTCCTGATGCAACTCGTCGCAACCCGCTGCCACGAAAAGAAATATTGCCACACACGCGCCAAGCAAAAAGCGCGAACTCCGCAGCACGAGCGAGGGGCTAGTCATCCTGCACCTCGGTGACGTGCTGTGCTTGCAGCCCCTGGAGGAACTTGGCGCTTTCCGCAAGATGAAACTTCGGGTCGCGCGCTTCAATGCACAGAAAAAAACGGTCGTTGGAGGCGTGTGAAAAACGTCCCACGTTAAATACCGGATGATGCGGCTGCGGCAGCTTGTTGAGGGCCAGCATGCCGAAAACAGCGAAGGTGGAGGCCCCGAGAATCGTCAATTCGAACGTCACTGGAATGAATGCCGGCCAACTGTTCAAGGGACGCCCCGCGATGTTCAGCGGGTAGGCGAAAACGTTCACCCAATACTGAAAGCCGAAACCCGTGAGCCCGCCGCCCAATCCTCCGAGAAGCGTGAGGTAAGGAACCCAGGAACGCTTGAGACCCAAAGCTTCCGAGAGCCCTTCCACCGGGAAAGGCGCGTAGGCATCGATGTGGCGATAGCCCGCCTCGCGAGTTTTTTCGGTGGCGTGGATCAATTGCTCCGCCGTCTCAAACTCACCCATCACGCCGTAAATGTGCGAGCGTTGCTCGTTCATTCGTTTTCCTCAGACGTGTGTGCGACTAATTCGCGCATTTCCGCGATGGAGATCGCCGGGAGAACGCGCACAAACAGGAAAAGCAAAGTAGTGAACAAACCAAGCGTGCCAGCAAAGGTGGCCCAATCCCAGACCGTGGGCTGATAGCGGCCCCAGGCGGAAGGCATGAAGTCGCGCGTGAGGCTGATGACGACGATGACGAAACGTTCCAGCCACATACCGATGTTGACGACGATAGACATGAGGAAGAGGACCGCCACGTTCGTGCGGATCTTCTGGAACCAGAGGAGTTGCGGCGTCAAAATGTTGCAGAGAATCAGCGCGTAGTAGAACGGCGCGTAGGGACCGTGCAGCCGCTGGTTCACGAGAAACACATCGAACTTGTTGCCGCTGTATTCGGACATGAAAAATTCGAAGAAGTACCCGTAGGCGACGATCAAGCCGGTGGCCAGCATCACCTTAGCCATGTTTTCGAGATGGCGCATGGTGATGAAATCCTGCAAGTCGTAAGCCTTGCGCAGAGGAATCGCGATGGTGAGCACCATGGCGAAGCCGGAGTAAATCGCGCCGGCGACGAAGTAGGGCGGGAAGATGGTGGTGTGCCAACCGGGAACGATGGCCACCGAGAAGTCGAAGCTCACGACCGTGTGGACGGAGAGAACCAGCGGCGTGGCCAGGCCTGCGAGAAGCAAATAGGCCGCCTGATAACGATGCCAATGACGCGCCGAACCACGCCAGCCCATGGCCAGCATCCCGTAAATAATTTGCTTGGGCTTGCCGACAGCGCGATCACGGAGCGTCGCGAGGTCAGGAATTAGGCCGACGAACCAGAAAAGCGCGGAGACCGTTCCGTATGTGGACACGGCAAAAACGTCCCAGATCAGCGGGCTGCGGAATTGCGGCCACAAGCCCATCGTGCTGGGATACGGAAACATGTAAAACGCCATCCACGGACGCCCGGTGTGGATTAAGGGAAAGATGCCGGCGCAAGCGACGGCGAAAAGCGTCATAGCTTCGGCGAAGCGGTTGATCGAGGTGCGCCACTTCTGGTTGAGGAGGAAAAGAATGGCAGAGATCAACGTGCCGGCGTGGCCGATACCGATCCACCAGACGAAATTGACGATGGCGAAACCCCAGCCGATGGGAACGTTGATTCCCCAGATGCCGACGCCCTTAATGATTAGCCATCCGATGGCAATCGTCATCACGCCGAGCAGGGAAAAAGCCAGCGCAAACCCGGCGAACCATCCGAGCGAAGTTGGCCGCGTGAGGACGATGGCGCTGATCTTGTCCGTAACCGAGGCGTAGGTATGGCCCGGCCCAATCACCGGAGCGAGGCGGCGAATTTGCGGAGAATCGAGTGGCGGCTGGCCGGCGCTCATGCCTTCTCCAATGCGGGATTGGGATTGCGCACGGCCGCGAGATACGTGGTGCGCGGACGGGCGTTCAATTCGCCAAGAATCGTGTAGTTACGTTGCTGGGCTTTGAGTTTGGCGACGCGAGTCGTCGGGTCATTAGCGTTGCCGAAAACGATGGCCTCACTGGGGCAAGCCTGTTCGCAGGCGGTGACGATCTCGCCATCCGGGATGGGACGGCCCTCACCGTTATTAGCCTTTTCCGATTCGATCCGAGCATTGTTGATGCGCTGCACGCAGTAGGTGCACTTTTCCATCACGCCGCGGCTGCGCACTGTGACTTCCGGATTGCGCACGAGTTTCAACGAAGGAGTTTCCCAATCCTGGAAGCGCAGGAAATTGAAGCGGCGCACTTTGTAGGGGCAGTTGTTCGAGCAGTAGCGCGTGCCGATGCAGCGGTTGTAGACCATGTCGTTCAGGCCCTCCGCGCTGTGCGTCGTGGCACCGACGGGGCAAACCTGTTCGCAAGGAGCGTTTTCGCACTGCTGGCAAGGCACGGGCTGGAAGAACGTATCGGGATTGGCGAGCGCGTCGTAGTCGGGACCCGAGGGGTCGCCCGTTTCGGTGTGCAGAGCCGAATAGTAACGATCAATGCGGATCCAGTGCATCTCGCGGCCGCGCATTACCTGATCTTTGCCGACCACTGGAATATTATTCTCCGATTGGCAGGCGACCACGCAGGCGTTGCAGCCATTGCAACTATTCAGATCGATCGCCATGCCCCAGGCGTAGCCGGGATATTGGAACTCTTTGTAAAGGCTCAGCGCCTGCGGCGGTTTTTCGTCGCCTTCGTGTGCGAAGGCAGGATTCTTTTTGTACTCTTCGAATGTGCCCGTGGCCAGAATCTTGCGGCCTTCCATCTGGAAGTGGTACTGCGTGCAAGCGAGCGGATAGTCTTCGCCGGTTTTCTTCACCGAAGTTGTCGCGGCGCTGACGGTCCAAAGCGCGTCGGAAGTGCGCACCACGTAGGCGTCAAAACCCTTGTTCGTGCCGGTATAGCCGGCCTTTTTGCGACCGTAGCCGAGAGGCAAGACGACCACGCCATCGGCCTGGCCGGGGAGAATCCACGCGGCTGCGGTAACTTTGCTGTTCGATATGGAGATGTCGATAACGTTCGAATAAACTTTGCCGTGCTCGCCGCCGCGCGAGGCCACGTTGTGCGTCAATGCTAATGTCTCAGCCGTCCTCGGACTGACCAGCGCCGCATTATCCCAGGTGAGTTTCGTGACCGGCTTGGCCAATTCCTGGAGCCAGCCATTGTTGGCAAAACGGCCATCGTACACGCTTGGGTCTGGGCGGAAAATATATTCGAGTTGGCCCGCAGGCGTTGACTTGACGGGCGGCAAACTTCCCAGGCTGAATTTCGATGCGGGCGTGATGGGCGGCAGACCAGAATTTGCCACAACACCGTCGTTCAGCGTCTTGCGCCAGAATTTCTCGAGATCGGCGCCGGGGTTGGCAGCCTTCAACTGGTCGCGCAAAGCGTCGTAGTCGCTCACGCCAGGCTTGTCGCTGAAAGCGGCCAGCAACTCGCGCGCGGAGTGCGTGTGATAGAGGGGCGCGATGAGTGGCTGGATGACGCTCACGGTGCCATCGAAGGCGCGCGCGTCACCCCAAGTCTCCAGATAGTGCGACTCAGCAATGTGCCAATCGCAATATTCGGAGGTTTCGTCGAACTGCGGGCTGAGGTGAATCGCCAGCCGCACCTTCTTGCTCTTGGTCTTCTCGTCAAATTTCAGTTTCGAAACGAAATCGAAATCGTGGGGCGCGGTGTAGACGGGATTCACGCCAAGAATCAACAGCGTATCTACCTTGCCCGCATCGATGTCACTACAAAGATCGCGGAGCGATTCCAGTTGATTTACGGGATGCGCTTCCACCGGTTGGGTGTAGTAAAGCGTGGTGCCCACATTGCCGAGCGCGGCGTTGATTGCATGCGCCAGTGCGTGGACTTCAGCGCTTTGCTGTTCCCCGGCAACGACAAGCGAAGAGCCCTTGTGCTGCTGCAAATCGGCGGCAACCGCATCGATCCATTTGTCGGCGCCAGCCGGGGTTGTGGCCGAGCCCCCCAGGCCCAGTTTCGCAGCCAGCGCGCGCGCGAAAAGTTCAACGTCCGAGGCGCGCAACGGCAAGCGATGATCCGCGGTTGCCCCGGTAACCGTCGGGGTCGGCTCAACCACATACAGCCGGTTCATCGAATCTTTTTCGCCATCACCGTTCAGCTTGCGGCGACGATAAAATTCCTTCATGTAGCGAATGTGTCCCGGACCACTGGCCAGGAAATCCGAATCCAGCGAAAGAATGACGTCGGCTTTTCCGGGGTGATAAACGGTATTGACGTAGCTGCCGAAAGCCAGCTTTGCACCTTCGCGGGCGCCATCGCTTACAGCGGGCTCCCACTGATGCCACTTGGCTTGCGGATAGAGCTTCAAGAGCGCATCGATTTGGGCGGCGATGCTTGGGGAAGTGACGGTTCCGGTGAGGATGTGGAGGCCCGCGCCATTGACGCCTTTTAGGTTGGCGCCCGTGGCCTGCGCGGCAGTCACAAATTCCGACCAAGTGCGGATCTCGCCGTACTGTGTGACGACTTGCGCCCGATCGGGGTCGTAGAGATTAAGAATGGAAGCCTGCGCGAAGACGTCCGTAGCGCCAAGGCTCGAGGGATGATCGGGATTTCCTTCGACCTTCGTGGGCCGGCCTTCGTGGCTTTCCACAAGAAGACCAATTGCATCCGCGCCAAACGGCATCACCGTCGCGTAGAACTGCGGCTTGCCAAGAACCAGGCCGTCGGGCTGCTTAACGTAAGGAATGATGTGCTCTTGCGGCGCTTTTCCGCAGCCGGAGAGGCCCGCAAAAGCCAGCGAAGCGGCCATCAATTTCAGGAAATCGCGGCGGTCCACGCCCTCATCCCACTCCGAAGGAGCTTGCCGCGGGAATTCGCGATGCAGCAACTCTTCAAAATGCGGATCGCCAGCCAGCTCTTCAAGCGTGCGCCAATATTGCTTGCCCGATTTGGATTGCAGCTTCGCGCGAACTTCGGCCAGTTCCAGCGGCTTGCTGGAGAATTCTTCCGCTTCGCCGCTTTGAGGCGCTTCCGCCGCGCGTGCGTCGTGTTCGTGCATGTGCTCGTCGATGTGTTCGTTCTCGCGCATACCGTCCGTTAGCGATGACAGGTCGAGCAACTCGTTAGCTCGGCCGTGGTCCGAATGTGGCGTTCCGCTGCGAATTGCTTGCCGATTTCTGCCTGGTTCGCGGGGGCCTTCCAATCCATGTTGAAAACTTGATCCTTCGGCCGCAGTACTCTTTCCGGATTCCGGTGGCAATCCAGACACCATTGCATCAGAAGCGTATTCGCCTGGAACATCAGCGGCATCTGATTCACCTGCCCGTGGCAGGTCGAGCAGCCCACACCCTTGCTGATGTGAATGCCGTGATTGAAATACGCAAAATCGCCCAGCCGGTGCACCTTTACCCACTCAATCGACTTATCCGTGCGGTAGCTTTCGCGCACCGGCTCGAGGTAAGCGGCGTTATTAAAGAGCACCGAATGGCAATTCATGCAGGTTTTTGTCGGCGGAATTCCCGCAACAGCCGACTCTTCGACGCCGGTATGACAGTAGCGGCAATCGATCCCATCGTCGCCCGCGTGATGTTTGTGGCTGAACTGGATGGGTTGTTCCCGGACAAGATTTTGCCGCGTCAAATAAGGAGAGCGCGCCACTCCCAGCACCGCGACCAACGCCAAACCGCCCACAAAAATAGCGGAGAACAGACTGAAGCGAGCGATAAAATTTGTGCTGCGGTGAAAAATCTGCGCCATGTCGTTAGTTGCACTCTGGTGGCGAAGTGCTCCGGAAGGAAACTACGGTCCGGAGTTCCACCACTTGCTAACCGGGAAGTGCATGCCCGGGTCGTGATTGACGCGATAGTTTCCACTAAAACATTCCGGAATGCAACCTCATCGAAAATCTTTTCTCGCGCGTGTGTGGAACGCCGTGCCCGACGAAAGCGATGGCATTTTCAAAAGTTTTGAAATGAAAATTGCAGCGATCTCCCGCGCGGAAAATAACCGCGATGGGAAAGAATTTCAAGGTATTCACAGCCTTTAGAGCGGGTTCTTCCTCATTCGTTCGCAGGGATCGGGAATTTGCTTTGCTCGCTATAAGTTTTTCTTTGTGGGGATAGGCGGGTCTTGACACGTGGTATTCTTACGGCACCCTCTGCCGCGCCGCTCGTGGCGGAGCCTACCTAATTCGGAGCGGCAGCACCACGCCGCACGACGCCGCTGGGGCGTGGTCCAACTGGTAGGACACCTCACTGTTAATGAGGACGGTGAAGGTTCGAATCCTTCCGCCCCAGCCAATCTTTTCGCGTTGAATCCCGTTAGTCGCGAGCTCCGCTAATCGCGGACGGTTGGCAGCCCAGCTTCGAGCCAGCCCTTCCATCCGCCGTCCATCGATTCGATATTCGTGTAGCCCATTTTTTGCAGGTTATCAGCCACAAGTGCCGACCGGAATCCTCCGCCACAATAGAGAATCACCTTGGTATTTGTATCTGGGACGCGTTGCTCGATGTCGCGTTCGATGATGCCCTTGCTCAAATGGACGGCCCCCGGCAGGTGGCCATTGGCCCATTCATTGTCTTCGCGCACATCGACCAGCAGGAATTTTTCGCCGGCATCGGCGCGGCGTTTCACGTCAGGAACAGTCGTCTCTTTGACACGCGATTTCGCATCATGTACGAGCTTCAAAAAATTGGATGAGTGTGCCATGGGGGCCTCCGATTGGTGGAAATATTCAATCGAAGAGCGTAGCACACGGAACGCAAGCAGTGATGCACAACAGGAAAGGCTCGAGCGGGGGCTTCGGATTGCCCTCAAACAATCAAGGAACGATTAATTTGCAGTAGACAACGCTGCGGCCACTTTCGTTTGTGCCGGTTTCGCCGCCGGGACGCCGCATCCGGAGGGCGCCGGTGAATGGCTCCATCCCGCGTGGATGCGGCTCGATTCGCGCACGCGCGTGCGCACGCCGTCAATCGACGCCGGAATTGGATTGTGCGCCACACCGCGGATCAGGTGGATCATCAGCGCGGCCTCGCCGATGGAATCGGCGCTCGAAGTGATGCCGAAGCCCTGCACGCCGGGCTGTTTCATCCAGTCGTCCACATGCGCAGCGTGCACCGACTTCGCGCGCGCGATTTCCGCGGCGGAAAGGCTGCTCACCGCAAATGTGGCTTGCTGCGGCGCCAGAGGCGTCGATTCTTGTTCGCTCAAGATCCCCTTGCCGGACTCACCGGAAGTTTCCACAATTCGCGTGCGGATTCCATCGACTTGCGCCGGCATTCCGCCGCGCGCCGTTCCGGACGCGACAAAAAGCAACAGCGCCGGCTGCCCGGAATGATCCAGGCTCGCTCCGACTCCCACGCCTCGGACGCCTGGAATTCCGAGCAACTCACGCGCGTGCGTATCCCGCGCCGCCACTGCCGCCTGTTTCAACTCCGAGCTAACCAAAGCGTTCGGCACCACAGATTTCGCGCTGCTCGGTCCCGGCAACGTGCAGCCGATCACCGCATGCTGTGCGCCCCCAACCACAGTTGGAACATGATTACTCGAATCCGCCATCGCCAGAAGCACATCTCCAATCGGGTTGGCCACGGTATCCGTGTCGGACCCCGCAAAAAGCAGCGCCACCGGATCCGCCGTGGTCTGCTCCACAATCAACGAACCCGAATCGCCTTCTGCGCTGAATTCACCGCCGGCAATAGAAATCTGATTCACATAATTCACCGTGAAATTTGCACCGGTTCCGCAGCCTTTCTGATACTGAACCGCAAACGCATCGCTCACGGACGCGACCGTAGAACACGTCAATCCGCTGGAACGCCCACTCTTTGCCACGAGGTCTCCGAGGTTCGCGAGCACGCCCGAACCCACATGCGGCGCACCGGCCACCGGAACTCCGTTGGCGTCCGCTGTTGCGCCCAGCATCAAAATGTTTCCGCTCGTATCTACTTTACCGGAGACAATCTGCGAGATGGCTGCATCCACCGGGTTCGCCGGGCTGCCTTCCAAGGTGAAAAATTGCGAAAGATTAGCAACCGTAGTTGCGCCCGTACTGGTGCACGTTCCCGTATCGATCAAAGCAGGCTGAATGATAGCGTCGCTGACGGCTCCCGCATCGCTGTTGGCCATCACGTGATTGTTGCTCAAAATAAAGAAGGAGCCGTTACGAACCAGGAGCGAACCCAGCGTCCCGCCGCAGCACTCAATTTTGCCCCCGGGTTGAGGGCTGGAGGCGTTTATATTTCCGCCAGACGTGCCAAGCTCAATGGCGCCGGTCTGCGTGTTTTGCTGCAGCGGAACCAATGTGATCGTCGCCGTGCCCGAAGCCGACGGGCTAGCCTGAGAGATCGCCGTGATCGTCACCGTGGTGGGCGCATTGTTGGCCGGGATAATGCTCGAAGAAACGTAGTGCGGCGCGCTGTAGACGCCCGCCGCGGAGATCGTTCCGGTGATGGTGCCGCCCCCGGCGACGCCATTCACCTGCCACGTCACACTCTGGTTGGTCGTTCCAGTTACCGTCGCGCTGAAGGTCTGCTTCACGAAAGTCCCCAGCGTCATCGTGCCCGGTGACACCGTGACCGTCACGTTGCCCATAGTCACCACGCGTCCGGGCACACCGCTGCAAGCAGCCAGCAATGGAACGAACGCAAGGCTCACTAACAAATGATGTGTGCGGCGCATGGGCACCCCCGGAAGAGACACTGAAATCCCAACGTAGCACAGTGTCGTCCAGGAACCCTGCCAGTTCGTCACGCCACGTTACAAAACAGGTGCCTGTACGGTCGGACAGGGCATGGGACTGACTCCAAGTACTTCGCGTGCCAGCAGGGATAAAATGCGGCTACCGTCGTTTCCTAGAAGCTTTGATTCTTCCGGATGAGATAAAGATGCCGGCTGGCTCAGTCCAGATCGCGCCAATTGGGGCCAACGCCGATTTCCACTACTAGCGGCACAGTAAGCTTGTAAACTCCTTCCATCTCTTCCTTCACGAGTTTCTCAAGCTTGCTTTTTTCCTTCACCGGGGCCTCAAACAATAGCTCGTCGTGAACCTGCAAGATCATTTTCGCCGCGAATTTTTCCTCGGAGAGCCGCCGATCGATCCTGATCATCGCCATCTTGATCAAATCTGCCGCCGTCCCTTGCAGCGGCGAATTCAACGCCGTCCGCTCGGCAAAATTCCGCAGCTGCATTTGCGGCGAATTGATCTCCGGGATTGGACGTATTCTTCCAAATAGCGTCTTCGCCACGCCGGTTTTTCGCGTCTCCACCAAGATCTTCTCGAGATACTCTTTCACGCCCTTATACCGCGTGAAATACGCATTGATGAATTGCGCCGCCTCGCGCTGCTCGATTCCCAGTTGTTGCGCCAATCCAAACGGCGACAGTCCATAAATAATTCCAAAATTGATGGCCTTCGCCGCGCGGCGATGTTCCCCCGTCTGCGCCATCGGTCCAACGCCGAAAACTTCTTGCGCCGTGCGCGCGTGAATGTCTTCCCCATTGCGAAACGCGTCGGTCAACACCGGATCTTTCGAAAAATGCGCCATGACCCGCAGCTCGATCTGCGAATAGTCCGCGGACAGCAATATCTTGCCCTTCTCCGCCACAAACGCCGCGCGAATCTGCCGCCCCAGCTCCGTGCGGATCGGAATATTCTGCAAATTTGGATCGCTTGAGCTCAGCCTTCCCGTCGCCGTTCCCGTTTGCGAAAAACTCGTATGTAGTCGCCCCGTCTCGGGATGAATCAGTTTCGGAAGCGCGTCCACGTACGTCGATTTCAGCTTCGCAATTTCCCGGTACTCGATGATTTTCGCCGGCAGTGGGTGCTGCCCGGAAAGCTCTTCCAGAATATCGGCCGCCGTCGACCGCGCTTTCGCCTTGCCACGCCGTGGCGAGGTCTGCAGGTTCAGTTTGTCGAAAAGAATCTCCGCCAGCTGCGTCGGCGAATTCACGTTGAATTCCGATCCCGCAAGCTCCCAAATCTCCTTCTCCAGGCGGCGCACTTCTTTCTCCATCGACTGCGACATCGTCTCCAGCTCTTTCGGATCGACGCGAATCCCAATCCGCTCGATGTCTGCAAGCACCGGCGCAAGCGGCAGATCGATTTTTTCGTAAACGCTTTCGAGTTGCTGCTCTTCCACCTGTTTCTGCAGCGCGGGCCCAAGCCGCTGCAAATAATCCGCGCGTTCCCCCGCGCCTCCTCCAAGCATTTCGTTGAACTGCCGCATCACCACGTCCGCAAAATTATGATTCGCCGTCGTCGGCCGCAACAAATACGAATACAGTTGCGTGGCGTGCTTGATTTTTTCAATGCGTCCCGCCAGCAGTTGAAAAAGTTTCGGATCGTGCACGATCTTTGTGCGTTTCGCGTCCGCAAGCAGTGGCCCAAGCGCTTTGAGCGCTTCGCCCTTTTCATCCGCCCATACAGACCGCCCTTCCCCGGCCTTCGACGAAACCTCTATCGACGCGATTCGCGTTCCAAATCCTTCGGACTCGCGTTCCCCCACTTCCAAGTTGAACCAGATCGCCACCGCTTGCTTCGCCGGAAGCTTTCCGAGATATTCGCGAAACTCCGCCACGCTCGCGAATGCAACGTAATCCTTCTTCACGCTCGATTGCGCGCTCGCTGGTGCAGCGACAGCCGCACCTTCCGATCCCAGTTCCCGCAGCAGCGAATTAAATCCTAGCTCGCGATAGAGCGCGGAGAGCATCGGCACATCCGGCTCCCGCCTCTCCAGCAAATGCAAATCCAGTTGCAGCGGCACATCCGTAGCGATCGTCGCCAACTGCTTCGACATCATCACTTGTTCGCGCTGCTGTTGCAGCGCTTCGCGGTAGCGCTTGTTCGAAACTTCATCCGCGTGATCCAGCGCCTTCTCGACACTCCCGTATTTCTTGATCAGCTCCGCCGCGCCTTTTTCCCCGATTCCTTTCGCGCCCGGAATATTGTCGATCGTGTCGCCCAGCAGCGACATGTAATCCACCACGCGCTCCGGCGGCACGCCCAAGATCTCTTCCACTTTCTTCTCGTCGACAATAATGTCGGCCTTCGCGCCTCCCGATCCCGTCCGCAGCGTCCGCACATTTTTCCCGACCAGCTGCATCATGTCCTTGTCGTTCGAAACCACCAGCACTTCCAGATTCTTTTTCGCAGCCTGCAGGGCCATGGCGCCAATCACGTCGTCCGCTTCATATCCCTGAACTTCCAGAATCGGCAACCGCATCGCTTCGCACAACCGCCGCACGAACGGCAGCTGCACCCGCATTTCATCCGGCATCGGCTGCCGCTGCGCCTTGTATTTTTCAAAAAGTTTGTCGCGAAACGTCGCGCCCGGAGGATCGAACACGATTCCGATGTAATCCGGCTGATAATCCTTGATGAGCCTGCGAAGAATATTGCCGAAGAGAAACGGCACGTTGGTCGGTGTGCCCCCCGGACCCGTCAACCGCTGCGGCATCGGCGCAAAAAAAGCGCGGTAGATGTGCGCCATCGCATCGACAAGAAACAGTTTTTTGGGGGCGGCAGGCATCGGGCGAGTATAGCAAAGGCTTGCGCTGCAAAAGGAAGCTTCCGTGAAAACCAGCCAGCCAAAAAAAGAGGGCGCAGTATCCGGCGCCCTCTTCCGCTCTTTGTCGTTCGAACTACTTCTTTGGTGTCGCCGACGCTTCCGTTTTCAATTCCGCATTCAGCGCGGTACCGCCGGCCTCCGCGCACACTAAGGAATGATGCCCAGTGGCTTGGCCACTTCCGCTAAAATGTCCGCCGCTCGCAGAAGTTGGTCCTTCTTGTGCGCCGCGCACACAATCGCCCGCAGCCGCGCTTTTCCTTCCGCCACGGTCGGATAACCGACTGCGGGCGCAAACACCCCCGCATCAAATACCTTTTTCGAGAATTCAAACGCCTTCGCCGCATCGCCTACATGAATCGGAATAATTGGCGTCTCGCTCACCTTAAACTGGAAGCCCCGCTTCTTCAGCTCGCGTTTGAATAACTTCGTATTCGCCCACAGCTTTTTCACCAGCTTCTCGCCTTCCGGTGAGTCCAGCAGCGTAAACGCCGCCTGGCACGCCGCCACCGTCGCCGGTGGATGCGAAGTCGAAAAAAGAAATGGCCGCGCGCGCAAATACAGAAAATCGATCAGGTCTCGCGAACCGCAAACGTACCCGCCCATCGCCCCGATCGCCTTGCTCAGCGTGCCTACCTGAATGTGCACGCGTCCGTGGCAATTCAGGTGATCCACCGTCCCGCGGCCGCCGCGCCCCAGCACTCCCGACGAGTGCGCATCATCCACCATCATGATGCAGTTGTACTTTTCCGCCAGGTCGCAAAGCTCCGGCAGTGGTGCGATGTCTCCATCCATCGAAAAAACGCCGTCCGTGATGATAAGTTTCTTCCCCGGAAACTCCGCGTTCTCTTGCAGGATCCGCTCGCAATCCCTCACGTCCTTGTGTTTGAAAACCTTGATTGTCGCTTTTGAATGCCGCGCGCCGTCGATGATCGACGCATGATTCAGCTCATCCGAAATGATCAAGTCTTCCTTGCCCAGCACCGCCGAGACCGTTCCCGCATTCGCCGTGAATCCCGACTGGAACACCACGCACGCTTCCACATTCTTGAACGCCGCAATCTGCTCTTCCAGCTCCATGTGGATCTTCATGGTGCCTGCAATCGTTCGAACGGCTCCCGCGCCCACGCCGTACCGCTTCACGGCGTCCAGCGCCGCTTTGCGCAAAGTTTTGTGCGTCGTCAACCCCAAGTAATTGTTAGATGCAAGATTGATTACTTCCTTGCCGTCAAAAATGCATACCGGCTTCTGCTCGCCCTCCAGCACCCGCAGCTTCGGCGCCACCCCTTTCGCCCGCAAATCATTCAGTTGCTCAGTGACATAATGCAAAGGACCCTGTTTCGACGTGATCGTTGCAGTGTCAGACATGCTCACACTCCTGAGGTGGACTCGGCTGGTGGAGGAACCATTTTGCGTCAGCTCGTAGCTGTGGGCAAATAGCTTTAAGGCTGCGCAAGAAGAAAATTCGGTTAGCGCGGCATCTCGTTCGGGTACAACAATACTTTTCCGGCGAGCCCGCCGCTCAACATCGCAAACGCATTCTCAAACTTCTCCAGCGGCGCCCGCTCCCCAAATAGCGGCTCTAAATTCAACCGCCCCGCCTTCAACAGCGCCGTCATCTGCACCCACGTCCCATACATCCGCCGCCCATAAATCCCTTGTACCGTCGCGCCCTTAAAAATCACGTCGTTCACCAAATCCAGCGGCACATTCTCCGTCGGAATCCCCAGCAACGACGCACGCCCACCGGATCTCAGCGCTTTAAATCCCTGCTGAATCGCCGCCGGATTCCCGCTCATTTCCAGCAGCGCGTCCACGCCCGTCCCATTCGTCTCCGCAAGAATTCTCGCCACCGCATTTTCCGCCGCCGGATTCAGCACCACATCCGCGCCCATCTTTTTCGCCATCGCGCGCCGCTGCTCGTTCGTCTCCGTCGCAAACACCGTCGAGCTCCCGCACGCCTTCGCCACCGCAATCGACATCAACCCGATCGGCCCGCAGCCCGTCACCAAAACCGTCTGCCCCGCAATCGGCCCCGCCAGCACCGTATGCACCGCGTTCCCCAGCGGATCGAGAATCGCTCCATAGTGCTCCGGAATCGCCGGATCGAGCTTCCAGATATTCGACGCCGGAATCTTTACAAATTCCGCAAACGCCCCGTCCTGATCGATCCCGATAATCCGCAAATTCTGGCAGATATGCGCTTCGCCCAGCCGGCACTGATGGCAATGCCCGCAATTCACATGCATCTCCGCGCTGACGAAATCTCCCGCCTTCACCGCCGTCACTTCTTCGCCAACGCGCTCCACCACGCCGCAAAATTCGTGCCCCAGCGTCACCGGCGGCTTGATCCGCCCCTGTGACCACCGGTCCCACCCGTAAATGTGCAAATCTGTCCCGCAAATCGACGCCGTCTTCACGCGCACCAGCACATCCGCCGCCCCAATCGACGGCACCGCCACCTGTGCAATCTCCAATCCCTTCGCCGCCCGCACCTTCCGCAGCGCCTTCATCATCGTCGCCATTCAGCCCGGCTCCCGCTCAGTACACAACCCATCAATGCTAGCACACGCCTCCGTGGTGAAATTTCTTCCAGCCCAATTTCTTCACACCGGTGCTCATTTCAGAGCGTTCGAACGTTCTTTACGATTGCCGTAGTCACCCCGTATTGTCATTTGCCTGATTTTCAGGCATTCTGAAAGTCGGGCATTTGGAGTTTTTCATGGAAGCGGCCAAAGTAGGCAAACGCGGCGCGATTGTCGTCCCTGCAAAACTTCGCAGGCGGTTCGGTATCGAAGAGGGCTCCTTCATTACCGCCGAAGCGCGTGAAGACGGCATTCTTATCCGCCCGGCTATGATCGTTCCTATGGAAAAATACAGCCCGGAACGCAAAGCCGAGTTCCTGTTGACTAACGCCACCAGCGCCGCCGACTACCAGCGCGCACGCCGTGAAGTTAAAAAACTTGGTCTCGACCCTGACGCCATTCCCCATCGCCGCCCGAAATAGCGACTGGTATGGACCGGCTTTTTCTTGACGCCAACGTCCTCTTCTCTGCCGCCTACAGTCCGCGAGCGGGTTTGCTGAAATTCTGGAAGCTTCGCGACGTCGTCCTTTGCTCTTCGCGCTACGCGGTGGAAGAAGCTCGCATAAATCTATCAACGAAATCGCAGAAGCGCCGCCTCGCCAAGCTCTCCCTGCGCCTAAATTACTTCGACGCTGCCGGCCTTAACCTTCCGCCGGGCGTTACATTGCCGGAAAAAGACGTTCCTATCTTGCTGGGCGCTGTCGCGGCCCAAGCCACACATCTCATTACTGGCGATCTTCGCCACTTCGGCCCTTTCTTTGGCAAGAAACTCTCTGACGTTCTTATACTCCCGCCCGCTGAATATCTCCGAAGCGCGCTCTAGTCCGAACGCCATCCCTGGCGAAATTCAGATTGCGTTACCAAGCTATCTTCTCAACAGCGCTGTCTCTCTTTTCGACTCTTCCTTATTTCATCTGTTCTACGACCCCAATTTTCTCCAGCACCTTCAAATATTCTAGGACCATATCTAGCGGCACCGGCCCATACTCCGCCGACGCCGCATCCCGAATCTCTTGCGCGTTTCGCTTTCCATCTGCGAAATTCAACACCTCATACGCATACTCTTCCCCGCCACCCCACAATCCCTCATAACTCAACAATTTTGACTCCGCGATTCCGGCCGCCTTCGCATGATCCGCAAAGTAGTCATAACCGAACACAGCCAGCGGCCCTTTCACGTTGGGATTTCTTCTGAAAACCAATTTCCCGCCGCCCTGCCCCAAACCTTTGCGCAATGCGCGGCAATCACCGTCTGTAAAGCTATATGTTTGCTCGTGCTTCGGTTCCTCGATCCCCAAAAACTTCGAGATCGATGCTCCGGAGACCTGCTCGTTTAACTGGAACTCCATCCAATCAACACAGCGATCCATCATCGGCAGATCATGGATGCGTCGACTCATCGTTGGGAGGCTAAAATCAATGTCCTCCGCAGCAATTTCTCTTGCTGCTTTGGCATCTTTTACTCCCATCCCCGCCAAAAAATACCCGCTCGCCGCCCCAATAAACCCCGCCCTCTTCAACTTCGTCGGATCGATATTCGCCGCCGTATCGAAATTCGTATGAATGTACCGGTCCGGCCAGTCATTCAAATAAATCGCCGGTATCCCGAACGACGAATCCTGATACACGTCGTGGTCGCTCCCCATCGTGTACGCCGAATACTCCGCCCGCAGCGGCTCTTTCCCGCCTTCCGGAGCCACCATCGGATACTCCGCCTTCAGCCCCGCCGCAAAGTTGTACGACTCCTCGTTCACCCACTCCGCAAATGCCCACGCCACGTCATGCACGAAACTCGGCAAACTCATCGGCCCGCGCGTCACATGAAACACCGCCTTCGTCTCCGGCCCGCCTCCCACCATGTCCATGTGAATCACCGCCTTGATGCGCTTGTAAAAAGGACGAAATGCAGTCGCAGGTTCGATGTGTTCAACGAATTTCTCACCATCACCGGAGACAGGTGGTGTCTTCTTCACGGGAATCAGTGGAGAGATGCTCTCGTAATCCGAGTTTAGCAACGCCATCGTCCCTTCCACTTCCGGCGGAAAAATAAACCGTATCGTCCGCGCCGGACGCGCCAGCTTTTTCTCATCAATCAATCTCTGCAGCGTCCGCGCCACCTCCAAAATTGTTACGCACCCGCTTGCATTGTCATTCGCTCCCGGCCGTTGATGATCCAGATGGCACGAAAACGCAATTTCTTCGTCTTTCAACTTCGGGTCCGCCCCCGGAATCACCGCCGTCACCACCTCATAATTCCCCGGATGCTGCCCGGCCTTCACCACCGCATGCAGCGTGATCTTTTCCCCGCGCGCCAATCGCTCGCGAAATCCCCGCGCCGTCTTCAGCGACACCATGAACGCAAACGTCTTATTCGCCGAAAACGTCTCCAGGTGCCCCCACCGAATCAAATTCTGGTCATCGCCCGACCACGCCGTCTTCTGGTTCTGCGCATAACTCACCATCCCCGCCGCCCCAAACTTTCCCACCGCCAAATCCTGCACCGCCACTGGCTGCGCCCCCACCAGAACAATCTTCCCCTTCACATCCTTCCCCGCGTAGTCGCTCTCCTTCGTCCCTTCGCCCACGTCCACCAACTCCGCCGTCACATCCGCGCTCTCGCTGTCCTCCGCCAACACCACCGGCTCCGCCTCATAACTCGCAATCTTTCTTTCATTCGGCTGCTCGCAGTCCTTATTGAAAATCAGTTTTCCATTTTCGATTTTTTCCTGGTCGCAAACTGGTGGGCCATCCGCAGGAGAAGATGGTGTCCCTGCGGAACCGGTGGAAGATGTTGTCATCCCGGGCGTAGCGAGGGATCTGCTTTTCTCTCCCCGCTCGTCACTAGTCACTCGCCACCCGCCACTTCCATCCACCTCCCACAACTCCCCCTTCTCCGCATCCCACGCCGGCCGCGACCTCTGCGTTCCATAAAAAATCTTCCCATCCGCGCGAAACTGCAGTATCGCCACATCGCTCAACCCATACGCCCGCAGCCGCTCCGCCACCAACTCCGCCGCCGCGTGAAATCCCTGCGACCCTCTCTGCCGATGAAACCTCGCAATCCCCTCCAAATTTCTCTTCGCCGTCTCCCCGCTCAACTCATTCGCCAGCGCCGCCACCTCGTTCTCCGGCAACAGCGGCGGCTTCTGCCCAAACGCGCTCCCTGCCCCAAGCAAAACCACCATCGCCAGCACGAATCCGGCTTTCATTTCACCCTCCGCCTTTGCCACCCACGAGCTCTTTCAACCTAATCCCCAGCGCAGCACAGCATAATTTCAAACACCGCTGCCCCACAACGCCCGCTTCTCCCCTCGTTGCACACTTTTGCTCCGCGCCCGCTCGCGTGTCACAAATCGTTCACAAAACTTTCATCGCAGCGTCTTACCAGCGGCAGTCTAGTACACCGGATGGGGTGTGCAGGCAGGAGCGTCTTTCGGGCGCGACGCAATCTGTATCTCCGGAAACCAACTCCGCCTGCCCGCGCCACGACTAAATCGGCCGCCCTGCGGCCACAACCAAGGGAGTCTCAATGATTCGATTCGTCAGGAATGCCCGAGCGCTCTTATTTTTGCCGCTCGCGCTCATGTCGTTCGCACCAAAGCCCGCTCTCGCTGACGGCGACGTGCACAAAGTCAAGCACGTCATCGTCATCATGCAAGAGAACCACTCGTTCGACAATTATTTCGGCGCGCTCGCCTATGCACCCGGCAGTCCTTACCATCACGATTTCGGCGGATGCCGCAAAGACGACCACGACTGCGTCGACGGTCTCACTTGCAAAACCGACAAGTCCGGCAACATCACCTGCTTCAACTCCAACCTCGATGACAACGGCAGCACCGTCTTCTCTTTCCACGACAACCGCCGCTGCGCCGGCCCCGACCTCGATCATTCCTGGTTCCAGACCCATCAGGAAGTCAACTTTCTCCATCCCATGAACACCTTTCGCGATCCCCGCAGCGACGGCTTCGTCCGCGTGAACGACATCACCGAGCAGCACGACAACGGTGTCGAAAACCCCACCGACGACCAGACCATGGGCTTCTATACCCAGGACGACATTCCCTTCTACTACGATCTGGCCCAAAAGTTTGCCGTTAACGATCGCTACTTCGCCGCCGTGCTCGGCCCCACCTTTCCCAATCGCTCCTTCTTATTGGCCGCCACCTCTTTCGGCCATCTCACCACCAGCGACACCTTTCCTCCTCCAGGCGGTTACAAGCCCGTCACCGGAACCATCTTCGATCTCCTCGACAAAAACAGCATCACCTGGGCCGACTATTTCCAGGACGCTCCGCAAGGTGGCAGCTTCCGCCAGTTCGGCGGACCCACCACCGACCCGCATTTTCTCCCGCTACCCGTTTTCCTCGCGCAAGCTTCCGGCGCAACGGGCGCGTCTCCGCTACCTCAAGTCCTTTTTATCGACCCGAACTTCGGCCTGGGTGGCATCAAATTCGAAAATGACGAGCATCCTCCCACCGACATCCAGCGCGGCGAGGCCTACGTCTCTAAGGTCCTCAACGCCATTCGCAACGGTCCGTACTGGCAGGATTCCGTTATCTTCGTCACCTATGACGAGCACGGCGGCTACTACGATCACGTAGCCTCGCCACGCGCCGCTCAAGGTCATCAGCGCACGCCCGACGGCATTTCGCCGGGCCAGTGTGCCGATCTTTCCAACGTCCCCGCCAGCCTCCAACCCGGCGCCGGCGCCGAGTGCGCGCAAAATCCCTTGAGCAAAACGGACACCACCATCAACGACGCCAACGAACTCTGCCCAGAACTGGCCGCCAATCCCACCGGTCCGTACCCGGAAAATTGCCCTTCCTTTGACCAGCTCGGTTTGCGCGTACCCTTCCTGGCCATTTCGTCTTTTTCCAAGCAGCACTACGTCTCCCACACCATCGGCAGCCACGCTTCCATCCTCGCCTTTATCGAGTCTCGCTTCATGAGCCTCGACAACGACCCCGACAATGACGGCGATCACGATGGCGACGATCGCGGCGACGCCAAACCTCACCAGCACCTGACCAAGCGCGACCAGCACGCCAACGCTCTCGAAGACATGTTCGACTTCGACCGCTCCCCATCATTCAACACCACGATCGGCCAGGCCCTGCCGCCCGCCGTGGACTGCACCCCCAACTAACCGTCTCTTGCCGTAAAGGCAATGTTGTTGCGGTAGAAAAAGCAGTTACCCTGCAAAAGCAAGAGCGCGGCTGACGCCTCAAAGTGTCAGCCGCGCTCTTTTCTCCCCTCATCTCTCTTTGTTTGATGCAACCTTCCGGATAGAACGCACCCGCCGCAACGCTCTACATTGGCCACGTTGGAAAACGCGAACCACGACCAACACCAAGGAGACACAAACGTGCGCTTTCTGATCATCTGGTTGCTGACAAATCTGATTTTGCTAGCGGCCCCAGCCGCCGAAAAACCCAAATCACCTCAAGCCTGGAACGCCACAAACATCGAGTGGCAAAAAATCGATCCCGACGGCACAAAATGGGCCGTGCTCGAGGGAAATAGCGACGCCCCCGGCGAAGCCTTCACCTACGCCGCCTTCGTCCCCGCCGGCTTCCACGAGCATCATTGGCACGCCTCCGACGCCCGAGTCGCCGTCGTCCAGGGCACCCTCAAAGTCAGCTTCAGCGAAACACTCGACCTCGAGCATCTCCAGTCCTATCCCGTTGGCAGCTTCCTCTTCGTCCCCGCCAACGTAAAACACACCATGGCCGCCGACGTCGACACCGTCATCATCGGCACCGCCCTCGGCCCCTGGCACACCCACCACCACGACGACCAACACCGCCACTAATACTTATCCCTTTCTGCAATCGTCGTCAGCAAAAGCAAACTCCCGCGCGTTTCTCCAGCGCGGGAGCTTCCAACGGTACCCATTCTCATCCCTTATCGCGGGCTTTTTGGCGCGTCTACGTCCTTATCGCCCTTCCCTTTGGAAAACACCGGATTGTCAATCGTCCCGCCAATCCGAAATGGAAATTGCAACTTGCCTTTCACTAACGATGCTCCAGACATGCGCGCGACGGTGTTCGTAAAGAAGCTCTCCTTCGTGGTTATCTCCGCCAACCCGCGATAATCCAATTCATCCGACCCCGAGACACTCATACTCCCAGACCCATCCACGTCCACTCCATACCCATCAATATCAATCACCCGGCTCGAAATCCGCTGGTTGGCCAGCTCCAGATCGGTCGTTATCAAGTTAAATGACGAAGGATCTTCTTTGGCCGGGCCCAGGTCGTTGAAGTGCGCCAGCTTCATCAAATTCGCGTTGAGTTTCAGACTCGGCACCTTCCCATTTCGTATCGTCACGTGCCCCGCTCCGTGGATTCCCGCCAGCGGCCGGTCGCTGTGCGCGATCTCTCCCGCTATCTTTACGTTCCCCTCCATCTTCCCGCTCATCTGTCCTCCGCCGTTCGGAAACGCCGCCAGCAGTTGCGCTATATTGATTCCGCTTAATCGCACGTCGGTCTTAAAGCTGGCATTCTTGCCCGACAGGTCAAACCCCAGCTCACCCGTGGCCCGCCCTCCATAGAATTCCGCTTTCACTTCCGTGAAAAACGCGTGCCGCGCTTCCAATCGTAATTTGGATTCCAGATTCTTTACCTGCACCGACCCGAACTGCAGCAGCCCTGCCTTTAGTCCGCCCTGGCCATCCATCGTCGAGGAAGCCGGATTGATAATTCCAACCAGGTTCACCTGCTCCAGGCTGCCCGTGATCTCATGGGCTTCGAAAAAAACCGGGCCCGCCGCGTCCGATGGCAGCAAATTCGACGCGATCACCTGCCCACGCGTAATCTCCACCGTCGTAATCACTACCAGGGGAAATGTATTCTCCGAAACTTTCGCTTGCGGATTCTCAAAGTTCCACGGTCCATCCGGGTCCGAGGTCAGATTCAAAACCGGATCCTCGAGCTTCAGCGACTTTATGGCCACCTGCCGGTGCAGCAGCGCTCCCACGCTCAGCTCCGCGTCGATTCGTTTCACCTTCACGATATATCCCGCAGGAAATATCGGCGGATTCTTCACCCCAAAATCGTCAATGTGCAGCGTTAGTGGAAAAACCGTCAGCCCCAGCCGTCCGATCTCCACCTGCTTCCCCGTTTTCTCCTGCAGGTAAGCGATCACCCTCGGCCGGTAGCGGTTCACATTCACGAGCGCGGGCACCACCAAAACAAGCGCGATCAAAACTACCGCCGCGATTCCCACTGCGATTAGTACGGTCTTGCGTCGATTGGCCATAGTGAGCTTTCGAAAAACAACTACGAAGACAACTCTGAACACAACAAGGATGGGTGCTACGTCAGGCCGTCCCCAGACAGCGCGAGTCGTTTCCCCGGCGTACCGCCCCGCCTCAGCTGACAACCCCTCTCCCTCATGCCTCCCGAACCGGATCGGGTTATAAACCCATTTTAGAAACCGCCCGCGCTCTTATCTGTTCACTTGCGTACAGCCCCTTCAACCACGCCGCGCCATCCCGGCATTTTGTCCTGCCGTTGTAGAAGCGGCCTTCCGTTTACCCCGATTCCTCTCGGGGAGGCCGGGCCCCTCTTTCCATTTCTCTTCTGTTCCCTATAGCCCTCCGCGCCCCATCTCGGCGTGCTGCCATTTGTAAAGCGCATCTCCCACTGTAAGATGACCTTAATGCTCCTCGAAATCCTCGCGACCCTTGCCTGCGGAATCTTCGCCGGAGCTGCGATTTACATCAATCTCGTCGAACAGCCCGCAAGGCTTTCCTGTGGCATCGCCCTGGCGATCACCCAGTGGAGACCCAGCTATAAACGCGGCACCATTATGCAAGCATCCTTGGCTTTAATTGGTTCCGGGCTCGCGTTTCTTTCCTGGTGGATAAATAAAGATTCGGCGTGGCTGATCGGTGGCTTGTTCCTGTTTTCCGTCGTCCCTTTCACCCTAATCGTCATCTTCCCAACCAACAAAAAACTGGAAAGCGCCGACTTGGACGTGGCGTCTCCCCATGCAGAACATCTCCTGCGCCTCTGGAACAAACTCCACGCCGTTCGCTCCGCACTCAGCTTGCTCGCTTTCGTGATTTTCCTCCTTGCCCTAAAACACAACCGCTAGCGGCAATATCTGCCTACAGTAATCGCCGTCTTCAACGAGTTTTTGTAGGGGCTGGCCTGCCTGCCCCGCCTGCTCCGACCTTGTCGGAGACCCGGTCGGGGCCCCGCCCTCCGCGTCCGCGCCAAATCCACGCTGGTCGCGAACACGATTTTTGGCGGTTCATGGAGTCGTAGTCCTATCGTTTGAAACCGCTGCTATTCCGGCTGGGCCTTAGCAAGGCTCGTTCGCTGTGTGTATGGCCGTTTATAACTCTCCGCAGAACTTTGGTTCCGCTAGCCTTTAGCTCGTGCTCCCAAACCCTTATGACCTTCCAGCCCTTCGCCCGAAGCATCCGCTGAACCTTTTTGTCTCTTTTCCTGTTTTTTTGGATCTTGTTCTTCCAAAACGTCCGATTGGTTGTGGGAATAGAACGACAACGCAGACAACCATGCCAGAAACAGCCATCCAGAAAAATCGCGAGTCGCGCTCGTTCGAAAACAATGTCAGGTCGACCCATGAGACCAGAGCTATGCCCCAGTCTCCATCCCTTGATGCCAGAACGCATCAGCAGTGAACGGAACCTCCATTCAGTTGATTTTGTTCCGCGGTATTTGTTACGACTCATGACACGGAAGCGCGTCGCTCGATTAAAACGATCCAAGAGTTTGTGCCGTCCAGATCCGAGATGCGACTTCTCTTCCTGCGAACAGTGACATGAGGAGTTATCTCACGGTTTCGACAGCGTTTCGCGCAACGCTAGCGCATGTCGTCTGATGAACTCAGGTGGCAGCGCATTCCCAATGAGTTCGGCGACTGGGTAACGCCCTTCGTCCAGGGGGAACCGATAGCTTTTGGGGAATGTTTGGAGCAGCGCCGCCTCGCGAAGTGTGATCGCCCGATCAGCTTTGGGATGCAGGAATCGGCCTTTCGACGGATTGATGCAGCCACAAGTAATTGTCGGAGCTGGCCTGTCCCATGACATTCGACCATACACATCTTTAAATCCGTCCGAACGCCTGTGGCAAGGTAATTGATTCCGGATGCCCAACGCCTCACGGCTGCCGCCGTCCGTCGGAATCTTCCTGATACGGGCCTCAATCTTTGCACTCCGTCGGGGTGAATAATTGTGAAGCGGATCGTTGCTTCGCTCGGGAGGCGTCAGTCTTCCAATGGCGTGACGCACCGTTTGACGAGCACTTGCTGTCGCCGCAAATTCAGGCTCACCCAGCTTCGATGCCAATAGAACCAGCCTTCGCCGCCTTTGGGGAACTTTGAAGTCGGCTGTGTTGAGAACAGCCCACTTTACTCTATATCCCAATAACCCTAATTTCTTGAGGAATGTAACGTAGCGTTTGTCCTTCGCCAGACCGGGAACGTTTTCGAACATTACGGAAAGCGGCTTCATTGAGCGAACGATCCGTAGGACGTCAAAGATCAGATTGTTGCGCTGGTCACGATTTCGTCGAATGCCATTCTTGGTTCGCATCGTCGAGAACCCCTGACACGGGGGACACGCGGCCAAGAGACTGAGTTCCCCGGGGCGAATATTGAGGCATCTCATAATTTCAGCGCCCGACAGGCGCCGGATATCCATCTCCCAGAGCTTTACCCGCTTATGGTTGAGTCTGTATGCGCGGCAAGCGAGAGCATCGAGATCGAGTGCTCCCGTGACATCGAATCCTGCCTGGAGCAGGCCCAGAGAAAGGCCTCCCGCACCACAAAAGAGGTCGATCGCGCGAGGTTTACTTGGCATCGCCATCACATAGTAGCTAGTTTTGATCTATTCGACTAGCCTCGTCGCAATTTACACCGCGAATGCGAAAGCGTAACTTCCGTCCGGAAACCTTATCTGTGGCCACCATGCCGGGTTTTGGCTTCCCTTCGCCTTTGTTTTAAGCAGAAAGAGTGTGATTTTGTCACTTGGAACCTGGCCCGCCTCACCGCCAGTCAAAATCCCTTGAGTCTCTCCGCGATTTTCTTCCAGGCCACGATCACGATCCACATAGACAAAGCCTGTTTTCAGCTTCTGCGATTTTGCAAAATGACGGATTGATTCTCCAACGGCAATCGGATCCCACACACGCTCTGATTCTTTCTGGTCTGGGACGGTATTGGCCACAAGGTCGATGATGCCTTCGATAGGCATCTCAAGATATCTTTTGTCCGCTATGGCGGCCACCTTCTTGTCGATGTTGGCAGTAGATAACTTGCTGGAATCATCGCGCATGATCTGCGCGGGGTTGTAGATACTTCCAGCGGAGTAGACCCCAATTGAACCCGGAGCCAAAACGTTTCTACGAGTAGCGCTAACTCCGCTTTCGACATAGATTCCTCGAAATTCTTCGCCGGGCTTGCGGGCAATCAAATCCCGCAATCCGCGCTCCATTTTGTTGATGGCCTTGAAGACGACGTGGAGTTCTGGCGGGAGGAACAGCCTCAATAGCCCGATGTCTTTCCTTCGATACCCATACATGCGAGCATGCTGGAGGACTGTATCAGCCTGCGGCTTCTTTGGATTGCGCCCGTAATAGCTGACCAATAAATTCTTTATTGTGACGCCCCGGCCTAGTTTGTTCCCTCCCACGAAGAGGTTATAAGGCGATTTGACGGCGACGTCTTCGTCAGTCTGGCCGTTGACCATCTTTACCGTTATCCCTGGTGAGAAAAATTCAATTTCCGCCACCAGATCATTGAACTTCTTTTCTCCCAATCGTCTGTCGGTCGCCGCCAAATCATCATAAGCAACTCTAAGTCTACCTATCGTTACCTGATCCTTCGCTTTCAGCTTTACCGCCATGTCGCTCTTATACTTCCGCAGAAGATCGACGATGTGCTTATGGTCATCCGTGCGAGTGCTAACGTGGCAGAGAAACGCACAATTTTCGTCCGGGTCTTTCGATCTCTTGAACGTAGCTCCTATCATGAACATATCCAAAGCTTTGAGAAGGGACTTGGGAATCTCCAGTGTTGGGTCGGGCTGTGCACCGGGAGCAAGTGTGGTGATGTCATTCAGATCAAACTCCCGCACGAGCGTCGATCCGTCCCCGAAAAAATCCTCTCCTCCAACATAGTCTGCGCCCGGATGGCTCAAGACAGTGAACTTCGGCCTAAAGTTATGCCCAGGGGTCTGAAGAAATAGAGCTTGAGGCGTGGCCGTTACCTGAAGGTATGTGTTTCTTTCAAAAAAACCTCGTAAGGCCGCAATCCTGTCGTTGATCGCACTTCGGGTACCGTCAGCTCGACCTTCCTTGGTGTTGAGACTGGCCTGGTCTGCTTCGTCATCTATGATTAGACACGTAAGCCCTCGAACTTGCCCTTTCTGGAAATTTTCAATCAGAGTTCTAAGAAGTCCGGAATTCTTAGTAGTAACGATCGCTGATGTTCCACTTTTGATCCGCTGCAGAAAGGCGTCCGCATCCTTAAACTCCTTTTTTCCTATGATGTCAATTCCCGGGAAAGCCTCTCTCGCTCGCCCAAGAGTCTGCTCATATAGTGGGTCGTTATCAGAAGTCAGAACAATGAGCGTTCGGTACCCCTCGTCGGCACCCATCGCGCCGGTGACAGTCAGGACACCGGTTTTTCCACTTTGAACTAGTCCATAGATAAGACCATTCGTCTCGGCCTTTCCGCCGCTTAACGGGTTGACCCATTTACCGACGACTTCTTTCGCAGTTTTGCTTATGTCTTGGACTTCTTGGCTATTGCCAATCTGCTTCTGAAGCAGCGCGAGAATTTGATCGCTGTGTTTCATGATCACCTCATGGCTCAAGAATTCTTCGCCAATTCGACGGAGCGACCTTACGATCTAGAGTGCCGTCTGGCCCGCTCACTTCGTAGTGCTCGCCGTGACGGCGGTAACAAGCCACATGAGTGGCACACCCTCGAATTGGCGCGATGCTTAAGTAGTCGTCGTGGCTAAAGGCAGCCACACCGTCCGCCCCACAAACGAGACCGATCACAATCGCCGACTTGGAGCTCGCAATCTCTAAGAGAGCTTGCTCATCCGAGGTAAACGTAAATCCCCAAGGACTCCGACCTCTGGTGCTGTATTTTAGGAGGACCAAGAGACGATTGTTCAATGTAAAGAATGGCGGGTTGTATTGGAGGCCTGTGATTCTGCCGGACCGGGCCAATAGGTGAAGCGCCGCACCTTCATAAAATTCTTGCTTCTTTATTCCCATTCTCGCGTTCCCGGTCTGCAGTCCCATTACTGGCGAACACCCGGGGCGCACAAGTATCGCTGGCGGGCTCGTCGTCGCAAAATACATACTCGTTTTGTGAAGTCTAACACAAATAGCGTCGAACTGGAGCCATGTCACCGAATGGTAAAGGCCAGTTTCATCTTTTACGCTATCAGTTAAAGCGCAGGCGGAGTGGGCACCAGAGAGACAGCCGCCAATCGGCAACTAAAGTATTTTCCCTTGCGCGAGCCCTTGATTTCCCACGACTTCCCCATCCATTCGAATAACTACTCCGTTACTCATTGACGTGGCGTTATAGTTGTGCTATCATGGGTCGTGTTACTCAGCCCTCATCCTCAAAGCTCTACTCTGTGTGGAGCCGCCACGCGATCCACTACAACCCTGTTTGCCCCTCGCCCCGCCAAAACCCAACTCGCTCTTTCCCCTGCCGCCTTTCCCTTGCTCCCCGCTCGGACCCCTCTCGTTCGCCCGAACTCGTCCCAGCTAAACCTTTTAGATGCAACACTTACGCACCACCTCACAAGTGTTGCATCTAAAGAACTTACGGAAAACCTAACTCCTTTATCTGCAACACTTACAAAAAACACGGGGGTGGGCCTCCGACCGCACTGGCTATGGATCGCCGAACACGGAGCACGGAACTTGAATCACATCCCCCTTCTTTTCATGCCTTTCCACACTCTTTTGCGCTTTTTTGCACTCCCCAAATTCTCAACCTCTTTCCTTTCAAGCAATTCCACACTCTTTGCCAAAAACACCCGGGGTGGGGGTACCCCCTCCCATGCGCCTTCGCGAACAGCCGTCCTCTTCTGCTATCATCCCGCCTCGCATTCGGGGAGGCAGAATGAGCTTTAGTGCCCGGCTCGAGGAAGTCCGCACCGGCTTCGAGCGGCCCTTTTGGGTCGCCAACATCAGCGAACTCTTCGAGCGCCTCTCCTATTACGCGGCCTTCGCCTCCCTCGCGCGTTACCTCCACGAAACGCTCGACTTTCCCACCGAGCGCGCCGCCGATCTCACCGGTCTCTTCGGCGGCCTCGTCTGGCTCATGGCCATCTTCGGCGGCGCCATCGCCGACCGTCTCGGTTTTCGCCGCGCGCTTTCTCTCGCCTATCTCATTCTCGCGGGCTCCTATTTTCTTCTCGGGTCGCTCGGTGCCCCGTGGCTCGCGCCCGTTCGCAACGCCGTTCCTCTCGTCGGGCTCGTCACCGTCGTCCTTATGCTTCCCGCCATCGGCATCGCCCTCGTAAAGCCTTGCGTCGTTGGAACTACCGCTCGCGCCTCCCACGAAAACGTCCGCTCCATCGGCTACTCCATCTACTACACGCTCGTGAACATCGGCGGCGCGCTCGGCCCCTTCGTGGCCTCCTGGGTCCACCAGCACATGAGCGTCGAAAATGTTTTCCGCGTCTCCGCCCTCAGCGTTTTCCTGATGTTTTTTGTCGTCCTATTCTTCTTTCGTGAACCAACTAGATCCGGCGATGCTCCGACAGCCAGCCTCTTCCAGGTAGTGCGCAATTTCTGCGTTGTGCTGGGTAACTATAAGTTGGTTCTGTCCACGGTCTTTTTTGCTTTTATCCTTCGCGTGGGGGAGTTCTTTTCCCACTCCTTCAGTGTCCGCTGGTGGCTTTGGGCCGTGCTTTTGCTTGTTGTATTTATCGGTGGCAGCCCCTTCTTGCGGTTCTTGTTGCTTTTTACGGGCTACTGGATTGTCTACTGGCAGGAATTCATCACCCTTCCCATCTACGTCCACGACTACATCGATCCCAAGGCCGACACCGAACGCATGCTAGCCACCGGCCCGCTCCTCGTCATCGCCCTGACCGTCGTCGTCAGCGTCCTGACGCAGAAAATCGCCGCTTTCCGCGCGGTGATTCTCGGCACGCTCATTTCCATGGTGGCGTTCGCAATTCTCGCGCTGCACTCCAGCGTCGCCGCCGCCTACGCCACGCTCGTCGTAATCGCCCTCGGCGAACTCACCCAGCAGCCCCGCTACTACGACTACATTTCGCGCCTCGCGCCCGCCGGGCAGCAGGGCACGTACATGGGCTTCGCTTTTTTACCATTGGGAATTGGTTCCTTCGTCGCGGGAAGTATCGGCGGCAAACTCCTGCACCACTTCGGCGAAGTCCAGCACCAGCCGCAGCGCTTCTGGTGGGCCATCACCGCCATCGGGCTTGTCACCACGCTCCTGCTCTGGATCTACGACCGCGTCGTCAAACCCTCGGCGCAGGAGCCGGCCTCATGACGGCATTCACTTTTTTCAAATCAAAATGCGTGGGGATTTTTTCTCGCCACTCGCCACTCATCACTCGCCACTGCTTCAATTCACCATGCGGCGCAGCGAAGCCAGCGCTTGCCGCGCCAGCGAATACCGCGGCTCGATCTCCAGCGCTTCCTGGAAGCAGCGCATCGCGCGGCCGTACATCTCTTTTCCCAGATACGCGCGGCCCAGATTGTAGTGCGGAAAATGGCGCGGCTCGTAGCGGCGCGCTTCCACCGCGCGTTCCAGCCAGGGAATCGCATCATCAAACCGGTTCAGCTCGATCAGGTACGCGCCGATGTCGTTGTAAGGATTTCCGAACTCTGGGTCGAGCTCGATCGCGCGCTTGCACTCCGCGATGGCTTCTTCGATCCGGCCCTGGTAATGGTAGGTCCAGCCAAGAAACGTATGCGCTTCGGCGGTGGGATGCAGATCCAATGACGATTGATACAGTTCGACGGCGCGCTCGTAATCGCCTTCCATCTGTGCCTGATAAGCATCCTGCAGCACTTCCCAAGCACGCGTCAGGGTTTCCTGGCTCATGATCTTGATTGTTAACACACGGTTCCGAAGGCGTCAAAAGTACTAAAGTTCCAGTCGTGCCCCGCGTGAACCTGTCCTTCGTGCCGGGTCCGGGAGTGGAATTCGCAGCCGCAAAAGTAGAGAATAAAGAGTGGGAAATTTAAGAACGGCGAGGGGGAATCGTGAAGCGGAATGTTCTGATTCTTGGGATCGCGGCTCTGGGCGTGGCCGGTGCGGTGTTGGCTCAGGATCCACCGGCGAAAAAGAGCGGCGGTGGATCGAAAGGCTCCGCTGCGGCGGCGGCGCGCGGCAAGGAAGTTTTTGACAAGAAATGCTCCATCTGTCATTACGCGGATAGCGACGCGAAAAAAATCGGCCCGGGGCTCAAAGGAATTTCCAAGCGCGGTACGTTCACGGTAAACACCAACAAGGTAACCGACGAAGCGCTGAAAACGTGGATCGAAAACGGCGACTCGCTCATGCCCGGCTTGAAAGACTCCCTCGAGCCCGCGCAAATCAAGGACGTCGTGGCCTACGTCAAAACGCTCTGATTTCTTGAGTGTCGTTTTTTTGTCGCGCGGCGGAGTTGACGAGGCGAGAGCCGCAAGAGTTCTCGTCAGCGCCGCGTGCTCGGAGCAAGAAATCTTGCCGAAACATGACAAGATTTTTTCGGATGCCGCGCAGTCGCGGCGGCGAATTCTCGACGGAGCTCAGGCAAGTTAGGCGATCTCTGCCTTTCATCTTCTCGGCGCCGCGCGAACGCAGCCGGGAAAAAAAACCCTCCGCCACTACGGTGTAAGCCGCGCTGACGGAGGGCAAACTCTGCCGAGAAAACTGGCCGGGTGTTAAGCGCTGATCCAATCCGCGGCGCGATTTTTCTTGCATGAAACTTTTTGCAAACTTGTTCCGCGACTTTGTTTGCAAAATTCCTGCAAGAACTTTTGGAGAAGCGCGCCGGTAATTTTTCCGCGCTGTGTTTGGCCGATCCTCGCTGCGCGAGGATGCTACTTGAGGACGGCGTCCTTCAACACCTTCGCCGGGCGCAGGCGGACCACGGTCTTCGCCTTGATCTTGATCTGCTCGCCGGTCTGCGGGTTACGGCCGAGGCGCGCTTTGCGGTGCGCCTTCACAATGCGGCCGATGCCCGGAATTACAAATTTTCCTGCACTGCCTTTCGCTTCTTTCACCGCGAGCTTATGAAGCTCTTCAAAAAAGAGCGCCGCGGTTTTTTTCGGTGTGCCGACTTTCTCTGCGATGTGCGACACGATTTTCGTTTTGCTCAAAGGCTTGGCTGCCATCTATTCTGCTTATCCTCCTGATTTTTTCTTTCCACCCCGATGAGATCGGGGCAGGCCGCGAAGCCTTGTCTCTACCCCTGATGCAAGCGAAAAGACTTGGGCCGAAAGGGACTATAGCGAAGGCAAAATGATAACGCAAGAAAAAACCGCAAAAAACCTTGGAAAAATGCAGATTTTTTTGAAGGCATGTGGAAAAAGCCGCTAAAAATGGGGTTTGGAAGCGCAGGCAGGCGCATTCGAACAAGCGGCGAGCGCGGGGCCACATTAGGACGGGCGCGTTGGCATGGGCACGTTCAGACGAGCGGGAGGATTCGAACAGATAGGAACGCGCCGATGGACCGGCGCGTTTGCTCGGGCCGGAGCGCGATGCGATGCTGAAAATTCTCACGAAAAGCGAAGATTACAGAGGAAATGGGAGCGCCAACGAACGGAAAGGAACTGGGGCAGAAAGTCGGCGCGGCGGTGAACGACGAAGCGGCGGTGTGGGTAGGAGTGTGCGAGCGGGGCAAGCTCCACCACCACGAAAACGGTCCAGTGCCAGGGGTCAAGCAATTAATTGAGCGAACGCGATTCGACCAAAGCTGATGCAGCCAAAGGCATCCACTTGTTGCGGACGCGTTGCGCAAATAAGGGCAAACCAAGAGCGCAATGCATTTGTGGGCGACACCTCGCGGGAACGGAGACGCTGCATCGCGCGTGCGTCAAGAGGCGGCGAGGTCGGCGTAGAAGTGGGCGATAGCTTTGATGCCGCCGAAATAGTTTTCGAGGGCGATGTGTTCGTCGGGGGCGTGGGCGTTTTCGTCGGGAAGGCCGAAACCGATGAGCACGCAGGGGACTTTGAAGGTGTCGTGCATCTGGGTGACGAAGGGAATCGAACCACCTTCGCGAATGAAAACGGCTTTTTTACCGAAGCCCTTTTGAAGAGCGGCCTGGGCTATTTTGAAAATGGAGGCTTCGAATGGGGCGACCCAAGGCTTGCCGGTGCTGAGGACGGAGAATTTGCAGGTGACGGCCTTGGGCAAAAGTTTGCGGACGTGTTTTTCGACGAGCTTGGCAATTTTGTGCGGATCCTGGTTTGGGACGAGGCGCGTGGAGAATTTTGCAAAGGCTTTGGATGGAATGACGGTTTTTGCGCCTTCACCGATGTAGCCGCCCCAAATGCCGTTTAGCTCGAGTGTGGGACGCGTCCAGAGCTGTTCAACGATGGAAAAGCCTTTTTCGCCGAAATAGGCAGGCGCGCCAACGGCTTTCTCAAAATCTTTTCTCTTCCAGGGAAGGGAATTGAGCGCTTTGCCTTCGGGCTTCGAAATTTTCGCGACGCCATCGTAAAAGCCCGGGACGGTGATCCGAAAATTCTTGTCGTGGAGCCTGGCAAACAGTTCGGCGAGGATGGTCAGGGGATTGGGTACGGCACCGCCGTATACGCCGGAATGCAGATCGTGAGAAGGACCGGTGAGTTCGAGTTGATAGTAGTTGAGACCGCGCAAGCCATAAGTAATGGAGGGAACACCCTTGGCGAGCATCGAAGTATCGGAGACAACGAGGGCGTCGGCTTTTAATTTTTCCTTGTTTTTCTGAACGTAGTCCCAAAGGCTAACGCTACCGACTTCTTCCTCGCCTTCAATCAAAACTTTTACGTTGATGGGGAATTTGCCGTGCACTTGCTGGAGCGACTCGAGAGCTTTCAAATGAATGTGGACCTGGCCCTTGTCGTCAGCAGTGCCGCGGCCGTAAAGATTGCCGTTGCGAACGGTGGGTTCGAATGCAGGGGTGGTCCAAAGGTCGAGGGGTTCGGCAGGCTGAACGTCGTAGTGGCCATAAAAAAGGATGGTGGGTTTTCCGGGGGCGTCGAGAGACTCGGCGTAGACGAGCGGATGAAGATTGGTGGGAACAATCTCGACGGTCTTGAATCCGGCGGAGCGGAGATTGTCGGCGACCCAGCGGGCGCCGCGTTCGATATCCGGTTTGTGTTCGCTCTTGGCGCTGACACTGGGGATGCGCAGAAATTCGCAGAGCTCCGCCAAATGCTGGTCGCGACGACCTTGGATAAATTCAGTAAGGTTCATAAAAAGCCCAAAGGGCGAATGAGTCCTTTCGAAAGATAAATACGCGAACCTAGTATCGAATGTTGCGGACGCGGAATGAATGGAAAAGAGAAGATGAGGGCCGCCGCCGCCGCTCCCTATTCTATGACCTCGTCGGAGAGCGCACAAGCAAGGGGCGCCGTTTCGGGTGGCGATTCGGACTGCGATTTCCGCGTTAAACAAACAAGTGGATTGTTTCCGCATGGCACGTGATAGTGCAACAATCCGGTATTGGAGATCGCAATCGCCCGATCACGTTCTACAAGCCCACGTCCCATTGCTAATCGCGGTTGGCCGACTTTAGATCATTTCCCAATCAATACAAAGGGGGACCATGGCTGGCCTAGCTTTGCGTGGATTATCGCAATTCATCCCTCAGGCTGGACGCAGGCGATACGTGAAGGACAGTTTCGTAACCGCTATAAGTAGCGTTTACCTCGGATTCGAGTGTATTTCAAAAGAGAATGCATGAAAGTTAGGATTGTTGGGTTTCGATACAGATTTATAGCCGGTGCGACGGAAGTCGGCTCGCACCGGTCGTATGGGAGTCGGCTATCGGTAAGTAATCTGATCCCGGTTCACGAGAGATTTGTGCTGATTCGGGAATAACTTGTCTTGCCAGGTGTTATTCCGAGCGCCGCAAGAGCGGATGGACGAGTGCATATGGCAACAGAACCTAGCAATGTCGCATTTGTTCAAAAAATCGAGAACGCGCGCACGTTTAAGATCAATCCGTTGGCGGAAATTGTAGTGACATTTCCGAGCGACCGAAGCACGCATTTCGCATGGTAGAACACGAATCTGCTCCGAACGCAGCACCTCCGCTTTATTCTCATCGCAACGAGGACGAGATATTGGAGAAATTGGAGGGGCGGTTCCGCTTTCGGTTAGATGGTGAGATCGTCGAAACGTCCCCCGGTACGGTCGTGGTGGCTCCCC
>Ga0210407_10000381_pt1 | contig 51852 bp, 48 predicted proteins | sample IncBWC27MmetaG_FD_150860 | JGI IMG/M metagenome (GOLD analysis project Ga0210407, IMG submission 150860) | Forest soil microbial communities from Barre Woods Harvard Forest LTER site, Petersham, Massachusetts, United States - Inc-BW-C-27-M | ecosystem: Environmental > Terrestrial > Soil >...
AGGAGCCGCAGACTTCTTCGAGGCAGTTGGAGTCGTAGGAGATGGGAGTGGTTTTTTTGCCGTCGCGGGTGACGGGATTTTCGGCGATGTCGCGGAGACAGATGATGATGTTCATGGAGGGGCGCCAACGGAGGGAGAATTCTTCCCAGTGGGCGGGTTGGCCCGGGGAGGATTGGCGTTTGATTTTGAGGTGGACTTGTTTATCGGGCATTGAATCCTCGGTGGTGCGAGTAATCGGTAATCGGTAAGACGGCGATCAGCGAACAGATAACAGCGATCAGGAAACGGGCCTGAGTGCCATTTGTGATCGAGGAGCCCACCCTTTGCAAAAGGCACAAAGGGTAGGCCACCCGGGAAAAATCAAGAGCAACCCAAGAGCCCACACGCAAAACCAGCGTGTGGGGCACCCGGGGAAAACCAAGAGCAACCCAAGAGGGCGGGGCAAGCCCCGCCCCTACAAGAGCAAAGAACGCTATTTCACGGCGTCGTATTTGCGGACGCGCGGGGGAATTAGCGAGATGTCTACGGGCTCGTAGGTTAGCTGGATTTCGCCATTTTTGTATTTGGCGCGGGTGGTTTTGAGCCAATTGGCATCGTCGCGTTCCGGAAAATCGGGTTTGAAGTGGGCGCCGCGAGATTCGTTGCGGGCGAGGGCGCCGAGAGTGATGACGCGGGCGAGGAGGAGCATGTTTTCGAGTTCGCGCGCGAAATTTAGGGTTTGATTGGACCACTTGGTGCGGTCGCTGAGATTGATTTTGCGATAGCGGGCTTGCAGAGCGCGCAGCTGGCTATCGGCTAGTTCGAGATTTTTGTTGATGCGGGTGACGGTGACGTGCTCGGTCATAAGCTCGCCCATTTCCTTCCAGATGGTCATGGGGTTTTCGGCGCCGTCTTGAGAGAGGAGCGCTTGATTCTTTTCGTCCTGGCGTTTCTTTTCGCTGTCGAAGACGGTGGAGGGAACGGAGGCCGTTCCCTTCTCGAGATTCTTGGAGTATTTCACGGCGGAAGTGCCGGCGATGCCTCCGCCGAAGATGCAACTGACGAGCGAGTTCGCGCCGAGTCGATTGGCGCCGTGATACTGGTATTCGCATTCGCCTGCGGCGTAGATGCCGGGGACGTTGGTGGCTTGATCGACGGCGTTGACCCAGATGCCGCCCATGGTGTAGTGCATGCCGGGGAAAACTTTCATGGGCTCTACGCGGGGATCGACGCCGCAGAATTTTTCGTAGATTTCGAGAATGCCTTCGAGCTTGCGGTCGAGAGTTTCGCGGTCAATGTGGGAGACGTCGAGATAGACGGCGGCTTGGCCGTTGAGGCCGAGTTTTTCCTGATAGACGATGCGGTGAATGGCGCGGGTGGCGATGTCGCGCGGAACGAGATTGCCGTATTTCGGATACCACTCTTCGAGGAAGTAGAAGCGCTCGTTTTCGGGAATGGATTTTACGGGGCGCGTTTCGTTGGGATTTTTGGGGACCCAGACGCGGCCGCCTTCACCGCGGGCGGATTCGCTCATGAGGCGGAGCTTGTCTTCACCGGGGATGGAAGTTGGGTGAACCTGGATGAATTCGCCGTTGGCGTAATCGACGCCCTGCTGGAAGAGAGCGGATTGCGCGGAGCCGGTGCAGACGACGGAGTTGGTGGAGCGGCCGAAGATGGCGCCGATGCCGCCGGTGCAGAAGATGACCGCGTCGGCGGGGAAGATTTTGACTTCCATGGAGCGGAGGTCCATGGCGGAGATGCCGCGGCAGACGCCGGCGTCATCGAGGACGGCGGAGAGAAAGGTGAAGCCTTCGAATTTTTTTACTTTGCCTTCGGATTCGTGGCGGCGGACTTGCTCGTCGAGGGCGTAGAGGAGTTGCTGGCCGGTGGTGGCGCCGGCAAAGGCGGTGCGGTGATAGAGCGTGCCGCCGAAGCGGCGAAAGTCGAGAAGGCCTTCGGGCGTGCGATTGAACATGACGCCCATGCGGTCGAGGAGATCGATGATGTTGGGTGCTTCGTCGCACATGCGCTTGACGAGGGGCTGATTGGCGAGGAAGTCGCCGCCGTAGATGGTGTCGTCGAGATGCTTGGCGGTGGTGTCGCCTTCGCCCTTTTGATTTTTTGCAGCGTTGATGCCGCCTTGGGCGCAGACGGAATGGGAACGCTTTACGGGAACGATGGAGAAGAGATCGACAGGGACGCCGGATTCGGCAACACGGATTGTGGCCATGAGTCCGGCCAGACCACCACCAACGACGATGATTTTAGGTTGTGTCATTTTAGCCAGTAGAAAGAAAAGGGATGCCAGTTGAGGCGGAAGCTGACGAGAATCAGCACGCCGACGAGGCTAAAGGTGACCGCGACGAGAATGCCGAGTTGCCCGGCAGCGCGCTGAGCCTTGACGGTTGCCGCGAGGCCCCACTTGCAGAGGAAATTCCAGATGCCGATGCCGAGATGGAAGGAAGAGGCGAGAACGCCGATGGCGGTGAAGAGGAGGAAATACGGATTGCTGAGAAATAGCGCAACTTCGGCGTAGGTGGATTTGCCGTGAGTCAGCCAGCGCTGAGTGTAGAGATGCCAGGCGATGTAGGCGAAGGCGATGAGGCCGGTGTAGCGCTGGGTGGTGTAGAGCCAGTTCCCTACCCAGGGGTAGGAGGAGACGTTGGACTTGCCGCGTATCCATATATAGATGCCGTAGCCGGCGTGGTAAAGCAAGGGTAGGAAGATAAAAGCCCATTCGACGAACGGGCGAAAGGGGATAGTCTGGAGGTCGTAAGAGACTTGGTCGTATTTGTCGGCGGAGACGAGGGCGGCGCTGTTGGACCAGAAATGCTCGGCGAGGAACGCGCCAACGGGAACGATGCCGGAAAGCGAATGAAGTTTTCTTAGAAGATAATTTGTATCAGGCCGGGTTGCCGTAGAAGACATGCCCTCTCCGCCGCAGGAGTCCCAAGAATTTTGGTGGAGCGCGAAAGAAGGGCGCGATGGACTTGCAGCACAATTAGTATAGGGAGTTGGGAAAGGGCTTGCAAGTTTGGCGTGTGGGTATGAAAGGCACAAAGGATTCGAAAGATTCTTGCAGGGCGTGGGAAAAGCGATGAACATGAAAGAAGAGTATACGGAGACGGCAACGCAGGGCCCCGCGTGAGCCCTGCAGACGGGTAGAGAAAATTCCGATCATGATCAAAAGCCTGGTGACTGAATTAGAGCGGCTGGCGGAGGCGCTGGAAGTGGGAGGCTCGGCGCCGGTGGAAATACCGCTGCCCGCAATGGCGGAGAAAATCGCGAAGAATCTGGGAGTGAAGACGGGCGAAGTGGCCATTCTGGGAGTGTCGACGCGATGGAGACACCTGCATTTTCTGGTGCCGCAAGCGCTGAAGAACGTGGGATTCATACCGACGTCGAGCACTTCGGCGCTGGCGGCGCGGACGGCGAGGGAAAACCGGCCGGAGATCAACAATAATTTTACGACGGTGCGGCATGCGACGGTGTTTGAGGGCGTGAAAACGGCGACGACCACGGGAGAATCGATACAGAAAATTATCAGCGCGCCGATATTATGCGAGGGAAAAGTGGTGGGAGTGATGCAGATCAGCCGGAAGGGCTCGACGGTGATGGAGTCGGGAGCAGATTTCACGACAGAGGATTTGGGAAAGGTGCTGGCGTTGTGCGGGGCGTTGGGGAAATTGGTTAGGCATTTGGCGGGGGAGTAGGAGCGGTGACTGGTGGTTGGTGACTAGTGACTGGTTAAAAATCCTTCCTTCTTAATTTCAGAACACAATTGATGGTTGTTGCGGAATCGAGCTGCATCTGTGCGACAAGGCGGGCGGCGTACCCTTCGCGAGAATCGCTCGGGGTGAAAAGCCATCCGTACGCAGAATTTTCGGCTGATATTGCATTGACACTCAGAGACAGACTTGTTACTTTTCCACAGGACCTGAATTTTTTTTCAAAATCACTCATGGATGGTGACCCAGCACTATGGCGTTTGTCGCAAAGAAGATTTTCCTGACCAAGGGCGTAGGAAAACATCGCGAGAGGCTGTCGAGTTTCGAGCTCGCGCTGCGGAACGCCGGAATTGCCGCGTGCAATATCGTGCGCGTGTCCTCGATTTTTCCGCCGAACTGCAAGCTGATTTCGCGGAGCGAGGGATTGAAGCTGATCAAGCCGGGGCAGGTGGCGTTCACGGTGATCAGCGAGAATTCGACGAAGGAGCCGCACCGGTTGATCGCGGCAAGCATCGGGCTGGCGCTGCCGAGCGAGCGGCCGATGTACGGATATTTGAGCGAGCACCACTCGTTTGGCGAAACGGAAGAGGTGGCCGGCGAGTACGCGGAGGAACTGGCGGCGGAAATGCTTGCGACGACGCTGAACGTGGAGTTTGATCCAGACCTTTCGTGGGACGAGAAGAAAGAGGTCTACCGGATTTCGAACAAGATTGTGCGGACGATGAATATTACGCAGTCGGCGGTGGGAGACAAGCGGGGATTGTGGACGACGGTGCTGACGGCGGCGTTTTTGATTGGGGATGATGATTGATGGTGAGTAGTGACTGGTGATTGGTGACTGTGAAATACAAAATGCATCGGTCAAAGTTCTCTCGGCCCGCTGAAATGGCGGGCCGTCCGTTTTTTCGGAGACTAATTGGGGGAGATGCGATGACAAAGAGGATGGTTCGGGTGGTGCTGGGGCTGGTTTTGGCGGCTGTCGTTTGCGGGAGAGGGGCGGCTGCGGATCGGGTGACGATTTTGTATGACGCGTTTTCGGATTCGAAGGAATTGACTAAGGATTGGGGTTTTTCGGCGCTGGTGGAGCATGACGGGAAGCGGATTTTGTTCGACAGCGGAAACAACGCGGAGATTTTCGAGCATAACGTGAAGTTGTTGGGCGTGGATTTGACGAAGATTGATTTTGCGGTGATTTCGCACCGGCATGCGGATCATGCGACGGGTGTGAAGTACCTGTTGAAGGTGAATCCGACGGTGACGATTTATGTGCCAGCGGATGGATCGAATGGATTTGGCGGGATGCCGGTGCCGGCGGCGTATTTCCGGGCGGACGCGGGCTTGCCAGGGAAGATGCGGTACTTCGGAGGAACGGCGCCGGAGCATTTGAATTTTGGAAAGCTGTACGACACGGGGAATTTTGTGCTGGTGAACAAGTTGACGGAAGTGGCGCCGGGAATTTTTGTTGTGCCAACGGTGTCGCAGAAGAAAGGGATGCTGGAGTTGCCGGAGTTGACGCTGGCGATCAAGCGGCCGAACGGATTGTTGCTGGTGGATGGATGCTCGCACTCGGGGATTGAGGCGATATTGGAGGCGGCGAGCGCGATTGATCCGCGGACGGAGATCGTGTTTGGAGGATTGCACCTGGTGACTACGCCGGTGGAGGAGATTGACACGCTGGTGGGGAATTTGCAGACGAAGTGGAAGGTGCAGCGGATTGCGCCGGGACATTGCACGGGAGAGCCGGCGTTTGCAAGGTTGCAGAAGGCGTATGGGGAGAAGTATGTGTATGCGGGGTTGGGGACGACGGTGGTGGTGGAGTGAGGGGAAGAAGTTGAAAGTTCAAAGTTGAAGAGCGGAGCCACTAGAGCAATTGGGAGACAAGACGCGGTGGTTGAGGTCCTTCGGCTATCCTTACCGGATAGCCTCAGGATGACAACTTAAGAAAAAGAAAAGGAAAGAAAAGGAAAGAAAAGAAAGAAAACGAGATTTGGAAATTCTGTTGGCAGACGCGCACCATGGGTGCGCCTTTTTTATTTTGTGTCGGGGAGGGTGTAGGCGAAGTCGTAGGAGTGTTTGCCGTCTTTGATGATAATTTCCATGGAGCCTTGGAGGCCGGTTAGTTGGGCGGTGCCGGAGTCGGGGACCACGATTACGTTGAGGTGGTAGACGCCGCTTTGCATGGTGCCGTTGTGTTGGAGGATGAAGGTGCCGGCGCGGCCGTCGAGGGTGCCGGAGACGCGTTCGATGGCGACGTAGCCGCCGGAGCCTTTGACGGTGCCCATGGCGCTTAGCATTTCGCCTTTGCTGGTGGCTTCGAGGGCGCCGTGGAATTGTTTGTCGAGGGAAAAGCGGGCGATGGAGTTGTCTTCGGATTTGAAGGCGGGATCGAGGGGAGCGAGTTTGACTTCGAAGGGGCCGGTGGCGTGATGGGGCATTGGGGTTTCCTTTTGGGCGGCGCGAAGAGCGAGTACACAGATTGGGAGAAGCAGGAGTAGCGCGGCGCGGGATTTGGGTTTCATGTTTTTCTCTGGTGGTTTGGGATTGGGAGGAGAAATATAGCATGGCAAAGAGAAGAGAAAAGATTTGACACAGAGGACACGGAGGTCGGAGCACAGAGATCACAGAGAAGAGGTGTTGGAAAATCGTTGGTTGCCCTAGTCCCTCCACTCCACGGCCCGACACGCCCACAAACGGAGCGGAAGAACAAATCGGGCCGCTCCGGTCGGGATGACGGACGAAAAGCAAGAGAAACCCAAGAGCAGAGCCCCTTCGACTTTGCTCAGGGCAGGCAGGAATGGCTGTGCCACAAGAGGAAGAAAACCCAAGAGAGCCGGGCAAGCCCGGCCCCTACAAGAGATTACTGTTTGAAATATTTTAGGCGTTCGAGGACGGCGCCTACTACGAGGGGGAGGGCGACGGTGGCGTCTTCGAGGACTTCGGCTAGCTGACCGCCTTCTTCGCGGGGGACGAATTTGCCCCAGCTTACGGCTTCGGTGTAGGTGCTGCCGCTGAGGCCGCCCCAGTGAACGGGTTCGGGACAGATGCGAACGCCGTAGGAGTAGCGCTTGAGAGGAAGTTGTTTGTAGCCGCGGCGGGCCATGAGTTCGGCGTAGACACCGAATTGCTGCGACCAGTTGCGGGGGACGCCGCCGCCTACGGTGAAGATGCCCATTTTTTTGGTGGCCATCATGGTGTTGGCGAATTTTTCGAAGTCTTCGAAAGGATCGAAGTGGAGGAGCGGGCGGTGGTCGCGCTGGCGGCCGTATTTGTTGAGGGCGAAATCGAGGCCTAGTTCGGAATCGGAGAAGGCGGGGACGAAGACGGGGACGTTGCATTCGTAGGCGGAGCGGAGAATGCCGCGGCCGGTGGTGTGCTTGGTGAGATATTCGCCGATGCGGCGGTGGAGTTTCCAGCTGCAGACTACTTCCTTGGGATCCCAGCTTTCGAAGATGGCGTCGACTACTTCTTCTACGTGATCGAGATTGGTTTCGGGTTCGAGAGAATCGTAGACGCGGTTGTAGCCGGCGAGGAAGAGTTCGTTGTCGCTCATTTTGGAAGGATCGTAGCGGAAGTGAGAGAGGCCGGTGGCTTCGACGAGGCCGTGGGCCATGAGGGCGCCGGTGGAGACGACGGCTTTGACGATGCCAGATTCGATTAGATCGCAGAAGATGAGGCCCATTTTGCCGACGGTGAGAGCGCCGGAAAGAGTCATGACGACGAAGCAGTCTTTGTCGCGGGCCATGGCTTCGAGAACGTCGGCGGCGTCGCCGACCTGGCGAGCGGTGTAGGCGGTGTTGCCCATGGCGCGGACGAGGTCGTCGATGGTTTTAATTTTAGAGAGGTCGAGGGGAAAGATGGGGCGGAGTTTGTCTTTGACGGGGTCGTGAAGGACGCGACCCGTGACGGTTTTTTTTGGCTTTTTGGCCATCGACTCTCCTGACGGAACGTGAATGAATGCGTTGATGCAGGGCGAAAAAATTTGTATGTGTAGTGTACTAGAAGTGGAGAGGGGAAATGCAAGGAGAGGATGAGTTGGCATAGAAGAAAGCGGTTTCACCACAGAGGACACGGAGGGCACGGAGTAAGAGAGAACGAAGAGAAAAATGTTCGTGATAGGATTGAAAGTATGAGCGACAAATTTGCTGTGGGCCTTGTGCAGATGCGCTGCACAACGAACAAGGAAGAAAATCTGACGCGGGCGGCGGAGAAGATTCGCGAGGCGGCGGCGCGCGGGGCTCAGGTGATTTGCCTTCACGAATTGTTTGCGGGCGAATATTTTTGCCGGACGGAAGATCCGGAATTGTTTAATTTGGCGGAGGCGGTGCCTGGGCCGACTACGGAGCGGCTGGCGGCGGTGGCGAAGGAGAAGAAGGTGGCGCTGGTGGTGTCGGTGTTCGAACGGCGGGCGGCGGGGGTTTATCACAATACTTGCGCGGTGCTGGATGCGGACGGAGCGTACCTGGGGAAATACCGGAAGATGCATATTCCGGATGATCCGCTTTATTACGAGAAATTTTATTTTACGCCTGGGGATTTGGGATTTTTGAATTTTGATACGAAATATGCGCGGATTGGCGTGCAGATCTGCTGGGACCAGTGGTATCCGGAGGGGTCGCGGCTGACGGCGATGCAGGGCGCGCAGCTGATTTTTTATCCGACGAGCATCGGGTGGCATCCGCATGAGAAGGGCGCGGTGGGGGCGGCGCAACTGGATTCGTGGAAGACGATTCAGAGGGCTCATGCGATTGCGAATGGGTGCTATGTGGCGGTGGTGAACCGCGTGGGTTATGAGGGGAAGCCGGAGAAGGGCGACCCGGGGATTGAGTTTTGGGGGAATTCGTTTGTGGCGGATCCGGCGGGGCAGTTGTTGGTGGAAGGGTCGAATGACAAGGAAGAGATTTTGGTGGCGGAGATTGATCCGAGGAAGAGTGAGGAGCAACGGAGGAATTGGCCGTTTTTCAGAGACCGGAGGATTGATGCGTTTGGAGGGTTGACTCAGAGGTGGCTGGGGGAAGAGTGAGATAAGAGCGGGAAGAGGAAAGAGTTTAACGCAGAGTTCGCTGAGAGCGCAGAGGACGCTGAGAAGAGAAAGAGATTTAACACAGAGGACACAGAGTGAAGAGCACCCTTCAGCTAGATTCAGGGCAGGCAGAGGGCACAGAGAAAACGCCGGGGGAGATGGGATTTCGGATGCCGGCGGAGTGGGAGAGGCATGAGGGGACTTGGCTGGGGTGGCCGCATGAGTTGACGGATTGGCCGGGAAAGTTTGCGCCGATACCGTGGGCGTTTGGGGAGATGCTGCGGCTGCTTTCGCAGGTGGAGAAGATTTTTTTGCTGGTGCAGGATCGCGCGGCGGAGAAGCGGGTGCGGGGAATTTTGCTGAAGGCCGGGGCGAAGCTGGAGGCCGTGGAATTTTTTGTGGTGGCGACGGACCGCGGGTGGATGCGGGATTCGGGGCCGATTTGCGTGAAGAATGCAGCGGGCGAGGTGGCGTATAACAATTTTGTGTTTAATGGGTGGGCGAAGTATTCGAATCATAAGAGGGATGCGCAGGTTGTGCGGAAGGCGAATGCTCGGCGGAAGCGGCGGATATTTTTTCCGGAGCATAAGGGGCGACGGGTAGTGCTGGAGGGCGGATCGATTGACGTGAATGGGCGGGGGACGTTGCTGACCACGGAAGAGTGTTTGCAGAGCAAGGTGCAGGAGAGAAATCCGGGATTTACGAAGGAAGATTATGCGGAGATTTTTCGGAAGTATTTGGGCGTTACGAATGTGCTTTGGCTGGGGAATGGGATTGCGGGGGACGATACGCATGGGCATGTGGACGACCTGACGCGGTTTGTGAATGAGACGACGGTGGTGACGATTGTGGAGGAGGACCCGGCGGAGGCGAATTATGCGGCGCTGCAGGAAAATTTGGGGCGGTTGAAACGGATGAAGGATCAGGATGGAAGGGCGCTGCAGGCGGAGACGCTGCCGATGCCGGCGCCGGTTTATTTTGATGGGCAGAGATTGCCGGCGAGTTATGCGAATTTTTATATTGCGAACGGGATTGTGATTGTGCCGACGTTCAATGATGCGAAGGATCGGGTGGCGCTGAATACCTTGGCGAAATTGTTTCCCGGGCGGGAAGTGGTGGGGATACACTGCCGCGACCTGGTGTTGGGACTGGGGACATTGCATTGCATGACGCAGCAGGAGCCGGCGATGGGGTGACTAGTGATTGGTGATTGGTGATTAGTGACTGGTGAAACACAAAGAGAGAAGAGTTTAACGCAGAGAGCGCGGAGAACGCAGAGTTCGCTGAGAAGAGCGAAGAGACTGAGGAGGGGTGGAGATGATGGGACTTGTTGGGATGATGGCATTGCAACAGCGGGTGGTGATTGTGGAATGGCAGCGGGGATTGATTGGATGGCTGCTGATTGGATTGATTGCGGGGTGGCTTGCGGGAAAGATGGCGCGGGGGCAGGGGTTTGGATGCATCGGGGATATTTTGATCGGGTTGATCGGGTCGGTGATTGGGGGATGGATTTTTACGCAGCTGGGGATTGGGCACGGGAATACATTTTTGTATTCGCTGGCGGCGGCGACGGTTGGAGCGGTGCTGCTGGTGTCTATTGCGCATTTGTTTTTTGGGGGGAAGAGGTAGGGGAGGAAGTGGCCAGTGGCCAGTGTCCGGTGACCGGTGGCCAGTGAAGAACGGAAGAAGATAACGCAGAGACGCTGAGGACGCAGAGGATTCGCAGAGAAGAAAAAACAAAACCCCAGTGCAAAACCGGCACCTGGGGCACCCGATGTAAAGATAAGAAAGAGGGCGGCGTACACTTCGCGAGAAACGCTCAGAGTAAAAAGCCGCCCCTGCTTTTTAGGATTTGGGGTAGTTGGGGTCGGCTTTGACTTCTTTGATTTGGTTGGTGTGGCGTTCGCTGTGGGCGGCGATCAAGAGGATGAATTCGTAGGCGTCCCACTTCTGGCCCATGGGGCTGTCGGCGGCGTGGTCGCGGAGACCGGGCGTGGTCTTGAGGAAATTTTCCGTTGTGGCGCGGCTTTCGACGAAGTGGTCGATAGCGGCCTGGGGAGAGCCGAAGCGGTTGGTGGGCTTGATGGCTTCGGGAGCCTGGACTTTGGTTTTGCGCTCGGGGACGTTGGCGATGATGCCGGCGTCAATGGCAGCGATGTCCCGCCCGGGTGCGGGCGGGGCTTTCATTATCCCGGATTCGACGAGGCCGCGGATGAAGTCTTCGGCGGCGGCGATGTGTTCCATGCACTCGGCGATGGACCAGCGATCGGGGGCGGATTTGAAGTTCCATTGAGCGGGCGAGAGGTTTTTGGTGGCGTCGAGGACGTCTTTTTTGCTGGATTCGAGATAGGCGAGAGCTTTGTCTTTTTCGGCCGGGGTGACTTCCTGAGCGCGCGCAGCGAGTGCAAAGACGAGCGCGCAGACTAGGGCTAGAGCGACGCTGGATTTTCTGATCATCTTTTGGTTCCCTTCCCTTTATTTGACGTTTTGGAGAGGCGGCGGAGTGCCTCTGGTAGGAGTACGTACCGGTGGGTAGGAATGTAACAAGGATTAGAGAGGGGGGAAAGATTAAAGAGTTCACACAGAGGGCACGGAGGTCGGAGCGCAGAGGACGCAGAGAAGAGAAAGGCAAGAAGGCGGCGTAAAGCCGCCCCTACATGCTCGCGGAGCGGGGCGGGGTGCGGTGTGGTACGATTCAGAGTTCGGTTGTGGAGAGAAACCTTTCTTGAGCAAGAGCAAACAATCACTCACAGTAATTCCCCTTGGGGGGCTTGGCGAATTCGGAATGAACATGATGGCGTTCCGGTTCGGCGACGATATTTTGGTGGTGGACGCGGGAATGATGTTCCCGGAGTCGGAATTGCTGGGCGTGGACCTGGTGATTCCGGACATCACGTATCTGAAGCAGAACCGGCAGCATGTGCGGGCGATCGTGCTGACGCACGGGCATGAAGATCACATCGGGGCGTTGCCTTATATCTTGCGCGATCTGAATGTGCCGATTTATGGGACGCGGTTCACGCTGGCGCTGGTGAAGAAGCGGCTGGGAGAAGCGGGACTGCTGGATTCGGCAAAGCTGTTTGAAGCGGTGCCGGGACGGCTGGTGGAGATCGGGCCGTTTGAAGTGGAATTTATTCCGGTGACGCACAGCACGATTGATTGCGTGGCGCTGGCGATTCGCACGCCGGTGGGCGTGGTGATTCATTCGGGGGATTTCAAGATCGATCAGACGCCGGTGGATCATTACCAGTTTGATCTGCACGCGTTCGCGCGGTATGGGAACGAGGGTGTGCTGGCGCTGTTCAGCGACTCGACGAACGTGGAACGACCGGGATTTACGCCGTCGGAGCGGGTGGTGGCGCCGCGGATCGAGGAGTTGACGCGATCGGCGCCGAAGCGGGTGGTGCTTACGTGTTTTGCTTCGTCGGTGCACCGGATACAGCAGGTGATTGATATTGCGGACCGCGTGGGCAGGAAAGTGGCGTTTGTCGGGCGCAGCATGGTGGACAACGTCGAGATCGCGCACGATTTGGGATATTTGCGGATTCCGGACGGGATGGTGGTGCGGCCGCAGGATATCCGGAGTTTTGAGCCGCGGAAATTGATCATAATTGCGAGCGGATCGCAGGCGGAGCCGATGTCGTCGATGTCGCGGATTGCGGTGGACAATCACCGGTTCGTGACGATCGATGAGAACGATACGGTGATTTTGTCGGCGAGGATTATTCCGGGGAATGAGAAGGCGATTTTTCGGATGCTGGATCATATGTTCCGGCGGCGGGCGTTGGTGTATTACGACAATTCGGCGGGGCCGATTCACGTTTCGGGACATGCCAGCCAGGAAGAGCAGAAACTGCTGCTGCAACTGGTGAAGCCGAAATATTTTATTCCGGTGCACGGAGAGTACCGGCATTTGTTCCGGCACGCGGCGCTGGCGCATCAATTGGGCGTGGTAAGCGGCGAGATTATGTTGCTGGAGGATGGGAAGTGCGTGGAGTTCACCGAGGATGGGGCGTTCCGGCGCGATCCGGTGGCGGCGGGGCGGGTGCTGGTGGATTCTGGTTCGTTGGAAGAGATTGAAGAGATTGTGGTGCGCGACCGGAAACATTTGTCGGAAGAAGGCGTGGTGATTCCGATTATCGCGATTGACAAGCATACCGGGCGGGTGGAATCGGCGCCGGAGATTGTTACGCGCGGGTTGATGAGCGAGAACGGGAACGAGATGCTGGCGGGGGCGCGGGAATGTGTGGCGCGGACGGTAGAGAACTCGAACCTGGAAGAGCGGGCGGACTGGTCGGTGATCAAGGAGAAGATCCGCGTGGATTTGAAGAGATATATTAATAAGCAGACATCGAAGAGGCCGCTGATTTTGCCGGTGATTTTGGAAGTGTAGGAAGAGTAGCCGGTGGCCAGTGAAGAGGGAAAAAGATAACGCAGAGGCGCAGAGGACCCAGAGGGTTCGCAGAGAAGATGAGTACGAGCGGTGATGATTGGTACGTCGAACGCAGTGGAAGTACCCGCCTGAATTGAATCAGAAATAAGAAAAGTAAGCTTTGGGAAGCATAGGTTAAAATCGAAAAACCTATGACGCAAGCGGAAACAACTGCGACAAACAGTGACGGGCCAGTTGGTCCGGGGAGCCCGGTGGCGGGGTCGCGGGCTACGTTTGTATTTATTATTGTGACGGTGACGCTGGATTTTCTGGCGTTTGGGATTATTGCCCCGGTGTTACCGAACCTGATTATCCGGTTTGAGGGCGGGAACATGGCGCGAGCATCGGATATCACGGGATATTTCGGGTTTGCGTGGAACTTGATGCAGTTTTTGTTTCTGCCGGTGCTGGGGGCTTGGAGCGACCGGTTCGGACGGCGGCCGGTGATCCTGATTTCGTGTCTGGGATTGGGGTTGGATTATATTTTCATGGCGATGGCCCCGTCGTTACGATGGCTGTTCGTGGGGCGGCTGATTTCCGGGATTACGGCGTCGAATATTTCCACGGCGTTCGCTTATATAACGGACATTACGGCGCCGGCGGAGCGCGCGAAAAAGTTTGGGCTCCTGGGGGCTGCGTTTGGCGTGGGATTTGTGGTGGGCCCGGCGGTGGGCGGGCTGTTGGGTCAATATAACCTGCGCGCACCGTTCTGGGCAGCGGCGGTGTTGAGCCTGGCAAATTTTCTGTATGGATTGTTTGTGCTCCCGGAATCGCTTCCAAAAGAGAGGCGAGCAAAGTCGGCGTGGCATATGGCGAATCCGCTGGGATCACTAACGTTGCTGCGGTCGCATCCGGAGCTGGCGGGGTTGTCGATCGTGGTGTTTCTGTATTACCTGGCGCACCAGGCGCTGCAAAACGTGTTCGTGCTGTACACCGAGTATCGCTACGGATGGAATACGAAAAGCGTGGGAATCTCGCTGGCGTTGGTGGGTGTGTGCGCTGTGATTGTGTCGGGCGGGATGGTGGGGCCGTACGTGAAAAAGGTGGGAGAGCGAATGGGATTGATGTCGGGATTGTTGTGGGGGGTACTGGGATTCACGGGATTTGCGCTGGCCTCCCAGGGCTGGCAAATGCTGGCGGCGATTCCGTTCATTGCGTTGTGGGGAGTGGCGGGGCCGTCGGTGCAGTCGCTGATGTCGCTGCGGGTGGATCCAACGTCGCAGGGGAAACTGCAAGGGGCGATCAATTCGCTGCGAGCGTTGACGGGGATGTTGGGGCCACTGTTGTTTACGCAGGTATTTTCGACGGCGATTTCACCAACCGCGCGGATTCATTTGCCTGGGGCGCCGTATTATCTGGCGGCGGCGTTGTTGACGTGCAGCTTGCTGATGTCCGTGGTGGTGACGCGAGGTCATGCGGTGGTCAAGAGCGCAACGGCGGTTTGAGTTGGCGTTATGAGGTGATGGAGAGGGGAAAAAGATAACGCAGAAACGCAGAGGACGCTGAGAAGGAACGCAGAGAAGTCGCGGCTGCCGGGCTAAAAGCCCAGCAGCTACAAAATTGATGGGTGAATCGGGTTTATTGATTCTGGGGGCGCGAGGGTATAGGCTGGAAACCCACGCAAAGATGGCCGATCTAAAGATCGGGCCACTACGCCAAGAGTTGGACGAGCGGCCTGCTCGCCTGCGGCGGACAGGCCCGAAAAAAGTATCGGAATGTTGAGGAGGAATGACCATGGCTACAGCAACTACTGTGATTGAACCGAAGGTGAAGGTATCGGCTACCAAACTTTTGATTAATGGGAAATGGGTGGAGGCGGCTTCGGGGAAGACGTTTCCGACGATCAATCCTTCGACGGGCGAAGTGATTGCGCAGGTGGCTGAGGCGGATGCGGCCGATGTGGACAAGGCGGTGGCGGCGGCGCGGGCGGCGTTTGAAAAGGGGGCTTGGCGGAAGATGTCGGCTTCGGCGCGCGGCGTGTTGATGAACAAGCTGGCGGATTTGATCGAGAAGAACATTGAGGAGTTGGCAGAACTGGAAGCACTGGACAACGGGAAGCCGTACCAGGTGGCGCTGACGGCGGATTTGCCGCTGACGATTGCGTGTTACCGGTATTTCGCAGGATGGGCGGACAAGATTCAGGGGAAGACGATCCCGGTGCAGGGACGGTATTTCACGTACACGAAGCATGAGCCGGTGGGCGTGGTGGGGCAGATTATTCCGTGGAATTTTCCGCTGCTGATGCAAGCATGGAAATTGGCGCCAGCGCTGGCGGCGGGATGCACGTCGGTGTTGAAGCCGGCGGAGCAGACGCCGTTGACGGCGCTGCGCGTGGGCGAATTGATGCTGGAGGCGGGATTCCCGGATGGCGTGGTGAATATGCTGCCGGGATACGGGCCGACGGCGGGAGCGGCGATTGCGCGGCACATGGATGTGGATAAGGTGGCGTTCACCGGGTCGACGGAAGTGGGGCACCTGATCATGCGGGCGGCGGCGGATTCGAATTTGAAGCGGGTGACGCTGGAGCTGGGCGGGAAGAGCCCGAACATCGTGTTTGCCGATGCGGACATGGACAAGGCGATTGAGGGCGCGCATTTCGCGCTGTTCTTCAATCAGGGGCAGTGCTGCTGCGCGGGGTCGCGACTGTTTGTGGAGGAGAAGTGCTACGACGAATTCGTGGCGAAGAGCGTGGATCGGGCGAAGCGGCGGACGGTGGGCAATCCGTTTGACAAGAAGACGGAGCAAGGGCCGCAGGTGGATCAGGACCAGTTTGATAAAGTGATGGGTTACATCGAGACCGGGAAAAAGGAAAACGCGAGATTGCTGGCGGGCGGAAAACGCGTTGGCGACAAGGGATATTTTATCGAGCCGACGGTGTTCGCGGATGTGCAGGACAACATGACGATTGCGCGGGAGGAGATTTTCGGGCCGGTGATGTCGATCCTGAAGTTCAAGGATGTCTCGGAAGTGGTGGAGAGGGCGAACAAGTCGGTGTATGGATTGGCGGCGGCGGTTTGGACGCAGGACATTACGAAGGCTCATGCGATTGCGGATGGCGTGCGGGCGGGGACGGTGTGGGTGAATTGTTATGATGTGTTTGATGCCGCTGCGCCGTTTGGCGGGTTTAAGCAGTCGGGACTCGGACGGGAGTTGGGAGAGTATGGGTTGGCGAATTATACGGAGGTTAAGACGGTTACGGTGAAATTGTAGGGGACAGCCAACAGCCATAAGCCGTCAGCCTAAAGCAAAAAGATGAAGAGAGCGGCGTAAAGCCGCCCCTACACAAGAAGATTGCAAGAGGATAGGATGAGGTTGCTAAGGGGTCCAGTGCGCTGGGCCCCTACTTTTTTATGGCGATTGTTACGCGACAATATGAGGCTAAGGATTTTGCGCGGCTGCACAAGCTGGACCAGGAGTGCTTTCCGCCGGGGATTTCGTACAGCAAGTGGTCGCTGCATTATTATTTGAGCTTGCCGGGGGCGGATTGCCTGGTGGCGGAAGAGGGGAAGCAGATCGCGGGGTTTATCCTGGCGGAGGAGAATCCGCCGCTGGGGCACATTATTACCTTGGATGTGGCGGAACGATACCGGCGGAGCGGGGTGGGAACGATGCTGCTGCGGGAGATGGAGCAGCATTTTGCGTTTCAGGGGGTGCAGTCGGTGCTGCTGGAAACGTCAGTGGAGAACAAAAGTGGGATTGCGTTCTGGGAGCGGCACGGATATCGTACGGAAGCCGTGGTGAAGAAATATTATTTGGGGAAGATTGATGCGTATGAGATGAGGAAGAAATTGGAAAAGGGAAAATAGAAAATCGAAAAGAGAGGAAATTAAGGATAACGCAGAGGGCGCAGAGCGTTCGCAGAGAAGAGAAAAGCGAAAGCACGGGCAGGAGTGGTTGTGCCACGAATTACGAACAAATGTGTCGCGCCTACGGCGCTTGAGGAGATTATTACTTTTGTACCCTGCCCTTACGGGCTGGGCTAAGTTCTGCCGCGCCTACGGCGCTCAGGAAAGAAAACTACCAGGAGAGAATGCGTGAGCGATTACTTGTTGAGTGTGATTTTGGGTATTGTGGAGGGGTTGACGGAGTTTTTGCCGGTTAGTTCGACGGCGCATTTGCGGATTTCGGAAGCGCTGATGCACATTGACCTGGGGAGCGGTTACTGGAAGATGTATACGATTGTGATCCAGTTGGGGGCGATATTGACGCTGCCGATTTATTTTCGGGAGCGGATTGCGAAGTTTCTGGCGACGTTTCCGAGGGGGGAGCGCGGCGACCGCCCGATTTTGACGCATCCATTGAGCCTGGTGATCATCGCGTTTGTGGTGACGGCGATACCGGCGTTTTTGATGACGAAGATTATTGGGAAGCATCTGGAGAGCTTGACCGTTATTGGGAGCGCGCTGTTGATTGGCGGGATTGTGATGTGGTTTGTGGATGCGCGGAATGCGAAGGCGGAGGCGGCGGGAGAAGGGTCGAAGGGCGGCGTGATTCGGACTTGGCATATGGAGGATATGAGTTTGGGGCAGGCGGTGTGGATTGGGGCGTGCCAGATATTGTCGGCGGTGTTTCCGGGAACGTCGAGGTCGATGTCGACGATAGCGGGGGGACAGTTGGTGGGGATGTCGCGGGCATCGGCGCTGGAGTTTTCGTTTTTTCTGTCGATACCGACGATGGTGGTGGCTACTTGTTATGACTTGTTGAAATCGGTGGTGGGGAAGCATGGGGATGGGATTTCGGTTTCGCATATTGATTCGCATGGGTGGATTGTGTTGGGGATCGGGTTTGTGGTGTCGTTTATTGTGGCTTATGGATCGGTGGCCTGGTTTATGGGGTATGTGAGACGGAGAGGGTTTGCGCCGTTTGCGATTTACAGGATTATTTTGGGGGTGACGGTTTTGTATTTTGCTTCGCGGATGGGGTGAGGGGAAGAGTTCGGAAAAACGCAGAGGTCGCTGAGGACGCCGAGAACGCTGAGAAGAGAACCCAAGAGCACAGGCAGGAGTGCCTGTGCCACAGGTGAGATTTAGAGTTTGGAAACAGTGTGGAAGATGGGCTTGTGCGGGGGGCGGGTTTTGATATGATTTGGACGTTCCTCGTGAGCAGGGGCTACAGCGCCGCCGACTGCTTGTGACACTCAGCCTTCCCCAAATGCTGAGGAGAACTTCGTGCGCTTTCTCACACCAACTGAAAATAAACGGCTGAATGAGCTGATTGGATTTTTGTGCATTGTTGCGGCCATCCTGATTGGACTGGCGCTGATTTCGTATTCCCCGCGGGACGCGGCGTTCAATGTGAGCGCGAACGGCGGAGAGGACCACACGACGCATAACTGGATGGGGCCGGTGGGAGCGTATTCGGCGGACCTGCTATTCCAGATATTTGGATTTGCGGCGTTTCTGATTTCGGCGGCGCTGGGCATTCTGGGCTACCGGTGGTGCCGGAGCCAGGCGATCGATTCGCAGGCGGCGACGCTGTCGGGATATGTGCTGCTGATGTTGTCGCTCCCTTCGCTGATGTCGCTTATCAAATTTCCGGAGGTTCGCGGGGCGGTGCCGGCGGGTGGGGTACTGGGGACGCTGGTGTCGCACGGATTACAGAGCGGATTTAATTTTTGGGGCGCGTTCCTGGTGGCTGGGGCGCTGCTGGTCGTGTCGCTGTTTATGACCACGAGATTTTCGTTCAGCGGGGCGCATGCTTGGGCTAACAATTCGAAAGGGCCGATTGGAAAGATGGGGATTTTGCAGCGGGCCCAGGCGCGCTGGCAAGATTGGCGGGAGGAGCGCGAGCAGGAGCGGATGCGGCGCGCGGTGGAAGAGCGGCGGATTGTGGGTCGCAAGCCGGTAACTCCGCAGATCGCGGGCAAAGCACAAGGGGAGAAGGAAGAACCGAAAGGGATCAAGCTGCAAGACTTGAGCGACATTTTCAAGGGGAGGAAGTCCGCGGCGGTGGCCGAGAAGGACGACGACGAGGATGCCCGGCACAAGGCGCCGATCATGGTGCTGAACAAGGAGAAGGCCGTCGCGCAGGCTCAGGGTAAAGGCGAACCGAAGATTGCCAAGGGGAATGCGAACTACAAGCTGCCGTCGATTAATTTGCTGCGCGAGGGCGAGGGTAGCCACAAGCTGGACGAAAATGAATTGAAGTTTCGCGCGCGCGCGATTGAGGAGAAGTGCCACGAGTTTGACGTCGAAGGGCGCGTAACGCAGATCAATCCGGGCCCGGTGGTGACGACGTTTGAGTTCAAACCGGAAGCGGGGATCAAGTACAGCCGGATTATTGGATTGACGGAGGATTTGTGTTTGGCGCTGCAGGCGGAGTCGATTCTGATTGAGCGCATCCCGGGAAAATCCACGATTGGGATTGAGGTGCCGAACGATAAGCGCGAGACGATTGCGCTGCGGGAAATTATCGAGGCGCCGGAGTTTGGGAATTCGCCGAGCAAGCTGACGCTGGCGATGGGGCGCGATTTGCACGGGCGGATCCGGGTGACGGATCTGGCTTCGATGCCGCACTTGCTGATTGCGGGCTCGACGGGCACGGGCAAGAGCGTGTTCATCAATTCGCTGATGATGTCGATTTTGTACAAGGCCACGCCGGACGAAGTGAAGATGGTGCTGGTGGATCCGAAGCGGCTGGAATTGAATTTGTACGAGGGGATTCCACACCTGATCGCGCCGGTGGTGACGGACCCGAAGATTGCGTCGAACGTGTTGCGGAATGCGACGCGGGAGATGGAGAACCGGCTGAAGCTGCTGGCTCAGCGCGGCGTGCGGAATATCGACCAGTACAACCGGACGTTTCAGAAGCAGCAGCCGCTTTCGCTGTTTGATAATACGGTGGAGAGCGAGCACAAACCGCTTCCCTATCTGATCATCATCATTGACGAGTTGGCGGATCTGATGATGGTGGACACGAATAATGTGGAGGAATCGATCACGCGGCTGGCGCAAATGGCGCGCGCGGTTGGGATTCACTTGATATTGGCGACGCAGCGGCCGTCGGTGGACGTGATTACGGGATTGATCAAAGCGAACTTCCCTGCGCGCATTTCTTTCCGCGTGGCCAGCAAGGTGGACTCTCGGACGATTCTGGATTCGAATGGATCGGAGTCGTTGCTGGGCAAGGGCGACATGCTGTATTTGCCGGCGGGCTCGGCGCGGTTGCACCGGATTCACGGACCGCTGGTTAGCGAGGACGAGATTGTGAGCGTGTGCGATTTCTGGCGGCAGCAGGCGCAGGCGAAATACAACGAGGCGCTGCTGGAGGCTCCGAAGGACGAGGACGGGAAGGCTGGTGGAAATTCGAAGGGCGGGGGTTCGCAGAGCGCTGGGGAAGCGGGCGCCGGCGGCGAGGATGTGGACGACGATTTGTACCAGGATGCGGTGCGGATCTGCTGCGAGATGGGGCGGGCGTCTACTTCGACGTTGCAGCGGAGATTGCGGATTGGGTATGGGCGGGCGGCGCATTTGATCGATTTGATGGAGAAGGATGGGATTGTGGGGCCACCGGACGGGACGCGGCCGAGAGAGATGCTGAAGGATAGGGGTTGGATGAAGGAGTTTGATGACGCGCAGCAGTAGGAGTGACTGGTGCGTAGTGACTGGTGACTGGTTGGCGTCGTGCCCCCGCACGCGAGCGTCGCGGCATTGGGCTGGTGGGATGATCTGAGTCTTCAGGAAAAATAAATTAGGCTGGCGAGATTGTCGTGGGCCGTGGTGTGTGCGTTTGATTTGGGACGGAGAAGAAAGACTAACGCAGAGGTCGCTGAGAGCGCAGAGGACGCCGAGAAGAGGAAGAGCACAGCGAGGAATCGCTGTGCCACTGGGAGAAGAGAAACCCAAGAGGGCGGCGTAAAGCCGCCCCTACACGGCATAAGATCTCAGGCTGAAGCCTGTACTACCTTGATTCGAGAAATTTGCCGAGGAGGGCGGCGGCGTGTTCGCAGAGTTTGCGGTCGTCGGGGCCGAAGGCGGCGAGGAAGTGGGAGTCGATGTCGAGTTCGCCGACGACTTTGCCGCGGACGAAGACGGGGACGACGATTTCGGATTTGGTTTCGAGAGAGCAGGCAAGATAGCGGGAATCGGAGTTGATGTCGTCGACGACGATGGTCTTGCCACTGGAGGCCGCGGCGCCGCAGATGCCCTGGTTGAGAGGGATGCGGGTGTGGGGCGTCATTGTGCCTTTGAAAGGGCCGAGGACGAGCGTGTCGCCTCCTTCCCTTTCGAGCATGTAGAAGCCGACCCAGTTGTAGCGGGTGAGTTTTTCGTGGAGAAGGGCGACGATGGATTTCATGAGCGCTTCGGCGGATGCGGCGGACATGGCGAGCGCGTCGAGCTGCGGGACGATGTCGGAAGATTTCAAGTTTGTGGTCGACATTGGATTCCATTCTAGTCGACCACAAATAAGCAGAAATTGGAAATATTTTGGCCGAATTGACACGACTGCGGGCGGCCACTAAACTACTAAAGTTGAGTTGCCGGGGTAGCTCATTGGTAGAGCGCCGCCCTGAAAAGGCGGGCGTAGCCAGTTCGATTCTGGCCCCCGGCACCATTGTAACAGCCACGCCTCCGAGCAGATTCCAACTCCCCGATGCCACGTAGGCCCGCCCTTCCGGTGTGAGAATAATTTTCTCCACGTGCTTCGCGATCGCCGCGCGGGCCAGCCGGCCTTCGCCCGTCCACATCGACTGCAGATTCTTGAGCCCGGCTTCCACGAAGCGCCTCGTGTCCTTCAGCCGCAATCTTACTGCTCGCGGTTCCGAGCTGGTGAGTTTTTGCGCGAGTTCGTGCTGCTCTGTTTCCAGATCGGTGAGCTGCGTGCGAAGGGAAACCGACAGACCCATGCTGGCGATCGCTTCCGTGCAGTTGCGGATCCCGCGTTCGACCAATTCGAGGCGGCGGCGCGCCGCGGCCGCTTCACCGGTCTGCCGTCTCAAGAGCTGCTCGAGCTGTTCCTCGAACCGCTTGAACGTGTATTTGACGACGTCGGGATGCAGGACCTTGGCCTGGAGGCCTGCGAGCAGTTCCCTCTCTAGGGTCGTCTGCGAGATCAGCAGGTTGTTCGTACAGACACTGTCTCCACGCGAGGCGTGCATCGAGCAGCCGTAACGCGAATCGTTTCGCTTTTTCCATGTGCCGGAGACAATCGTGACGCTGCCTTGGCACACCGAGCACTGAAGAAGCCCGGTGAAGACATAAGGCGAGCCGGCGGCGCGGCCGTGGCGCGGGCGTTGACCTGGCCCACTGCCACTGAGCCGCCCGACAATTTCGATCCGCTGACGCACGGCCGTCCAAAGTTCCTCGGAGATGATTCGCTGCTCGGGGATCTCTCGCCGGCGCCACTCGCTCGGGAGCTTCCGCCGATAGATGCGCTTGCCCGTTTCCTGCGACCGCACCTTCTGCGTTTTCCCCCAGATCACCACGCCGCGGTAGCGCTCATTGCGGAGAATGTGGCGGATCGACGACGGGCACCAGCTCCGCGAGACTCTTCCCTTCTGCGGCTGTGGCGAGAGGATTCCCTCATCGTTGAGATCGATGGCGATGCGTTTCATCGAATCGCCCGCGGCGTACCGCTCGAAAATTCTCCGCACGGTGGCCGCCTGGTTGGGATCCACCTCGAGCTTCACTCCAGAGATGATCGGCCGGCCATGGCTGTCGCGTTCTGTGCTGCTCTCGATTGGCACGCCTCGATATCCGAAGACGCGGCCGCCCGTGTGCAGCCCGTTGAGGGCGAGCTGCTCGACGCCGCGGAAAGTCTTCTTGGCGAGTTCCTCGAGATAGAGCGAATCCACCAGCCCGTGAACGGTGAGGAGGGTTTGCGATTGCGGAGCGTTGGTGTCGAAGCCCTGGCTGACGAACACGACACGGATCTCGGCAAACTTCAACTGCTTCATGATTCCGAGCGAGTGCTCCAGGTCGCGGCTCATTCGGCTGGTGTCGTCCACGAGCACCACATCGAACGGGCGTGGTTTCTCCCGCGCCGCGGACAGAAGCCTTCTCAGGCCTGCGCGATCGTCTGTCGCCCCGGAGATCGCCTCGTCTGCATAGATATGCGGATCCAAAACGTGAAGGCTGTGGCTGCTGGCGAATTCGCGGCACTTCCGGATCTGTTGGTCAATAGAAAGAGCATTCTGCTTTTCAGAACTAAATCGCGCGTAGACTGCGCAACGTGCGGTTTCTATCACGGTCTCACTTCCCTCAGACCAGGTGCGGCCGTGCTACTGCCTGAGTGTGCCGCATCGGCGTCTCGGTCCGCAAGTTCGTTCTCGCGATCTTCGAGAGCCATGTATTGCTTCACGAGCACGGGCACGATCGCGGCGTCGATGAAAGCCTTCAGTTCAGGCGTAAGCGGTGATTCCTCCGCCTGCCGGCGCGGTCTGGGTTGCAGACGTCTGCACGGCGCGTCCACGATCCGCTCAGCTTTGAGTTTGACGACCTTGCCCAATGCCTCTCCCTAAAACATCCGTTTGTGGAGCGCCCCGATCGATCCAGGGGTGCCCAAAGAACTCAGCGACTTGCAGCTGCCCCAGCGCCGGGGTTTTTGGCGGACGCCGGCACTCGTCGGTCCGGTCCGCCCATCTCAAACATTTGGAATTGCGCAAGGCGGCTCGCGATCCGACCGTCCATCAACTCGTCAACCTTCCCGAGAGTCCAGTTGGTAGTGACCACCGTAGGCCGTGAGCAATTCAATCGGCGATCTAGGACTTCCAGAGTGCAACGCCGCTCGAAGTCGGAGAGACTGCCGGCCGCGAGATCATCGAGGACCAGGAGGGCGGGTGTTTCCAGCCGGTGGAGTTCGGCAGCCTCGGATCCAGTCGCTTCGTGGTAGCAGTCGCGGATCCTCAGATAGAATTCGGCGCACCGTTCAAACAAGAGATTCCCGCGCCCGGTTTCGATTGCATGGCGAACGATCGCTGCCGCCAAGTATGTCTTGCCTGTTCCTGGTGGCCCCATGATGAGTAGGCCTTCGCCCGGGTGATCGAGCCAGGCCTGAATGATCTTCACCGTCTGCGCTGAAAAGTCCGCGAGCTTCGCCAGGTGATAGCGCTTCGGAAGGCGCGCGGCAATCCGTCGCTCGATCGCGCACGCACACAGATGCATCTTGCCGTCGCGCATCACGTAGCCGTCGCCAGAACAGAGAGCACAATCTTCAACTGAGCTGCTCGGGTCTGAGGTGGTCGTACTTCCCGGGAGTGGCAGGGACGGCAGCACCTGCTTTGCGATTTCTGCGATTGTCTCCATTGGCTTCCTCCACTGGCTTGCTTTCCCACTGTCGACGCTTCAGGAAATTCGCCGGATGTGGGATAAATTGTTTTTCCTGCCACTCGGCCGAGTTGCTCCACAGTTCGAGACCTTCAAAGGCCGCGGCACGATCGAGGACCGGGAGCGCCATCCACAGACGCTGGCAGCCCGGCTTGTCGATTTTTCTCGGGTAGGACTCCCACCAGGTTGCGAAGAGAATCCCGTCGAGCAGCTCGGTCGAGCGCGCAGCGCTCATGTTCTCTCTCTGCGTAGTCTCTGAGGTAATCTCTGCTTCCTTATACGAAACGACCTTTGGTCGAGTGCCACCCGACGATTGGTCAGAAGCCATCCGACGATCTGTCGAATGGCCATCCGACGATCTGTCATATGCTCCTTGGCCTGGCATCAGCCTATCGACGGCTTCGCGGATCACCCGAAAATAGACCAGGTGTTCCTCGCGGTTGTATCGGTCCTCGATGAGTCCTTGGTCTCGTAGCGATTCACGAACTCGCTTCTGTTCTCGGTAGGTCAGGCTCGTCTCTGCCTCCATCTCCTCGGCCGATTTGTAGATCCAGCCTTCCTCATTTCGCGCTCGCGGTGTCCAATACACGAGCTGCGCCAACATAATCGCTTCCTTGATGCCAACGATCTTGGCGACGGAAGGATAGAAAGCGACAACCGGACCGAGGCGCTTCAGTGCTTCGGTCAGACTGAACGCCGCCGGCTGTCCGCTCACGCCTGCCTCGCCGATGAAAAGAGCTCGTTCTGCGCGAAGGGCGGTCGATCCGGTGGGAGCAAGCGATACTCGAAGAGGCCAAACCCCGGGCCCGCCCGGCGCCGCTTCTCCAAGCGATACGCACCGAACGCTGGCTTCTTCAGGTGGCGCAATTGCGCGGAGACCGATGCTTCCGGGAATCTGCAGAGCCAGGCGTCTTCCAGTGCGGCCCGGATTTCTCCTAGCGTGAGCCAGCGCTCGCGCACCGAGGCTTGGACCATAAGGTCTCGAACACGCTGCATCTGCGTGTTGAGGCGCCGTCCGTCGAATTTCTTTTGATACTCGGGACCGAAAGATCCCTGGGTCTGCCTGGGAAGGGGATTGTATTTCGGTGAATTCGGTGCTAGGTTTTCCACTGTTCGTCTCCGTTGCCCACCGTCCTCGAAAGCCAGTGGGTACTTCTGAAAGCCCTGGGTTGGCGCCCGGGGCTTTCGCGTTTTTCAAAACGACTCAGCCACCTGCCGCACTGGCAGCAAGCGGCGTAGGCTCACTCGATGCTGTCCTGGCAGGAGCGGGAATTCGCGCAACTGCCGAGAACAGCCACACCTCATCGGCGCAAAGAGCCTCCGCGATCCGCGCACGCATCGACGGATCTGCCTGGCGATGACCGCAGACAATTTCGCTCAATGTGCTCGGAGGAATTTTCAGCGACAGAGCTAGCTCGACCTGTCTCATCCGGCGGGCAGCAAGTGCGGCTTTCAGATTCATCAGCATCGGTACTCCTCGCCACCGTCCGCGAAGTTCTTCTTCGCGGCGATGGCCAAAAAACGGCCCGCGAAGTGCGGACCTGATTCAGAGATTGCGGGAAATGCGCGGACGAGCGCCAGACGAAAAACGAACCGATTTTGCGGATACGTGTCGGGACACGGCACCGCAAATTTGCGGATCAGTGTCGGCCAGATGTAAGGAGAAGGAAAATCAGGAGTTCGCGTCAGGCCTGTGACGCTGAGCGCGCCGCGAGAGAGCTTCTTCGGTAGTCTTAAAGCTGCCACATCCCGGCAGGTTGTACAGCCAGATGAGGAGGGTTGCCGCCTCTGCGTAGTGTGGACCGCCAGAGCTTTGTCTTATGAACTCAACGAGTCGATCCTCCACGTGCTGGGCGACGCTCGTAGTGGGCTGTCCCTGAATGGATCGCTTGGCGCTTTCCAAAAACACAGCTTGTGCCCTGAGAACCTGCGCAGTCGAGACTTGGCAGCTGCTCCACGATTCAAAGTAGCCGCTGCCCCAAGGTTCATCCCAACGAACCGTCAGACCAGCTTTTGCTAGCGCTTCTTCCGCGCCATCCAACTCGGCGGCAAGGTCACGGAGTTTCTTAACGAGTCGGTCCACCGAACGAGCGTCAGGAAGCCCAAGTGCTTCCTCGAAAGATAAATGCTTTGTCTCCAATTCTCTTCGCCATTTGAGAATCAGGCTGGCGTCATAAAGCAGATCCACCAGGTCACCGTCAGGGACTCCAGCGAGCGCAAGTTTGAGAAGGGCGGCATGAGCCTGGGCGTTTCCTTCGAGATATGTCCGAAAACCGCTCGGCGCATGCATCGCTGCGCCGACGCTTGCGTCCACGGCCGGCGAAGACTTATCCTGCTTCTGACGATCCAAGTTTTTTCCTTCCGCCCCGGGCCGCGAACCCGGGGCTTTTATTTCAACTGCTCTTTTGTCGCCCGTACCAATAGCCGAGCAGGGAGCCGAGCAAGCCGGCTGTCACTTCTCCGCTCAAAACTTTCAGCCAGGCCAGCACAGCGATTGTTAGAAAAATTACCATTCCGAAAGCGAAGGCCAACCAAGCCTGCAGACGGGCATGCGGATACTCGCCGGCTTTGCTCTGGGCGGTTGCTTCGACCCACTTCTTGACCGCCTCAGCAACTTCTTTGGTCCGCAACAGATCCGCGATCGCGTAGCCCAACTCGTCGCCCGGAGAATTCTCGACAATTTCTTCGTCTGCACTCTCGTCCTGGCGGCTGGGCTCGCGTGCGTCGGCTGTCATTGGGTCCACCTTTCGTCTAGCCGGAATTCTTTCACATCGCCCTTGACACGTCAATGGAAATATGCGATAGGTATGGCATGCAAGACGGTAAGCTCACAACGACCGAAGCCGCAGAGGAAGCCGGGATTCATCTGGCGACGCTGCAGCGCTGGATCGCGACCGGCCGAATCAAGGCACCGAAGCCCACGCTGATCGGAGCAGTCGGGTATCGGCTCTGGTCCGCGACGGATGTTGCGAGACTCCGGAAAGCAAAGCAGGAAATCTATCGCAAAGGCCGCGGCCGCAAGCCGAAGCCGAAGCGGTAAAAACAAAAACGGGCCATCGCGCAGTGTCACCTGCCCGACAGCCCTAATCTCCACAGGAGGCTTAGACTCCCATGGCAACTGTCCCTCAGTGTATTCCGTTTGTCGTCCCCAAGGAAGTCTCAGAAAGGCAACCCAAAGTCAGGAGTCGTCGCAAAACCGCCGAGGTTCTGGCCTTTCCGAGTGCACGCCAGGTGACACTTAAAGATATCGGCCAGTACAAACTCCTCTCGCGAGCAGCCGCTGACGCGCTTAACGAATTGGCTCGCAAGCGGGAGGAGATCGTGACGCTTCTGCGTGCCGGCGCCCACGTCGAGAAGTGCGATCTTCTGACGGTGCGACTGGTGACGATTAGCCGGGCCGGAAAAACCATCGAGCGCTTGGAATTGAGGTGAGCCGTGCAACCGCTCAAAACTGTGCAGACGATCATTCCCCAACCGGACAAAAAGCTCAGGTTGATGCTTGCTACCAGGGTCGAAAAGAGTTTCGCCGACGCGGTCGAGCGCCTCCTTGCCGAGCACGGCGGTCTGCAGTTCTCGAAGTATCTGCGCGGCCTCATATACGCCGACGCCGAGCGCTGCGGAATCCCCACGGCTGATCTCGACCGGCCGGCCTGGGTGACCAGGTCGTATCCCGATCTTTTCGGCGGACGGACTGAGGAGCATCCTCTGGCCACAATGCCGCGGTGCAAGAGACGCGAACGTAAGCGGAGGCACAGATGAGAGTCGCGATTTACGCCAGAGTCAGCACTTCAAACAACGGGCAGCACCCCACGATGCAGACTCGCGAGTTGCGCGAATACATCGAGCGCCGCGGCTGGCAGCTCGCCGGCGAGTACGTGGACATCGGGATCTCCGGCACGAAGGAGAAGCGGCCGGAGCTGGACCGCCTGATAGCCGACGCGCACCGCCGGCGGTTCGACGTCGTCGCCGTGTGGCGCTTCGATCGCTTCGCTCGATCAGTGAGCCATCTGCTTCGCGCCCTCGAAACCTTCCAGGCGCTCGGCATTCACTTCGTCTCCCTGTCCGAATCGATCGACACCAGCACACCCGCCGGCAAGCTCGTGTTCACCGTACTGGGCGCCGTCGCGGAACTTGAGCGTTCGCTGATTGTGGAGCGCGTGAAGGCTGGCCTCCGCAACGCACGCGCGAAAGGCAAGCGCCTCGGCCGGCCGCGAGTTTTTCCGGATGCTCGCAGGATTGCCACGCTACGCGAAGAGGGACTCTCCTGGGCGAAGATTGCCGAGCGTCTTGGAGTCGGAGAGGGGACCGTGTATCGAGCCGCGCAGGCATCCGCCAAAATCCCCGCCTCCGGTAAGCCCGTAAGTCATTGCAGCGCGGCGGCCGACTGAGGTAGATTCCATCCCCCAGAAAGAACTGATTCTGGAGCACAGCGAAAGGACTAGGGCGATGGAAAAGTTCCTCTACGACAAACGGACAGCAGCCCAGATGCTCTCGATCTCCGTGCGATTGCTCGAATACCTCTTCGAGCGCGGCGAGCTGAGGCGAACCCGAGTCGGCGGCCGCGTGCTGGTGCACCACAAGGAACTCGAACGCCTGGCCTCACGCGGCGTGATCGAGAACCTGGTCCCACAAGTGAAGCCGAAAAAACCGATTTTGGAGGCTCCGGTCAATGGAGAAAAACAAACGGCAGAGCAAAGCAGATCCGGCAGTCCTCGAGGAGATTCTTGAGCAGCTCGGCAAATGGGCATCCGCGAAATCTCCGGTGGCCATCGGCTTCTATGGGCACTTCTTTGTCGCGTTCATTGAAGGCCAACTCCACCAATCAGACAGGCCGGATAGATTTGTGTTCACCGCCTGGCAAAATCGCTTCCGTGCATCGGTCACGCTCGCGCAGTGCAAGTCGGTGTCGTATTGCCAAGGGGACAGTCGAACTATCTGCTTGGAATACGATGCCGAGCGCATCATGCTGATGGAACCGAAAGCGGACCTATCGGCGCTCGAAGTGCCACCTGGCCCAGCGAACTAATCGACTGCACACGTCTGCAATTTGCGTCCTGTGTTACACTCCCGTCGATGCCGGAATCTCCCGTCCAGGACCGAAAGACAAAGCGCACCGCCCTCTCGCGGGAAGCGCGCCGTCTCGCCGATGAGATGGAAAGTCTCTACATCCAGCTCGAGCAGATCGGCGCCCTGGCCACAGTCCGCAGCTATATGACGACCCACTCCGAAGGATCCCCTCGACTCGATCTCCTCGAAACCGCAAAGGCCTTGCGCTGTTATGCCGGCGTTCTCTCGCTGCTGGCGACGAGTCAGTCCACCACGCAGAACCAGCACTAAATCGAAAACAAATTGCGGAGACGTCTGAACGATGGGTGTGGCCTGGCGAGTTACTTTCGAGGCGTGTCCGGCACAGTGACGATCAGATATCCGAGTGGATGGCTTGGCATGTGGATCTCGCCGTTCACGGCCTGATGCCCCGCGCAGTTCGGGATGCCGCACAGACACTCGCCTGGCGCCCAGGGACTGACATCATCGCCCTTTGGAGGGTCCGGGAGCGGCTGGTTTGCTGAATCTTCCATCGGGAAAGCGTAGACCAGTGAGGTGCAGCCCGCAATAGAACCTTCGCCCAGGGTCTCCCGGAGGTTCCATTTCCCGCTTTTTCCCGCTTTTGTGCTTTGACTTGCGAAGTACTGTTTCACTGGACAGTCTGAAGCGTTTGCTCGGCTCCGGACTCGGGAGAAACCCGCCGCTTCCAATACACGAGACGGCAGCCCTCGGCGTGAAACTTCTGCCACGGTCGCTTCGGCCGGAACCTGACATCGCATTCGCGAAGCAGGCATTTCCTCAACCCCAGGGCAGTCGAGACCTCGGAGACAATGTGGGGCTTTCCAGGAAGGGTCGGGAACGCATTGGAACGCGTTCTATGCATTTGACCTTTTCCGTTGAGCCGGGTGGAGCTTATAGGATTTTCCGGTGCTCCCAAACGCTGCAGTTCGTTTCGAGTCCACCAGCGGTCCGAGCCTTTTTCATGGTAGATGCGCTCGGGTACCCGGCTCTTGTCGATGACAAACGTGTGCGTCGGGTCGAAGACGGACTGCACCTTTTGTCCCACGCGGAATTTCTTCTTACTCATCGCCTTTGTGCCCCCGACGAATTGCGGGAAATCTGGTGCTCACTCCTATGTGCCCTGCCATGTCAGTCTTCCGCGCTCTCTTTCGTCAGGGCATCGGAGAAATTCCTCGGGAAAATGATCTGGATTGGCCGGCCTGCGGTCCCCTCTGCAGGATCGGGGTACGCTCCCTGAATCTTGTTGATCTCCTGCGTCGTGCGCAGTTGTGTGTCGTTGTCCTCGAACACGTCCCATCCGCCCTTCGGCGTTTTCTTCGTGCCGCCTTTGGAGGGATTCCATTTCACGGTCTTCGCCTCACGGAGCTGCAACAGCTTTCCCCCTTGGCTGAATCCGTCACAGCCCAGTGCTTCGAGTGCCTCTGCGGTTCTAACCCGCGCTTCTCGCGCCAGCAGGTGACAGTTCGATTTTGCCGTTGCGACCGTGTACCCGGCCGCGATCGCGGAACGGAACGCATTGCCCGGAGGGAAACCCGGCCCTCCCATTCGATAGAAATTGTTGAACAAAGCGCGACGTGGATTTTCCTGGGTGGTGTCAGGCGTGTCTTTCCGTGGCGCGTCGTCGGCTCTCTTCTTTGTCTTTCCCATCGTCCCTCTCCCCAACGCGCGGCCCCGTGCATTTTCGGGTGACCGCCCCGCGGAAGTTGCTTCGATGCTTTACTGTCTGCTGATGAACGGCGCCACCGGCGACGTCGAACTCTCCTGCTTTTCCTGCCTCCCGGTTAGTGCGGCGCGGAGGCGCGCGGCCATGGCAACGCGTTCCTCGGCCGGAAGATTTGCCAACAGGTGCTGCTTGGCGATTAGCAGCGGCCTGAGCTGCGCCTGCTCTTTCGCGTTCGCCAGGTCCCAGACCGAGAGAAAATCCTCCAGCGACAAACTCCGCGTGTAATGCGCGATCGGAGCCTCGCGCGATTGCTTCAGGATGTCGCCGGCTTCCCTCGGAGTGATCTCGCCAGCTCGCACATGCTGCGCCAGGTCCTGCGACTGCATCCGCCCGGCCGCCAGTTCCCCGCGAAGGAAAGAGCGACGCGCCTGGCGATCGTACTCCTCGGCGGTCCGCGTACCCTTCGGCCGGCGCTGTTCGAGGATCTGCAGTGCTTTTTCTTCCGCGGCTGTGTGTGTGACCGATGCCGGCGCCGGCGTGATTCCGAAAAACGACTGCAGGCCAGAAGGCGACACAGCTTCGCGCAACATCCCCGCCACGCCCGGGCGTCCCTCGGCTTGCGCGCGCTGCCGCAGATTGCGAAGGCTCAGCGGCGAGGCCTGTTCCGCCACGTAGCCGGCGACCTGCTTCACCTGCTTGACGAGTGGATCGTCCGCATGACGAATCTCGACGCCGTAGAAATCCTTGTTCTGCAGCATTTCGGCAATCATCGAAATCAGCGGATGAGCTTTGTGCCCGACGGTTTCGAGTGGATGCTTCGCGAAGGCGTACACGTCTTTCATGTACGTGGGCAGGGAGATCCGCTCGGGCTCGCCGTTTGCCAGCGTGCGCCCGGTGCGCGGAAAGAAATAGTCCTTCAGCTCCTGCGGACCCTGGCCGGTGTAGGCGTAATTGACGAGCGCGCCGATGTATCCGGTCACGATCGGCAGCGCCAGCGTGTACGCCATCCGGTCCGTGAACTGCGGCCGCTCACCGAAGACGGTGCGCCCCGCTGCCTTCGCCGTGTCCTTCGCCGCGCCGCCGAGCTCCCGCACCGTGCCGAGATTCCAGCCGAGCGAGCGCACGCTGATAAGCCCCAGGTCCTTGACGACTTTGTTGACGAACAGATTGTCGTAGACCACCTGGCCGAAACGGTTGTCCACCGAATCCCAGGCGCGATCGAGCGCCGCGCGGATTTCTGCCTTCCCCGCGCCTGGCGGTAAGCGGTCGAGCGATTCTCGCGCGATGTCTGCGAACGCTCCGAGCTTCAGCCGCGGCACCAGGTGCTCCATGACCGGCGACGCCATCTTTTCGAGAGCTGCAGGGAATGCCTGCAGGCCTACCTGCTTCCAGTCGCCTTCGCCCCAGGCCTTCCAGAATTTTGCGATCGACGCGTTGCGATAGAGCGGGTCCTGGTAGATTCGGCCGCCGCCCTTCGCCACGGCGTCCGCGAGATCCGAATACTTTGCATACGTGCCCGGACTCAGATACTCGCGCATCAGCCGCGTTCCGGTGATCACGTGGCGGATCGGCGAGGCGATGAGCGGCACGGCGCGAGCGGACGCCTTCGCCGCCTCCGTGATGTTCAGCCTCGAGGCTTTGCGAAGCGCGAGCGCGAAGTCGGAGATTGTGGAGTTGATGCCCGAGAACATCGCGTGGAACGCCGAGAAGCCGAGCTGCGCCTGGTTGAGCGTGTTGCCGGCGCCACGCATGAGATCGTAGAGCGGATTGCCGCGCAGTCCTGGAGCCAAGTAGTTATTCAACACGCGGGCCGCTTCTGCTGGCGCGTAGTAGTAGCCCCGGATGACCATTCCTCCGGCGCTTACTGTGTCGCTCCGCTGCCCGTAGACCAGTGAAGGCTTCGCTTCGAGCAAGGGTTTCAATTCGGGATTGTTGGCGATGAGCTTTTGCAGGAATGCCCAAGTGTTCGGCGCCACTTCCCGGAATTTGTCGGGTGCCTGCACCAGAGCCTCGACGATGGTCGCCATCTTCTCTTCGCCCTTGCGAATGTACTTCCGGAACGATTCCGGGACGTTCTGTTCTTCCTTGCCTTCCCATTTCAGGTCAACCAGTTTGCGCAGCTCCAGTTTGTAACGCGGGTCTTTTACGAGCTGGTCTTTAAGCCCGTATTTCCAATCGAGTTGATGCCCGATTTCGTGAGCGATGACCGCTTCTGGTGTTGCGAAGCGCGTGACGATGCGGTTGCTACCTTCGGAGGTGTAGCCCAGCCTGGACCCTCCAATTCTCACGGCGCGTTCGTGCTCGATGCCAAGATTTTTGGCAGTCTCCGAGAGCTTGTTCAAAACTGCTTCGTCGTAGTACTCCTTGATCGGAATGTTGCGATCGCCATAGATCGTACTGATGCCGTCAGCGATGCGCGTCCAGCCTTCCGGCGCGTGGTCCCCAACCATGACGGCTTTGGCAAGGTCCTCTCCCTTCATAGTGCCTAGAATTTCATGGGCCATGGTGTAGCGGTCCATTTCATGCAACTTGAGAAGGGCCATCGTGACAGGGTTATTCGTGATCGGATTGAACCCGGCGTCCAGTCCTTCCTGGATGTCCTCAAACACGCGGGCTTTTCTGAATCCTGCCGGGCCTTGCAGTGGCCGTTTGCCGCCCATGATCTGCTTCACTACCCAATCGGCTATCTTGGTGGGACGCTCCCACAACTGTGGGAAGTAGTGCTCTTTCCAGTGATCGAAACTGCCGTGCGACAGGTCCTCGATCGCCTGGCGACGCGTGGCAAACTCTTTTCGCAACTGGTCGGCGACGGCCTGATCTGCTGCGTTCGGCTGCTTCTCCCCACGCTGCTCGCGCAAAATGAAATCGCGGCCTTCCTGAATCGGCCGCTTCTCCCACTGCGCCATCGCGTCCGCGTAGTGCTGGAAGACCTGCTCTTTCTTCCGGGCCAGCTCGCCGGTCTTCTCGCGGACAATTCCCGCCTCGCGCTCGCCCTCGGAAATGTTTTCGCTGAGCGCGTTCTTAATGCTCTCGGGCATCACTCGGCGGATCAGCGCGGGGTCGAGGAAGCCGAGGCCGCTGTACATCGTGCCGCCAGTCGGATCTCCGGCCATACGCGCCCGCGCGTCTTTGAGTTTTTCCTGCACACGCTCGGGCGACCACTCGCCCACCTTCACGCCGATCGAGGTCTTGCTCTCCGGATCCTGGTAGATCACGACGGCTTTGTCGCCGAGTCCCATGTCGGCACCCATCACCCCGCGGTATTCGATGCCCAGTTGCTTGCCGCTGTTTTCGTACTCACGCTCCGGTCCTGCGGCCGCCGACTCGCGCGAGGCAAACATTTCGTTTTGCGGACTGGCTGCGCTGCCGCGGAAAAGCGGAGACTCGCGCTCCATCCGGCCGGCAGCCGCCTCGATGTCGCCACTCGGCCGATTGAATTCCTCGCCCGCCTGGCGCGCTTGCTCACGGCCGACAGCCTGGCGTTGCTCCTCGACAACACTCTCCATGCCAGGCAGAACGCTTTCCCCGCCTCGCGCGAGTGGGGTTGCATTTCTTCCGCGAGCGCGTGTCATGCCCGCGAGGTCTGAGGCTTGGGGATTGGTGGGTTGTGGTTCGGAGAGTCCGAGCTGATCAAGCGGGATTTCGAGCGGAGCTAATTGACGACGTGCTTCCTCTTCGCGACCACCTGCTTCGCGTGATCCACCGTGAGGCTCAGCACCTTCCGGAGCGCCTTCTGGTATCGCGTCTCCGGCTTCGGCGTCGGCGAGTTCGTCGAATGCTCGGCTGAATTCTGCGGCTCTTTGGGCATCGGCTACCTTCCCTTCGATAAACGCGGGCAGGTCACGAAGAGAAGCATACCGCCCGCTGCGGATGTCGAGCAAGGTCTGTGAAAGTTCCGGATCCACGTCGCGGACCTGGGCGGCGAGCGTTTCGAGCTGCGGGGCGAATTCCTCGAGGACCGGCCTTGCCTCTTCGCGCTGCGCCTGGATGTGGTCCGCGATGCGGTCGATGACGCGCTCATAGTTCGCGCCCTTGCCACGTTGCACGGCGTCTTCGAGTTTTCCTGGCGTAACACTTTCGTCCGAGTACCAGGGGAACTGGGCGGCCACAATCGCGCGGCTCGAACCGACGCCGTACCACGCCTTGTCCTGCTCTTTCGCGCTAACTTCCGGCCCCAGGTCCGGATGATAGCGGCCCGGCCGCTCGAACGACGACGCCAGATCGTGCGCTGCGCGCAGCTCCGCTTGCGCTTCTTCGAGAATGTCCGGAGCGTATTTCTGCGCCACAGAAACCGGCGGCTCTTTCACTAGGTGCCCGTCGATCGAGCGGCGGATCGCGGCCGCGTCCAATGGGCTGAGGTTCCCGCGGTCCGGCTCGACCGCGCCTTCGAGATTCGCCTTGAGGTAGCTCTGCGCGTATTCGCGGGTGTAGATGTCACGAACGCGGTTGACGGCAAGCTGTGCCTGCTGCCTCTGATAAGGCGAGGCCTCGACTTTTTCGAGTGTGCGCGGCTCTGGTGGTTTCGCTTCAAACTTCGGCGCGGGTTTCTCTGCGGGCGGGAGCTTCGCTCTTTCCAGTTCCGTCTGAGCGGCGTCGCGCACGGCCGCCGGCAGCGATTCATCCGCAACGACGCGGCGAAGAACTTCCGCGCTCCGGCTTTCGGGCGCGGTCTCGGAGAGCGTGCCTCTGCCTGGCTGCACGGGTTGCAGTTCGTCGACGGGGACGGTGACGGCGTGCGCTGCTCCCGCCGGCAATACCTGAGAAGGCGCGGGCGCGGCTTCAGCAGACGAGGTACGAGCAATCGTGTCGGCCGCGTGCACCGTGTCTAGCAGCTCCTCCGCACGCACAGGCGCACCAAGACGTCCGGCGCCGGCGTGATACGCGGTCAAAATCGTGAGCGGCACTTGCACCGCGGCCGAGCCAAGAATCCGCTGTGCGGTTTCCACATCGCCCGCCGCTTTCGCCGCCTGATACTCCCGCGCAGAGTCCACGAGCCCCGCACCCATCTGCGTCGCAAACAGTCCGGACACGAGTCTCGGAGCGTGACGCAAAAGACCGGTGCTCGATTCTGCCGCGCCTTCGAGCGCGCCAAGACTTCCGAGGAGTGCAAGATTCTCGGGACTGGTGAAGCCGCCGACCGCGCGCTCGGCACCGACTGCAAAGGGTTGTGTGTGGCCCGTGATTGTGGGCAGGTCGGCGAGCGGCACTGTGAACGGTTCCGCGATCCGTCGCGCTTCCTCTGTGCCCATCCGGGGATTTTGCGAGCGCACCAAGGTTTCCGTCAGCGATCGCGGAAACTCCGACCATCCGCTTTTGCCCTGGGCCGCGGCTTCGGTCGCGCGGTGCTTGAAGTAGTCGGACTCGAATTGCAAGCCGGGCTCCTCGGGCATTTGTTGGCGCATGACCGTGCCGAGAGTCGTGCCGGGCTCCGTCATCGACTGCACGGCGCGCATCTCAAGCGGCTGCCGCGCAATTTCCGCCTGGCGTTCCCGCGTCTCCTGCTCGCGCCGCTGCCGCCCCTGGTCGGCCTGGTTGATCTTTTCGATGTCGCGTTGGCGCGCGGCATACTCCTGCGTCCAGTAATCGCTCGGCGGCTTTGGATTCTCAGGCGGTGCGAGCTTGACCATCGGCTCGGTGACACGGGCGGCGGCCGCGGTGGGAGTCGGCTTTGCCGCCGGCACGGTCGAGATTCCGAAAGGATTCTGAGCGACTGCCGGCGCCGCTGGTTTGCCGTACACAGAGTCAAAGCTTGCCGCCGGTTGCTTCGGTTGCGCGGGTTCGAGTTCCTCGAGAGGCACGCTGAGCGAGTTTGCCGGCGTCGCTGGCTTGGAAAGCGGCTTCGCTTTCCGACTCAGCGGCTCGAGCTGGTCGAGTGAAACCGTGAGCGCGCCGGATTGGTCCTGGCCCGAGAGAGTCGCTGTTGGAGAGTTGCCCACCTATCTGCCTCGCATCTTACTTCCCGATCGGTTCAAGAGTTGCCTTGCCGTTCTGGATCGCCGTGATGCGATGCGGCTTCCCCTGGTACATCACCTCGTCGCCCACCTGGTGCTGTGCCGGCGCCGCGTTGCCGTTCGGCTTTGCTGCCGCCTTCGCGTTGAGAGGCTTCGCTGTTTTGCCTTCCGCCGGCGTTTCATCACCGCCTTCGTACTTGCCGGCGCGATAGTTGAAGCGACGCACGTTGGTTTCGCCGGCCGCTTCGAGGGCGTTTTTGTATTCGTCCTCAGCTCTCTGCTTCCGGTCGAAGAGCTCGTCGTTGGTCATTGGCGACATCAGCTCGCCGCTGCGCGGGTGCACATAAGTGCCAGACTCTCGCGCCCGGCGTTCGGTCTCGATGTCATCGAGCTCCTTCTGATATTTGCGGTTCTCCGTTGCCTTCTGCCCGGGCGTGAGATGAGACTCTTTCGGCGATCGCTCCTCGGGAGGTCGCTGGCGGCTCGCGCGGATGTCTTCAATCCGTGCTTGCGCGGCCGCGCGGTCCTCGGGCGTCTTAGCGTTGCGTAAGCTCTGCCGCGCCTCGAGTTCCTGTTCGTCCAAGTTGAAGGGACGCTCCTCCTTCTGAGGAGCCTGCCAGAGCTTCGCACCGGGAATTGCCTTCCCTTCCTGGTCTGTGATTTCGCCGGTCACCATGTTGTGCAGAGCAGGGATACCGTGCGGGTCTTGGCCTGTGGGGTCCGCGATTTTTACCAGTTGCGTCTTCGGCTGGGGATGCAGTTTCGCTTGCGCGTCCGCCTCGTTCTTGTCGATCAGGGCCTTTAGGTTCTGGATGTGGAGCGGCGCTTCCGCGCCCTGCGCGGCCGTCATGTAGCGCTGGTGCTGCGCCGCGGCCGAGGTGTCGGGGTAGCTGCTTTCGGCGTCTTCGTTTTTCTGAATATTGCCGAGATAATCGCGGACCGTCGCCGCGCCTTCACCAGGGCGCCCAAATTCCTGCATGCCCGCGAAGAGTCCCATCAGCAACCGATGCTTCAGATCGGGCGCCTGATAGGGCGTGTGTGCCGGCGCGGGATTGGCTTTGTTCCATTCTTCTTCCGACTGGAACGTCGGCAGCGGACGGGTGGCTGCGTTGGTCGCTTCGGGATCACTGATACTCGGTGATCGAGTCATCCCGCCCGGAGCTGCGCCCGTGCCCGCGGGACGCGCGCCGTTGATGGGTCGCGCCGGTTGCGGACCGGATTGCGCGTCGCCATTCGCTGCAGCCGATTGACCTGGCTGTGCTGTCGGCGTCATGTCCGTCGACTGGAAGCCCGGCGTTGCCGGTTGCGATTCTCCCAGAGCTGCCGAAGCGCCTCGCAGGCCTGGCTTGCCCATGAGGGCGGCGAGTAACGCGGCCCGGCGGACCGCTTCTGGATCTTGCTGCGTGCTGTCAGTAATCGGGGGCATGGTTTACTCCTCGCTCAGCAATCCGTTGGATTCAAAAACGTGTGGGGCGTCCAAATGCAACCGGATCACGCGACGTTCGCCCGCATCTTCAACGGCCACCACCTTTACCGCCCTGCCGCGTGTGCGCACCGAGCAGCTCAGTGATTCCTTCGCGGTCACATAACCCCCGCCAGGCAGAAGCAGCGTGTGATCGGTCGAGCAAACGAGTTCCTGTCCCTCGTCGGTCTCGATTCGCACGCACGGCTTCATCGCAAAGGCGAGCGGCCGCCAGATGACGAGCGGGTCGTCGTCGTTTTCAGGAAGTCCGAAGACCCGCGCACCCTCGAACAGCTTTTCGATCGGGGTGAATTCCTTTAACCCGGTTCGTATCAGAGTGCCTTCGGCGCAGCACGAGGAACTTGCCGCTTGGGTCGCGATGCCACCAGGTCCCAGAGCTGCACTTCCAATCGTGCCGGCTGCGCCGAGAATCGGACTGAGGTAATTCGCGCTCTGCACAACGTTGCCATGGCCGGCGGTGCCGTAGAGATTCGCGTAGGTTTGATTTGCGGTGCTGTTGCCCTGCAGCGATCCACCCTGGGCCGCAGTCCCCTGGGCTTGCGACGTCCCCGCGGCCTTCCAGAAATTGTTGAGCGCGTCCTGGTATTGGTTTGTGGTTGCCGTCGAGAAGTTGCTGCCTCTCGTGTCGGCGAGAGAGCGCGCATTCTTGTTTTGCTGATCCTGGACGAAGCCGGATGGCGTGCCGGGCCCGAAGCCGGCCTGCTGCGCGGCCGCAGTGATGTTGCCGGCGTTCTGTCCGTACTGGGTCGCGGCAGCTCTGTCTGCATTGGTGTTCTGCAGGGCGTAGACGCCAGTGGGCGACGTCACATTCAGCTTCGACGGATCGAGCATGCTCCCTACCGCGCCGCTCTTCCCGTCGGTCCCGAACAGGTTGTTGTACTGCTGCTGTTGCTGCGTCCCGTATTGCTGCGAGAGCGCCGTGGCCTGCTGCGCCGATTGCGTCGCCGCCGCGTTTGCTGCCGCCGCTTGCGCTGGGTTTGTCTGCTGAACTTTCTGTCCGCCGCCCATGAAGTTCCTCCGTTACTGAATCGAGATCCCATCCCTGCGCGTACGCTCACAAAACAGTCGGTCCACTTCCGAAAAATCTCCCGCCTCGACCTTTGCCAGAGCGAGAGGGTCCGCGCCGATTGCGCGAGAAATCTCATCCTCGAGGAGTTGCTTTTCCTTCTCCTCGGTGATTCCCGACGCGGCACAGAGTTCGTGGAGCTTTCGTTCGAGCTGCTGGATCGTCACCATGCGGTACTCGAAGACAGGCCGATGGGCTTCCCAAGCCTTCATTCCGGTAACCAGCATGGCGGCCACGATCGCCGCACGGCTTTTCGGTCCAGCATCCGCGAGCTCATCAACGAACTTCTGCAGCCGCGGCGCCAGGAACGCGCTGAGATCCACCACGATCGCCATGAACAGTTCCGCGGGAATGAGCTTCTCGATCTGCACCAGGAGTTCACTGGCTTTCCGCTCGCCCCGCATCACCGCATGCATCGCCGCGGCATCCGCCAGATAGCTGCGCAGGGATTGCAACGATTCCTCCGGAGTGGAGCAGCCGGCCGCAACGCCGTACTCCGCAAACACATCACCGATGGTCTTCAGCAGCATCGTTGACGCGGTCAATTCCTTCTGCACCAGTTCAAGGTTTGCTTTTTCTGTTTCCATCGGACACTCCTTCACTGAACCATTCCCCGCGGCGCTTTCATGTATTCGCGAAAAAGCCGGTCTACGTCTCCGAGCTCGCCACGCTCGATCCTGCCGAGCGCCGCGATGTCGCTGCGGATTTGCCGGCAGATTTCCGCTTCGACACTCTGCATGCCGACAGAGTCCTCGACTCCCGCCGCGGCCCACAGTTCGCGAATCCGCTGCCTCGCCGCTTGAATCGCTGTGAGCCTGCGTTCGAGCATCGGCGCGAAAGAATCCGCGAGCGTGGCTGCGTGGTCCTGCTGCAGGTCGAGGATCTCCGCGACCGCCTTCTGCAGGCGCGGCCGGAGAAACCTGGCCAAATCGAAGATGAGAAGGGAAAAGACTTCGGGGTCGGCGCTCTTCTCGATGATGGTCAGCAATTCGCTAAGACGGCCCTTGCCGGCTGCGATGTCATAGAGCGCAAAGGCGTCGGCCAGCACGCCTTTGAGAGTATCGAGGTCGGGGATCGTGTAGCGGTCGTTCTGCAGGAGTGTTTGGAGTTCTTCGGCGGAGAGGTGGTTCACGCAGCCACCTCGAAACGGAACGGGATCTTGTGGCTGCTACAAGCGAGCCACGCCCCCGGCACCATCCGAACGTACATCCCCCAACAAATCCCACTCTCCGCTCAGCTTGTAAGTTTCCCCTTCGGGAGTGAGTGTGATTTCCGTGCAGTGCTTCGCCAGTTCCGCCTTCGCCCTCGGAATCCCGCCGGCGAGTCGCCCTTGAATATTCCGCAGTTCGCTCAGGACAAAAGCCTCAATCTCCTTGAGTCGAGCGTCGATTCCACGGCCGTCTGTGGCGAGCAACTCGTCGCTGATTTCTTCGAGACGCCGCTCTCGTTTTTCGAGTTCGGCAAGAAGGGCGGGTGAGTGGCGCCCCACGGCGATTACCCCGGCGAGATTGCCGATTTCATTTTTCAAGCGCTCCCGTTCCTCTCGCAACACCGTCAAATGGGACCGCGCGCTATCGAATCGTTCCACAAGCTCGATTTTGAACTTTGCCAACGCATAGCGCACCACGTCTTCGTGAAGCACCTCGCGCTGGAGGCCCTCGATCACTTCCCTTTCAAGATGGTCCTGCCTGACGTGCAGAGAGTTTGCGCAAATTCCGCGCGCGTGCTTCAGCGGACACCCATACCTTGCGCGGCCCAATTGCCCACGGCCCGACACCACAACCATTTTCGACCCACAGAGCCCACACCTCAGGAAGCCAGAAAGCAGATAGGGCGCTGAGTACGCTCGGGTGCACAGGCCCTTTGTTTGACCGTTCGCAAATGCGGTCTTCACACTGGACAGGCGGCTCTGTACGGCCTGCCACATCTGCTCACTGACTATCCGCAAATGCGGTGCCTCTTGGATCTTCCACTCGGATTGCGGCCGGAGACGTTGGACGCGTCGGCCTGTTCGTGGGTCACGCAACTTGCGGGTGCGATTCCAAACCACAATGCCGCGATACCGGTCATTGTGCAGCATGACGGAGATGGCGGAGGGCGCCCAGGATGGATGCCGCTGACCGCGATAGGGCGCCGGCGACATCACGCCTTCTGCGTTGAAGCGTTTCGCGATTGTCTTGATCGAGTCTCCCGCGGCGTAGTCCGCGAAGATTCGACGCACGGTGGCAGCCTGGCTCTCGTCGATCTCTAGCCGCACACCTGTGATCAGGGGACGACCATACGTGTCCGTCTTGGCAGAGTCCTCCACTGGAACGCTGTGATATCCGAAACACCTTCCTCCTGTGTGAAGTCCCCGGAGTGCGAGACCCTCAATGCCACGGTGAACTTTCTTCGCCAGCTCGCGAATGTACAGCGAGTCCACGATGCCGTGGGTGGCAAGCACTTCTTCATTGACAAGCGTTCCGGCAACTATTGTGATGCTCCGTCTCAATGTTTGCACGACGCCAGTATCTTGCCGATTCCGTCATCTGAGCAAGCAACTGTTGATGAAAAGCGTTTACACTTACGAACGGAGAGCGGGTCTCGGTCAACTCCTGGTTAGTCGGCTAACCGTCCATGTGGGTACTATGAGCCACTTCTCCGGTAACCGCGTTTACCAGGAGCTTGTACTGTTGTCAGCGTCGGTCACAACAAAGTCTGCGCTACCAGTGGCTAAGATTTTAATTGGGCAGACATCCGCGAACGGACCATCCTTCTCGCCTACCAACATCGAGAAGACGGTTGTGAATGTGACGTGGTAATCCCCAGCTCGGTCAAACGAGAGCGCATCTTCCAGTAAGAAGTTCTGCTCAAAGTGCTCGCCGGGTTTCAACGTCACGGACGGAATTTCAGGGAAATCCCAGCCATAAGTGTCAGGCATGCTATTTGAATGGCTCAGTTTTTCCCATGGAAAGAACAATGCGGAGTGGAAAACAGGGTCTTTGCGGACCATCTCTAAACTGATGCCCTCCATCATTGCGCCGCGCTGCGGGAATCGAATTGTGGCTTGAGAGCCATTGTCAACGGTGAGGGTAATTGGAACGTGAGTGCGTTTTGTTATCGCTCCGTCGCGCTCGAACCGAAATTGCGCCTTGACCTGCGTCAAGATTTCACTCTGCTCAACAATCAGCTGCAGTGGTGCCGTCTTCTCGCCAGCACACTCTAGAACAAGTACGTAGATGCCGGGTTCCATCTTTTCTTCCCCAAAACCCCACCCGCCAGACCACCCCTGGTCGACCATTCCGTCGAGCGGCCATCCCACGGATTGAACTCTCCGAGTTCCATCCGGTCTCGTAACGCCTAACGAACACGGTTTCCTGAGTTCCTGCGGAATGGTGGGCGTATTCTTCGGCTTTACTCCGACCCAGAAGCGAATAGCCTCACCTGCTATGTATCGAGGCTTTTCTAGGCGAAGAATCGGTTCTATTCCTCCGCGTCCATTCTGAGAAGCGAAGCTGTTTGAAAGCGGTGAAACATACCCGCTCACTGCGAGAACTAAACACAACCACACAAGTCGAAGAGCAAAGGGTCTCATAGTGAACATCCGCGCCCGGATGACTAGACTTTGAACTCCGAACGTCCAGAGATCAATGGGCATTGGGAAACAACAATCCGGCTTGAGTTGCAGAATCCTCGAATGTGCCTGGTTAGTTTGAATGTATTTATAGGTCGAAGGAGGAGCGCTTGAGTGGAAGCATACCTCACCGAAAGTCGCAAGACTGTGGACCGACTCTACCAATTCCGATATTCGGATTTGCTGCGGGTGTTCTCGATCCTCATGCGGGATGAATGGCTGAAGGAGGCGGATCTAGTCGGCTTGCAACCAGAGAAGATTGCCGACATTAAACGCAGCGCAGAGGTCTTTCGTAGGATGTTCCTTGAGAAAGGAGATGCCCCGCAAAGAGCCTGAAATGTTGAGCTATCCGCCAGGTCCGATTCCGATTCGGTCATTTACGGCTTCGCGTAGTCGTTGCTTGCAACCCAAGTATTTCTCTGTCGTCTGTACGGAGACATGGCCCAAGAGAAATTGAATTTGTTCTAATTCACCGCCCGATTCGTGACAAAACCTTGCGCATGACCTCCTCAGATCATGTGGGGCTAGCTTGGAGATTCCGAGCCGTCCGGCATATTCCTTCACGACGTGCCAAACTACCTTTTCCGTGATCTCCGAACCCCAAACCGTCCCTTTTCGGCAGACGCACCGGAACAGCTTGCCCTGTCTAATATCTGCTGCACCCAGCCAATCATCTAACGTCTCTTTCACCCAAGTAATCAGCTCACCGCGACGCAATCCACAACCCAGCAGTACAGCCAGGATAGCGCGATCCCTCTTGCCCTTGAGAGTGTGCGCGTTGGGAAGTTGCGATAGCGCACGTGCTTCCTCTGCGGTGAGCCAATTCCCAAGCCTCATTCCCAACTTTTTTGCCCCTTTCACACGCCGGATGCCGGCGGCAAGCTCCGGGCTCAAGAGCCCCGTGTCGGCGGCTTCATACGCTAGTCGGCGAACTGCGGCCAACCGAACGTTAATGGTGCCAGGTGCCAGAAATTTGTCCTCAAGGTGAAGCCGGTAACGCATGACCACTGTTTTGTTAAAGGAAAGGCGGGGCTCGGAGCAATACCAGCAAACGAAATCGTCAATGGATCGCCGATAGCTTCGCTGTGATTCTGGGGATCGCAGACTGACGAGTACCGCTGACTTAGCGTGCTCTAAGTCGGGGAGCCCGAGCTTAGCTCTTGGTCGCTTTGACTTGCCCCGTTTTGTGTTCCTTCTCATGGACGCCGCCTCCTTGCGGCTGTTCATGAGATTGCATTGGTCGAGGCGCGAGGGTCCTAGAACCCACTTCTCCGGTTAGCCGACTAATCAGGAGTTGGCCAAGCATCCGAACGATTTCTTACTCAGCTTCACTGCTGTGGCTGGCGTTCTGCTTGCCACCACACGCGACACCGTGCCGCGTAGTAGCTGGGATTCTCGCGGAACACGGGCAACGGCGGTACCCAGTCGATGGCTCCGCCTCCTGCCAACTCGATCAGGGCCTGCATGGCTATGAACGCATTATCGGCATAGGGGTCATCGAGCATCTTTAGAAGCGATGGTGCACTCTGAGGGGAGTTAATGGCACGCACAGCTTGCAGAATTGCTTGACGCGCAAACGGGCTTGGAAGCCGCAGCAAGCGAAGCAGGATTGGGAGTGTGGCAGGATCGCGGATCATGGAAATCTCCCCGGCTAGCCGACCCTGCATCTCAAACAGTGCATCCCTGGGCAGAATGAGAGAAGGAGGGGGTTGCGGTTGGGCCGTAAGCCATTGCTCGACGGCAGGCAAAACGGAATAGTCATGCAAGCGCAACATGGCCTCAAAAACGTAAGTTCTCACCAACTGGTCTTGTGAATCCAAAAGCGAAACAAGTTCCTCCTTGGATTGCAGGTGACGCATATTTCCGAGCATGCGAATACTGTCAAGCACACGCTCGTGATCGGGGTCATTCAGACCTGCCTTCAAATCCACCTCCAATTGGTGCATCGGGTCAGTGTTTCCAAGTGGTGGATTTCCAAGTTGGCGCGAGATGGACAGTTGCCCGAACCAGTCGTCTGTCAGAACGTACTTACTCTCTTCAGGCTTGAGGAAGAACAAACGGTAGTCGCCTTTCCGAAGCACCACGTACGGTCCACCCCCCGGAGGCAGAATGTTGTCGAACAACACGGGCACTAGCTCGCTCGCTGGGCGCTCGCCCTTGAAGCATCGATCCACGTGAACGATGGCCGTGGCCGTCCGATGCGGTGGCCGAGGATCGGAAACGACGGTCACCTCGGCCGCTTCAACGACCTCTCCCTTGCAGACAAGCGTGGAATCGGCCATCAATTTGGGAATGTTCTCTGTCCCACGAAGAGGACCTGGATAGGCAAGGGCATGCGAGCAAAGGATTGCTGCCATCGGTACACAAAACAACGGTCCTACTCGCATAGCAGGATTATAGTCCCATGAAGTGATAAACGCGGTAAGCGCCGAAGTCGGTACTAGCCGCCACTTTTCCGATTTGCCGACTTATCAGGAGTGAAATCTGGAAAAGTGGTGAGGCACAGAAACCACTGGGGGAGTAATATAAGCGTGAGCAAGGCTTGCTTCGAGAATGGTAGGAATTACTGACGTTCATGCGTCTCACGCTCTCAGTCCTTCTGCTCGCTTGGCCTGCGACCTCACTGGCGCAAGAAATCAAATACATCGACATCACCTCCGTCCAACAACGCACTGAACTCCACCATCCTCCAGCGCCACCACCGGAGTGCAAAGATGGCACCTGCTTAGGAGCCGGTATCGGTGGTGGCAGCGTCGGAGATGGTGCACCAGACCAGCGCGACCCGCGTGCACTTGGCGTTTACTTGTTACGAGTCAGTCCGACAGAGATACGTGCATCGGAGCCATTCGAGGCCGAGTTTAGGGTTCTCAATACGGGACGCGTTCCCATTGAAGTGCCGGTCTATCCACATTTGTCCGACCTTCAGCCATCGGATGAGTCCGTACCATTCAGCTATTTTAGCCTTGCGCTGGTCGTCACAGGAGAAAGCGAGCAGTCGAATGTGCCTGCTCGTGGTTACATCATGCTGTATGGTTCGCATGAGCATGAGGGAAGCATAATGGAACTAAAACCCGGGGAATGGGTTCGCATTAGAACGACCATGAAACTCCACAATTGGCCCATCGAACCGATTTTCGCTCGTCTCCGGGGAGGGTTTTGGTTGCGAAAAAACACCTATCGTCCCGTGCCCGGAGGCGCGTTCACAGACACACAAAATCTCTATCCAAATACAACTTCCACCCCTCCGGTCGCAATACATTTCCTTCGCGCCGCATCTTCCGAGGAATCAAAGCAGTAGTGCCGGTTCGGTGGCGGAAAATGTCCTAGCGCCTGGTAAACGCCCTAATCGTCCATGTGGGTACTGGGCCGGACTTGTCCGGTTTGCCGACTAACCAGGAGTTAGCAACCTAGAGCTTCCCAGAACCGGACTTCTGGGGAGTGAGATGTTAGGAGGAGCGCACGGTGTTTTCCCACGAACGCGCCGGAATATAAACCAGCCTCAGGGGCGGACTGTGAGGCGTTGGCGACGGGGTTGACCTTGTCTGAGTTGCAAGAGCTGTTCCCGCCCGAACCGTACTCAGCTAGGGCGTACTGACTGAGACGTTGTCGAACGTGGCGGTGGCTAGAGATGTAGTGCTGCCGCTGTTCACGGCCAAGCCCACATACACACTCTGGCCCATCGTGATCGTCTGGCTCGTCCCCACCTGCACCCAGTTCACTCCGTCCGCCGATGCAAAGCTGCTAAATGTGTTCCCGCTTCTGCTCACCTTCACCCAGTACGGCAGCGTCGCACTCACTCCCCCCGGCTCCGACGTGCTCCCTCCTGCCGCTGTCCGCACATCAAAATAAATTCCACCGAAGGCCGCCCAATCCGCTGTTTTCGCGTTCGCCGAGCTTGTGTCCAGCGTGTTTCGAATCATCACTCCCGCGGACACATAGCCCGACCCTCCCTGCAAGCTCACCAGCCGCGCGACCACTGTCCCGTCTCCCGACAGCGACTGATACACGAAATGAAATTCATCGGCGGTGCCATAAATCTGCGTACCGCCACCCGCCACCGTGAACACGCCATTCGCGTAACTCGCACTCCCGGTCACACCTGTCGAGCCGACATCGCCGTCAGTCCAAACCGAAGGAAGTGTAGAGAACACCCGGACGGTAAGGGAAATTGTGGTAGTTTTCGACAAGCTGCCCGATGTGCCTGTGACAGTCACCGTGGCCGTTCCAGTAGTCGCGGTGCTGTTGGCCGTCAGAGTCAACATGCTCGTGCTCGCCGTGCCGGCGGGGTTGAAGGATGCGGTTACGCCACTGGGTAACCCAGTTGCCGACAAGCTAACGTTGCTAGCGAAACCGTTCTGCGGCGTGACTGTGATGGTGCTCGTGCCGCTTCCTCCCTGCATCATGGTTAGGCTATTTGGTGATGCGGAAAGGGTATAGTTCGGCGCAGCAATCACGGTAAGTGAAATGGTCGTGGTGTTCGACAAGTTGCCTGAGTTACCAGTGATAGTTATCGTGACTGTTCCAGTAGCTGCGGTGCTGCTGGCCGTCAATGTCAACGAGCTCGTGCTCGTCGTGCTGCTGGGGTTGAATGATGCGCTTACGCCACTGGGTAACCCAGTTGCCGACAAGCTAACACTTCCATTGAAGCCGCTTTGAGGAGAGACCGAGATGGTGCTCGTGCCGCTGGTTCCTTGTGTGATCGTCACGCTGCTCGGCGACGCGGAGAGAGTGTAGTTACCTACCGGATTCACGTTTAGGGTAATTCTGCTCTGATTCGTTAAACTGCCAGACGAACCCGTAACGGTTACGGTAACCGTGCCGATGGCGGCCGTGCGGCTTGCAGTCAGCGTCAACGTACTCGTACCCGCCGTGCTGCTGGGGTTGAAAGTGGCCGTCACGCCGCTCGGCAAATCGGATGCCAACAAGCTAACGTTTCCGGTGAAGCTATTCTCGGGAGTGATGGTGATTGTGCTGGTGCCGCTGGTTCCTTGAGTGATGCTGACGCTGTTCGGCGACGCCGAGAGTGAGAAATTCGGCCCCGTGGCCGGCCAGTTGTTCACCAGGTTGGCGGCGTTGACGCTCCCGATTCCCGTTGCAAAGTCCCAGCCAGTCGTGGTGCCGTATGCCGGGTTGAATGAGTTGTTGGATGTCGAAAGTACGCCAACTGAGCCGTCGGCAAAGTAGCAATTGGCGCTACCAACGCAGTCGACGTCCATGTCGCCCAGGGTCACGTCGTAGAAAATGCAGTTGCTGGCAACACCATTGCCATTGGACGAGTTACAAGAACTGTTGCCACTCGAACCATATTCGTTGGCGGCGAGCTGGTAATAGACGGGATTGGGATTGCCCTGGGGCCCACCCGCCTTCTGGTTTACGAGCGCCTGAATCCCGGCCATGATGGGCGACGCAAAAGATGTTCCACCCGCTCCGGACCAGCCACTGGGAGCGCCTGTACAGGCGGCTCCGCCGTTTGCGGTGTCAGACCAGCAAAAAACGTAGAAGTGGCCCCAGAGGCCGTCGGCGGCGAATAGAGAGACGTCCGGAGTGTCGCGAACACTGTCGTTTGGATTGCCAAGGACAGACTGCCATGAAGGCTTGGGCCATCCTTGGCAGGTTCCACTCACGATACTGCTACTGGATGGAGACGGAGTTCCAGTCGCGCAGGCGCTTGGACCCCCACCGCCAGCAACCGTGCTCAGGAGAAATGAGCCGATGGTGGGATCGTTGCATAGGCTGGTTGAGCCGTACGTTAGGCTGTGACCCTCGTAGTTTGAGAGCAGAGCACCCGCGCACGAGTTGTTCCATGGAGTTTCCGGGATGTAAGAGAGCGCGGAACCGAAAGTCGACGTGTTGCTGGAATTCCAATAAGTAGCGTTGGTGCCGGAATAGGTGTCGCTGAAGTCCGTGCCGCCCACGGCCACGTTGTACGGCGTGGACGCGAAAGCATTGACGCCGATGCCGTGCGTTGCTTCCGCAGCACTGTTGTCGCAGCCTGCGGCACCGCTATCGCCTGCAGCAACGAAAACAGAAACGCCCTCCGTTACCGCTTGTTGATACGCCGAGCTGTACGCCGCGTTGGCTGCGGCGCCGTTCACCGTTTCGCATTGGCCGTAACTGATGCTCATGATGGCCGGTGGTTGACTGCCAGCGTTAATGAGGTTTTGAATGGCAATTAGACCGCCGAATGTCGCGCCACTATCCGCACACGTGGCCATGACAATGGCCGCGTTCGGGGCGGCGGCGCTGGCCCATTCCGCGTCCAGAATTGCTTCCGCGTCATTGGGAGCGATTACGCCGGGAGAGGCGCAGTTGTTGGCGCCGTTCGAAGGCGCCGGGTGCACCGTCGTAAAAGAGCCCGATGTGTAGCTGGAAAGGCCGAATGTCGAGCGAAACGTATTCCAGTCCGAAGCGCGGAACACGTTTGTGTCTTCGATGACCACAATCGTTTGACCTTGCCCCGAGTAGCCCGCGCTAAAGAGAGGATTCAGATTGTAAACGGTCGCCAGGTCAGAAGGCACGACCGCATAGTTGTTGCCGCCCAAGCTGTCTGTGAATGTGAATTCCGTGGTGGCCTTGCGCAAATGGTGCATCGCATGGGGGCGGAAGTCGTGTAGAGAAACGACGCCTGCAACGACCGGAGCGAGCGCGGCGGGAATTCGCGGATCGCTCATGTTGCCGACGTGCCGTTCGCCTTTCACTTCGAGGTGGTGAATTTCTGTTTGGAAAGCTATCCGTACTTGAGCTGCAGTGCCGGAAAAATCAATGAGCATGCCGCTGGGATAGACAACGTTGACACGGAAACCATGGGATTCGAGCCAGCCGGTTACCGCGTCGAGGTCGGACTTCGCCGAGCCAAAACGTTCGCCGAATTCCTGCGCGGTCAGCCAATGATGGAAATTGGAGGAGCCTTTGGTGTGGAGTTCGTCGATAAATTGCTGCAGGGCTTGCTCCTGTTCAGGAGAGCGCTTCAGTTGGAGAAGCATGTGCTCCATAGCAAAATCGTTGGGTACCGCGCCGCGATCGTTCGCGGATCGCGCTGCGGGGTGCGTGTTGCCCTCGAGCGCGACGCGATCCATTTCATCGATGTTTTGCGTGATGCGGGGGCGAGCGTACACGCCTGAGTTGACTTGTGCGCAGGCAGACGGCGCGACAAAAAGTACGGCAAGGACAACGAAGAAGAAGGACCCAAATTTGCGAAGCATGGGTCTCCTTTCTTAAACGAAAATTTGCCCCAAACAGAGTGCGGAGAGAGGAATCCCGGCGCGAAAAGAGCGGGAGGGCGAGTCAGTGCCTGGAAAAGTGGCTGGCCGGGTCCTCATGCCTGAGAACTCCTGACGGGACGCGCTTCGTCCCAGCTAGGAAACGAACAGAAATGGGCCTACCGTTGGGTACCTTTAATAGCGCGATTTGTCGTTAAACGCAACGGCCGGAGGGACAGTTCTCGGCCAGGGGTCCGCGCGGCTCGAAGGTTGCGTATCTGCTTGTGCTTTGCGCGGCAAGTACAAGGCTGCACAGGCGTTTATGGAGATAATATGCCAGAAGCGAAACGATATTTTCCTTCGGCAACCTTGGCAGAGAGGCACGCCGATTCGGCCTGACTGCCCCGCCCACGGATTCGAACGCCTCTCGTTTCTGTATTCAGCGGTGCAGGCAGCATCCCGGACCGATGGCCATCGCGGTCCACAAACGGGGTTCTGGGAGATGAATGTAGGGGCCGCTTCGGAGTTCGTGGACTTTTTCAGCCCACAACCCAACCCACAAGAACCTATGTCTTATATGACTTCCGCATGGTTTGGCAGTCCCCGCGTGTCTCGTAAGTTGTTGTAAAACCTAACCACGCTACCCTGTCACGGCAGAGGTCGCGAGTTCGAGTCTCGTCGTCCCCGCCATTCTTTCCTAAAAACTGAAGTTCACTGCGGAAAGAACCGCGTGACCTCTCAAGCACATTTCCCGCGAGAGAGCTCCACTCTGACCCGTCGCTTAGAAAAGAGGCCCGAGTCCCCAGCCAAGAACGCCGAGGGGATCGTGCAAGCGAAAGGTTGAGCCATCGGACATGAGGAGAGTGCGGTTCAATCGGAGAAGGTTGAAGGAATAATTCACGCGCAGGGGCATGCCGACCACGGGCAAAGTCCAGCGGAGCTCGAACCCGGTTGTGCCATGGACCAAACCATTGGTGGAATTGACTAGGGAAGGACGCGTTGGCCCCAGCCAATTCGGGAGCAGAAAGCCGGAGCCGGCATCGAAGAAGGTCGCGCCCTCGACTTGGCGAGAGAGGGGAAAACGGTATTCCAAATTTGAAGCGGCAACCAGGGTTGACCCAGAGGGCACCGTGGAGTAGGTCGTCGCACCGGAAGGGGAGACGGTGGAGAGTGTCTGATACGGTCCGAGTTCTCCGGGACGCAAGCCTCGCACCAAATCATCGCCGGAGAAAAAGCGCGCGTAGAGCGGCATGTCACCTTTGTAGCTGCCCGCGGCGCTGACTGTTGTTCGGAAGGCCCAGGCGTTGTGATGATCGAAAATCTCGTCTGGGAAGATTTGGCCGTACTCGACCTTCGATTTCAGTAGGTTCTCATTGCCTCCGAGCCA
>Ga0210407_10000383_pt1 | contig 51777 bp, 47 predicted proteins | sample IncBWC27MmetaG_FD_150860 | JGI IMG/M metagenome (GOLD analysis project Ga0210407, IMG submission 150860) | Forest soil microbial communities from Barre Woods Harvard Forest LTER site, Petersham, Massachusetts, United States - Inc-BW-C-27-M | ecosystem: Environmental > Terrestrial > Soil >...
CGACTCCGCGCCGCAGGCAAACCGCCCAAACTCGCTCTCACCGCCACCATGCGAAAACTCCTACTCCTCCTTAATCGCTCCCTCAAACCCCAACCTATCCTCGCTTGAACTCAAGACAGTTACTACAACTTTTTGCCCGCGCGCGGTTTGACTTCGCACGGTGATTCGTTAGCATCGGCGGCTTGCTTGGCGTCTTATGGCGGCGCGTATCTACACCGATAAAGATGCCGATCTCCGCTGGCTCAAGGGAAAAACGTGCGCGGTGATCGGTTTCGGAGCGCAAGGCCGCGCTCACGCACTAAACTTGCGCGACAGCGGACTCGCCGTCGTCGTTGGGCTTTATCGCGAAAGCAAATCACGCCCTACCGCGCGGCGCGCCGGTCTTAAAGTTGTCGATACGCCCGAGGCTGTACGTCGCGCGGATGTCATTTTTCTCGCGCTGCCGGATACGAAAATGCCGGACCTGTACAAAAAAGAGATCGCGCCGCATTTGCGGCCGAGCCAGACGCTGGTTGTCGCGCACGGCTTCGCAATTCATTACCGGACCTTCCGCCCGCGAAAAGATGTCGATGTGGTGATGGTCGCGCCGAAAGGTCTGGGGCCGATGGTGCGCCGGGAATTCGTAAAAGGGCGCGGCGTGCCCGCGCTCATCGCGATTCATCAAAATCCGAGCCGGCAGGCAAAACGGACGGCGCTGGCCTGGGCAAAAGGAATCGGCTCGACACGCGCCGGCGTGATTGAAACAACTTTTCGGGAAGAAACGGAGACAGATCTTTTCGGCGAGCAGGCGGTGCTTTGCGGCGGAACGAGCGCGCTTATCCGCGCGGGATTTGAAACGTTAGTGCGCGCTGGTTATCCGCCCGAGCTGGCCTATTTCGAATGTCTCCACGAGCTCAAGTTCATTGTCGATCTTATCCACGAGGCGGGAATCGCCGGGATGCGTGGGCTCATTTCGGAAACGGCAAAATGGGGCGAGCTGACGGTTGGCCCGAAAATTGTCGATCAAACAGTGCAAAAGCGAATGGCGACAGCGCTGCGCGAAATTCGCTCAGGAAAATTCGCGCGCGAATTCATTCGCGAAATGAAAACCGGCCGACGGCGCTACGCCAAGTTGCTGCGCCAAGGTGATAAGCACCCGATCGAAACCGTGGGACGGAGGCTCCGCGGCCTCATGAGTTGGAAAACGAAAACAAAAAAGCAGTGATCCACGCTGCCGCACTTGGCAGCGCGCCCATTCCGCCGAATTCGTCCGGCCGGAAAATTATTGTTTCGTCGGTGCGTGCCCGAAGATAAGCATCGGGCTGGCGGTGGTCGGAATCGCGCTGAGCCGATCGCAGGGGATTGGAATGCCCGACGTTGAGTTAAACACGTAGCACACTTTCTTTACGTTCTTGGCGGCCGGCTGCTGTTTCGCCGGCACAACGACTACGTTTTCACTCGGACCAGCAAAGATCGATGCACAAAAGACGAGCGAGAGCGCGACGCTTGCGCAGCGAATCCACCAACCGCACCGGCGAGAGAGCCTGGTTACAGTTGTCATGCAAAGAGTATGCGCCTTTGGCCGTGGAAAACAACAGAAAAATGTCGGCCAATCGCGGATTCACGATCAATCGCCCCAAAGGAACTGCTCCAGGCGCAGGCGATTGAGACGCGCCTTTGCTTCTTCGCTCCGGCTGCCTCCGGCCGCAGCCAGCCTCTGATAAATGGCGGCAGCCGATTCCCACTTGGAATCGTCCTCTAACAGACGCGCGGCATTGAACCCGGCTTTGTAGAACCAGAAGAGTTCGCGCCGCCGATCCGGCCGAGCCTCATTCTCCAAGACTTTGTAAAAGGTCGCGAGCGCGCCTGCCCGATCGGTTTCTTTTTCCAGGCAAAGACCTTTCTTGAAGAGCGCCTGGTTGCGCCAGTGGATCGGCTCCTCCGGATCAGCCGCCAATTGATCGTAAACCTCGATCGCGCGCCGATAATTTACGTTCCCGCCGCTCTCGAAAAGAATGTCGCCTTTGCCGCAAAGAGCCTCTCTCTTTTCGGACGGCCGGGCGTTGCTCTTCAACACTTCGTCATATAATAAGAGCGCGTCCTGTGGCTTGCTCAGTTTGCGTTCGATGACAGCTTGTTCGTTGCGCGCGGCCCATTTTAAATCGCCATTCAGTCGCACCACCTGATCGAGAAGGACGATGGCCCGATCGAGCGAATGCGAGCCCATGCTCGACATCGCCGATTCCGCCGCGAAAAAGAGAGCTTTTTCCGTAAGCGGCCCCGCCGGATTTTGCTGCGCGAGAATTTCAAACTGCGTTTGTGCATTTGGAAAATCCTGCCGGCGGTAATAAGCCTCCGCTAATTTCATGCGAACATCCGGCGCGAAGGCTGATGCGGCGTGTTCTTGCAGAAAACGATTTGCCAGTTCGATTATCTTTGTGTCGTTTGCGTTTTCGGAGTCCTCAATCCAGATCATGAGATAATCGCCGTGCTCGGCGGCCGCTGCGGTCGGCTTCGAACCGGCGGCGCGAGCCAGATCTTTCCGCGCCTCATCAAGGCGCGCGGGCGTGGCTTGGAAGGCCAGCTCGGCCAGGGCGACCCATGCCTCCGCCACGCGCGGGTTCCCAGGAAAATCGCGCACAAGTTCCCGCAGGGATTCCGCCGCTTTCCCGTCTCCTTTTGCCGCCTGCATTAATCCTCCTTCCAGCCGTAATTCTGCGCGCGATTGTTCATCTTCACCCCGTTTTTCGAATTCGTTGTAATCGGCCAGAAAACGGGCGTGATCACCAAGTTGCAGCCAGCCTAACGACGCGTTGAACATCGACAGCTTCGCCCACGGCGACCCCGAATGCGCGATTTGCTCAAAGGTCGCGGTCGCCACGTCAAAGCGCTTGGCCAGATACTGAGCTTGCGCGGCGAGCAAATTGATCCGGTCGAGCAACGGCGCTTCCGGCCGAAGCAAACGCGCCTCTTCTAAAATTGCGATTGCGTCATCGAAGTGTCGATCCTCCAGTTCCAGTTGCGCGAACTCCAACAGACCTGCGGCCAGCGCCGGAGATTTTGCGTCGCTGCTGCGCAGTTCACCGAATAGCTGCAAAGCTCTCTCGCGATGCCCGGCGCGAAGCTCGAGACGTGCCAGATACCATCGCGCAAATGCGCGTCTTGGCTCTTCGGGATTGCGGACCCATCGCTCGAGCTCGCTCCGTGACGGCTTGGGTTCCGCGCGGTAAAGCTGGTCCAGTTTTGCGAAGATGACGGCCAGTTCGGGATCCGTCGGGTGATGCTCAATAAAGTCCTCAATAAAATCGTCACCCGACTCGGGCGTCTTCAACTGCAAATCCGCATCGGCAATGCTGAAAAGCGCCGCAATCACGACGGCATGACTTGCGCCTTCAGATCTTTTCAGAAGCGCTTGAAACGTGCCGATTGCTCTCTCCGGCCGTTGTAAGATCACCTCCAGCCGGCCGCGCAAAAAACGCCGCTCCTTTCTCTCGGCCGCTGATTTCGGCTGCAGCTCGTCCAGCACGCGCCGCGCCTTCACGGCGTCGCCCTTGTCGATGTACAACTCAGCCGATCGGAGCCGCGCTTCGGTCCCCCATTGTTTGTCGCGAAAAAGAACGAGAAATTTCTGCAACGCTGCCTCCCGTCGCTCGAGCGCCCGCAACATTTCCCCTGCACCAAAAACTGCATCACTACGAAATGGCGAGCGTTCATCAGCCGCGACCTCTTGGTAGAGCGACAGCGCCTCGGCCCATCGATGCAAGCTGGCCAGGGCCTGGGCGCGCCAGAATTTTGTCGATGAAACATCGCGCAGTCGCGCGTCACCTAACAGGGCCAACGCGTCCGCTGGCTGCCTCGCGGCTAGAAACGCTTCGGCTAGCTTTTCGGCAGTGGCGCGCCATTCATCATCGGAACGATTGTTCTTCAGCAACGTTTGTAGCCGCGCAACCGTGACCTCGGGCACGCCGGCCATAAGTGGTTTCATCGCCTCTGCGAGCTCAGGAAAATCTGCGGCGCGCGCTGCCGGCAAAAGAAAGATCGACAACGCGACGACAAGGACTCTGCGGATGCTCTTTCTCCATTGAACATTGAAAGTTAGATGGCTTGCTCGCGAAGGCTTTCGGAGTTGGGCGTTGGACGTTTTCATCATTTCTTCAACAGGGGCCGCAGAAATTTCCCCGTGAAACTATTGGCAAGATGGACAATCTCCTCCGGTGTTCCTGCCCCAACAATCTCGCCGCCTTGCTCGCCGCCTTCCGGCCCGAGATCGATGATCCAATCGGCGCATTTAATCATCTCGAGATTGTGCTCAATCACGATAACTGTGTTGCCTGCGTCGCGCAGTTTCATCAAGACTTGCAGCAATTTCTCGATATCCGCGAAGTGCAAGCCGGTCGTCGGCTCATCGAGAATGTAAATGGTCCGGCCAGTCGCTTTCTTGGCCAGCTCGGTCGCGAGTTTCACGCGTTGCGCTTCGCCGCCGGAGAGCGTTGTGCCGGCCTGACCGAGTCGCAAATAACCGAGACCGACATCGAGCAGCGCATTTAATTTATCGGCAATGCTCGGCACGTTGCGGAAGAAACGCGCTGCTTCGTCGACCGTGAGATCAAGAACGTCGGCGATATTCTTTCCCTTGTACGTGATCTCGAGCGTCTCGCGATTGTAACGCTGGCCGCGGCAAACTTCGCACTCGACGTAAACATCCGGCAAAAAATGCATCTCTATCTTGATCAGCCCGCCGCCCTCGCAATTCTCGCAGCGGCCCCCTTTCACATTGAAACTGAAACGCCCGACGTCATAACCGCGCACGCGCGCCATCGGCAGTTGCGCGAACAATTCGCGGATCGGCGTGAACGCGCCGGTATAGGTAACAGGATTTGAGCGGGGCGTCCGGCCAATCGCGCTTTGATCAATGACAATCGCTTTGTCGATCTGTTCCGCTCCGCGAATCACCCGATAAGCGCCTGGCTTCTCTTTTGAATTATAAAAGTGACGAAAGAGAGCGCGTCGCAAAATGTCGTCCACGAGGGTCGATTTGCCGCTGCCCGAGACGCCGGTCACGCAGGTCAGGCAACCAAGCGGAAACGATGCGTTGATTTTCTTAAGATTGTTTTCCGCCGCACCAACGAGCGTGAGCCAGCCATCAAGAGGTTCGATGTTGGATGTTGGATGATTCATGGATCGCGGTTTCGTGCGCTGTTTCGGGATCGGGATGCGCGCGCGACCGGAAAGATAAGCAGCCGTTAGAGAATTTTTCGCGCGTAAAAGCTCTTCGATCGTTCCTTGCGCGACGATTTCTCCGCCACGCGGTCCCGCGCCTGGGCCAAGATCGACAACGTAATCTGCCGCGCGAATCGTTTCCTCATCGTGCTCCACCACGATGACGGAATTGCCGAGATCGCGCAGGCGTCGCAGCGTGCCGAGCAATCGCGCATTGTCGCGCTGATGCAACCCGATGCTCGGTTCATCGAGGACGTAAAGAACACCCGCGAGACCGGAGCCGATCTGGGTCGCCAGTCGAATGCGCTGCGCTTCCCCGCCAGAAAGCGTGCCGCTTTCCCGATTGAGTGTGAGATAACCGAGTCCAACCTCGACGAGAAATTGCAGGCGCGATTGGATTTCCCGAATGACTTCGGTCACGATGGTTCGCTGTTGCGCGGTCAGATCCAGATTGTCGATATAGCGCACGGCCGCTTCGATCGTTTGCTCGCTGAACTGATGAATGTTCAGCTCGCGCGCCTGCCGATCTTTGATTGTGACCGCAAGAATCTCCGGCTTGAGACGCGCGCCCCGGCAGGTCTTGCACGGCACGCGCGTCATGAAGGCGCGGATGCGATTACGCGTGAATTCGCTCTCTGTTTCTTCGTAGAGCCGCTGCATCTGCGGCACGAGCCCTTCGAAGGGCTTTGCGACTCTCTTTTCTCCATTGCCACCGAAATTCATCTCGATGGGCTCGCCGTTGGTGCCGAAATAAAGCGCGTCTTTGAATTCGTTCGGCAAATCCGCAAACGGCAGGTCTTCATCGACCTGAAAATGTTTCACCAGCGCGCCTTGCAAATGACGGTAATACGCCTGCATCCGCTTCGTCCCGCGCCGCCACGGGGTGATTGCACCTCCGGCCAGCGTTTTGGTCGGGTCGGAAATCATCAGATCAGGATCGCAAACCGATTGCGTTCCGAGGCCATGACATGCCGGGCACGCGCCAAAATGACTGTTGAACGAAAAGTGTTTCGGTGTGAGTTCGCCTAACGAGAAACCGCTCTCGGCGTTTCCGTAATCGGTCGAGTAACGAAATTCTTCCCAAATTGCTTGCGGTTGGACGTTGGACGTTGAACCTTGAGCGCTCGCCACGGCGGAGCCCGTCCCGGGCGAAGGCGGGTTGGACGTTTCTCGTCTTTCGCGCAAGACCACCACGCGGTTCCCACCCCATTTCAGAGCCGTCTCGACCGAATCGGCTAGCCGAACGCGAATCCCCTGGCGCACAACCAATCGATCGACCACCGCTTCAATTCTGTGGCGCTGGGTCCTTTTCAGGCGAATCGGTTCGGCCCCCCCGAGTTCCATGATTTCGCCGTCGATCCGCGCGCGAACGAAACCTTCCCGCTTCACCTTTTCGATGACGTCGCGGAATTCTCCGGTCTGATTTTGTATCAGCGGCGAAAGTAGGACGATTCTTGACTCCGGCTCATACGCCAAAATTTGATCGACAATTTGTTGGGGCGTTTGCCGGTGAATCGGCTTGCCAGTTAGCAGTTCGTGCGGTTGACCAACCGCCGAAAAAAGCACGCGCAGGTAATCGTAAATTTCCGTGGTGGTCGCGATGGTTGACCTTGGATTCGCACCAGCACTGCGCTGCTCAATCGCGATCGCCGGGGAAAGACCTTCAATGAAATCGACATCTGGCTTTTCCATCTGATCGAGGAACTGGCGCGCATATGCGGACAAGCTTTCGACGTAGCGCCGTTGCCCTTCCGCGTAGAGCGTATCGAAGGCGAGCGACGATTTTCCCGAGCCGCTTAGCCCGGTAATGACGACCAGTTTCTCACGTGGAATTTCCACGTGGAGATTCTTTAGATTGTGCTGGCGCGCACCACTGATCTTGATAACTTGCGCAGGCATTCTGACGACGAATGTCGAACCTTTTAGTTAAGCACAACCGTCCCTTTTCTCCAGCGAAAATCCCGATTAATGAGTGATTCCGGCCACGAGCGAAAATCCCGGACTGCTAGCGACGCAGGCCGCAGCATCTCGCCTGATGAATTGGCACAGTTGCAGAAAAAGTTCAGCGAGATCAAACACTCCATCAACAATGCGCTTGCGGTCATGATGGCTCTTTCCGAAATGTCGCAGCGCCGTCCGGACTACGCCGAGAAACTGGCCACAAACGTGCTGGCGAAAGCACCGCAGATCGTTTCGAGTTTGCAGGAATTCACGCAGGCCCTGAACGAAAAGGCCGGGATCACGCCGGAAGGCGTGGCGGGCTCGACAAGATAATTCCGTCGCGAAGAGCTGCTACGAATGGAGGCGGCCTCCGGCAAAAGAATCCTGATCGTCGAGGACGAGCGCGACGTTGTCGATCTGCTCACGCTAAACTTGCGTAAGGCCGGCGGATTCGTTGTCTCCACCGCTGCGGATGGTGCCGCCGGTTTGCACAAAGCGCGAACGGAAAAACCGGCTTTCATCATTCTCGATCTCATGTTGCCGAAGATGCCGGGGCTGGAAGTCTGCAAGATTTTGAAAAGCGACCCTGCCGCACGGCACATCCCAATCATGATGTTGACGGCCAAGGCAGAGGAGATCGATCGCATCGTAGGACTGGAATTTGGGGCTGACGATTACGTGACCAAGCCGTTCAGTCCGCGCGAGGTAATTCTGCGTATTCAAGCGATCCTGCGCCGGGGCGACTCCACGCCAGAAGAGGAACGCCTCAGCGCCGGTTCAATAATCATCGACCCGGCGCGCCATCACGTTTCCGTCGGCGGCAAACGGGTGAATCTCACCAGCATCGAATTCAAGCTTCTGCGCACGCTGGTGCAGCGACGCGGTCGCGTCCAGGCGCGCGATCGTTTGCTCTACGATGTCTGGGGCTACGAGAGCATGATCGACACGCGCACAGTCGATACCCATGTGCGTCGTCTCCGCGAAAAACTCGGCAAAGCCGGCGACGTAATCGAAACCGTGCGCGGGTTTGGCTACCGGCTTCGTGAAGAATGAGACTAATGCTTTGGCTGATCGTCTGGATCGGTTTGGGATCGACCATCGCACTCGTCTATGTGACTTGGCGAAACTGGATCGCGCCGTGGCGGCAAATCGAGCGGCTCGTCAGGCAAATCAGTGCCGGCGAACGCCCGCGCACATTCCTTGTCGAGGGCGGAAGGCGCGCACGGCAGATTAGTCTCGCCTTGGAGAATATTTTTGCGCGTCACCACGCGATCGCTGAGGAGATCGCACAGCGCGAGTCCGGGACGAAAACGATTCTCTCCGCGATGCACGACGGTCTGCTCGTGGTGGATGCCGGTGGCAGAGTTGTTGTGGCTAATGAGACTTTTCGGAAACTGTTTTCCCTGCGCGAGATTTCAGGAGGTACGCCATTGCTCGATGCCGTTCGCAATGCCGAACTCCATCAACTGATCGCAGAGAGCTTGCGCAACGGCGAAACGAGACAAAGTGAACTCGCTCTCACCGGTGCGCAAAAGAATTCTGAGCGGTGGCTGCAAGTCAGCGCCGTGCCGATGAAGAATGACAAAATCGGAACCGACGGCGCGGTTGTCCTGCTTCACGACATCACCGAGCTCAAGCGCGTCAACGAAATGCGCAGCGACTTTGTTGCGAACGTATCCCATGAGCTGCGCACGCCTTTGTCGATTTTGCGCGGCTATATCGAAACATTGCTCGACAATCCGAAAACTTCACCGAAAGAACTCGCCCGGATTCTCCAGGTCATGGAACGCCATTCCAAACGGCTCGGGCTGCTGTTGGATGATCTGCTCACGCTCGCGGAACTGGAATCGGCGAATTCGAATTTGCAGTTGAGCGAGGTGAATCTGTCAGAGTTGCTTGGCAAGGTGGTTCACGACTGGGAAAAAAAGCTCGCAGAGAAACAGTTGAAAATGAGTGTCGATGTAGCGGCGACGGTGCCGCTTATTGTGGCGGATGAAACACGGTTGGAGGAAGTTCTCCACAACTTGCTCGACAATGCGGTGAAATATTCACGGGAGAAAGGCGAAATTCGTCTGCACGCTGTGCAAGGCGACGACGACGAAATCGTGCTGAGCGTGAGCGATAACGGCGTCGGAATTGGCAAGAACGATCTCCCGCGCATTTTCGAACGCTTCTATCGGGCCGACAAAGCGCGCAGCCCCGAAAGTATTCGGGGCACCGGTCTCGGCCTCTCGATTGTCAAACATATCGCGCAACGGCACGGCGGCCGTGCGGAAGCGGAGAGCGAGCCGGAGCGCGGAACCACCATTCGCGTGATTCTGCCGATGGCCCGATAGCCGCCGGGCGGTGTGCTCTTTGTCACAGAAACGTAACAGTAAAGTTTTTGACCGGCGTCGCTCGGATGGGTCAGGCTCCGGTCCATGAAACTCTCAACATTTCTCGCCAAATCTCTTCCCTTCCTGGGCCTCATTTGGGCGAGCGCGGTGTCGGCGCAGATGACGATCAACGGCGCGGGCGCGACCTTTCCATATCCGATCTACTCAAAATGGTTCGACGAATACGCCGGGATCGATCCATCGGTGCGTTTCAATTATCAGTCGATCGGCTCAGGCGGAGGGCAAAAACAAATTCTCGCGCAGACAGTCGATTTTGGAGCGTCCGACGGTCCGATGAGCGATGACAACCTCGCGAAGGCGCCTGGAAAACTGTTGCATATTCCGACGGTCGCGGGCGCCGTCGTCATCACTTACAATCTCCCCGGCAGTCCCACGCTCAAGCTGGACGGCGAAACTATCGCCGACGTTTTTCTCGGCAAGATCAAAAAGTGGAACGATCTGAAAATCGCGGCCCTGAATAGCGGCACGAGCCTACCCGACGAGGAAATCGTCGTTGTCCATCGTTCAGACGGCAGCGGCACGACTTACATTTTTACCGATTATCTGAGCAAAGTCAGCAGCGAATGGAAATCGAAGGCCGGCAACAACACGTCGGTGAACTGGCCGACGGGCCTCGGCGGCAAAGGCAACGAAGGTGTGTCTGGACAAGTCAAGCAAACGCCCGGCTCGCTCGGTTACGTTGAATTGATTTACGCGATCCAAAATAAAATGCCTTATGCTGATTTGAAGAATGCGGCGGGCGAATTCGTGAAACCGACTTTGGATTCGGTCACCGCCGCGCTGGCCACTGCTAACATCCCCGATGACTTCCGTTTTTCGATGACGAACGCCGCGGGCAAGGACGCGTATCCAATCGCGGGCGCGACCTGGCTGCTCGTTTACCAGCAACAGAAAGACGCGGCTAAAGGCAAAAAGCTGGTCGAGTTTTTGAAGTGGGCGGAAACCAAGGGTGAGCAAATGGCGAAGGACCTCGATTACGCGCCACTTCCAGATAGTTTACGCGATCGCGTCCTGAAACGAGTCGACGAGATCAAGTACTAACCACTCCCGAACCCCCGAAAGAAAGGCCATCAGGCGGATATGCCCATAGTCGCTCCCATGCTCGCGATCGAGCGGACGGCGGCTAACGAAATGGCCCCGCCGTCGCGCTTTGGCGACAAAGCGTTCGAGTGGCTCACGCTGGCGATGGCGATGGCAGTGGTCGCGCTCGTTTTTCTCGTCGGCTGGCAACTGGCGCGCGGCTCGTCGCTCGCCATCCAAAAATTCGGATTTCATTTTCTCGCAACGTCGACATGGGATCCGGTCGCGGAACAGTTCGGCGCGCTCCCATTCATTTACGGCACGGTCGTTTCATCGCTCATCGGGTTGATCATTGCCGTGCCGCTCAGCATCGCGACCGCAGTTTATTTGACCGAACTCGCGCCGCTCTGGATCCGTCAACCCCTCGTATCGCTCATCGAGATGCTGGCCGCAATCCCAAGCGTGATCCTCGGCTTGTGGGGAATTTTCGTGATGATCCCGTGGCTGCGCGACTATCCATTTCCATTGTTGAAAAAACTGTTCGGTTGGACGCCGCTTTTCCGCGGGCCGATTTACGGTGTGAGCATGCTGGCGGGCGGGATCATTATCGCGATCATGATTTTGCCGATTATCACGTCAGTGTCGCGCGAGATTTTGCGCAGCGTCCCGAATCTCCAGCGCGAGGCGGCCTACGCCCTGGGCGCGACGCGCTGGGAGGTGACGCGGATCGCAGTTTTAAGTTATGCGAGGAAGGGATTGTTCGGCGCGATCATTCTCGGCCTCGGTCGCGCGCTCGGTGAAACGATGGCGGTCACGATGGTAATCGGCAACACGCCACAGATTGTCGCCTCGCTATTCGCCCCCGGCTACACGCTGGCAAGCGTAATCGCGAATGAATTTACCGAAGCCACGACCGATATTTACCTGCAGTCGCTCTTCGAAATCGGGCTCGTTCTTTTCGGGATTACGATTCTCGCGAACCTTGTCGCGCAACTTTTTTTGAAAACGATGAGCACGAAAATGGCGACGCGTGCCGTTCAATAGAATGCAATCAACCTCCACGAATCATATTTGGCGCAAAATCAAAAGCGCGCTCGCTTCCGCGCTGGCATTCATCTCCGCGGTCCTCGTTATCGCGCCACTTGGCCTCGTCTTCTTTCATCTGGTCAAGAGTGGCGCGAGTTCGGTGAACTGGGATTTCTTCACCCAGCTGCCCAAACCCGTCGGCGCGATCGGCGGCGGCATGGCGAACGCGATCGTCGGCTCGTTCGAATTGCTCGGCCTGGCGGCCATGATCGGCGTGCCGATTGGTGTGCTGGGCGGAGTTTACCTCGCCGAATATGGGTCCGCCCGCGCCAACGCCATGCTGCGCTTTGTCGCGGACGTGCTGAACGGCGTTCCCTCCATTATTTGGGGAATTGTTGTCTACGGGCTTGTCGTCTTGCGTTTCAAGGGCTTTTCCGCTTATGCGGGTGGACTCGCGCTCGGCTTCATGATGGTGCCATTGATCATGCGCACGACCGAGGAAGTGCTCCTCCTCGTGCCGAACGGTTATCGTGAAGCATCGCTCGCCTTGGGCGTGAGTCGTTGGAAAACCATCGTCCACATCGTGATGAAGACGGCTTCCAAAGGAATTGTTACCGGCATTCTCCTTGCCCTCGCGCGCGTGGCCGGTGAGACGGCGCCGCTGCTTTTTACTGCCTTCGGCAACCGTTTTTGGAATCACAGTCTGCAGGAACCGATCGCCGCCCTGCCGTTGCAGATTTTCAGCTACGCAATTTCTCCCTACGATGACTGGCACCGGCAGGCGTGGGCCGGCGCACTTGTGCTCGTAATCACGATTTTTTTCATTAATGTACTGGTGCGATTTCTTACCCGCGGCCGCATGGCAAGCTTGACTTAGACCAGTATGATTGAGACGCCAGTAACGCTTCGAAATTCCGTCGCCCAAGAGCGCGCCCAATCCATCATGCCATCGCCTGAAATCGAGACACTGCCGCGTCCAGCTTTTGAAGTATCAAATCTTTCCATCTGGTACGGCGAAAAGCCGGCGGTCCAGGATGTGACGATCGACATTCCTGCCAAGACCATCACCGCGATCATTGGTCCGAGCGGCTGCGGCAAATCGACATTTCTTCGCTGCCTGAATCGAATGCACGAACTCATCCCGCGCACCCGCATTGAAGGAAAGGTCCTCTTTCAAGGCGAGGATCTTTATTCCACCGGCTCCGATCCGACCATCGTTCGCCGGCGGATCGGCATGGTGTTTCAGAAATCGAACCCGTTCCCGACCATGTCGATTGCGGAGAATGTCGTCATCGGTCTGAAGCTAAACGGTGTGCGTAATCGCAAATTGCTCGATGAACGCCTGGAGAAATCGTTGCGTATGGCCGCACTCTGGGATGAAGTGAAAGACGATCTACACAAACCTGGGATGAGCCTTTCTGGCGGACAACAGCAGCGGCTCTGCATCGCGCGCGCCATTGCGGTCGAGCCTGAAGTTTTGCTGATGGACGAGCCGGCCTCTGCCCTCGATCCCATCGCGACAATGAAAATTGAGGAGTTGATTCATGAGCTAGTGGTCAATTACACGATTGTGATTGTCACTCATAACATGCAGCAGGCCAGCCGTGTTTCAGATCGGACCGCTTTCTTTTATGTCGGCAGGCTGATCGAGTTCGGCGAAACCACCCAAATCTTCACCCAGCCGAAGGAAAAACAGACGGAGGATTACATCACTGGCCGGTTCGGTTAGGCTAGATCGATATTAGAAGATCGAAATGATTGCGTCAAAACATATTCTCGGGACATTCGACGAAGCGCTGGCTTCGTTGCGCAATAATGTGCTCATGATGGCCGGGCTGACCGAGCGCAGCCTCGATCGCGCGATGAAAGGCTTGTATGAAAGAGATGACGATCTTTGTGCGCACACAATTGCCGACGATGAGGAGGTCGATCAGCTCGAGAAACAGATCGACAAGGACGGCGTCGATGTGCTGCTCCGCTTTCAACCAGTTGCTTCCGACCTTCGCCGGGTTGTTTCCGCAATGAAGCTTTCGTCGAACCTCGAGCGCATGGCCGATCAGGCGACGAACATTGCTCGCCGGGCGCGCAAGCTGAACCGGCATCCGGCTCTGCCGGAAGTGGAATTGATCAGACCGATGCACACGCACGCCATGTCGATGTTCAAGGACAGCATCGACGCTTACGTGCGCGAAGATGTGCAACTGGGGCGAGCCGTAGTACCGCGCGACGAAAAACTGGACGACTTGAACCGCGTCGCCAGTCGCCGTCTGGTCCAGCGAATGGCCGAGAATCCCGACCAGTTGCGTGGTTATTTGAATTTAATGTTCATCGCGCGTCACCTCGAGCGCGTCGGAGATCACGCCACCAACATCGCCGAAGACGCGGTTTACGCCGCGGCCGCCGAGGACATCCGGCATCAAGCGTACGTCGCACCCACTTAGGCCGTCGCGTCGCGCGATTCGCGCGGAGATCGCTCTCGATTTTCTTGAGCGATCTTCCGCGAGCGTTAACTTTTGGACCAGATAGTCGATGCAACAAGCGATCATCAAAATCATGGCTGAAGACCCCAAGGGGAAGGTCCAAGCCCTTGAGCCGCCGCCTCAACCAAACGAGCGCTTTTCGGATCCGAAAAATTTCATTAATCGCGAGCTCAGCTGGCTCGAGTTTAATCGACGCGTCTTAGAGGAAGCGCAGGACCCGACGCAACCATTGATTGAGCGGGTGAAGTTTCTCACGATTTTCAGCTCAAACCTGGACGAATTTTTCGAGATTCGCGTTGCTGGAATCAAACAGCAGATCGAGAGCGAAACGAGCGACGTCGGCCCGGACGGCCTGAGCCCGACCGAGACATTTAACAGTATCCGGCGAGTCGTGAGCGAGCTGGTCGCAACCCAATACGCCCTTTGGAACAACGAGTTGCTCCCGCAACTTGCCGAAAACGGAATTCGGGTCCGCGAAGTCTCGCAGCTGAGTGCGAAACGCGCGGCCTGGGCGCATCGTTATTTTCAGCAAGAAGTTTTTCCAATGCTCACGCCGCTGGCGGTCGATGCCAGTCATCCCTTCCCACAGTTGTTAAACAAGAGTCACAATCTGTTTGTGCGTGCCAAGGCGCAGCGCGGCGGCGAGCCTTTGCATGCCATCGTGCAGGTGCCACGCGTTGTGCCACGATTAATTGCCATGCCCCGCGGCAAAGAGGCGGACGAACCGTGGGATTACATTTATCTGGCGTCGCTCATCAAACAACACATCACCGAGTTGTTTCCGGGCTTGATCCTGGAAGGCGTCCACCCATTCCGTGTCACGCGCAACAGCGACCTCTACATCGACGAAGAGGAAGCCGAGAATCTGTTGCGCACCATCGAGCAGGAATTGCGACGTTCCAGCCGAGGGGACGCTGTCCGCTTGGAGGTAGAAGCCGACTGCCCGAGAGATTTTCGTGATTTATTGCTCGAATTTTTCGACCTGACCGAGGCCGATGTTTACAAAGCGGACGGCCCGCTCTCCATGACGCATCTCATGCCGCTGATCACAAATGATGCCTTTGCCAAGCTGAAAGACCGGCCATTTCAACCGGGACGCGATCCCGCCCTTCCGCCCCATGCCGATATTTTCGAAGTGCTGCGCCGGCAAGATGTTCTTCTTCATCATCCCTACGACAGCTTTGATCCGATTGTCGATCTAATCGAAGAAGCGGCCCAGGATCCGCAGGTGCTTGCCATCAAGATCACGCTTTATCGGACAAGTGGTGATTCACCAATCGTGGAGGCGCTAATCGAAGCCGCCAACGCGGGCAAGCAGGTTACGGCCATCGTCGAACTGCGCGCGCGTTTCGATGAGGCGGTCAACATTCAATGGGCGCGCCGGCTTGAAGAAGCAGGCGCACACGTCATCTATGGCGTGGTTGGTTTAAAAACGCATTGCAAAGCGCTCCTCATCGTGCGCCGCGACGCGGATCGGCTCCGGCATTACGTGCATCTCGGGACTGGGAATTACCATCCTCGCACGGCCCGCATTTATACTGATTTCAGCTTTCTCACGACCGAGTCAGAGCTGACCGACGAAGTCGCCATCGTTTTCAACACGCTCACTGGACTCTCCGGTTATCCCGGTTTGAAAAAGTTGATGGTCGCGCCATTCGATTTAAAGCAACGCCTGATCGGTTTGATCCAGCGTGAGCGTGATCACGCTCTGGCCGGCAAACCGGGACGCATTATCGCGAAACTCAACTCACTGGTCGATCAGGAGATCATCGAAAAACTTTACGAGGCCTCGTGCGCGGACGTGACGATCGATCTGGTTGTGCGCGGCATTTGCTGCTTGCGCCCGAAAATTCCGGACTTGAGCGAGAACATTCGCGTAATCAGCATCGTTGGGCGCTTTCTCGAACACAGCCGGATTTATTATTTTTCCAATGATGGTCAGCCTGATGTGCTTTTATCGAGCGCGGACTGGATGCCGCGAAACTTCCTGCGCCGCGTCGAGCTCGCGTTCCCTATCGAGAATCCGGCGCTGCGCGACAACCTCATTAGCGAAGTTCTACCGCGCTTTCTAAATGACCGGGTGAAATCGCGAGAATTGCAGCCGGATGGAAGTTACCGGCGATTAAAACCGGAAGGTCCGGAGGCGCGTGCCCAGGCGCAGTGGCATTTCCGGGAGCGTTCGCGGGAACGCGCCAAGAAGCTTGGCCGTAAAAAAACGCCCCCGGTTGACAAACTGATTCCGATTACCGTCGTGCCACCCGCCCAATCATGACGAAGAAAATTTTAGTGATCGATGTCGGCGGGCGGCACGTCAAGGTAATGATCTCGCGCACCGAGAGACGAAAATTCAAATCCGGCCCCGGGATGACACCGCGTGAAATGGTGTCACAAATCAAACCATTGATCGCGGATTGGAAATTCGACTTTGTCTCGATGGGATTTCCGTCGCCGGTAGTGAATGGGCGCATCGCCAGCGAACCAAAACATCTCGGCAAAGGCTGGATCGGATTTAATTTTGAGAAGGCCTTGGGCAAGCCGGTCCGCCTGATCAACGACGCGGCCATGCAGGCGCTTGGTAGTTATCGCGGCGGTCGGATGCTGTTTCTCGGTCTCGGCACCGGGCTTGGTTCGACTTTTATTTGGACTAATACCGTCCTACCGCTCGAACTCGGCGATTTGCCATACCAGGATCGCGCAATCATTGAAGATTATCTTGGCCGGTCTGGTCTGGAACGGCTTGGCGACAAGGAGTGGCAGCGCGAAGTCGAATTCGCGGTCGCGCAATTGAAAAAATCTCTGATCGCCGACTACGTAGTGCTGGGCGGTGGCAACGCGAAAAAACTGGATTCTCTTCCAGAGGGAGTTGAGCGTGGCCACAATCGAAACGCGTTTCTTGGCGGCACGCGGCTGTGGCAAACGGAACCGCGTACGCGCCGCCCGAAGTGGCGTATCCTCTAGGAACCGGTCATAAGATCGACATGTACCTTTACTTTCTCAGACACGGTGAAGCCGATTGGCCGAACTGGAAAAAATCCGACGACGAACGGCCGTTGACCAAGCGCGGCAAAAAGGAAATGCACGAAGTTGCGAAGTTTCTTGCACGTATCAAAGCGCGGCCCGCTTTGATTGTAACCAGCCCGCTCCCACGCGCATCGCAAACCGCCGAGATTGCGGCGGAGCATCTCAAAGTAAAGTGCCAAACAGATAAACTCCTTGCCCCGGGATTCGGACTCAACCATCTCAAACGTTTGTTCGAGAAATATCCGGAAAAAAGTTTGATGGTTGTCGGTCACGAACCAAGTTTCACAGACACCATTTCCGCTTTGACTGGCGCGACGCTCAAACTCTCGAAAGCGGGCGTCGCGCTGGTCGATGTGGATCTTTCTTCGCGAAACGGGAAGTTGCTTTGGCTACTCCCGCCGAAGATCATGAAAAAGTGACCCGGGCTATTTCTTAGCCGGCCGATTCTTCTTCTTTTTTGACTTCCAATCTTTGATGAAGATGGAAATTCGTTTTGCGAACGCCTTTGGCGATTCCGCATAAAATCGCCGTCCCAACTCCGTCGCGTTGCGTTGCAGTTTCCGGCTGCGTTTCCGGATCAGTTTTTGCAGGGCCGCATGTTCGGCTTGAAGGGCGGAATCGCTCCGTTCCTCCTCGAGGCGGGCGAGGAGAAACGCGAAATCGTGATCAAGACCGAGCAGCTCGCCCAAAGTTTTCACATCGCTGGCGATCTTTTCCAAAACAACCCGGTTGAGCGGTTGGAGAAGTCGCAATTGATACCACAACCGCTTGACCTCCTTTCGCCACTCGTGAAAAGTTCCCGGACTCGGTTTCTTGAGCACCTGCGTCAGAGCGTCGCGGCCGCGCCGGTATGATTTCGCGACTGCTCCACAAACCTGCTTCCAAGTGGTATCGTCGAGCGGCCAGTCGACAAGACGTTTCTTCGCCGCTTTCAATTCCGGGATCGCTTGCTTTCGCCAACCGGCAAAAGCAGCCGAAAAGCTTTCCTGTTCCATCGACAACAATTCTTCGATCTTTGGAAATGAGTGCACGGCGGAGTGACCATGCATGTCGTCGCGAATGCGAATGAGCGTTTGCAATCGGACGTGCGCGTCGCGCAAATCCGACACCAGCTTTGCAATTTCGCTCAAGGAACGGTCCTCCCGCGTATGCCGATCTTTCCCCGTCTTGGCCGCGGCCAGTCGCAGCGCTGCGCGCAGTTTCTTGAGGTGCTTGCGCGTCTCGTGCACGGTAATACCGCGTTGCTTGAAAGGATGGCGGCACAATTGCAGAGCGGATTGAGTCTCCTCCCGAAAGATTCTCTTCAACCCTTGCGAAGGCGGTTCCCCGGATTTCAAGCGGTAACTCATTGCCAATCGCTACTCTCGCGCCAGCTTCACATTGCTGTAGCGCCTCTCGCCTGTCACTTCACGGCCAAACCAGCTCGGTGGTTGGAACTTGCTCGCGGCGGCATGAGTCGGGAATTCCACTTCCGCGACGACGAGGCCGGCATTTCGCCCGCGATAAGAATCGATCTCGATAATCAAATTCTTCCACGGGACCTCGTAGCGGAGCTTGCGCAATCTCCGGCCCACTGTCGCCGGCCACAGCGCGGCGAATTGTTTCGCACTCAGGTGGATCTCACGTTCTTCGCGGGCGCGGCCGCGGCCAACCTTGAAAGTAAGCGACGCGGTCTTTCCCTTTTTTCGCAAACGAACATGTCTTCCTCCGGGTTCGTTCGCCAGATACCCCTGCGCAATCGGATAACTCCGGAAACGGTCGAGTCCCGGCGGCAGCTCTTTGACGAGAAATTTGCGCTCAATTTCGCGGCCATTTTTCGCTGGGTTGTTCATTGCAATAAGACTGCTCTAACCGCATAAGCGGCTTGTCGCGATGCGAACGTCGCAAACAAAACCCTGCTGCTCAAACTAGCTTAACTTTTTAATTGGCTCAGCTCCCAGTACGCTGGAGAAATTCGTTGAGCGCACCGACAGCAACGAAGATCGGCCACGCTGAAATAGCCACGAGGATGGCGAAGAACACCGCTTCGATGGCAAATTCCCAACTCTTTTCGCTCGCGAAATAACTCCGGGTCGATTCGCGGAATGACCGGCGCGTTGCCGATATCTTATTCGGCGTCCGTCTCATCACCGTTCTTTTCACTCTAATCACGCTCATACGTGAGCCTCGATAAACCTGAGGGCTGGGCGCGTCAGGTTACGAATTGTCAAGATCGCGTGACGAAACGGTGACAGCGGGCTCTGCCACGCCGGAGTACCAACCATTCTCTCATCGGCCGACGAGCAACAGCCCGCTCCGCGCGCGCGGCGGGATCCGAAGGTTATTTCTCTTTCATGCCCCCGAGCTGATCGCTTCGCGCGGCCGCGGCTGCCTTTGCACGTGTTTAGCCGACGGCGGGCACCTTACGATGTCGATCTTGCCATCATGCTGCTCGACTAGCGCTGAACAAGTCTCCACCCAATCGCCACCGTTGTAATAGGTTACGCCGCCGAATTTCCGGATGGCCGCGCTGTGAATATGACCACACACCACCGCATCGACCGAAAATTTTTGCGCGTAACGAACGATCTCTTCTTCGAATCTTCCGATGAAGCTGACCGCGTCTTTCGCGAAGGCGCTCAGCGACCAGTAGCCGAGACCGAAGCGGCGCCGGAAAAAGTTGATCGCCGGATTCAAGGAGAGCAAAAACTGATAACCAACGTCGCCCGCAAACGCGAGCCACTTCACGTTTTGTACCACGGTATCGAGCTCATGCCCGTGAATGACGAGCATGCGGCGGCCATCAACCAGACGATGAATGGCATGCTTCTGCACGGTGATATTGCCGTAAGCGCCGTAAAACTCGGATAGCAGCTCGTCATGATTGCCCGGGATGTAAACAGTGCGCGTGCCTTTGCGCGCCTTCCGCAGAATTTTCTGAATGACGTCGTTGTGCTGCTGTGGCCAATAACGGCTGCGGCGCAATTGCCAGATGTCGATCAAATCGCCGACGACATAGAGAGTCTCAAATTCGTATTCGCGCAGAAAATCAAGCAGGGCGGCGGTGTTGCTTCCGGGCGTGCCTAAATGCACATCCGAAATCCACGCCGCGCGCACACGCCGCATCGGCTCTGATTCCAGCCGAGGCGGCTCGAAGGAAAATCGCGGCGAAGTTAAGATGGGCATCGTGCGCGCGAGGGAGGAAGAAAAAGCGCTTTCTTTGGCCAAAAGCCCGCCGAGGTACTCTCCCGGCGGGCTTTCGCTGACCTAACCGTGTTGTCTTTGCTTGAGTGAACCAAAATCCAATTTATCCCTTTCCCACGCGAGTCTGCCGTAAGCTCTGGGTCAGAACATCAACTGCACACGCGCGATCACTTCATCGAACTGGTCATCCCCGAATTCAGGATGGGCGGCGCGGAAATCGGACCAGGTATGAATGTAATTGACCATCAGCTTGATATCGTCGCCGTGGATGTAGTAGTTGAGCCCGCCGGTGATGGAGTGAATGCCGTCGCTGCCCATTTGCCCTGGATTCAAATCCTCCCACCTGACGGCGGCTTGAAGCTTCTTCGGGATCAGGAAGTAGCTTCCCTGAACATAGTATCCGCTCGTAGTAAAGTCGGCGAACCCCGGAGCAACGCCGTTCACGGTGCGACCATTGACGTATTCCTCAAGATACTCGCCGATTAAATCAAACGGACCCAGTTTGAACCAGGCGTCCACGCTCCAAGCAGTTCTTTCAGCCGCACCCGGCAGAACGTACGGCGAGAGAGAACCGTCCGCATTTACCAATAGGTTCAACGTTTGCGAGATATTTGTTCCCTTGTCATCACGGCTGTTGAGAACGTCCGCGCCAAGCTTCAGACTGGAATCCTGACCGAAGAGCTTGCCGCTGAACGGCAGCAACTCCACCCGGCCCACATACATGAAGTTGTTGTTGTCGTTGTTGGTGGTGTTCCGGCCGTTCCCGTTGAAAATGCCGGCGTAATACGTCAGCAAATCCTTTTCATCGGGCCAAACGTTTGTGAACGGCTTGCCCCACACCTGCACGCCAATCTGCCGCTCCGGCGTGATCGCCCCGGTAGGCAAACTGCGCTCGATGATGATTAGGTATTGGTCTGGAGTAAGTTGCTCCAAGCCAAATGGCGCTTTCCATTGGCCAACCTTGACCTGCGCTTCGGGGAATTGATGCCAGTTAACGAAGATATCCGTGGCCTCGAAGGCTGTGCGGCCGGATGATATGCCATCACTATTCTCGAAGTCGCCCTCGACCTTGAAGTCGAAGTTCTCCGCAAAATCACCGGTCAGATTGATTCGTGCCCGGCGCAGGCGGAAACGATCTTTCAACGCGGTCATGCCAAATCGGCCTTCGAACGCGGACACATCGCCGTCTTCAAAGTTGACCTGAATATATCCGCCAAGCACCAGCTTTAATTCCGGTCCGCGCTGTTGAACGTAAACCGGTAATTTCTCTTCTTCGACGACGGCCTTTTCGACATACGATTTCCCGTCGGACATGATTTTCGTTTTCATTCTCGCGCCGACCTCAGTCGCCAACGCACTCTGCTTTTTTAAGCCAATGACTTCCTGTTCGAGCTCGGCGTTGCGTTTCTGCAACTGCTCCACTGCGCGCTCAAGTTTCTGGAGCCGTTCCGACTCCGAGGATGCCTGCGCCCGCAGCGACGGCGCCGCCAGCAGAATAATTGCAGCCAGGCTTCCGGTCGCTACCCGTAAGACGAATTTTTTAATGAACATAAGTTTCTCCTTTTTGGTGAGGTGTTCGTGTTCTCCGCGATTCACTTCCAGCAAACGCGACGGACGCTAGGCCTCGATTGTTACAGTCTTATGACGAAGAGGTGACAATTTGGCAAACTTTTACGGCTAGGGCCGCTGACTAATCGCATCGCCCGGCGGAGTGGCCGAGCCGCCTGCCCCTGTGAGCTATTTGTGACGCGGTCGCCGTCGGCTCTCCGCGCCAGACGATTCTGGCCGCGGTCGTTGACCGCGGCATTCTCGCCATAAGCTAAGGCTTCTTTTCCGGGGAAGGGGCAGGAGACGCGGATGGCGCAACCGGTACGCTGGCGGGCGGGGAAGCAATCGGTGTTGCGCTTCCCGTCGGCAAAACAGCGGCGTCGGAATCGGGCGCGGCGGAAGAATCCGACGAGGGTCGAGAAGCTGCCGGCGCCGGAGAAGCTGTTGCGGCCGCTTGCGTTTTCATCAGCTCACGCCGAAGCGCGCTCTCGCCTGCGCTCTTGCGCGCATAGAGGATCGACAAGACGAACGTCACTAAGAAAAAAATCGCTGCCAGCCAGGCGGTAAATTTCACGAGCACATTCGTAGTTTGCGCGCCGAAAATATTTTCCGTCACCGCCCCGCCAAATGCTGCACCCAGGCCTTCGCTTTTTGGCCGCTGCATCAAGATCACCAGCACCATGAGCAACGCCACCACCAGCCAAACGGCCAAAAGCAGATTAATCAGGATCGACATCGGGATGGCGAATATCGCGAAAGCCGAAGCAGAAGCAACGGTCAAGAATGACGAAGCACGAATGGCGAAATCCGAAATGGCGAGGCGGCGCGTCTGATTGTCTTCGTAATTCAATCATTCGAGCTTCTTTCGTCCTTCGTCATTCGTTCATTCGTCATTTTTTTGATCTGATTCCAAATTTCATCCAGCTCCGCAAGATCCACATCTCCCAGCCGTTTGCCGCGCGCTCTAAGTTCGTCTTCCAGCCGATTAAAACGCGCCACGAATTTATCCGTGGCTTTTTGCAGCGCGCTCTCCGCCTCGAGTTTGCATTTGCGCGCAAGATTAACGACCGCAAAAAGCAGATCGCCGATTTCATCTTCGAGTGATTGTCGATCTTGCGACCCGATGGCCGATTTCGTTTCGCCGAGTTCTTCTTCAACTTTTGCCAACACTTCGCGCAGCTCGGTCCAATCGAAATTGACACGTGCGACTTTTGATTGCGCTTTTTGCGCGCGCATCAATGCGGGTAGAGCTCTGGGCAAACTGGCCAGATAATGTGAATCGCTCCTTTTTTCCTCGCGCTTGATCGCTTCCCATTGTTTTAAGACCGCGCCGCTGTCGCGCGCGTCGCTTTTCCCAAAAACATGCGGATGACGCCGCACCAGCTTCTCCGTCACGTCACCGACGACATGGTCGATGTCGAATCGGCCGGCTTCGCGCGCGATCTCGGCGTGCATCACGACCAACAGCAAGAGGTCGCCGAGTTCCTCGCGAAAATGCGCGTCGTTCTTGGCGCGAGCGGCCTCCGTCACCTCGTAAGCTTCTTCAATCGTCGCTGGCAAAAGCGATTCGTGCGTCTGCTCCCGATCCCACGGACAGCCGCCGGGTGCGCGCAGCTTCGCAACAATGTCGCGAAGCTTGTCGAACGCTGAGGGTTGAGAGTTGAGAGCCGCGGAGCTGAGATTCGATAACGATTCGGCCATGGCCGATCTCTCAACCATCAACTCTCAACTATCAACTTTTTCAGATCCTCCAGAGCGAACGGTGAGTGCCGAATTCTGAAATTTCGCCCGAGGTTTTCTTGCTTACGTAAATCGTGATTCCGATCACGCTGACGAGCGTTGCGACAAAGATGAACGCGACCAGCCAGGAAGGAATGTGCCCGACGCGCAGTGCCCGGTAAAAGGAGGGCACACTGTCCATGGCGGCCGGGGCATGCAGAAAAATCTTCGTGACCCACGCCACCATGATAAGAATGAAAATAAAAACGTAATTGCGCTTCAACCGGCGCCCGACTGCTTCCAGCTTGCTGATCTTGAAGCAGGGCAAAATCAGATCTTCGCAGACCAGCTTCTTCCATTCGCCCTGGAGCAAGTCTCTATTTTCCATCACCATGGGCACGAGGAAATGCGCTTCGAGCATGCGGATGCGCGCGCGGAAGGCATCGTAAAAGCGATAACGCCGCGCCTCGATCCAAAGCATCACCCATACAATCGCCAGGTTGAAAAAGAAAATGATGTGCGGCACCTCGTGATTGGCGAAGGCGATCGTGATAATGGCCGTGCTGCTGGTGATGGCCCAGTTGGTCGTGATATCGAGCCGCTGCCGCCAGACCATGATCCGGCCCATCTCGCCGCGATAAAAATGCGACATGGCGTTGACGTAACCCGGATCGTAAATGCTGCGCTGCAACGAGACTGTCGCCTCGTCCGTCGGTTGGGTTGCGGTGTTTTCAGTTGCCACGGCTGTCAGATTAACTGGATAACTGCCTTTGCCGGGATAATCCAATAAATCTCGCTGTCGCTCATGGCTCTCGCGCTGGCTGATCTTCTCGATGAAAAAGACGTGGCGTTGCAATTGCGCGCACGGAAACAGGCGAACGCCTTGCGCGAGATCGTCCAGTTGCTGACCGCGAATGGCAAGATCGACCATCCCGAAAAATTTCTCGATGCGGTGCTCGCGCGCGAGCAGGCAAACCCCAGTGTGGTGGAGCACGGTGTCGCATTTCCACACGCCCGCACCGATTTAGTCGATCGGATTGTCCTGGGCATCGGGCGCAGCCGCGCCGGCGTCCCATTTAGCAAAGGTCAACGGGCGCGCCTTATTTTTGTCATCGGTGTCCCGCAACGGTTGATCAACGATTATTTGATTTGCGTCGGCACGCTGGCCCGGCTCGTCAAAGATGATGTCACGCGAGCGGCCCTGCTTCACGCCAAAACACCGCGGCAACTTCTGGACGCACTTACACCGCGATGAGTAATTCTGTAGAGGCAGGCGTGCGTGCCGCCTGCACTTTTCGCGGTTCGCAGCAGACGCGAACGACGCTACACCGCCACGCGGTTGCCTTCGACTTCGGGCACGCTCACCGCCCGCTTACTCGCGCGATATCGCCAGATCGCAAAGGCGACGAACAAAAGGTCGAGAAGTACAAACGTCGCTACGTAGGTCTCGCCGCCGATGCCAAACCCGTAACTGTGCAACCCTTTCCCGAGAACAAAGTTCACTCCGTACCAGGCCATTAGCACGGCGAGAAAGCAAACCACGCTCGCCACGACGAGGCCGAATTCCGTCCACCAGCCTGCAAGCCGGCCGTGCAAGGTCAGGATGTAACAGAGCAGCGCGATCAACGCCCATGTTTCCTTCGGGTCCCAACCCCAGAACCGTCCCCAGCTGTAATTTGCCCACACGCCGCCGAGAATCGTGCCCGCTGCCAGCAAGAGCACGCCAAGCTGCAACACGCGATAAAGCCAGAAATGCATCGGCGCATCCGCGCGCGCCGCGCTCGGATTGAGCGCGTATCGCCAGAGCAAAATGTGCCCGAAGCCCATCGCGAGCGCGAACGCCGCGTAGCTCAACGTGATCGTGAGCACATGAATGGTCAGCCAAAAATTGTCGCGCAACACCGGCACGAGCGGGTCGATGCTCGACGGCATCGCGATCGGCATTTGATGCACTAGCAACAACGCCACCAGCGTGACCGGCAACGCCGCCAGCAGATAAACCGGCGTACGATAGCGCGCGAAAAAGATCATCCCGAAAAACGACACTGCGAACGAGACCCAGATGATCGACTCATACATGTTCGTGACCGGCGGGCGGCCGGCGATCAGGCAGCGCATTACGATTCCGCTCGCGTGAAACGCGAGACCAAGGATGACAATCGCCACACCCGTCAATTGCAGCGCGCTGACTCTGCTCCCGGACGCTTCGCTCGGCGAAGTCCCGAATGCTTTCGGGGTAGCCGCTGCCCTGTGGGCGGCGCCCGATGCGCGACGCAGATGGGCGAAGAGCAAAAGAAGAAACGCGACGCCATAACACCAGGCCGCACGATAAAAACCGTCGAAGTGGTTGTAGAAATATTCGAGGCGCAATTGTCGATCTTGCGGATAAATCGCCGGATTCAGCTCGCGTAAATTTTCGCGGAGCTGATTCGATGCGCGACTGAACTTAAAACTGTCGCTGTTCGTGTAAGCGGTGGCCAGCGTTTGGAGTTGTGTTTGGATCGGCGCGAACTGCGTGTCTGTGTAGTACCGAGAAAATTCCGGTGGCACCACCCAGGCGTCGGTTTCGCTCTTCGAGGCCGGCACGATCAAGAAGGCGCTTCCGTCCATTACGTGCGCGAAAAGCGCGAGCCGTTCGGTCACGTTCATCACTTCCTGTTGCAAGCGATCGAGCGGTTTCTCCGCTTTGCGCAGCGCGTGCGCCTCGTTCGCGAGCCGGTTCAACTCTGGCAGCGCCGTCAGTTGCGCGAACGAAAATCTTCCTTGCGTTTTGTCGAGCCCGAGCTGCTCCTTCAATTTACCAAAGGACACCAGTACCATCGGCTCGTTCTTCCAATCGTGCGTCTCCAGCAGGGCCGACAAAACGAAATCATTCGGTGTCCATTTCCGGCCCGCTTTGTCGGTATATCTCGATCTTCCCGTGATCCGGATTAGCGTCTCCTTGGCAAATGTGTCCAACGGCTTGCGGCGTCCACCATCCTGAATGGCGAGCAACCCAAATTGCTTGTAATCCAGCCCGCTCGTGTCCGCCGCCATCCCACCATCGCGGGACTGGGCGCGACAAACTTCGCCCGCAAAAAAGAGAATCAGGAACGCAGGAATCCAGGAAAAATTCTTCAAGGGACCAACCTTATCCCGGCGCAGCGGTTTTCACAATTCTCGATTCGCGCAGCATACCCGCGCCTCACATGTTCGCTGTCGCGCCGGGCGAAACCGTCTCACCAAGGAGCGGCGGTCTCAAGTCCGCCGTCGCGGCTGATACTGTCGAGCGTAGAGATTCAGAAAAAAGTTGAGCCAAAGATGAACACAGATTTTCACAGATTTGTTTTTCCTGCTTTCCAGATTCGTTCCTCTGTTAACCACAGATTACGCGGATTGATGCGGATTTTATTTTCCGCCTCTTCGCAGGCAGATTGATGATGTGGAAAAAGAGGCCGGGCCGCGTGCAATCGTTCATCTCGATATGGATTGCTTTTATGCTGCGATTGAGGTGCGCGAGCGGCCGGCGCTTCGCGGCAAACCGGTCGGCGTGGGCGGGGCGCGCGAGCGGCGCGGCGTGCTAACGACGTGCAATTATGAAGCGCGCAAGTTCGGCGTGCGCTCGGCTATGCCGACTTTTATGGCGCTGCAACGCTGCCCGAATTTGATCGTCTTGCCGCCCCGGTTCGATGTTTATCGGCGCGAGGCGGCGGTGATTCGCGGAATCCTGCATCGGTTCGCTGCGCTGATCGAACCGCTCTCGCTCGATGAGGCTTATCTCGATGTCACAGCGCATCCGGGAGAGCCGGGGGCGCTGGCACAGATCATCCGGGACACGATTTTCCGTAAGACCAAGCTGACATCGTCGGCCGGGATCGGCCCGAACAAATTGGTCGCGAAGATCGCGAGCGATCTCAATAAACCGAACGGCCAGTTCGAAGTGAAACCGGAGGAAGTGCCGGAATTCATGGAGAAACTGCCGGTGCGCAAAATCTGGGGAATCGGTCCGGTCATCGAGAAAAAGCTGGAACAGCTGCAGATCACAACCTGCAAAGAATTGCAGGGTCTGTCGCGCGTCGAGCTGCAAGAGTTATTCGGGAAATTCGGCCTCGAGCTGTACGATCTCTGCCGGGGAATCGACCAGCGTCCGGTCGAGCCGGACCGGGAACGGAAGTCACTTAGCACGGAAGAAACATTTCCAATGGATCTCGAAACGTTGGAGCAATGCGCAGAGCGGCTGGAACAATTATTCGAAGAGCTGATGGCCGAGCTCGCGCAAAAAACAGCGACCCGGGCGGTGGCGAAGATCTTCGTAAAATTAAAGTTTAGCGATTTCACTCGAACAACCGTCGAACGCGCCGGATTAATACCGTCGCTGACCGAATTCCGAACGTTGTTGGCCGAAGCGTTCGCGCGCACCGGGAAAGCGGTGCGCCTGATGGGGGTCGGCGTCCGTTTTGCCGCTCTCGAGCCGACGAAGGAAGCGCAGTTGCGGCTCCTTTGATTTTCACTGATAAAGTTGCCGGTGACTTCGGCGCTTCGCGGAAACTCATTCTTAACGCGTTTGGGTCGGTGGACGGCGGAATTGGTTTTGGTTTTTGTCGGTGTTTACGCCGCGTTTTGGCTCAACAGCTATCAGCAACATCAACAGGAGGCTAAACGACGCGACCAGATCCTGGCCTCGCTCGAGCAGCAATTGAAGGAAGGAATCGACAGCGCGAAAACAGAGGGCGCCAAACAAGATCGACAAGTAGCGGAGTTCCGTCGCGCGCTGGCAGCTGGCGAGATGCCGCAGATCCACGCATTCGCCTTTGCCTCGGATTACAGTGCGACCGATATCGCGACATTGCTCCAATCCGGCGGCATCGAGTTACTCGATGTCAAAACGCTTACCTCGCTGCGCGACCTGGAATCCATCATCCGCGGCGGCCTAAGCCGCATGGCACATTACGAGAAATTAAGCGACGAGCTGATTGCGCCGAATCTCGATCAGGACATTTCCTTTTTTTACGATCCAGTCACGAAGACGCTGCGAAAACGCTTCGAGAAATATCCGGAAGCGTTAGACACAGCAGCCAGCTTCTTTCATGAATTGGAAAGGGCGCAAAGCGAGTTGCTAAAACAAATCCAAGCCGAACGGCGGCGGCATTAAGCGGCAAGTCGATCAGGAAGTTAGGAATCCAGGATGGACACATCGATGGGCGGCGTGCTTACATGGCTCCGGAGCGAGGCGCATCCCGACTTCATGGACGCGTTCGCGCCTGTCTGTTCGCCCCCGCCGGTTACTGACACTTGTGCTAGCTCAGCAGGCGCAGGTCAGGTACGCCTGAGATTGCGCAACTCGTTCAGGACAAAATTGCCGATTCGCCTGCCGCGGTTGCGCAAAGATCGCCACGCGCCAGTGTCAACGAAATAGGTCAGAAGGATGCTATCCCGCGTTTTCACTTTCGGTCCGACCGGATCGGCGGAATGCCAGGTATCTCTTTCAACGGCGAAGGCGTAGCCGGTGTTGGGCGCGAAGGGCATCTGTTTTTTCTTCGGCTTTTTGCCGTCAGGCAGCACCTCGTGGAAAATGGTGCCAACGTGTGTCGTCGAGTCGTCCGGCGGCAGATAAAGCTGAACCGTGATCCCTTTCCAGAGGCTGTCAGTGTGCTTAAAAACGCGGTATCCAGGAATGTCGCGGGTCAGGATTGGAACGGGATACATCCGCACCTTCGCGAAGTTCACGCCGAACCGACGCTTAAGTCCGGGCGCGAGCCGCTCCATGAAAGCCGTTTCCAGTTCTTTCGAACGAAGAACGCGGCTGGCCACGTCCCAAATTGCACGCTTTCCGGGTTGGAAGTGCCGAATGTACTCGGGAAATAAATCGATCTTGGTGCGCGTCGGCTTTCCGTCAGGCCTGATGCTTCCCATCTTGGTTTTTCCCGACATTGCCCGGTAATCGCTCGCCGCCGGCATTGCGCGAAGCATCGCCGCGTAAAAATTGTCCGGGAAAACGCGATCGAGGCTCAAATGATGGAACGGCAGATCATCGGCGCATGCCCTTTGCGTCGATTCCACCACGAAATCGATCAAATTTTTAACTGACCACGAATCATCCATCGATTAAAACACTAGAGTAATGCGCGGAAACTTTACGGTCACGATTTTGTTTATAGCCGTAAGCGGGCTCAAAGCGGCCGAGTATCCAACCCCCACCGAAGGCGATTACACGATTCGCTATTTCAAATTCGCTTCGGGCGAGACGATGCCAGAGTTGCGGTTGCATTATCGGACGCTCGGAAAGCCGGATAAGGATGCGCAGGGCAAAACGCGTAACGCGGTCCTCATCATGCACGGGACGACCGGCAGTGGCGCGCAATTTATTCGGCCGGAATTTGCCGGAGAACTTTTTGGCAAGGATCAGCCACTGGACGCGACCAAGTTTTTCATTGTGCTCCCGGACGGGATTGGTCACGGCAAATCGAGCAAACCGAGCGACGGCATGCATGCGAAGTTCCCGGGCTACGGGTACATCGACATGGTGGAGGGGCAGTATCGATTACTGAACGACGGACTCGGCGTCAATCATGCCCGCCTGGTGATGGGCACCTCGATGGGCGGCATGCACACCTGGCTCTGGGGCGAGGCGCGTCCCGATTTCATGGATGCGCTCATGCCGCTGGCGAGTTTGCCGACACAGATTTCGGGACGCAATCGCGCCTGGCGGCGCATCATCATCGACGCAATCCGGAACGATCCGGCGTGGAACGGCGGGGAATACAAAACACAGCCGCCAAGTCTGCGCACCGCTGCGGAAATGCTTTGGTTCATGAGCAGCAACCCCGTCTTGCGACAAAAGGAAACACCGGCACTCGCTAAAACGGATGAAGTGCTCAACAAGTTCGTTGCCGATTACATGAAAACCGACGACGCGAACGACGTTCTCTACGCAGTCGAAGCGTCACACGATTACGATCCCGGTCCGAACCTGGAAAAAATCAGCGCCCCGTTGCTCGCGATTAATTCGGCAGATGATCTGATCAATCCGCCCGAGCTCGGCATTCTCGAACACGAGATCAAGCGCGTCCGGCACGGAAGCGCCGTTGTCATTCCTTTCAGCGACAAGACGCGCGGACATGGAAGTCATACCATCGCGATGCTTTGGAAAGACGAGTTAATGAAACTGCTGAAAGAAACAGAGCATTAAACCGCGGATAACGCGGATGGAGACGGATTTGCAGGGAACGCTGTTAGGCTTCTCCATTTTGTGTTGGGGAAGCGAGCCGCTTCCCCTACAGGAATCGCGCTGGTGCAATAGCGGCTCCTGCCCACGGCCGCCGTCCAATGAGGAAATGGTGATTCCCAGTTGACATACATATACGCTTATCCGTATATGTGCTGGTAAATGAAAAAGCTTCGCCAAAGCGAGCCAGCGCTGCTCTTCAAGACATTGGCCGATCCGACACGGTTGCGCTTACTGAATCTCCTTGCCTGCGGAGAGACCTGCGTCTGTGAATTAGCCGACACACTCCGTGTCGTTCAGCCGAAGGTGTCACGACATCTAGCTCGACTAAAGCGAGCGCGCCTGGTGGATGCGCGCCGCAGCGGCAAGTGGACGCATTACCGCTGGTCGCAGCACGGCGATCCACTCGTGCAGCGCGTCCTCGAAGGGTTGCGCCAATGGATGGCGAAAGACGACGCGATGAATGGCGAACGCCACCGGCGCAGAAAAGTTTGCTGCCGAATTGGTCGAAGGAAACCAAAGAGAAACTAGAGCTCATGAAGACGAACGAATTCATCTCCGAATTGCGCGTTGCGCCGCAGAACCGATTGCTTTTTATCGATGCCAACGGGAACCAAGTCCACGCCGGTTATCATCTGACAGAATTGAAATCAGCTTCCACCGATGCAGTCGATTGTGGCGGACGGGTCAACCATTGGCCGGAAACAATTGTGCAACTTTGGGTTCCGGCCAGCCCCGGCGATGATTACATGACGAGCGCGAAATTCCTGAAAATCTTCGACAAAGTGCGCGGTATGATCCCGCTGAAGTTTGACGCGGAGATTCGCGTCGAATACGGCGGCGAAAATTTCTTTCCATTGACATATCACGTTCGCGCAGTCACGCGCGATCAAAACACGACGCGCGCGTTCCTGGCGCCGCCACAGACGACTTGCAAGGCGAGCGACCGTCGCGCCGCAGCTTCACCAGCGACAGAAGCACAATCGTGTTGCGCGCCGCAGCGCGAGTCGTGCTGTGCGGCCTAACGCCGCGCACAAACGTTTAAGATCGACATCGGCAGCTCGGCTTCTTTGAATCGGCGCAATGAAGCGCATCGCTGCCATCCTTACATCGATAATCGCGTCGTGCATCTTCGCGCAAAATCAGCTGCTATCGCAAAGCCCGGCCGACTTTGATGTGATCATTAAGGGCGGGCTGGTTTACGATGGGACAGGCAGCGAACCGCGACATGTCGATGTTACCATTCGCGGGGATCGGATTGTTGGGATTGGCGATTTCGCCGCAGCGCACGCGAATACAATTGTCGATGCCAACGGACTGGCGGTCGCGCCCGGCTTCATCAACATGTTGTCGTGGTCAACGGAGTCGTTGATCGAAGATGGGCGATCGCAGAGTGAGATTCGCCAGGGCGTGACCACCGAGATCATGGGCGAAGGCGAATCGATGGGCCCGGTGAACGATCGGATTCGCGAGCACATGCTGCGCGAGCAGAAAGACATCCATTACGAGATCAAATGGAACACGCTCGCGGAATATCTGCGCTACCTCGAAGCGCGCGGCGTCTCGTGCAACATTGCCTCGTTCATTGGAGCGACAACGATTCGCGAGTACGTGATCGGGTTCGAAGACAAAGCGCCGACAGCGCAGCAGCTCGATCGAATGCGCGAACTCGTTCGTAAGGAAATGGAAGCGGGCGCGCTTGGAATCGGCACATCGCTCATTTATCCGCCGGCGTTTTATGCGAAAACCGATGAGTTAATCGAGCTGTGTAAAGTGGCGGCGAAATATCAGGGCAAATATATCTCGCACATGCGCAGCGAAGGAAACCGGCTGGTTGAAGCGCTCGATGAGTTGATCCGGATCAGCCGCGAAGCGGGAATCCCAGCGGAGGTTTATCACATCAAGGCCGCTGGCCAACAGAACTGGTCGAAGATTGACAGTCTCCTTTCACGGATCGAAGCAGCGCGCAAAGAGGGACTGAAAATCACGGCCGATATGTACACGTACACCGCCGCCGGAACTGGGCTCGACGCTTGTTTGCCGCCGTGGACCGAAGACGGCGGTTATCCCGCGTTGTTCAAGCGGCTGCGCGATCCGGCCACACGCGCAAAAATCGCAGCGCAGGTCAAAACGCCCACCAATGAATGGGAAAATCTTTATCTTGCCGCCGGTTCACCCGATCACATTCTCCTGGTCGGCTTCAAATCGGACAAACTCAAACCGCTCACCGGCAAATCGCTTGCCGAAGTGGCAAAGATGCGCGGCAAAGATCCGGTTGAAACGATCATGGAATTGATCGCGGAAGACGAGTCGCGCATCGATACGATTTATTTCCTGATGTCGGAGGAGAACATCAAAAAAGAAATTAAAAAACCGTGGATCTCGTTTGGCTCGGATGAAGCGTCACAAGCGCCGGAAGCCGTCTTCCTAAAATCGAATCCCCATCCGCGCGCTTACGGAAATTTTGCGCGAGTGCTCGGAAAATATGTGCGCGATGAGAAAGTTATCCCGCTCAACGAAGCGATCCACAAACTAAGCGGATTGCCGGCGACCAACCTCGGACTCGATCACCGCGGTTTCATCAAAGAAGGCATGTCCGCCGACTTGGTCGTGTTCGATCCAGCCACGATCGCCGACCGTGCGACCTTTGAGAAGCCACATCAATACGCAGTCGGCGTGAAGCATGTTTTCGTAAACGGAGTGCAGGTACTGAAGGACGGTGAGCACACCGGCGCGAAACCGGGTCGCGCGCTTTGGGGACCCGGAAGGAGATAGATGGATCGGCCGCTCCGTCGGCGATGTCAATTATTTGCGGCTTCGCCGCCTAATCTGTCATCGAGCTCGCCGATGGACGAGTCCGTCCGACTGGCGGACAAGGGACTGCTCGATCCACCACACACGCGCTGTGAGGCCCCGGAAATTGCAAGGGGGTTTCAATACAAGTCGGCATCGCGCGAACTGCGACGGTCCGAGAGCGGCGTCTACAATATGATTGCGCTCTGGTTGAAAACGGAGCGCGCGGGGGCGAGGTTTATGTCTCGATGGATCCGATTCGCAGTATCAAATTGAGCTGGTTGCACGGAGCGTTGCATGACGTGACGCAAGAATTGGCGCATTCGCGATTTTCCTTCGCGCCCCACCGTTGGCGACCGGCAATTAACGCCTATCGCTGCAAAAGTTGTATCCGTATTTGCGTCGATCTTGCCGGTGTGGACCGGTCGCGGATCGATCTGACGGTCGAGCCCCTACGCGTGGTCATTCGCGGCTCGCGCGACGTGCCGGAGCCGACCCACGCGGAGGGGCGCGCGATGCAGTTGTTGGCAATGGAGATTGATTACGGGCCGTTCGAACGCGAAGTGCATTTGCCAGCAGAGGTGGAAATCGAAGAGGTCCACGCTGAGCAACGCAACGGGTTGCTTTGGATTTATGTGCCGTTGAAATCATGAGTGAGGAACAAATCAGCGCGTTGCAGCAAGGAAGCGGCCCGAAGCCGGAAGGGGCAGGCGCAGTGGCAGGGGCCGGGATGGACGATGAATCGCTGCCACTAATTCCGGAGACGCTTTCGATCCTGCCGGTGCGCAGTTTCGTGGTTTTTCCGGGAACGATTGTGCCCCTCAACGTCCAGCGGCCCGCATCGATCAAGTTGCTCGATGAAACGCTGCCCCTGACGAAGGTCATCGGGCTGTTGACGCAGCGGGATGAGAAGAAGGAAGACCCGGAGCCGCAGGATCTTTATTATGTCGGCACAGCCGCGCTCGTACTCAAGCTGCTGCGGCAGGCGGAAGACCACGTGGTCGTCCTTGCCCAGGGGCTGCGCCGATTTTCCATTCGTAAGATCGCCGCGACGCATCCGTTTTTGCGTGCGGAAATCGATCTGCCAAAATCCGTGTCGCCGCCCGCCAGTAAAGAATGGGAGGCGACTTTCAGGAATTTGCGCGATTCGGCGGCGAAACTCCTCGAGCTGACGGCGGATGCGCCGGAACAAGCGCGCGCGATGGTGCTCAGCATCGATAGCCCGGAACAACTGGCCGATTTTCTGGCGCCAAATTTGAACGTCAGCGTCGGGCAAAAGCAGGCGATTCTGGAAGAGCTCGATGTAGAAAAACGGGTGCGCGCGGTGCAAACGAGCATCTCGGCGCAGCTCGAGATCGCGCAAATTCAACAGAAGCTCCAAAAGGATGTGCAGTCGCAATTTTCCGATGCCCAGCGGCGCGCCTATTTGCGCTCGCAGATCAAAGCGATCCAGCATGAGCTGGGCGAAACGGATACCGGCAGCGAAGAACAGATGCAGCAATTGCGCACTCGGCTCGAGGAAGCGAAGCCGCCCGCCGAAGTGCTGGCGCAAGCCGAGCGCGAATTAAAACGGCTCGATTTTATTCCCACGGCCAGCCCGGAGTATTCCGTGATCGTCAGCTATGTCGAGACGATCGCCGATTTGCCCTGGTCGAAATTCAGCGAAGACAATCTCGATCTCGATCAAGCGCAGCAAATCCTCGACCGCGATCATTACGATCTGGAAAAGGTTAAGAAGCGGCTGATCGAGTATCTCGCGGTCCGCAAACTCAACCCAAAAGGTCACGGCCCGATCTTGTGTTTCCTCGGGCCGCCCGGGGTCGGCAAAACCAGTCTCGGTCAATCAATCGCCGATGCGCTTGGCCGCAAATTCGCGCGGATCAGTCTCGGTGGCATGCGCGACGAAGCGGAAATTCGCGGTCATCGCCGCACTTACATCGGTTCGATGCCTGGCCGAATCATCCAGGAACTGCGCCGCGCCGGCACGCGCAATCCCGTTTTCATGCTCGATGAGATCGACAAGATCGGCGCAGATTTCCGCGGCGATCCGGCGAGCGCGTTGCTCGAAGTGCTCGACCCGTGGCAGAACCACGCTTTCGTCGATCGCTATCTCGATGTGCCGTTCGATCTCTCACAGGTCATTTTCATCGCGACCGCGAATTACATCGACGGCGTGCCCGAACCGATGCGCGACCGAATGGAAGTGATCTCGCTGCCGGGTTACACCGAGCGCGAGAAGCTGGAGATCGCCAAGAAATATCTCGTTAGGCGACAACTCGAGGAAAACGGACTCAAGCCCGAGCAATGCGAATGGCAGGAAGATGCCTTTCGCCGGCTCATCACCGATTACACGCACGAAGCCGGAGTGCGCGAACTGGAGCGGCAGATCGCCGCGATCTGCCGGGGAGTGGCGGCGCAGATCGCGCGCGGAAAGCGTGAGCGCGTCACAATCACGCCAGAGCTGGCCTCCGAGATGCTCGGCCCGGCGCGTTACGTTCGCGAGACCAAGTTAAAAACGAGCAAGCCGGGCGTTGTCACCGGTCTGGCTTACACCCCGGCCGGCGGCGAAGTGCTTCACATCGAGGCGACGCGTTATCCGGGCAAGGGCAACGTTACGCTCACCGGTCACATCGGCGAGGTGATGAAGGAATCGGTCCAGGCCGCGCTCAGCCTTGTGCGCAGCCGCGACGGGGAGATCGGCATCAAAGGAGAAGATTTTCGCAACATCGATATCCACGTGCACGTGCCGGCCGGGGCGGTGCCGAAAGACGGGCCATCGGCCGGCGTCGCCATGTTCACTGCGCTGGCTTCACTTTTCAGCAACACGCCGGTGCGTCCAGATGTCGCCATGACTGGCGAAATCACCTTGCGCGGCCTCATTCTTCCCATCGGCGGCTTGAAAGAGAAAAGTCTGGCTGCCATGCGTGCCGGCATTTCGACGGTCATCATTCCGAAGCTGAACGAAAAAGATCTTGTCGATGTCCCGGAAGAGGCCAAGCAAAAACTCAAATTCGTTCCAGTCGAGAATGTCGATGAAGTTTTGAACGTCGCGCTCGAGAAAAAAACGGCGGCGACATCGGCGCAATCAAAAACCGCGAGCTAACTCCCGCCCGCCACCAGATCACCCACGGCGTCTAATGTCCTGCGGACACGAGAGACGTCTCGGGTTTCTGCCTTTTCGGTTTTTGAGGTGAAGGCAGAATCTGTTCGCCGACCGTTTGTTTCCGGTAGGGCTGGAGATAAAACATCATGAAAACGCCGGCGACAATGAGCAGTGACCCGATCCATTTCAATAGCCAGCCCGGGTCCCGCAAGATTTGCACGGTGCTCTGGCCGAGATTGTCGGGATTCCAGGACGCTTGCGACATTTTGTAAGTCAATCCGGTCCATGTCCGCCACCATGCGCCGGGGAAGCTGAATGGATTATTCATCCAGCACGAGCCGGTGGCGGTATCGCCCTCCTCGGTCGAAACGCGCACCGTGCTTTTGAATCCAGCGGGGCTGTCGCTGCCTTCGTTGCGTTTCACTTCAAAATCGAGCAACTCGAGCCCGATCGGCAGCGGAATGGTTTTCCAGCCGTAAGCAATTTGCATTTCGTTAGGCGAAGTCGGCACCGTGATTTGCCACCCGGCCGGTACCCATTGCTCGAACCTTTCTCCGTTTTGCTCAATCCGAATGCGGACGCCATCGGGTAAATCGGCGACGGCCGGAGTTCTCTCCGATTTTGCCGGCGCGAAATCCATCCATTGCTCGGCATGCGGCATTACCTTATCGACGTTCAACTGCCAGTCCGCCCAGCCGGTGGTGAGTGGTTTATTGATCTCGATCTGGCCGGTGGAATTCCCGGCCTTGCGCGAAACAAGCTGGTAGGAAATTCCACCATCATCTGCGAGGAAAAGCGTGAGATGATTCGGGGCAGCTTCGCCGGCGAGTGGCATCGTCGGCGGACCGCCGTTGGTGGTTAGTTCGCCGCCGGCCCCATGCGGGTTTGGCTGATCTGGAGCAGGGATGCCTTTACCGTGAATTGTGACAAGCACCGCCGGATTGTTCGGTTGATCACTGAGCGAACTTGGCTGGCCATTCTCGATCCGAAAATCCGGCCAATACTTGTCGATCTTGAGTGCGAACGGCGTGCCGTCGATCACGGTTTCTTTGCCAAGATTCTCCGCGACATCGATTATCGATCGTCTGCCGGCAACAGTTACAACGACGCTGCCGTCGCTTCCGTTTTGCGGCTGCATCAGTTGCACTTTCGCGCCGGTGCTGCCGCCTTTGGCGACGCGTCCGATTTGTTCGTCGGGCGCTTTACTAAAGGCAAAAATTGATTCTTCGAGATCAATTTCATTGACCGCTGCGGCTTTTGATTCGTTAGGCGAAAGAGTGGCCGTGGATGTTGGCGCAACGCCGCGCTTGAGCTCGATGTTCGCGAGTCCCATTCCAAAATTGCCATGCTGCGGATCGTTGGCCAGCAACCAACTTTCGAGATGCTGGTTCATCATCGCGGTGCCGATCGTGAAATGGAGCGCGGGCGCGCCGCCGTCAGCGAGCGGTTTCGGATTTAACTTTCCATCGAGCGCCGGCGCGTAATCCGTCACGCTCAAGCGCGCGCCGGAGGCGAGCATACCGAGCGCGCGCGGGTGATTCGCATCTGGCGGATGATGCAAAAATTCCGAGTTAAAACCTTTGACGTTTCCATCCACGTCATGAACGCGCAGCTGATGTTGATCGACGAGCAGGCGGTTGGTCGGCGGCTCACCTTTAAACAACGTGATTGTGCCCTCGACGCCCCAGATCCGTCCGATGAGCGAGCCAGTGAGCAACGTGATGATTCCGAGGTGAGTGATGAGAAATGCGACGTGATGTTTGCGCCACGGCCAGCGCGAGAATGCGGAAACCGTCAAGTTTGCGCCGAGCAAAATGAGCCAAATGTTGAACCAGGGCGCGCCGTAAACGTAGGCGCGCGCCACTTTCGCATCGAAGCTCGATTCGTAGATTGTGCCCGCAATCGCGGCAACAATCAGCACCGCGAGTAAAACGACCGCGAGCTTGAGCGACGCAAAGAATTCGAAGATCGGATTGCGTTGCCAGGCTCGCCGCGGGATGAGCCCGTCCGAGCCGCCATAGGACGGATTCGTCCGACCGGCGAACTGGCGGACCGGTTGCTCGGATGAATTCGAATTGGTCATGCCAGGATCGACATCTTCCGCGAGGATGACGCTGCATTCAAGGTTCGAACACAGACCCAGGAAGCGGCGTCTTCGTCTCCGGGGAGCATCCCGCAGTCGCGGGATGTTCCCCGGATCACTTCGTCAGCGCGGCACGAAATTCTCGGACATGTTCCGCAAACTGCGGCGGCGCGAAATTCTCGCGCAGACGCATGTCTTCATGAAGCAAATTAAGTTCACTGTCGATCGTGAGCGGTACGCCGCGATTTTGCTTGAGTGCGGCGGAAAGACGATCGAGCGCGAGCACAACTCGGCGCGCACGATACCAGAGCGTTTGCGCGGATGTTTCTTTGGTGACGACGAATTCTGAATCAGTCGCAACGAGCGCGCGCAAGATTGCCATGATCGAGTCGATGTTTGGATTCCAACTGGGCGCGCGACGCGCCAAATCATCCGCTTGCTTTTGCACCGGTTCGAGATCGGAAGAAGCTGGTTCGGAAATCTTCGATAAAGCAGGCTCAGCCGCCGTCGCCTTCGCGAGTAGCCATGCGAGCGCGTTGGCAGTTTCCTGCATATCGGCCGCAGGATCAGAATCGGTCCGGGACCGCCACGCCGCTTCGCGCAAAGCAACGGCCTGACCGGTGAGCCAGGCGCGCGGGCCGATCCACGGATCATCGTCGCGCCAATGTTTCGGCTCGTTTAGGGATTGGCTGTCGAGCTCAAACACAAGCGTGGGATGGCCGGCTTTCAAAAGATCGTTATCGATATTTTGATGACAGGCGACGCAAGTGTTGGCGCGGACATAGAGGCTGCGCAAGTCGCGCATCCCTGCGGTAACGCGCATTGCATAATTCCAGTCGGCCCGCGTGTGTCCGCGCAACCACGAGCCGGCCGCGCCGTGACAACTTTCGCAGGAAACGCCTTCGTCGGCGTGCGCGGTGGAGGCGAGCCGCTTTGGCGCGACGGACTGAAATGGTGAATGACAAACGGTGCAGCGCGCGCTCGATTGCGCTTCGCCAATTCCAATGGTTTCCGCGATCCGCGCCGAACGGGCATCGAGCAAAATGGCAAGAGAGCGCATATGAAAATCCTCGCGCGACCAGGTGATGTATTGGCTGCGCTTTTCGCCCGCTCCGCCGTGACAACTGGAAGATTTGCACCCGACTGCGCCGATGAAGAGCGCGCCCTCCTCGCGCGTTTGTTTTATTTCTTTGACGGATGCTTCAGCGCAAGCCGCAATTATAAGGAAGCAAAACCACTGGGTTTGGAATCGCAACACACGGCGAGATTAACACCGGCGCAGCGATGAATTCCACGACAAAGGTGGAACGCGTTCTCCGAACGCGTTGTTAAGTCAGGCGCCGTAGGCGCATATATTTAAAATCGTCTTCGGAGAAGCCGATCCACCTTGGACGATCTACTTCAATTCGTCCACGCCTTCCAACGTTTGCGGACCGGTTTGGTGTAACGGTGGATGTCGATGTTCCTGGCGCGATCGACGCCTTCCTTCACCGCTTCGGCCGAGTCTCGGTATTTTTCTTTGATCGATTTGAAAAACGGCCAGAGGAAAGGCAACGAAAGAAAACCCCAGGGCACGTTTCCCAACGAAGGTTTCACCTCGATTTCCTTCTCCTCGGCGCTGGAGGAGTAACGAATCGCCAATCCGATGGCTAGGCCAACGGCGAGCGCGCCCAAGATGGTGGGCACGGGGTTTTCGCGCAGGAAAAATTCAGTGCGCTGGCGGGCCATGCCCGCTTTTTCTTTCGTCTGCGCCCAAGTGTCGCCGGCCGTCGTCGAAACTCTGTGCGCGGTGCGCCGCAAACGGCCTTCCGCTTCGGATGAAGTTTGCTCTTCACGCGCCTGCATCGACGCAGCCAACAGTTCCTCTTCCTCAAATTCATCGCCGTTTGGATTCATCATATTAATGATTCGCAATTCGTCGCCGATTTGCGCCTCTCATTTGTTCCTCACGTCCACCGATTAAACCAAACTCGAAATAATTAGGCGGACGAGCGACCCCCAGCTACAGCACACACGGCCGAAACCAGGAGCGTTTATCGAAATTGGGGGTAATCTCCCGGCCCGTCAACAGCCAACCGATTGCTCCCAGGATCAGACTTTCAAACGTTCAACACAAGAGTCGCTGATAGGCGGCGTGAATCTCGTCATTCGCGACCACGAAGATCACCTGGTCGATCTCGTCGTTGTTTGTCAGGAAATCTTGAGTTGTTTCGACGGCAATCTTTGCCGCTTCAATAATTGGATAGCGGTACGCGCCGCAACTGATCGCCGGAAACGCAATGGTCTTCACCGAGTTTTCGAGCGCGAGGCGGAGTGAGTTTTGGTAACAGTTCGCTAGCAGTCCTGGTTCGCCGCGACGACCTCCGGTCCAGAACGGGCCGACGGTATGGATGACAAAACGCGCGGGCAAATTGTATCCGGGAGTGATTTTCGCTTCACCAGACTGGCAGCCGCCAAGTGTGCGACATTCGGCGAGAAGCTCCGGTCCAGCGGCGCGATGGATGGCGCCATCGACTCCGCCGCCGCCAAGCAACGTCGTATTGGCCGCGTTCACAATTGCATCGACATCGAGTGTGGTGATGTCGCCGCGGACGAGGTCGATCTTCATATCCACATTTTTCTTCACGAAACGGGTTCCCAAAAATGACAAAGCGCCAATAACGAAGGACGAACGAAACCCGAATGCTTCAAATGACGAAACTCCCGGCGGAGCGCTTTTTGTCATTCGGATTTTGTCATTCCTTCGGCATTCGATATTCGTCATTCGTCATTGCTTCGTCACTGAAGCTTTCACGGCGCGAGCCGGTCGATTAGCCACTCGCCGTTCGCTTGCAACGTATAACGAAAGCGATCGTGCAAACGATTTGGACGTCCCTGCCAGAATTCTATAATTTCCGGCTTCACGCGGTAACCGCCCCAACATGGCGGCAACGCGATCGGTTTTTCGGCAAAACGCTCGGTCATTTCCGCCATGCGCGCGTCGAGCACGCGGCGCCCATCGACCACTTCACTCTGACGCGAGGCCCATGCGCCAAGCTGACTGCCGCGCGGGCGGGAATGAAAATAACCCTCGGATTCTTCGCGCGACGTTTTCTCAGCCGCACCGCTGATCCGGATTTGGCGATCCAGTTCGATCCAATAAAAGGCAAGCGCGGCGTACGGGTTGGCCTCGAGCTGTTTCCCTTTTTCGCTTTCATAATTTGTGAAAAAGACGAAGCCGTCCTGATCGAATCCTTTCAATAAAACAACGCGCACTGAGGGCCTTGCATCTCGCCCGGCCGTAGCGAGGCTCATAGCGTTGACGTCGCGAATGCCTGCTTCGATCGCGGCGGTGAACCAGTTTGCAAATTGCTTGATCGGATCAGGATCGAGATCGCGACGGCGCAAGCCATCGGCGGCGTGTTCGTAGCGCGAAGAACCCGGATCATGCGGTGTCTCTGACATCTAACCGCACAATATTCGCCAGATCGAGATTGTCGATCTTGCGCTTCGTTAGGCGGCGTTGGCCTGAATCCGGTACGGTTCGCCCGCGCGCAACGGCGAGCGCGCGGAAATTTCCCAGCCGATCATGGCGCGTTTGCGGATCGGGTCCCGGCGATAATCCCCGAGGACACTGGTCTCGCGAGTAACACGGTGACACGGGATGATGAAGGCGATCGGATTGCACCCACGGCGCTACCGACCGCGCGCGACGCGCCCGGGGAACGATCGCCGCCGAGAGTTGACCGTAACTGGTGAGCGAGCCAGCTGGCACGCGCAGGAGCGCCCGCCACACGTGCAGCTGAAACGGCGTGCCGCGCACAAACGCACCCAACTTCGGACGCGATTGATTTTGCGGCCGCGCGAAAAATCGTCGCCGATAATTCTTTCGCGCGTTGATCGGTGCGGTGCAATTTCGCGTCCGGCCACTCATTAGCGAGAAGGTCCCGCGCGCCGTTGCGACCCTGACCATCGACACACGATAAACGAGAGATGCCGCGCGAAGTCTCGCCGATGAGCGCTTCACCGGACGGTGTCGTGGCGAAACCATATTTGATTTCGATGGCGCCGCCGCCGTCCTTCATCTCACCCGGCGAGGCGGCATCAAGCGCGACGCAGAGGTCGTGCAATCGTCCGGGACCGGACAAACCCGCGTTTAATGCAGCGTCGCGCACGGTCTCGCCGTTGCGCCAAAGCGCCTTCACATGTTCGAGCGTGAGACATTGCAAGAAATCTTTCGGGTCACACCGGCCCACGCCGAAAAGAGCCGATGAAAATGGACGGGACTGACCCCAGCGTTGCGCGCCAGCTGGGTCAGATCGGGTTGCTCAGTATGATGTTGATCCAGAGCGGATCACGGTTGCCACACGTTCGTAGTCGTTCATGATGGAATTCCGACATCGCGCACGTCCCGCGCCGAACCGGTTCTTGCTGCGATTTTTGAAGCTATCGCAGAGTTGCCAGATGCGCGAAACGAATATCGCAATCAGCCCAAGCGAATGATGCGTTCCAACTCGCGCGTTGCGCCCGCGATCCCCTGCGCGATCGTCCTGGTAGCTCCCAGACCGCCAATTCAAGCATCTGCGCGCCGACCTCTCACGGCGGCACGCAAACGCCCTCGAGCAATCCAATCTTCCTGCTCCGCGGCGGTTGCGTTTTCGTCAGACGAGTGGCTGTTCCAGTAACAATAAAATACGTGGAGCGGCATGCCATTGTCATCGATGAGAGCGAACGGGCAAGTTTGCGCCGTCGATCGCGAGAAGCTGCAGGCCGTTGTCGCGTTCTCCCTCGCCCGTGTTTCACCAGTATTCTTCGCTCTGCAATCCTTCCTTGAAACCTCGCCCCATTGGTCGAACAGTCTTCATCCCGAAGCGCTCCAAGATTTCGCACAAATCTTGGAGTCTACCGAAGGTTCACTACTTTTTATCACCTACAGTTTGCAAGTCAGTGACTTTATGGGGAATCAGTTTGCAAGACAGAACGACGAACGGTCTCAAAGTCAGTATGGCAACCTCCAAGCAAGAGCCGGATGGCGGCACGACTGTGATGTTGCTCAGACGTGCCCTCACCAGCCTCGTCGTGGTGCGTCGCTACTTAAAGCGCCGACCATCTCGGCGACTGAAAGCCCTGCATCATCCCAAATTCAATTGATCGTGCCGCTTTTCCAGCGGGAACTGCCGGATATTCCTACATTCTTTGCTCGCATCATAAAGTGTTTATAAAGAACTATTAAACACCGATTTCACAAAACTGGCGGCAAATAAACGTCGGATTTTCTTACAGTTTCGTGAAGAGTGAGGATTGGGCAAACGAACCAAAGTAGAAGATTCGTTATCTGCGTATTCATCTGTTTCAGAGCCACTTGTAGCATGCGGCACAGCCGATTATGAGAATGTAAAATGTCGTTGGCGCGGACCCTGCTATCTTTTCGTCATACCTATAGAAACCTCTCAACAAGGCACAAAAATATGAAACCAATGAAACCATTAAAATACACTTTATTGCTGGTGGGACTATGCATCGGGATGACCTCCCTCGCGAGCGCCATCCCCATACCTCCTTTCGAATTCGGGGAGAACGGCACGACGGGTCCGGGTAACGATATACGTAAAAATGGAACCGGAATCGGTGGTGATAATGGAAACAATGAACCCAATAACTTTTTCCGTCTGCAAACCGTCGTCGGTTTCTATAATGCTAATACCGTAAACCCCCTTCTTCCGACGCCGATAGAAGCTGGCTTCCAGAATACGGGCACGGGTACGATTTCCGTAACCGGCTTTGACTATCTGGTACTCCACTACGGAGTGGGAACTGGGGGCACACATGGCTCTGGGGGCGGTGTTGAATGCTGGTTTGTCGGAGGGTTGAGCTCGTTTACTATCCCCCAGCTTGGCTCGGGACCGAATGGATTCGGCGGCATCTCGAGCGCGACTCTCTTCAACGGCACCCCCACAACCACTCCGGATGGCGGCACGACCGCGATGCTACTGGGCGGTGCTCTCACCGGCCTCGGTGTAGTGCGTCGCTACGTGAAGCGCTAAACTCAACCTCCAACTAATAAATCGAAGTGGCCGTTCGATGAACGGCCACTTTTGTTTTGTACACGATCAGCGAACCAAACCCGCGCTTTCCTGCCGAGGCAGCCTGCGGGTTGGCGCTGCGGCCCCGCGGGTCGGTCCGCTGGCGGGGCGCAATACTACCTTGATAGTTCTTCGCCTGGTTGGCTCTTGCGCGCAAACAGCGCCTGCTGGCGACGCGCAGAGTGAAGCGATTGTTTGCCGCCGCCAAGCTATCGATCCCGGCAAGAGCCTAATCAACCGGCCGGATGATCTGAGCAAGCTGACGCTGCAACACTTGACTGGCTGCATTGTCATCATCGTAACCCCACACGACCACTTCGAGCATCTGCGCGCCAGTCTCGCGCTGGCCGCGCAGCGCCGCGCGCACACGGCGGCGCGCTGTCCAATCCTCCTCCTCCGCGGCGGCGACATTTTTATAGGATGAACGCGCATCCCAGTAACAGTAAAAGACGTGCAGCGGGGCGCCCCTGTCATCGAAACGGTATGACCGAACGGGCAAATTTATGCCGTTAACCGCAACAAGGCGCAGGCCGTTGTCCCGCTCCATCGTCATGCCGCTGGCCGGAAGGCAGATATCGGGCCGATGATTTTTAACAAACAAGGCAGCGGTGCGTCCCGGAAACCAGCGAAAGAAATACATCATACAGGGATGGCCGTCTGCTGCGTCCCACTTTCCGCCGGCGCCTTCGTTATAGCGAAGCAGGCTTTCGGCTTCCGGTGGGATGGAGACCGATTTGTATCTGCTCTCGGCCACAGGCCACTGCACCGCCCAGCGCGTATTGGGGACGATCTGTTGATGGAGAGTGTACCAAGTTTGAACTCCCGCTTCGGCGAAGCAAATCCAGATCCCGAGGCCTGCCAGCAACGGCCACGGGAGCGGCCGGGGCGCGGAATTTACATCGACATCGGACGATTCGATTGCGGAATTCGAATTACGAAGGAGGATTAAGCAAAGCAGCCAAAGCCCGAGCAAGCAGACAATGAGGATGGTTAAACCGGCAGGGTCGTGCCAGGCTTCGATGGCTTTGGTGCCATTCCTGGCGCCGATCCACACCAGCAGGGCGGTGCGGATCAGATTACAAAAAAACGCTAGTAGCGCCCCGGCTGCCACCAGAAGGATGCGTGGCCGGATCTTAAACGCGTAGAGTTCACCGAGAAAAAGCGAGACCATCAGCGTCGCCTGAAGCGAGCGCACGCCACTGCACGCTTCTTCGATTCCAATTAAACCAGCGCCGACTTGGATGACATTGCCGAGTTGGACAGCAGGAATCCCAACGGCGTTGAGGAGCGCGACATTGATCCCGGTTACGACCCGCATGAGATGTTGCACGATGACTTGTTCGAGATGCGTGGGCCATGGCACCGCTACGAGAAAGAAAACGATCGGAAACGCGAAGTGACGAAGCCAGGGCCAGCCGCCCGCCAAAAAAAGGCAACTTAAAGTCAACGCGATCGCGGTGAGCGTTAACGCCCAACTGATCAAACGCCAATCCGGATTCGCTTCGGCGACGAACCGGAGCGGCAAAAACAGGAACGCGCAAATGACCGCTGCAGCGGTCGCCAAGAGTTGCCCCGGCAGCTTTCGGGGCGCCGGCGCAGGCGCTGGCCGATGTGGCCAGCGCCGCAAAAGCAGGTAAAGCGCAAGAAAAGGAACACTCCAGCCGTAGCCATATTGCGGATTGAGTGACCACTCGGTCTTGAGTTGATGGAGCACCTCGAGCCAAAGCAGCGCAAAAAAAACCGCGGTAGCTAGGCACCGCCACGCAAAAAGTTCCGAGCCGGGCGATTCGTTGAGACGAGCGCGAACAAGCAGGGCTTTCATCTCCGCGGTAGCGTAGCCGCCTGGGAGCAAGTTGCGAGCCTTTGGGATGGCAAGGCGAGACTCTGTCGAGCCAACGAAAGCGATGCGCGTGAGATTGGCAACGTGTGCACCGCATCAGCTTTAAGCCCCCAAATCCCAAGTCCCAACTCCAGAGAGATTCCAAATTCCAAACTTTAAAGATCCAAAGCAGAGCAGGCGCTAGAATTGTTGTAGGGCGAGTCTGTGCCTGCCCCGAAAACTTTCAGGGTTTCACAGAACACTTTGGCTCGGTAATGTCGATGGTAGCGCGAGATTCAGTCTAGCCACGAGAACCCAATTGAATTCGACGGCTCCGCACAACGTCGTCCTACCCAAAGGTTCAACGCTCAACGCGCTAACGTTAGGTGCAGAAAGATCATTGGCGCATTAAGTGTTGGAAGCTGAGCTTCGGTTTGCTCTCTCCTCGTTGAAATGTTGAACTCGTTTGCTTCAACGACACGGGTTGGCTCGGTTAAACCTCACACTCATCATTGGTTCCGTCTGGATCGCAATCTGCAGAGGACGGAGCGTGCAGGCGGCATAGCGCCTGCTTGAAAGTTCAGTCAGGCCAGACAGCGCCATTGCGATAGATGAAAATGCCCCGGCTGTCCAAAGACGAAATCAAAAAATGCATCTTGAGCTTGCTCGGCCTGATCGTTCTTCTGTATTGCTATTCTGCGTTCTTGCTTAGGCCTCTCAATCAGGCACGGGCCCGGATGATAATGACGATGGCCGATCGCGAGGAAAAGCTGGCCGAAGGAAAGAAGACGCTTGAGGTGGCGGCGCAGCTTGAGCAGACCGCACGCAATTCGATCGCAAGATCGACAACGCTCGAGAAGCTCACTCCGGCTGGGGCACCCGTGGCATGGTTTCCGCCGCTTATGAAATCGTTCTTCGCCGCCGATCAGATCGAGATCAGCCACGTCCGCCTCCTCAACACCACGGCGTTGAGGCAATCGGAACTGACGACGTATTCCAAAATGGATTGGGTAATCGACATCCCGCACACCGATTTGTTGCTCCTAGGCCTAAGCATTGCCCGGCTCGAAAATGAACGGGTTTTATCCAACATCACAGGCATCGAAATTCACGCTGTCCAGGACAAGCCGGAATTTCAGTCTGTGACTCTTGGAATCGCCATGATCCTGAAAAAGTAAGAGGTCAATCTGAGCAGGTTCCCTCGATAGCATTTCAGGAAATCACATAGTCGGCGTCGAGCTTTTCTTGATCGGCTTGGTCCCGCTCGTGCCGCGCACCGACGGCTAAGCGGCCAGACCTGCGGACTTGAGAACTGTGGGATCGTTCGCGGGGGTGGATGGGAATGGGACGTGCTAATTCATGCGGGGCGGTACCGATTACAATTCGAGATCATCTCTCTGGTCGCGGCAAAATTGCCTTTTTGAAAAGCCCGAGCCTATCTTTTAAAATCCTTGGAAAAATCCGTTGAAAGAACACAGCGAACGTTCATCAAGCTTGCGCTCGGCATCCCGTGCGGGATCATCTTGTCCGTATTCATTGCTTGGGGCGGGTGCCATGCTTACCAACGCTGGGAAGAACGTCATCTGGTTCACCGCGCGGCTGCCTATCTCAGCGGCGACGATGTTAAATTCGCGGCCTTGAGCGTGCGCAGGGCCTTACAGCTCAATTCAAATAGCGCTCGGGCCATGCGAATCATGGCGCAGATTGCAGAACATACGCGCGATCGGGCCGCTCTCGATTGGAGACGAAAGGTCGTGGAATTGGAGCCGCATTCTACTGAAGATGATTTGGCGCTGGCGGACTGCGCGTTGCAATTTGGTGAGATTAATGCCGCCGGAAGAACACTTGCCAGCATTGATGATGGCGGAAAACAGACAGCCGCTTTTCACGCGACGGTGGCGCGCTTGGCTAAGGCTCGGCAGGACCCAGCCGCAGCGAGAAAGGAATGGGGCGAGGCGGTGCGTTTAGCCCCGAACGACGAATCATACCAAGTGCAGTTTGCGTTTTCTTGCCTTGAACAACCTACTGCGGCGGAGCGCGAACAGGGTCTCGCTCTCCTGGAAAGGCTCCGCAATTCTCGCACCCAGCGGAGTGCGGCCACCCGTTCGCTCATTGTCGATGGCGTAGCGCACCGCCAACCCGTAGAGGAGTTGCGCAGTCTTGCGCGCGATCTACAAAGCTATCCCGAAGCGATCTTCACCGATAAGCTCCTCTACCTTCGTATTCTACGCCAATCATACGATCCTGAATACACCATCTATCTCACAAAGATCGAAAACGAGGCTGCCGTGAAACCGGACGATCTTGCGGGTCTCCTTACCTGGATGAACGCGAATGAGATCAGCATAGTTGCCATCAATTTCGCAAGATCGCTTCCCGAGGGCGCCTTAAGCGCATGGCCGGTTCCATGGGCGATGGCCGAAGCTTACGCGAAAGTCAATGACTGGTCAGCGTTAGAAAGGCTGACCGCCAATTCAAACTGGCAGCAATTTGATTTTCTGCGCCGCGCGTATCTCGCCCGCGCGCTCCGAGCCGAAAACAAGCCTGTGGCGACGGAGCGTGAATGGGCAGGAGCCGTGAAAAATGCTTCGGCTCAATCTCAATCTTTGCTCTTGCTGACGCGGATCGTTTTCGAATGGGGGTGGAAGAATGAAGGGCTTGATTTACTGCGGCAGTTGGCGAAGTATCCCGAAGTCCAATTCGAAGCGCTATATACGCTCTATCTTCAGTACACAAAGGCGGGTGATACACAGGGATTGTACCGGGTGCTTTCGCGGCTGGCCGACATCGATCCCGGAAATCTGAAAGTTCAAAACAATCTCGCGCAGATTTCATTGCTTCTTAACGCCGATCCTGAGCGAGCGCGCAGACGCGCAGCTAATCTTTATCGTAAAGAGCCTTCCAATGCGGCGTATGCGTCCACTTATGCTTTTTCTCTCTACGCACAGGGCGATGCCAAAAACGCATTAAAGGTCATGAGCAGACTTCGGGAGGATCAACTTCAGGAGCCCCCACTCGCCGCCTACTATGGCATCTTTTTGGCTGCGAGCGGGGAAAAGGCGAAAGCGCGCGAGTATCTTGAGCTTGGAAGACAAACGCAACTGCTCCCCGAAGAAAAGACATTGCTCGACCGCGCAGAGGCGGCCTCGAAATAAGATGGGTCAGAGGCAGCCTCCGGTCCACAGGGGCCTATGATTCGGCGGGACAGGGGTTCGCCACGGCGACCGTCCTTCTGCGGGGATTAGCTGTTCAGCCGCCATCGCCAAAGGCTACAGCGAGCCAGGGAAGGGCACTCCGGCCTTCCAAACTCACCTCTCTTGTGGCCAACCGGTGTGTTGGCCGGTCAAAACGAAGACGCCAAATGCGCGGCCACTCGCAAGCTGAGACATTTTAGCTCCATTTTAATCGAGCAGAAAGGGGGAAGACATCGGGAATGCTCTTAGGCACATAATCTGCTATAATGTTCTCGATATATTATAATTATTAGATTTCACCAGCATTCTATGTGGTGTAATTGATTAATCTATAATTAATAGAAATTTTTAGGAATGATCCTCAGCCCTTCAAAGCGTCCTCAATCCGGCACTACCTTGGTGGAGACCATGGTAGCTGTCGCTCTCGTCGCTGTTTTTTTTGCGACAATCTTCGAGCTAAACGCGGTGTGTCTCCGCTACATCGATGCAAGCAAAGAGAGCATCGCAGCGCTTCAGGGAGTGCAAGACCGCCTTGAAACCTTACGCGGCCTGGCGTTTACACCCGACCCGGCTGGATCCGACCTGGCGAATGCCACCTACCTGAAGAGCCTTATGGTCACTCCAGCCAATGGCTCCGATTTCGCCGCAACAAAACCGACCGAGGTCGTCACGATCAAAGCCTACAATACGGCCACGAAAAGCACATCGGGAATTGGGATTCAAATCACGCGGCCGGCCGGGGCTAACGTAACTCCATCGATAGACCTCAACTCGCTTGTGTTGCCAACCCCGGCCGTAGTCCTAGTTAACGTGAAATATCAATGGAGCATGCTGGGAGGCCGGCCTGGCGTTGAGCAGACCGAAACCATCATCGCCTCAGGAACCAAAAAATGAAACTAAGCCAAATCAATAATAAAAAGGGGTTCACCCTCGCTGAGCTGATGATTGCCCTAGCGATCAGTTCGGTCACTCTTGCCGCTACGCTCATCGCTTCAATTTCGCTCCAGAAGAGCTTTAATGCCGTTGACAACTACTTTGCCACGCAGAATCAGCAGATTCGCATCATCGAATATCTCAGCCGCGATGTGAGACGCTCATATATCGTAACCAGTGCGACCAGCCCCCAAACGGTCACTTGCACGATCCCGAATTACATCCAGGCAGACGGCACCCGGTCCAATCCGACGCTCACGATGAGCGCCAACGGTGGAATAATCGTTGATTACGGGGCTGCTAACGGGGCAAGGACTGTGTCGGACGCTGTCACAAGCAACAACTCTGCGACCCTAACTTCCGCGTTAGCGAATTTCACGGCTGCCGACGTTGGCAAGTCAATAGCCGGTACGGGAATCCCGACGGGAACGACGATCCAAAGCTACACTAATGCGACGACGGTCACCATGTCGAACAGCGCAACTGCTGACGCATCCGGCGCGGAGGCGGTCATTGGCGCAAGCACGGTGGTGTACTCTATCAGCAATCAATCCATCCTGCGCACCGAGAATGGCGCTCTGACAACGATTGCGTCGAGCACGGACAATCTGCTACCCTCCTGGTTGGACGTCACCCTGTCGAATACGGAGTATCTCACGACCAGCATAACCTTCCTCCCAATCTTCAGATCAGGGGGGGCGACAGCGGATCGAAGCGGTACAACCCTTTTTTCCACAGCCTATCTTCGCATCAAACGCAGAGGCTGATCTCGGACCATCGGGTTTTACCCAAATGAAAGCAAAGCCATACTCAAATCAAGACGGAAGCACCCTTATTTGTGCGTTGTGCACGATTCTGATTATCTCACTTATCGGAGCCAACGTGCTCCTAAACTGCACCACCCGCTACAATGTCTCTTCCAAGCAGGTCAAAGGCTGGAAAGAGGCCTTGTACGCCGCGGAGGGTGGGGCCGATATCGCCTTTTCCGAAGTGCGAAAGCTCGTGAGTAGTCCGTCGACCGCTTTCCTCCACAGTGGAGGATGGACTACGATT